>Ga0247770_1000985_pt1 | contig 25220 bp, 22 predicted proteins | sample UWRJL136409B6_FD_179943 | JGI IMG/M metagenome (GOLD analysis project Ga0247770, IMG submission 179943) | Plant litter microbial communities from Arlington Agricultural Research Station in Wisconsin, United States - UWRJ-L136-409B-6 | ecosystem: Environmental > Terrestrial > Plant litter >... | reverse complement strand
CTTCGAGTTGCTCGACTATGCTCATGAGCCACAATATGTAGTGGCACTAGTGAACAAAGTCTACAATTCTTTTTTGCCCCCTGAACGCTTACACCGCGGCAACAACGGCGCAAAGTCCGCCTTCGCGGACTCCGGGGAGCAAGCTTCGGCTCGGCTCGCATCCCCCGGCGCATCATCCAGCTCCGATCGGCCAGCGGATGGAAAGTCCGCTGCTCCATCGGTGCGGATCAGGATCGCGATCTTTATCTCGATCGATCCCGATCTTCCGTCCCTCCGACCGCTCAGAATCCTTCCGGCTGGATGCCGTAGATCGCCTGCAGCAGGGAGAGGGCGACGAAGCCGATCAGCCCGCCGAAGAGGACGATCATCGCCGGCTCCACCAGGCGCATCAGGCGCTCCAGGCCGCGCTCCAGCTCGCCTTCCATGGCGGCGGCGGCGCGCTCCAGCATGTCGGGGAGGCGGCCGCCCTCCTCGCCCACCTCCACCATCTGCACGAAGAGGAAGGGGAAGACGCCGCCGCGCCGCAGCGACGCGCCCAGCCGGTCGCCCGCGCGCACCTCCTCGCGGGCGCGGAGGATCTCCTCCGCCACCGCCGCGTCCGACTGAGAGCCGGCGGCGATCTCCAGCGCGGGGAGGATCGGCAGCCCGCTCCCCAGCAGCGTCGCCAGCGTCCGCGCCAGCCGCGCCGACGCGATCCGCCGCCGCAGCGGCCCCACGATCGGCGTCGCCAGCAGCACCCGGTCGACCCCCACGCGCCCCTCCGGCGTCCCGCGGACGGCCGTGACCACGAGGGCGACGGCGACCGGCGCCAGCATCATCGCCCACCACCACCGCTGCACCACCGTGCCGATGGAGAGGAGGAGCGCGGTGGACGCGGGAAGCGCCGAGCCCGTGTCCTCCAGCAGCGTGACGAAGCGCGGGAGGACGTAGATGAAGAGCACCGCCAGCGCGACGGCGCCCACCACCACCATCACCGCCGGGTAGATCAGCGACGACATCAGCCGCGCGCGGAGCGCCTGCTCGCGCTCCAGCTGCACGGAGAGGCGGTCCAGCGCCTGGGCCAGGTGCCCGCCCCGCTCCCCCGCGCGCACCATTCCCACGGCGAAGCGCGGGAAGATGCGGGGATGGGTGGCGAGCGCGTCGTCCAGCCGGGTGCCGCCGCGAACGCGGTCGCGCACGTCCGTCACCGCCGCCGCCACGTCCTTGCGCGCCACCACGCGGGCGACGGAGGTGAGCGCGCGGTCCAGCGGAAAGCCGGACTCCATCAGGATGGCCAGGTAGCGCACCGCCTCCACCACGTCGCCGCTGCGCGAGCGGAAGCCGGAGCGGCGCCCCTCGCCCGCCGTGCGCGCCGTGGCGGGCGCCACCTCCAGCGGGTAGAGGCCGCGCTGCCCCAGCACGCGCTCCAGCGCGGCGGGGCTCTCGGCCTCCTCCACGCCGCGGACGGTGCGGCCCGCGGCGGTGGCGGCGCGGTAGGCGAAGGGCGGCACGCGCGTCGCCTACTTCCAGCCCAGGATGTCGGCGTCCTCGCCCTCGCCGCCCTCGCGGCCGTCGCGGCCCAGCGTGAGCAGGTCGTAGCCCTCGGGGTTGGCGGTGCCGGGAGAGCGGTAGACGTACGGCTTCCCCCACGGGTCCAGCGGCACGTCGTGCTTCTTCAGGTACGGCCCGCGCCAGTCGCGCGGCGCGGGGCCGGCGGTGGGGCGCGTGTTGAGCGCGGCCAGCCCCTGCTCGGTGGTGGGGAACTGGTCGTTGTCCAGGCGGTAGGCGTCCACCGCCGCGCCCAGCATCTCCATCTGGGCCTTGGCCGTGGAGTCCTTGGCGCGCCCGATGTGCTTGAAGACGTTGGGCGCCACCAGCGTGGCCAGGATGGCGATCACCACGATCACCACCAGGATCTCCACCAGCGTGAACCCCTCCCGGCTGCGCATCCTCTGCTTCGGCTGCATCGTCTTCTCGCTGCGCGTGAAGTGCGGACTGAACGAACCTGCGGACTGATTTTCGACGCGGATCGTCGCGGCGACGGATTCCGGGGTGCTTCGGACGACTTCGGGCGTGCCGGAAGTGCGGCGAGGTTCGACGGGCGGTGTCGCATGCCGCGGCGGCCCTCCTCCCCCCGCCTTCCCCCCGCTGCGCGGTGGGAGGGAGCCTTTTCTACCGCGTCGCGGGCTCTGTCGCATGCCGCGGCGGGCCCCCTCCCGGCCTCCCCCCCAAAAACCTGGGGGGAGGAGACCAGACAACATGATCCGGCGCGAAAGCCCGCTCCCGTGTTGTGTTCTCCCCCCTCTCCCGCCCGTTATCGGGAGAGGGGGGCCGGGGGGGTGAGGGCTGCCGCGGGCGCGCACCGCCGCCCATCGCCCACCCCAAACTCCATCACCGCCTCCGGAGCGACGGATCATCCGAAGCGCCCCCCGGTCCGCGTCGCGGCTCACGACACCCGCACCACCTCGTCCGGCGTGGTGAGCCCCGCGGCCACCTGCCGCCAGCCGTCCGCGCGGAGGCCGCGCATCCCGCGCTCGATCGCCACGCGGCGGAGCGCGTCCGCGTCCGGGCGCCGCAGGAGCTCGCTGCGGATGGCCGAGTCCACGGTGAACAGCTCGTAGATCCCCGTCCGCCCGCGGTAGCCGGTGTTGCGGCAGTTGGAGCACCCGCGGCCCACGCGGATGCGGTCGCGGCCGAATCCCGCCTCCGCCATCTCCCGCGCCACGGCGGGGTCCGGCGCCACCTCCTCCGCGCAGTGCGGGCACACCTTCCGCACCAGCCGCTGCGCCATCACGCCCTCGACCGTGGAGGCGACCAGGTAGTCCGGGACGCCGAGGTCGACCAGGCGCGTCAGCGCGCCGGGCGCGTCGTTGGTATGGAGCGTGGAGAGCACCAGATGGCCGGTGAGGGCGGCCTGGATGCAGATCTCCGCCGTCTCCGGGTCGCGCATCTCGCCCACCAGCAGGACGTCGGGGTCCTGGCGGAGGATGGAGCGCAGCGCGCGGGCGAAGGTGAGCCCCACGCGCGTGTTCACCGGCACCTGCGCCACCCCGGCCAGCTCGTACTCGACCGGGTCCTCCACCGAGACGATCTTCTCCCGCCCCGTGCGGACGCGGTCCAGGAGCGAGTACAGCGTGGTCGTCTTCCCGCTCCCCGTGGGCCCCGTGGAGAGGAGGACGCCGTGGGGGCGCGCGGCGAAGCCGAGGAGGGTGGCCAGCGTGTCGGCCCCCATCCCCAGCCCCTCGATGTCGATCCGCTGCCCCTCGATGTCCAGCAGGCGGAGGACGACGGACTCGCCGTGCAGCGTGGGGAGGGTGCTCACGCGCACGTCCAGCTCGCGGTCGCCCGTGCGCAGCCGCACGCGGCCGTCCTGCGGAAGGCGCCGCTCCGCGATGTCCAGCTCGGCCATGATCTTGAGCCGGCTCACCACCGCCGAGCGCAGGTGCGGCGGCGGCGCCGGCGCCGACTGCAGCACCCCGTCGATGCGGTAGCGCACCCGCATGGAGCGCGCTTCCGCCTCCAGGTGCACGTCGCTGGCGCCGTTCTCCACCGCCTCGGCCAGGAGGAGGTTGACCAGCCGGACCACGGGCGCCTGGTTGGCCATCTCCTCCAGGTCGTGCGCCACCGCCTCGCCGTCGTCCCCCGCGCCGCCCACCGCCTCCAGGTCGGCCACCAGGCCGGCGGCGGTGTGGTCGCCGCGGGAGCAGGCGCGGCGGATGTCCTCCAGCAGCTCGTGCTCCGCCACCTGCCGCAGCTCCGCCGGGGCGCCGAAGAGCACCTCCAGCTCGGCCACGGCCTGCGGGTCCGGCCGGCCCGAGACCGCCACCACCAGCCGGCCGTTCTCGCGGCCCAGCGGGAGGAGGCGGTTCTCCTCCAGGTACTCCTGGGTGAGCGTCTCCCCCAGCCGGGCCAGCGCGGCGAAGCCGGCGTCGCTCACGGCTTCGCCTCGAAGGTCGTCGCCGCGCCGTCGCGCAGCCCCACGCCGCGCGAGGGGATCTCGTACGCCGCGTAGTAGACTCCCGCCTCGGGGATCTCGAACTCGGCCTCGTAGAAGCCGCCGGCCACCGGGCGCGCCGTCACCCGCTGCTGCCAGCCGCCGGTGGTGGCCAGCTGCACCTGGAAGTCCTGGAGGTCGTCCAGCCGCGTTCCCGCGCGGGTGTCCATCACCTGGAAGCGCAGCTTCGTCCGGCCGATGCCCATGGTGCGCCCCTCGGGCCGCACCCGCACCGCGTCGGCGGTGCGGAGCGCCGGGTCCACGTCCACGGTGAAGGCGTAGCACCCCAGCGCGTACGGCTCGGGGTTGCGCAGCACCAGCTCGTAGCTCCCCGCGCGGTCCATGCGCACGGTGGCCGCGTACGTCCCCGGCTCCACCTCGCGCAGGTGGCGCGAGACGGTGCGGATGGCGCGCGGGGTGAAGCCGTAGGTGGTCAGGCCGCCGTGCGGGACGGGCATCCCCTCCATGTAGTGGTAGGAGTAGATCATCCGCTCCCTGGGATTGGCCACGTAGATGGCGTCGTGCATCCCCGGCTGCGAGATGAGCACCGCGCCCAGCGAGTCGCCCGCGATGGCGCCCGGCATGTCGTTCCCCGCGGGGAAGTAGTCGTGCGGCCCGATGGCGCCCGACGTCGGGTTCGCGAGGGGGATCATCGCCACCGACGGCGTGCCCGCCGCGCGGACGTAGGCGAACTGCGAGGTGAACGCCACCTGGTCCGGCTCCGGCGCCCCCGAGAGGGTGCGGATCACCTTGCGCTCCACCAGGTCGTAGATCTGCAGCGTCCCGGCGCGCGGGTTCAGCACGAAGGCCAGGCGGTCGTGCGCGGCGGCGGCCCCGGGAGTCCCGGCCCCGCCCGGCGCGCCGCCGTGCGAGCCGTGCTCCCCGTGCGCCTCGCCCGGGCCGAACTGGATCCCGCGGATCCCCGGGGCGAAGGGGATGCGCTCGGTCACCGCGCGCGTCGCGGGGTCCACCACGGCCAGGGTGCCGTCGCCCTCGTTGGCCACGAACGCCGCCTTGCGGACGGTGGACCAGGCCACGGCCACCGGCGCCTGGCCGGTGGCCACGTCGCCCAGTTTTGCGAAGGTGCGCCCGTCGAAGACGGAGAGCGTTCCGGCCGCGCGCGAGGTCACGAAGACCAGCGCGCCGTCGTCCGAGAAGGCGATGGTGTGCGGCCCCGCGCCCACGGGCAGGGTGCGCGTGACGGCCATCGTCTGCGCGTCGATGACGAAGACGGCGGGCCGGGTGGCGGACTCGTCCGAGACCCAGACGAAGCGGCCGGCCGGGTCCATGGCCGCCCGGGTGGGACGCTCCCCCGTGGCGATCTTGCGGGCCACGCGCCAGTTGTGCGTGTCGATGACCGAGACCACGCCCGAGTCGGGCGAGGTGACGAAGACGCGCCCGTCGTCCAGGGTGGCCGCCCAGTCGGCGCCGGGGCTGGGGAGGCCGATGGCGGTGAACAGCTTGGTGCGCCCGAAGCCCTTCACGGGGTCGATGACGGCGATGGCGTTGGAGCGGGCCATGGCCATCAGGTAGTGCCCGTTCAGGTCCTCCACCGGGGTGGCGATGCTGATCTGGCCGTGCTTGACGTGCAGCGAGGCCTCGTTGAAGGTGGCCACCTTCTGGCGGCACTGCTCCAGCGGGGTCTGGCCGGTCTCGCGGCGCACGTCCACCCACGCCGTGGGGCGCAGCCCCGTGGCGGGAAGGCCGGTGGCGGGATCGGTCAGGCGGATGCGGAGCTCCACCTCCTGCCGCTCCATCGTCCGGCTGGCGCCGTCGGGGCCGCGCGCGGCGAAGTCGGCGCGGAGCACGGTGACGCGCGCGCTGTCGGCCGCCTCCACGCGGGCGAGCGGCTGGCTCATCCCCGGCGGGGTGCGCGCGGCGGCGGGCTGCGCGTGGCCGGCGTGCTCGTCGTGGCCGCCCTGCTGCTGCGGGGCCGGCTGCGCCGGCTGGGGATGCTGGTGCTGCTGGGCGGCTCCCGGGTGGGGGAGCGCCAGGACGAGCGCCGCGGCGATGGCGGGGGCGGCGCGCAAAGAGTGGCGGACGGGACGCACGGGCTCACCTCCTGGAGATTCCTCGCGCCGGCCGCGGCTTTCACGCGCCGCCGTCGCGGACCCTGTGGGGACGAATGGAGCCGCGGCCCCGTGCGCTCTCTGCGGGGACCGCGGACCAGGGCCGCTGGGGTCTAACCAGTGGCCCATTAGGAATGTACGGACAACGCGCCGACCGACTGGGATGCTCCGCCGCGGCGGTGACGCCCTCGGCGGACGGTACGACGGAACCGGACGATGTGTGGATGTGAGGCCTGGGACCTAGAAGGTAAAAAGAAACTCCGGAACGCGCCAGACTCCCGAATCACAAGGGACGAATTTGTACGTAAGCTACGTCAAATTCCTTTGAAGCCAAGCACTTGCGTAGCACTTCGCCGGACATGGTGCATCTGTTTACCGTGCTGCCCCGCGCGTGTTTGACGCCGTTGATGGCAGGTGGCACAACAAAAGGTTACGGAAGAGCAAAAAGGTTGGGGTGCATGATTTTGGGAATGTAACACGAAAGTTTTTCATGACATTAAAAGTCGTTTGCGGTGTGGCCTTTGAATCACGGCGGGCCGCGGACCGCGTCATTGCCGGCTCGCGAGAGGAGGGAAGGGCATCGGCGGGTGTGGCGGAAGATGAGCATCCGCGCGTGCGGCGGGCGTGGAGTCGTCGGCGTGGAGTCGGCGTGGAGACGGGCGGCGGCGCGCGTCCTCGGCGGCGGCGCCCCCGCCCGCGCGGTCGTCCACGAACTGCGCGTGGACGACTCGCGCGACCTCCCCCGTTCCGGGGGCGGTGGGGGCGCCTCTTCGCGTTGCGCGTTTTCGGTCGTGTCGATTCCGCTGGCTGTCCCCTATCCCCTGTCCCCTGTCCCCTGCTGTTCTCCGTTCGCGTGAGGGACGCGCGCCCGGAGGGCCGGGACGGCGCCGCGCGTGCTCGGGAGATGGGGACCGGCGGGATCGGCTGGCGCGGCGGCGGCCCGGCGCGGTTGGCAACAGTCGTATCGTTGCCTACCGCGCGCGCGGCCCGGCCCGGAGCGCAGCGGAGGGACACGCCCACACCGCCGTTCGCCGTTGCCGTTCCTCGTTCCGTGGCGCGAAGAAGCCCGATCCATCGAGAGAGGACCGGGCGGAGGGAGAGATCAGCGGGGGACGAGCACGTGGATGCCGCCGGGGACGGCGCGGGCGCGGAGGGGGGTCTCGCCCAGGAGCTCGCCGTCGGTCTCGGTGACCACGGGGGGGGCGGACTCGATCAGGACCTCGCGGGCCTGCAGGTAGATGAGCCGGTCGTCGCCGGCGTAGCGCTGGCGGTACATGCGCCACACCAGCCCGGCCGCCTGCGGCAGCGTGCGGGGGGCGAAGATGCACAGGTCCAGCTTCCCGTCGCGGTGCGACACGCCGGGGCCGATGCGCACGTTGAGGGCGGGGGGGTTGGAGACGATGATCCCCATGTTGGCCGCCAGCACCATGGCGGCGTCCACCTCCAGCGTCTCGCCGTCGGCGGTGATGCGGTAGCGGGAGATGGGGGGCGTGGTCCCCACCCGCAGCGCGGCGTACAGGTACGCGCCGAACCCCCAGCGGTCCTTGAGCTCGCGCGTGGCGACGGAGACCACGGCGGCGTCCCAGCCGACGCCGGCGGCCACGGCGAAGTACCGGCCGTTGTCCACCTGCCCCAGGTCCATGGGCGTGGCCTCGCCGTTGACCACGGCGTCCACGGCGGCCTCCACCGAGCGCGGGATCCCCAGGTTGAACGCCACCTGGTTCCCCGTCCCCTTGGGCACGATCCCCAGCGGGACGCCGGTTCCCGCCAGCCCCGTGATCACCTCGCCCACCGTCCCGTCGCCCCCCACGGCCACCACGGCGCGGTACCCCAGCTCGGCCGCCTCGCGCGCGAAGCGCTCGGCGTCGCCGGGGCCGCCGGTGGTGACGATGTCGAAGCCCGCGCGGCGCACGGCGAAGGCGCCCGCCAGCAGCCGCAGCACCCGGTCGGTGTCCTCCTGCCCCGCGACGGGGTTGAGGACCACCAGGTTGCGGCGCGCGTAGGGGCCCACGGCGAGCGCTTCGGGGAGGTCGACCGGGTCCAGCGTGGCTATCGGATGGTCCATTCGTCGCGCTTGGGCTCGCGCCCTTCCCATTCCTGGCGGGGGCCCTCGAAGCCGGGGCGCCCCATGATCCCGTAGGTGAGCTGCTTCCCCAGCTCCACCCCGGGCTGGTCCAGCGGGTCCACGCCGTAGAAGTGCCCGGCGTAGACGGTGGCGATCTGCAGCAGCATCAGCAGCCCGCCCAGGGAGTGGGCGTCCACGCGGGGGATCTCCAGCGTCATGCTCATCCGCCCGCGCCTGGCCAGCGCCGCCTCGGTGGTCAGCCGCTCGGTGTCCAGCAGCTCGCCCAGCGCGTGCCCGCCCAGGTACGACAGCTCCTCCAGGTCGGAGTGCAGCGAGGGAATCTGGATGTCCGCCCCGCGCTCGCGCTCCACCAGGATGGTGATCGTCTTGTCGAACGGTCCTTCCACGTACAGCTGCACCTGCGAGTGCTGGTCCGTGGCCCCCAGCGCCTTCACGGGCGTGGGGCCGACGAAGATGTCGTCGCCGCCGCGCGACTTCTGCTTCCCCAGGCTCTCGGCCCAGAGCTGCCGGAACCAGTCGGCCACGTCGCGCAGCCGGTCGGAGTAGGGCATCATCACGTGGATCGGCGCGCCCTTCTCCGTGTCGGCCAGGTACTGGAGGGCGGCGAAGGTCCCCGCGGGGTTGGCGCGCAGGTCGTCCGTATCGCACCGCCGGGCCATCTCCGCCGCGCCGGCCAGGAGCGCCCGCACGTCGATCCCCGCCATCGCCGCCGGCAGCAGGCCCACGGCGGAGAGGACGGAGAAGCGCCCGCCGACCGACGGCGGGATGGGGAGCGAGGCGATGTCGTCCGCGCGGGCGATCTTCCGCAGCACGCCCTTCTCGGGATCGGTCGTCAGGAGGAGGTGGCGGCGGTATCCGTCGCCCAGCTCCTTCTCCAGCCGGTCGCGGATGACCAGGTACTGGCTCATGGTCTCGGCCGTCCCGCCGGACTTGGAGACCACGTTGAAGAGCGTCTTGCGGAGGTCGAGCCGGTCCATGATGGGCCCGAAGGTGGCCGGGTCCACGTTGTCCAGGACGTAGAGGCGCGGATAGAACTCGCGCTCCTCGTCGCTCAGCTCGTTCCACGACGGGTCGAGGAGCGCCGTGCGGAGCGCCACCGTCCCCAGCGCCGACCCGCCGATCCCCAGCACCACCACGTTGGAGAACGCCTGCCCGGCCCCGTTGGCGAACGACTCGATGGAGGCGAGCGTCTCCGTCTCGTCCACCAGCGCGTAGAAGCCCAGCTCGCCGGACTGGACGCGGCGCGCCGTGTCGGCGTGGGCCTCGCGGAAGCGCTCCCCCATCCCGTCCAGGGACGCCGGGTCGATGCCGTGCCCGCCGCCCAGCCGCGGCGCGAGCATGTTGTTGTAGTCGAGGACGATGGAGTCGGCGGACATCTCTACCGGCAGGTTACGGGGGACAGGTTACGGGGGACAGCCGGCGTCCCGGTCGCGATCCTCGGGAATCTGGTGCCTCCAGCGGCCGGGCGCGACGTCTGGATTGCGCACTTTCGCACCCTTGCACTCTCGCACCTCAGATCTCCACCTCCAGCCCGTCGTACGCCGCGAAGACGCCGGGGGGAAGGACGGCCTGCAGCTCGTCGTGCTTGGTGCGGTGGCTGAGGTGCGTGAGGTAGGTGCGCTCGGCGCCCACCCGGGCGGCGGCGTCGCACGCCTCCTCCACGCTGAAGTGCGTGGGGTGCGGCCGCCCGATCCAGAGGGCGTTCAGCACCAGCACCCGCACGCCGCGGAGCGCCTCCTCCGTCGCAGGCGGGAGGAGCTTGCCGTCGGTGATGTACCCCAGGCCGCCCACGCGGAAGCCGTGCACGCTCACGCGCCCGTGCGGCACCGGAAGGGGGAGCATGTCGAACCCCGCCACCGTCACCGGCTCGTACGAGCGGAAGGTGCGCAGCTCCACCTCGGGGGTGCTGGTCCCCGCCACCGGCCGGATGCTGGAGTCGAAGACGTAGGCGAAGCGCTCCCTCAGCACCGCCGCGTCCGCCTCCGACGCGTAGGCCAGGACCGCTCCCGCGCCGCGCTCCGAGAAGATCCGCAGGTCGTCCACCCCGTGCACGTGGTCGGCGTGGGTGTGCGTGTACCACACCGCGTCCACCCGCCCCGCCCCCGCCGCGATCAGCTGCAGCCGCAGCTCCGGCGGCGTGTCCACCAGGAGCCGGCGCCCGTCCTCCTCCAGCAGCGCCGCGTGCCGCAGCCGCCGGTCGCGCGGATCGGTGGAGGTGCAGGTGACGCACCCGCACCCGATGACGGGGACGCCGAACGACGTGCCGGTGCCGAGAAAGCGCAGCTTCATGGGTGCCAACGTGCGAAGGTGCGAAGGTGCGAAGGTAACCCCCGCAGCGCGCGCGCGCACTCCGCCCCGGCTTCGGCCTCCCACGTTCGCACGTTCGCGCTCCCGCGCTTTCGCACTTTCGTCATATCACTTCCACCTGAAGCAGGTTGGTCGTCCCCGCCACGTGGATCGGGAGGCCGGCGGTGACCACCACGCGGTCGCCGGGCTTCGCCAGGCCGCGCTTGACCGCCTCCTCGCGGCCGCACGCCAGCATCTCCTCGAAGGTCCCCTCCTCCGAGCAGAGGATGGGGATCACCCCCCACACCAGCGCCAGCTGGTTGTAGGTGGCCTGCCGGTCGGTGAGCGCCAGGATGGGGACGGGCGGGCGGAAGGAGGAGACGACGCGCGCCGTGCTCCCGCTGCTGGTGAAGGTCAGGATCAGCGGCGCCTTCAGCCGCCGCACCGCCTCCACCGTGGCGCCCGCGATGGCCCGCGCCGTGGGGACCTGGCGGTCGGGCCCGTGCTCGATGGGGAAGTCGTAGTGCGGCCCGCTCTCCAGGATGTGCGAGTCCTCGATCTCCTGGGCGATGCGCACCATGGACTGCACGGCCTGGATGGGGAACTTCCCCGTGGCCGTCTCGGCCGAGAGCATCACCGCGTCGGTGCCGTCGATGATGGCGTTGGCCACGTCCGAGGCCTCCGCGCGCGTGGGGCGCGGGTTCTCGATCATGGACTCCAGCATCTGCGTGGCGGTGATCACCGGGCGGGAGGCCAGGTTGGCCAGCTGGATCATCCGCTTCTGCGCCAGCGGGACGCGCTCGAAGGGGAGCTCCACCCCCAGGTCGCCGCGCGCCACCATCGCCGCGGCCGAGGTCTCCAGGATGGAGGGGAGGTTCTCCAGCGCCATCCCCTTCTCCACCTTGACGACCACCAGCGGCCCGCCCTCGGGGATGCGCCGCACCAGGTCGCGAACGTCCTCGGCCGAGCGGACGAAGGAGAGCGCCAGGTAGTCCACCTTCTGCTCCAGCGCGAACTCCAGGTCGCGCAGGTCCTTCGGGGTCAGCGACGGGATGCTGATGCGGGTGGTGGGGAGGTTGATCCCCTTGTTGGAGGTCAGCTCGCCGCCGTGGATGACGCGCATGGTCACCCGCGGGGGCTGAACGTCCACCACGATCAGCTCCATCAGCCCGTCGGCCAGGAGCACCACGTCGCCCACGTCGGCGTCGTTGGCCAGCTCGGCGAAGGTGGTGGGGAGCTCGCCGGGCCGGTGCTCGCCCTCGGGCGCGAAGGTGACCGCGTCGCCGGGCTTCAGCTCCACCGGCTCCGGGAGGACGCCCACGCGGATCTTGGGACCCTGAAGGTCGCCCAGGACGGCGATGGGGCGGCCGGCGCGCACGGAGGCCGCGCGGACGTTGCGGATGGTCTCCGCGTGCCGCTCCAGCTCGCCGTGCGAGAAGTTGATGCGGGCCACGTCCATCCCCGCCTCGATGAGCGCGGAGATGCGCTCGGGCGACCAGGATGCCGGGCCGAGGGTGCAGACGATCTTGGTGCGACGTTGCATCGAGGTCCGCGTGGAGGACTGCGTGGCTCACGGGTTCGCCGGGCCGGGGCGGGCAAGGACCGGACCCGCGCGCGGCATACGCGCGCGACAAAGTGCCCCCTGCCGCGAGCCCACGGCAAGGGGCGGGGGATCGCCGTGACCGGATGGCCGCGTCGCGCGGGCGCGCCCGGCTCGGAGCGGCGGCGAAGAGACGGGGAAGCGAGGGGCGGCTCGCGAGCGCCGGGCGGGCGCGGATCCAAGCGACTGAAGGATTCATGGCTCGGGCCGCGAAGAAGCCGGGTTTGCCGCACTGCCGGCTATGGATCCTTCGGCCTGCGGGGGCTCGTGAGAGCATCGGCTTTCCGCGTGACCGGCCTCAGGATGACAATTTGAGGGAATGTACGGCTGGATGTGGAATCCGTTCTCAGTGGCCGCGGCCCGGTCCCCGGACGCGCAGGGCCGGCCGTGGGAACGGCGAACCCCCCGCCGACCGCGTCGGCGAGGGATTTCGGCGAGGGGTTCGATGTGCAGCCGCGGAGGGTCGGGCGATCAGAAGCCGCTGCCGCCGCCGCCTCCGGAGCCGCCGCCGCTGGAGCCGCCGCCGCCGCTCCCGCTGCTGCTGGGGCTGGATGACATGGTGCTCGACGCGCGCGACGACAGGCTGCTCATGTTCCCCGCGAACGAGCTGGCGCGGAATCCGCCCGGGCGGCCGCCGCCGCTGTACCACTCCGGCGGCTCGCGGTACAGGTCGTCGAAGGCCGCGGCCCAGCGCGCCTCCACCCCGAACGCCATGGCGTGCGGGAGGTACCGCTCGAACAGCTCGGGCGACGTCACCATCCGCCGGTAGCGGTCGCTCTCCACCTTGTCCAGGAACTCGCGGAACCCCAGCGCCGCCTCGCGCGCCCGCGCCCCGGCTTCCGTGCGCGCCGCCATCTGCGACCCGATCGCCACCACCACGATCCCCGCCGCCGCGCCGCCGATCCCCAGCGCCAGCGGGTTCAGCCACTCCCACCCGAACCCCGCCGAGAACACCGCCCCGAAGACGCTCAGGAAGGCGATCACCGCCCCCGCGCCCAGCCAGTTCGACACCACCTTGTCGGGGCGATGGAGGTAGTAGCCGCGCCTGATGAGCGAATCGTACACCGCCTCCTGGATCCCCGGCACCGAGGCGTAGAATCGGTTCTCCAGCTCCGACATCCTCACCGACTCCGCCGGCTCCCCGTCCACCGCCGTCGCCGTCGAGCGATCCGCCACCCCGCCCTCGTCGCCTCCCTCCTCGCGGTCGCGGCGCCGGTCCACCATCGCCGCGCGGATCACCTCCCACGGGTGCTCGGCGCGGCTGGCGCTGGTGAAGAGCGCCTCCAGGAACCGGCGCTCGTGCTGCGCCAGCTCGCTCCACGAGGCGCGCGGGCGGCGGCGGTGGAAGACGTACTCCGTGCTGGAGATCAGCCCCAGCAGCTTCTTCTCCTCGCGCTCCTCGATGCCGACGTATCCGCGCACCGCCAGGTCCACCACGGTGGCCGTGACGTCGCGCATCTCGCAGTCGTGGTCCACCAGCGTCCCCATCTCCGCCGGCGTCAGCCCGTCCGGCGGCTCGTAGCCCACGGCGATCGGCATCGACCGCGGGTCGCGGCCGCGGCGGCGCCAGGCGCGGAAGGCGAAGAAGAACGCCACCAGCGGCAGCGCCAGCGGCCACCAGAGCAGCGCCCGCATCGCCTCCGCCCGGTCGTGCTGCTCGGGCGTGGGCCGCGAGGCGATGGCTCCCGCCGGCCATCCCACGCCCACGGTGATCCCCTCGCCCGGCTGCAGCGCGCGCCGGTTGGCCACGGTCACGATTCCCGCCGCGGTGCGGAGGTCCGCGTCCCGCGACGTCGATCCCTCGGATCCCACGTAGACGGCGGTCTGCGTGGGGGTGACGCCGTCGGGGAGGATCACCCGCGCCCGCACCAGGTCGATCGGCATCGTCCAGTCGTTGCCGGTGACGTTCCAGTACAGCTCGTCCAGGTTGCCGACCCGTGGGGCGTCCTTCTGGAAGAAGAAGCGGATGGCGTTCTTGACGCGGTAGCGGATCACCAGCGTCCGCTCCTCGTTGTTGGGCGAGCGCGCCCAGATCTTGATCCGCCGCGTCCAGACGTCGTCCGTCTCCTCTTCCACCCTGTACGGCTGACCGCGCTCGTCGGTCACGCCCAGCACCTCCACGCGCAGCTTGCGCCGGCGTCCCTCGGCGGTGTTGTGCTGCAGCGACAGGTCGCGGTTCAGCCCGTTCCAGGGGCCGTAGAACGCCACGCGCAGCCGCTCGGTCACGTCCAGCGTGCCGTCGCGGCCGACCACCAGGTCCACGTCGTAGGTGTTGATCTTGATCGAGTCCCCCTGCGCGCCCGCCGGCCGGGCCAGCGCGAGGAGGAGGACGCTCAGGAGCAGGAAGATGCGGCGCATGGGCGGGATGCGGATGAGGAGACGGAAGTCCTGAGTCGTGAGTCCTGAGTCCTGAGCTCGCACGTCATCATCATCCTGCGTGCAGTTCAGGAGTCAGGACTCAGCACTTGGGACTGCTGTTTCAGAAACTTACCTTCGGGGTCTCGCGCTCGGCCTCGGCGGCCTCGAAGTACTCGCGGTGCTTGAAGCCGAAGACGCCGGCGACCATGTTCGACGGGAACTGCTCGATCCTGGTGTTGAGGTCGCGCACCACCGCGTTGTAGTAGCGGCGCGCGTTCTGGATGGCCTCCTCGATCACCCCCAGCTGCCCCTGCAGGTCGCGGAAGCCGCCGGACGCCTGCAGCTCCGGGTACGCTTCGACGGCCACGCTCAGCCCGCGCAGCGCCGAGCTCAGCCCCGCCTCCGCCGCCGCGCGCTCCGCCGGTCCCGCCGACGACGCGGCCACGGCGCGGGTGCGCGCGGCGACCACCGCGTCCAGCGTCTCGCGCTCGTGCGCCGCGTAGCCCTTCACGGTCTCGACCAGGTTGGGGACGAGGTCCGAGCGGCGCTTGAGCTGCACGTCGATGTCGGACCACGCGTTGTTGGACCGCTGCCGCAGCCCCACCAGCCCGTTGTAGATGGCGATGATGCCGATCACCAGGATGGCGGCGACGACAAGGATGATGATCTGGGTCACGTTCGGCTCCGGGAGGGATGGGGAGCTGAGGGCCGGAGGCTTCCGGCCGGTGGGGCGACGGTAAGGTAACGCGCCGCACGCCCGGAGGGGAGTCGGATCGATCGGGCTCCGCCTCGGCGGATCGCGCTCACGTCAACGGAGCGCGCGGGGCAGGGGGATCGAGGAGCCGGCGCATCCGCGTCAGGAACGCCCGCCTCCCGCCGTGGAACCATGGGCGGAGATGAGTCATCGAAATTTTTTGAGAGAGGCACCCTTCGGTCCTCCCGCCCCTCGATTCGCATCCGCCGGCCGGTTCCGCGTCGCCCTCGCCCGAAGCAGGACGTTCGGCGCATCCCCAGGCATCGCAAACAGCGTCATCGGGAGGATCGGCGCGGAAGTCGGCCCCTGCTCCACATCCACCCGATGACGCAGTTAGCATGGCCTGGGCGAGCACGAGACTTGGATCTTGGGCGAGATCGATCGCACGATCCGATGCGCCGATGCGCCGATGCGCCGATCACTCCTCCGCGGCGACGACGGACTCGATGCGCTCGCCCTCGCGGACGCGGGCGCGGCCGCTGTTCATCGACCGGCGCTCCTGGACGCCGCCGTCGGGCGCGACGACGCGGAGGAGGACGTGCGCGGCGCGGGTGAGCGCGGGGTTCCAGGTGGCGGTGCGGCCGTCGTCGGAGAGGCGCGCCGGGATCGGCTCGGTCATGGAGATTGCATCATGGGTTGGACGCGCGGACCGGCGCGGGGTATACTCAGGCCGGCACTGCCCACTTGAGACAAGGATTTCGACCGATGGCCGACGTTACGTGCGCCCGCTGCGGGCAGACCAGGCAGGGGCTGGCGTTCGCCCCCTTCAACAGCGAGCTGGGGAAGCGCATCCACGCCAGCATCTGCCAGGAGTGCTGGAACCAGTGGCTCGCCAAGCAGACCACGCTGATCAACCACTACGGCCTCAACCTGCGCGACCCCGAAGCGCGGCAGATGCTGCTGAAGAACACCGAGGAGTTTCTCTTCGGCGCCGGCGAGACCGAGCAGGTGGACACCAGCAAGCAGGGCACCATCCAGTGGTGACCGGCTGACCCGCTCGCCTCCCGGATCGTCCGCGGGCCCCGCTCCACCGTTGGAGCGGGGCCCGCGCGCCGTCCGGGACCGATCGAGGATCCGCCGTCAGCCCGAGACGCCGACGCCCGTCGCCCCCACGGCCGCGTCCCGCTTCCGCTCCAGCGCCGCGACGATGGCGTCCGCCAGCGGAGCGGGGTCGAAGCGCACCGGATCCGTCGTCGGCAGCCCCGTCTCCGCCGCGATCCGGTCGGCGGCGGCGCGGGCCTCCTCGTCCGTCTGGTCCCAGGTGTTCAGCGCCACCGCGATGGTCGGCGCCGGCCGCAGCGGCGCGATGGCCCCCTCGCAGATGCGGATCATCTCCGGCACCGTGGGAAGGCGCATCCACCCGTAGCTCCCGCCGTAGCTGAACGGGCAGGCGCGCGTCGGCTGGTGGCAGAGCACCAGGGCGTCCGGCATCGACCCGTGCAGCAGCCCCAGCGTGACCCCCGAGTACCCGGGGTGCACCAGCGAGCCCTGCCCCTCCACCAGCACCACGTCGTTCCCCTCCGCCGCCCGCAGCACCAGCCGCTCCGCCGCCCCGCCGATGAAGTCGGCGACCACGGCGTCGACCGCGATCCCCCATCCCTCGATCAGGATCCCCGTCTGCCCCGTGGCCGCGAAGCCCACGCGCACGCCGCGGCGCACCAGCTCGTCGCGGATCTGCAGCGCCGCCGTCATCTTCCCGATGTTGCAGTCCGTCCCCACCGTGTGCACCACCAGCGCGTCCACCAGCCGCGCCTTCCCCGTGGAGACCGGGATGTCCGCCGGCGGCCGGCGCAGGTCGTGGATCCGGACCCCGCGCTCCTCCGCCAGCCGGCTGAGCTCCGGATCGTCGTCCAGGTGGAAGTGGAGCCCGCTCACCAGGTGCAGCCCGGACTCGATGGCCAGCCGCAGCGCCGGCCGCCAGTCGTCCGGAAGCTGCCCCCCCTGCGGCGCGATCCCGATCAGGAGCGCCGTCGCCCCCAGCCCCAGCCCTTCCTGGACGCTCCCCAGCACGGGGAGGCCGCCGCCGAACCCCAGCACGTCGCCCACCGTCTTCCCCGCGTGGCGCGAATCGACCACGCCGACGATGCGGTCCGGGAGGTAGCGCACCGCGCTGTTGGCGGTCTTGCTGGTCTGCGGGCCGAACAGTCCCTCGGCGAGGACCAGGTAGCGGTAGTTGGAGAGGTCGTGGTCCATGGGAGAGTGCGAAAGTGCGAGAGTGCGAAGGAAACAGAAGTGCTTAGTGCTTAGTGCTTAGTGCCTGGTCCTTGGTAACGACACTAAGGACTAAGGACCAAGCACTAAGGACTTCTTTTCTTCTTTTTCATCTCGGCGCCGCCCCGGCCTGCTCCAGGATCGCCGGGATGCTGATGCTGCCGGGCTCCACGCGGACGGCCCCTTCCGGGAGCCGGATCTCCGTCGGCGCGTCGCGCACGAAGCGGCGGAAGCCCTTCCCCTCCAGCAGCCGGTGCACGTAGATGCGGCGGATGATCACCATCAGCGTCGCCAGCACGGGGACGGCCACCAGCAGGCCCACCGCGCCCAGCAGCTCCGCCATGATCAGCACGCTGAGGATGGAGAGCACCGGGGGGATGTGCACCCGCCGCTCCATGATCAGCGGGTGGACGAAGTTGGCCTCCACCAGGTGGATGACCAGCCCCAGCAGCACCACCAGCAGCGCCTTCACCACCCCGCCCGATCCCAGGACGAAGAACGCCGGGAGGAGCGTGGAGATCAGCGTCCCGAAGAACGGCACCATCACCGCCACCCCGGTGAACACCCCGAACGCCAGCGCGAACGGCACGTCCAGCAGCTCCAGCCCCACCCAGGTGATGGCCCCCAGGAAGAACATCGCCAGGATCTGCCCGCCGATCCACGCGCGCAGGGAGCGCCCCAGGTCCGCCAGGATGTCGCGCACCAGCTCGCGGTGCACCGGCGGCGCCAGCCCGATGATCCCCTCGCGGTACACCTCCGGCCGGATCGCCATGTAGATCCCCATCACCAGCACGCTGATGATGTTGATGACCGCGTGCAGCCCGTTGAACACGTACGGGAAGAGGCCGCCCAGGTAGGCGCCCGCGGTGGAGACCACCTCCGTCAGCTGCCGGTCGATCTCGTCCGGCGGAAGGGCGCTGGCCAGCAGCGGATACCGCCCGGCGAGGTCGCGCAGCCCCTGCACCCACAGCGTGATCTGCGACGGGAGCGTCAGGATCAGCGCCTGCGTCTGCCGGAGCACGGGCGGGACGATGAGCCACACCAGCCCCGTGGCCAGCAGCGCCGTGAAGAGCACCGCCGCCAGCACCCCCACCCAGCGGGGCAGGCGGAAGCGCTCCTCCAGGAAGTCGCTGATCCCGCCCAGGAACAGCGAGAAGAGCGCGGCGATGAACACCAGCAGGAGCACGTGCGCCACGCTGTAGACGAACAGCAGCAGCAGTACGGCGAAGATCGCCGCGATCAGCACGCCGTAGGGAGAATAGCGGGGCGCCGCCGGGTCTTTCGCGGACATGGGGGTCGCTCGGGGGACTGGTTCGGTGCGCCCGCCCAACCTATCGCCCGCGCCCCCCCAGCGGAAGCGCGACCGGCGCCGCGCCCCCGCTCCGGGCGCGGGCCGCCGCCGCGGAAGGAGCACGGCGAGCCGCTGACGCGCTTGCGAGCGGACATTTATATTTTCGGCGGATGTTCGGTTTACCACCATCTGCCGAAGGTTCGACATGCCGACGTACGAAGGAGTGATCCTGGACGAGGGCGGGGCGGTCCACAACGTGAAGGCGTACGGCGCCACCGGCGCCGGGTCGCCCACCGACGACCGCGCGGCGCTCGCCGCCCTCCTCGCCACCCTGGGGAGCACGCAGGCCACGCTGTACTTTCCGCCCGGGAGCTACCACCTGGGGAGCGCCATCACCTTCCCCGAGAACCTGGCGCTCGAGTTCGCCCGCGGCGCCACGCTCCACCCCGCCGACGGGGTGCGCATTTCCATCCAGGGGACCATCCTGGCCGGCGCGTACCCCATCTTCGGCAACCTCAGCGGCGGGTACACGATGAACGCGCGCGCCAACGAGGTGTTCCTGGCGCCGTGGTGGGGGATCGTGGGCGACGGCGCCACCGACCACTCGCTGGCGCTCCGCGTCGCGCTCATCGACGTGGGCGACCACTCGGGCGGCGGCGTCCTCCACTTTCCCCCGGGGACGTACGTGATGGGCGGGCTGGTCTCCGTCGCCCCGGCCAGCTACTACATCGACCTGAAGTCGAAGGTCACCGTGCGCGGCTCCGGCGCGGGTGCAACCGTGTTCAAGCGCCCCGCCGAGGTCGACGGGAAGCAGCTCTTCCGCGTGCAGGGCGTGTCGAACGCCGTCGTGGAGGGGATCGGGTTCGACTACAACGGCGGGGGGGAGTTCTACACGCCCGTGTCGTTCTCCGGCCAGGCCAGCACCGGCGTGCGGGTGAGCGACTGCCGCTTCTTCGACAGCAACCCGCCCTCCCCCTCGCCGGGCGACCGGTGGGCCGTGAGCCTGGCCGGCACGGGGACGCGGCGCGTCTGGATCCTGCGCAACGTGGTGGAGAACGGCGGGATCCAGCTCACCGCCAACGTCAACGGGATCGACGGGCTCTGGATCGAGGACAACGAGATCCGCGAGGCGAAGAGCAACGCCATCTCCATCGTCAACTTCGCCAACGGGGTCACCAACCAGAACGTCTGGGTGTGCCGCAACCTCATCCACGACCCGCTGGGGACGGGGATCTACGTCGGCTCCGACTACGGGCCGGGGGGCGGGGGGTTCTCCGGCGCGACGCTGCGCAACGTGTACATCCTGCACAACACCGTCCGCTTCACGTCGGGCTCGACGTTCCGGGTGGGGATCATCCTGCGCGCCAACGACACCAACCGCTCCATCGTCATCGAGGGGAACGTGGTGGACGCGACCGGCGCGGCCAACGTGGGCTCCATCCGCCTGATGCATGACGTGGGCGGGGCCGACCGGTGGTTCCAGGGCGTCTCCGTCCGCGGGAACACGACCATCGCGTGCAACCACGGGATCTGGCTGGCCTTCACCCGCCACAGCACGGTGGCGTTCAACCACACCGAGAGCTCCCCGGGGCCGCGCTTCCAGCGCTGCTCGGACGTGGTGGTGATCGGCAACACGCAGCAGGGCGGAGGGACCGGCTTCGCGGTGGACGGCGCCGGCCCGGTGCGGCTGTTCGCCAACCAGGTCAAGGACTTCACCGGCAGCTACAGCGCGGGGCTGACGGTGGCCTCCACCCCCACCAGCACCTCGCAGGTGGTGGCGGCGCTCAACACCTTCGGCAACGACACCGCCGACCCGGGCACCGTCACCGCCGGGATCCGGGAGACCGGCGCCGACCCGATCATCTCCAAGTACCTGCTGAACGACCTGCGCGGCAACGCCGACAAGCCCATGGACGACGTCGCGGGGGCCGAGGTGGCCTGGAACTTCGGCCCCAGCACGCTCTACACCGAGCTGCCGAAGCGGACGCTGGCCGCGTCGGCCACCTGGGACCCCGGCAGCCTGGCGGCGGGCGCCAGCGCCACGCGCACCGTCGCGGTGCAGACCGCCGTGCCGGGCGGCGTCGTGGCGGCCTCGTTCACCTCCCTCACCGCCGGCGGCTGGCAGCTGAGCGGGCAGGTCACGGCCGCCGACACCGTGACGGTGACGCTCACCAACCAGACCGGCGGCACCGTCGACCTCCCCTCCGGCACGCTGCGCGTCTTCGTCGAGCAGTACTGATCCGCGGCAGCTTCGCTCGACCGCCCCGGCGCGCTCCCCGCGCGCCGGGGCTTCGGCGTCCCCGCGCCGAAGCGTCCCCTCGGTGGCCGTCCGGTTGCGTCGGAAATCCCTTGTGCGCCAGCGCTGGAACATCACTGAATCGCGGGAGAATCAACCCTTGACACCGTCCGGTTTCGTCCGTTAGCCTACATTCGATCCAATGCTCGAACCCTACGCAAAAAGGGGCAGGATGAACCACCGGAAACGCACGAGAGTGGGGCTGGCCCGGCGCCCCAAGTGGGCCTGGACGTTCCGCGACGGCGGCGTGCGCAAGCGCCACTCGCGCAACGATACCGAGTACCTGTTGAGCAGTCCGGCGAACGCGAAGCGGATCTTCGAAGCGATCGACCGGATGCGAGCGTGGGATGAGATCCTGTTCGGGAAATCCGATCTTCCGGCGAGAGCGGGAAATCGCAATGACGCGGCGGCATGAGATCCAGAAGCGGGGCGTGGACGTGGACCCTGGCAAGCGCCCACTGATCGTCGACATCGTCTTTCTCTCGGATCTCCAGCACTGGATACAGAACGACCGCGCTGTGGCGATGCGCCTTACCCGCCTGATGCTCGAGATTTCGCGTGATCCGTTCACCGGCACCGGCAAGCCGGAACCGCTCAAGCACAGCCTGCACGGCCACTGGTCGCGGCGCCTCACCCATGAACACCGGATGATCTACGCGGTCACGGAGAAAGCGATCCAGTTTTTGACTGCCCGCTTCCACTACTGACCATCGCTGATCTCACGGCTTCCACGAAAGAGCCCCTCCCCGGCTGCACCGGGGAGGGGCTTTTTCGCTTCGTTGGAACGGCGGCCGGCTACTGCTTGGTCTGGCCGCGCTCCTCTTCCTCCAGGGCCTCGAACTCGGAGAGGAGCTCGGCCTCGTGGACGGCGTCGGCGCGGGGCTGGGCGGGGGAGACCGTCGGCGCGCCGGCCGCGCCGGAGGCCCCGTCGCCCGACGAGGCCGCGGCGCCGTTGCCGGCCTGCAGCTGGCGCTGCTCGGCGGCCGGCGGGGGCGGCGGGAGGATCCCCAGCTGCTGCTTCATCTCCAGCAGCTTGAAGTCCACCGCGTCGTCGCCGCCCGACTCCAGCTGCTTGAACTCGCGCTCCAGCGAGTCCCCCGTCAGCTCCTCGGAGACCGAGGCGGCGGCGATGGCCATCCGCTCGTTCTGCTCGATGCGCTCGGCCATCCGGTCGAACGCCTCGAAGGCGGACGAGTCGGAGAGCCCGGACATGGTCTCGTGGATCCGGCGCTGCGCCTGCGCCCGCTTCTGCCGCGCGATCAGCAGGTTCTTCTTGCGCTGCGCCTCCTGGATCTTCTCCGAGAGCTGGCGAAGGGCGTCGCGCAGCTTCTCGGTGTCCTCCTGGTGGCGGAGCCAGGTCTCGTGCAGGGCAAGGGCGCGCTCGGCGTGCTCCTTGTGGCGCATCAGCGCCTGGCGGGCCAGGTCGTCGCGGCCCTGGCGCACGGCCAGCATGGCGCGCTGCTCCCAGTCCTGCGACTGCTTCTGCTCGTCCTCGACCTGCTTCTTGAGCTTCGCCGCGTCCGCGATGGCCACCGCAACCTCCTGCCTCGCCTTGGCGAGCTGGTTGCGCATGTCGTCGATGACCTGGTTGAGCATCTTCTCCGGGTTCTCCGCCCGGGCGATCAGGTCGTTGATGTTCGACCGGAGAAGGGTCGAAAGCTTCTGGAAGATTCCCATGTTGGCTCTCGGGGTCAGGCCTGCGCGGCGGGCTGCGACGGCTCGCGGCAGTCGCGGAAGGGCGCCAGCGTCTCCAGGTGCGAGGCCGCGGCCATCTGGAAGGAGTCCACCGTGGCCTGGAACTCGTTGAAGTCCAGGTTCTCGGCCTCCAGCGTCTCGGTCAGGATCACGTCGCCCGCCTCCAGGCCGTACGCCGCGTGCACCAGGTCGCTGGCGTTCAGCGACAGCAGGGTGCGGAAGAGGTCGGCGCAGCGCCGCTCGTCGTCGGGGACGTCCATCACCTTCAGGCGGAAGACCACCAGCGGCGGCGAGAAGTGCACCACCAGCGGCGCGCCGGCGCCCTGGCCGTCGCCGCCGCGGATCACCCACATCCCCTCCTCCACCTCCTCGGCCTCCAGGCCGGTGCGGAGCAGGTAGCTCTCGACGTCGTCGCGCGTAACCATCTAGGGGTCTCCGGTCTCGGTTTCCTGGGGGGACGACTGGGCCGGGGGAAGCGTCCCCGCGGGGCGCTCGCCCTCGGCCAGCAGGCGCGTCAGGAACGACTGCTCGTCGGTCAGGCGCATCACCTGGCCCTGGAGCTGGTCCATCTCCTCCCTGAGCCGGGCGATCTCGGCGGTGTGGCGCGCCTCGAGCTCGGGGGTGCCGCGCTCGCCCACGCTGGAGAGAACCCAGCGCGCCACCATCCCGAGCACCAGCACCATCAGGAGAAAGGAGAACATCAGTCGTTCGGGCGGGGGATACGTTCCCGTCCCGGATAAGGTTTCACCCCGGACGCCCCGTGTCCACCCCCCGGGAGCCGCCTCATCGGCTGATCCCGGACGGGCGGCGCGTGGGCTGGATCTGCACCAGCTTGCGGGCCGAGGCGGTGGCGGCCAGCCCGCCCTGCGCCGTTTCGCGGTAGGCGCTGGGCATGCGGCGCCCCACCTCGCCCATCACGTCGATCACCTCGTCGGCGGTGACGGGAAAGTCCAGCCCGGCCAGCGCCATCTCGGCCCCGGCGATGGCCTGCATGGCCGCCGAGGCGTTGCGGTAGATGCAGGGGATCTCCACCAGCCCCCCGATGGGGTCGCAGATCAGCCCCAGCATCCCCTGCAGGGTGAGCGCCACGGCCGTCTGGATCTGCTCGTGGCTCCCGCCGCTCAGCCAGGTGACCGCCGCCGAGGCCATCGCGGCCGCCGTCCCCGTCTCGGCCTGGCACCCGCCCTCGGCGCCGGCCAGCGAGGCGCGGTGGGCGATGACGCCGCCCACGCCGCCGGCCACCAGCATGGCGTCCACCAGCCGCTCCTCGCCCATCTCGGCGAAGTCGTCCATGCTGATCAGCACGGCCGGGAGGACGCCGGCGGCGCCCGCCGTGGGGGCGGCGACGATCAGCCCCATGGCCGCGTTCACCTCCAGCGTGGCGATGGCACGCGCCAGCGTCTCGGTCACCCGCGCGCCCAGGAGCCGCGGCCCGTTCTCCCACAGCGTCCGCGCGCGCCCGCCGGTGAGCCCGGAGGCGGAGCGCACCTCGCCCTTGAGCCCCTCGCCGATGGCGCTCCGCATCACCTGCAGGGTGCGGGCGATGCGGGCGCGGATCAGCTCGGGGGCCACGCCGCTCTCGGCGGACTCCATCTCCAGCACCACCTGGGGGAGCGGCCTTCCGCTCGCCTCGGCGTCCCGGACCAGCGACTCGATGGAACGATGCACGGATAGGTTACGGGGTACGGGTTACAGGGGACGGCCATCGCGTTCGGGACGGGAGCGGCCTGCTGTAACCTGTCCCCTGTCCCCTGTTCCCTTTCCCTCTACGCAATTTTCGGGATCACCCGCGCCCAGTTCATCCACGGGAAGGAGGCGATGGCGTTCAGCGCGGGCTCGGAGATGGGCTCGTCGGCCTCGATGGTCATCAGCGCGTCCTGGTTCCGCCCGGTGCGGTCCACGCGCATGGTGGCCAGGTTGATGTGGTGGCCGGCGAGCACGGTGGCCACCGCGGCGATGGTCCCCGGCTCGTCGTGCGCCACGATGACCAGGGTGTGGTAGCCGCCCCCCAGCTCCACCGCGAAGCCGTCCACCTCCGTCACCACGATCCGCCCGCCGCCCACCGAGGCGCCGCGCAGCTGCGTGGTCTCGCCGCCGCGCTCCACGGAGATGATGGCCGTGTTGGGGTGCGCGTCCTCCCCCAGGTCCACGTCCTCGAACTCCCACTGGAGCCCGGCGGCCGTTGCCTCGTCGTACGCCTCGCGCAGCCGCAGGTCGTCCGGCGCCAGCCCCACCAGCCCGCCCACGATGGCGCGGTGGGTGCCGTGCCCCTCGCCCGTGGCGGCGAAGGAGCCGTGCAGGCGGATGACGGCGCGCTCGGGCGTGCCCCCGGCGATGGCGCGCGCCATCAGCCCCAGGCGGCAGGCGCCGGCGGTGTGCGACGAGGATGGCCCGACCATGGTGGGCCCCAGGATGTCGAATAGCGATACCATGGGGTCGAATGTATTGGGGAGAGTGCGAAAGTGCGAGAGTGCGTGGAAAGCTCCCGTTTTCTGTACCAGCAGTTATGGGAGTCCGGCAAGCTGCTGTTCACGCAGCCGTTTCAACGGTTTTTGTAGTGTCCATCCCCTGGGGAGTAGACGTAGGCCGTAGCTGCGAAGC
>Ga0247770_1000983_pt1 | contig 25229 bp, 16 predicted proteins | sample UWRJL136409B6_FD_179943 | JGI IMG/M metagenome (GOLD analysis project Ga0247770, IMG submission 179943) | Plant litter microbial communities from Arlington Agricultural Research Station in Wisconsin, United States - UWRJ-L136-409B-6 | ecosystem: Environmental > Terrestrial > Plant litter >... | reverse complement strand
TATACAGAGGCACTGCCTCTGTACCTCAGGCCTTCTTTTGCTTCCTACAGCGCCAGAAGCGCTGTAGTTGGCTTGGAACAGTACCGCTCTACTTCCTCTGAGCAACAGGCCTGTACTACAGGCCTGTGGAACCCTACTGTGCAACAAGATTAAAGTAAAGTATAGTGAGGTTATAAAGGGTGCTGCTGTTATTACTTTAGAGGTTAAGGATAAGACAGGTTCAGCCTGTAGCTTTAATAACGTGGATAAAGTTAATGTTAACACAGTTAATGTCGTTAATGAGGGTTAAGAAGTTGGTAAGGTTATTGATATTAATAGTGGAGGTATATAAGTTAACGGCTAGGACGGTAGTGTGTTAAAATACGGAGTCTTAAAGGAGGAAGCCTGCGGCATTACTGTTAAACGTAATGTTTTTTGGGATTAGGAAGCTAGCAATGCGGTTATAGTTAATGGCGTATCTGAGGTTAGATACCTTATAAGTAAACTAATGGTATAGAGTTGGCGCCTTACTAATAGCAAGGCTAAAGTCTTAGTAAAAGTTGGTGTTAGAGGTAACGTTAGTAAGGTTTACGTGGATGAAAGCTGTGTTGTTAAATGTGATATTAGTTCTGTTCTGCTAAACGACTGTGGTTATGTCCTTCACGTCTGGAGTGAAATATTCGTTTCTTAAGGGATGAAATAGAGTTACGTCTTTCGCTAGACTGGGAAATAAGGAGTTGTATTGAGCGTCGGAGTCGTAAGACTACTAGTCTTATAACGACAGGTTTTGTAAAAACTCTAGCGCCGGTGTGCCGTTAATGGTTGATACTGGGGAGGGTTTGTACTTATCCCTGTAGTGTTTCACGTTGTCTAGTTCCTGTTAACTAGGTATATATTAGCACGTGCGAAAGGGGACCTTTTGATCCACTAAGGGGGAGCACGCACTATAAAGAAATATCTCTGGCAGTGCAAATCCATCCTTCAAGATGGATATAAAATCCACCCCACAGGTGGTAAAAGATCAAGGAGCAAGCTCACGGCACTAAAGTGGAGGCCTTGCACGCGGCTCTAAAGAGTGTCCAAATTAACAAGGAACTCGTATTAGTTAGTGTAGGCGTCTGGCTTCGCGTTTAACTTCTGGGCAATATCATTAAGGCCGCCGAAGAGATCGACTCCTTCGGAGAGGTATCCGCAAGGTGGCTTCTTATTTTACTTGATTGTGCTCTGCCATTGAAAATGGGGGCGAAGATACTTCACCTGACCCAACGCATTGTCTTTATCCAAGGGAACCGACTTCAGGCATGCGAACGCCAGAGAGGGCTTAACTGGCACGGCTGGGATAGCCGGTATGTATGTTACGAGTATAAGGGTTACGACCCTGGGCACTGGAGGATTGTTATAGGCATCAGGGGGATTCGATACATACTTACGGAAAGACATACCGATGTTGTGTTCTTTGAACCGGTTTCAACTGCATCTCGGAGCTGTTCGCATGGCTCATCTAAAGCCCTTGGAATGAACTCTGAGCCGCCCTGGCGTAATGGGTGGCTAAACGAGGTTCCAACGAGAGTGGCTAGTGCCACAACTGCATTTAAGACTTTTGTCAACATGATTGGTGATGATGGCGAACGACTAACCCCAGGTTAGTGCACGCCCGAGACTTTTTAGTCTTATATTGTCTCATAATTCGGTATACCGGCAGCGCTGCGCCTCATTCTTCTGCTGGCAGCGTAAAATTTGGGGCGATATCCCGTGTCTCCGCCATGGTCGAGCCTAATGATATTAGCCGTTATTTGCTGATTCGCCATGCCGCTAAGGCAGCTGTTCCCCGGTGGCACAGAATGCAACTCGCTTTGACCAAAGATCACAGTTTAAGGCACTGCCACGTAAGAAACCCATGGGAGATCATTGCAAAACTTGCTCTCGAGGCAATCGGGTGTACGAGCACTTTTTATGACATCCAATGTGGGAGGGTGAGATGAAAGTGTCGAGTCATTCCGCGTGGGGTTTTCTTACCGTCGGGACGGGTCAGAGCGGCTGGTCCTGTCGAGTTTCCAGGAGGCCTCCTGCTTACTGTGCCCTTTATGTTGGTTTAAGCCGAATGGTGCGCTTGAGAAATTTGTGGCTGATTGCTGCTGCTGGACGGCGAAGCTGCGAAGGCAAGTCCCATAGGATGACCTTACAACACAATTGATTTTGAAACCTTACAGGGAGGTGAGAATAATTGAGGAAACCGCCTGGGCAACAGTCACACATTTCCTCAGCCACCAGAAATGGCAGACCTATGGTAGAAGCGAGGAGATCTAGAAGCAAAGCGCATTGAGTCGGTTGTTGCAAGCTTCTACAGTCGAAGCTCGGGCGGGAGTTGGTATTTGCGGCACACATTCTAATGAAACGGGTATCACTTCAAGGCTGATGCTACGAATCACACGCGATAATGCAGCTGAATTCATCACCCGCAAGACTCTCCAGCAAGTGACCCGGTGGCAATGTTCAAAAAGTTAACATATATATCTTCTTGAAGTTCTTTATCCGACTCCGATATCAGCTCGCCCCGAAGTCAAATTCAATGCCGTTCCTCAAACCCATAGCAACAGAAAGAAAACTGAAAAGGCCAGAAGCCTGACCGGCGCCATCGTGGTCCCGAACCCGCCTGATGTGGTCGTAGACAAAGTAGTCGGCCTCGGCCCGAACGAAATGGAAGGCCCGCTTCCGAGACGCTATCAGCAGCCATTAACAGTTGCTCTTCTCAACCAACAGGTAACACTACTGGTACCATGGCACTTACCGATGTGATCGTTGCCGCTGGTGCATCCACCGGAATCGTCGGGGTAACAGAACAATACATCACCCCCCATAACGTAGTCAGATCCACCGTCGCCCTGAGACACTCCACCGCGCCATCAACCTGGCACTCTGACGCCAGGGAAAGGACATCGCTCCGGCACATGCAACTTGACCAGTCGGCGGACTGCGTGATGCGAAACGCACTAGAGCACGACGAGAATGTGGTTTCAAGCTTATTGCAGCTCATCAGTAGCGACTGGCAGCTATTTCCGTCGTGAGTTTGCGTCACGGTAACGGCGGCGGGCGTAGTTGGGGCGGAGCGGGTTCCGGTGAAATGCGGTTGACAGGCGGAGTTCCAGTCGGCGATCATGACGTCGTAGTCGGGGTCGAAGGCGTACGAGAGGGAGCAGAGCCGCGCGTCGTTTTTGCAGCTGGATAGTGGAGAAGGGGTTAGTTGATAGGTGAGGAAAGGGGAACCGCAGGATGCTTACCCGATGTAGGCGTTGAGCATGTCCTGTGTGCACATGCAATCGACAACGTCCTGCTTGGGAGCATTGCGGTTGACGAGGTCGTTGCAACGGATGAGGAGTTCGTCGAGCTTGGCACAATTCGGGAGAGTTTGGACACCGCCTGAGATGCAGTTGAGTGTGTTGTTACCTGAGCTTTGGCGGCGGTTGAGCTGGGAGAGCGGCCAGGAATGCGAGGGGTGCGATGTCGCCATGGCGGTGTATGGGAGTGTTGAATGAAGTTTGTTAGAAGACAACATTGGGGGCGTGAGGCGAGAGGTCTTGGGCGAACGCGCCCCGGCCAACTTGCTTTTGGGGACGTTCTATGTGATGAAAGGCACACCGGTCGGGAGACGTCGGTCGAGATGTGACTTGGCAACCGACGTCCGAAAGCTTGCAGAGGAGTCCTCCAATCAGCACATCTGTGGCTGCGTTTTCAGTCTTGTGAATTGGTCGCTGTGGTGAGACAAAGCCGCCGCCGACTTTGCCAAGCACAAAAGAGCGAAAACCCCGCTGGTCCAGGCCCCAAAGTCGAACTGGCAAAGAGGGGTGCTGGGATGAGAGACCGGTCGAGATATATGCAGTGTGTCGGGAAACTCCGCCGCGACCGCCGGCCCAGAGAGAGATAAATGAGCGCATCGTTGCTAAGGTTGACGAGAGATGACGGCAGAAGGAAAGGTAACAGAGCTTTCAGTTGATCAGCAAAAATGAACGCAGCTCCTACGTTCGGATCTGAAGTCAGAATAGAGGAAGGAGCCATCAACTTGAATGGCGTGCAGCCTCCGGGTGCCGACCGCGATGCCTTAGGCTCGCCCACTGTGACCGCTACGTCACGAAATCCATCGTCCTCTCCGACTGCCCAACTCAAGCCTCAAGAACAGGGCGACCCTCCCGCCGCTGACCCTGATTCGACCGAAGCCGGCATCAATCAGAGTCCCGCTTCGAAGCCCAAGGAATGGATTTCCACCCCCCTTCACACATGGTCTGTCTACCTCTTCATCGCCTGGGATCTCAGCCTGGTCGTCGCCATTGCCGTACTCTGGGTGCTCTCGCAAAGAAACAATGGCTTCGTCTCGGTTGGTTATGCTCTCACAGCATACGGCGATACCTGGCGATTGAGTCTTCTTTGGACGACGCTGCCTTCGCTGATCTTCACTTGCTTAGGGCTCCATTGGGGCGCCATCCAGAGCGCAGCTTCGGACCGTCAACCGTTCGTCGAATTGGCTCGCCCAAATGGCGCCCCCGCGAGCCGAACCGTCCTGCTTGACTACAGGGCTATCATTCCCCCGGCTCGGCTGGTCAAGTTTTTCCAAAACCGGCATTGGCCGTTGGGACTCGCACAACTCGCGGTCTGGAGTTTCAGCATTCTTCCTCCACTCTCGGCAAGTCTGCTAGTGGCCTCCATGGCCACTATTCAACAGCCTATCCCAATCGCCATGACCGGGTCCTTCGACCAGTCCTTCATGAACAACACAATGGACACGAGAGCTGTTCTGGATTCCGTCACGGCAACCCTGATCCATGGCGCAGGGTACATCCCATGGACTGACAAAGAGCACGCGTTCGCTCCCTTCCTCGCCGCCTCAGACACTGAGGACGGATCTCCACCCACTAACGCAACCACTCTCACCGCCAACACCACCGCTCACTCCGCGTACCTCAACTGCGCCGAGCTCATCCCAGACACCGAATTTAGTATGAACGCCTCCCAATCTAGAACGGCCGACGGCATCGTCGGCAAAGTCATCATGTCAGGTGCCGACCGCGGCTGCGCCATCGGCCAAGAATTCACCGTCGCCGAAACCCAGGAGGTCTATTTCGTCACCACGGCCGAAATCACTTGCGGCATCCAAGCCTCGTACAGCCGCCTGATATTCACCTACGGGCATTTCTCCCGCACTTCACCCACCCTCCTCTCCAACCTCAGCGTCATCTCCTGCGCAGCAGGGTACCGCGTCACGACTGGCGACCTCGCTGTAACAGTACCCTCTTCCTCCTCCGGTAACAGCACCGCACCAGAGGTCCTCAGCTTCACACCTACCTCGCCCTCACTCGACTCCCACGACCTCGCCTTTGGTTTTTGGCGCCAATTCGAACTCAAGCTCTTCACGTCCCTGGCCTTCTCGACGGGAACCACATGGGCGACAACGGATTTTGGAACGGTGGCTCTGTATCGGGCGCTCCAGCTACAGCATGGTAATCGGGCCAGGAGTACGGATAACAGTATTGTGCTACGTGGGGAGTTCCTCGCAAAAGCAGTGTCGGATGTCTTCACTTCGGTGTACTCAATAGGGATGGCCACGGCCGGGTTGGTTCCCGAAGATGAGCATAACCAGCGGGAGCAGCGCAAGGGGGTGCTCGAGACGGAAATCACCCGTCTTTATGTCGTCCCAGCGGTCGCGGCTACGCTCGTAGCAATGCTGATTGCGCTCTGCGGTGTCGCGGGTCTGGTGTTGTGGTATGCGCGGAGCCATGAGACCTTATTATACGAGGAGCCAGCGGGGCTACTTGCGCATGCGGCGTTACTGTCGGATAGTGAGCTTTTGAAGGCGGTGAAGGGGGTGAAGGATGTGGATGGGTTTGGTGGAAAGGTTGGGGATGCTGGTTTGAAGGCTAAGAGTAAAGGGAGGAAGGATGGCGAGAGGGGGGCGCACAGTGTCGTGGGTGATCAGCGCTGGAGGATGTATCCTCGAGGGGTGAAGGCGAACATTGTGACGGTTGTGCCTAAGTAGATTCCTGATCAAGTTCATCGGTTCCGCTGTAAATAACCCAAACTTCGCTCTGCCGTGTCGTAGGTCAACGGCGTCTTAGCGTCCGGCTCAGCAGAAGTGTGCCAGGAGGGTCTGAAGTAACGGTGTGCCTATTAAGGTGTGTGGAATTGCCTGTATGTGGAAAGTGCCCCTTTAACTTACTACGGGGAGGAATTTAACATAATAATCGAATACCGCAAGCAGTACTAGTTGCACATCTCCTCAGCTATTAGGAGTGGTAGGTTTATGGTACCTGGAAGCGAAGAAATTTAGCAGTCATTAATATTTAATCTATTAATTGCCCAGCTAGTTGCCGTTTCGATCTTCCAAGCGCGGGAGATGGTATTTCATTACAGAAGACATCAGGGTAAAAGATCATCACTTCAGTGGTGCTACTACAAATCACAAGCCACTGTGCAGCTAAATCATCGTCGCCCGAAAGACTCTCCAGCAACTGGCCCAGTTTGTGTCCGATTCCAGCAGTTTTGGTTGACCAACCAGAATATTTTCCGCAATAAAGAATTTCCGCGGTTGTGGCGTTTCCGTGAGCCGTTTCCGTTCGTGAAACGCGACTCTTTGACTGCGAACCCCTCTTCGCAAACGCCGCTGATTGGAAGAAATCAGACATCGGCGCAAGGAGGTTGAGGTTCAGCTCCCAACCCGCGCGTCACGTTATAACAACACGTGCAACCACAGCCCGCAACACGGTCAAGCCCGGGATATCTTATTTCAATGGCAGACAAGGTTGAGCACGGTGGCGAGACCGTTGAGTGCGAGCGGGTGGGAGTGCCTAATCCCCCGATTGCCGGAATCGGAGTACGTACATGAATAGCTTCTTTTATCGAGAGATCCAATCTAACCACTTTCAAGATCATCGTTACCTTCGCCGGCTAAGCGTTCATCTCGCTCCTACTCGCCATCTGGGTATTCTTCCTGTCTAAGAACGGACGACTCGACGTGAGCTACAGCGAGGGCACAGTCGAGCACGCAGTTGAGGTTAAGCGACTAGAGTTAATCCTTAACATCCTTATAGTCGGTAATGACATTTAGATACTTACTGGTAAGCTAACGCCCCGTTATTATTCTAGCTGTTACTGATACGACTATAGGAATTGCATTAATGATTACAGCCTTTGCTGATACCGACGACCTTAACCTTTACCACCTTTACCTGATTTATAACATCGTCAGTTTCGTTAGGTAAGTGTCTGGTCCTATCTAGTTCCCCCTTTCTCTTTCTCTCACAAATATTGGTCCTATCCCTTTAACAACCATTTAAAGTCTCCAGCGCCGCCGCCCTTATAACCTAAACCTTCTATATAACTAAACACCTTAACTTAACTAAATACGCCCGTCCACCTAAGCTCCACAAACATAAGCCCATAACTATAACTATAACTATCTTAACCTATTTTAAACGAAACCCCTCCACCTGCCTCCTTAGTTACCACCACCGTGTAACCTACCTCTTCGCCCTCCTTTTCCTCACCCTAACTATCCTCCTCCTTATCTCCTTTAACTTGTGGTCCACCCTCCCCACCGCCCCTATCAGCTCCTGCTACCTCACTACTAACCTCCTCTCCGCCCCTGGTGTATCCCACCCGGGCACCGACCGTATTTACATCGCTATCACCGCCGTCTGGCTGCTTATCTCCCTCTTCCTCGCCATCTTCGGTGGCGCTAAACACAGACGGACCGTGCTGTTTGTGGCGATTGCGCAGTTCCCGGTGTATTTGTATGCGGTTGTTGCGTTGAGGACGGGGAACTAGGCCGTGTTGGAGAAAGGTGGGGAGGGGGAGGAGGGGGAGAATGTATGGGATTTTAGGCAGACGACGGTGGTGTTGTTACTGGGGGTTACGGTGCATGAGTGTGTTAGTAAGGGGAGGGAGATTTGGAGGTTTGAGAGGGAGATGAGGGGGAGGGCAGAAGGGGAGGAGGATGAAGGGGGGGTTGTGGACAGAGGGAGGGATGTCGAGGCTGAGTCCGTGGTGGGGAGAGAGGGTTGAGTTGCCTGGGTGAGTTCGGGTAGTACCTTAGTGATGCAGAAATTGAATTGGGGTGAGGAGAAAAAGAGGTTTGAAAGCGAATCCATCGATTCTTCTCAGATATAACGATGGAAGCAAGATCGAACTCTTCTAGCAGAGGCATTATGTGTCAACGGCATCAAGAGCACTGCGGGTTAATATGACCAATTCTCAAATGGTGTTATACGGCGTCTTTAACTGTGCTACATGGGTAGACTGAGTCTCTCAGCCCCGTCTTCGAGCTTGTGCTAGTTAAGGTACTGAGCTCCTCGAAGGCAAACACTCCTGAACCCACCGCGTCGAGGGCGTCTCTGCCGTGACAATCAGTGTTTTCGTGGTTGAGATCTGGGAAAGCGTGAGAGTGAACGTCTCCATCCTCGTCCCCGCCCCAGAGGTGCCGGGTGATAACCCCAACGACTGCCGACGAACCATTTCGACAGGGGTTTCGCCTCCGGAAAGTTGACTGTATCTTTCTCCCGTTGGGGTGGCACTTGCAGCAGCTAGGGGGGCGTACTGCTGCGAAGCTATGGCCGCCCCTGTTGACTCCGGTAGTAGATCAGCCTCCTCGCTGCTTATCGAGCTACGAATAAAGCTGCAGTAGGACTCATCCCAGTATCGGTCCACTGTCGCCGTGTAGACCGTGGTCCTCACCGTCGCGGTGCGCACGTACAACGTGGTGGTTGGGTTGAGACACCATGTGTTGACGAAGGTCTTGGTCTCCGGGTCTTCGACCATCTCGGTCACGTAGCCTGTCGGGGTGTTGTCCCGTATCTCGGTGGTGATGGATGTCGTCCAGACGCGAGTGTCCTCTGGTTTGCGAGTAGTGGTTCGGGCTCTTGGGGTGTAGCTGGTTGTGCGCGTTGCGTTGCTGTAGTGGCAGACTGTAGTCAGGTCGGTAAACAACTTGTGGACGATGGTCTCGGTCCGCGTGCCGGTGGCTGTGGCGGCGGTGTTGATGTCAACGTAAACTAAGGTCCGGTTGCACGAATAGACGGTGCTTATTGACGGCCTAACGGCGGTGCGCGTCCGTGTTACGTAGGTCTCTGTCGTGAAGCCACTCCTGGCCCCGCGGGTGATGGTACGCGTCTTAGTGACGTACACGGTGGAGAAATATGTGAAGGCCTCACTCTGTGGATATGCGAACCAGAAGTATTTGGTGCAATCGTATGTTGATGTGGTCGCGGCGGTGCTCGGCCATATTGTTTGGGGGGTGGCATTGAGCGTGACGACGTGGTCTTGGGGGTAAATGAACTTGGAGACGGTCGATGTGATTGTCACCCAGATGGCGGGAGGATCTGGGAAAGGGGTTATGCCAGCCCATCTATTGCTGAGGCTTGGGATGTCGATTGTTTGGGCTCGCAGGAGTGGAATTGCTGCTGCCCACGAGAGGAGTATGAGCGTTCGCGAAACTGGTAGAACCCAAACCATTTTGATCGTCGACAGGAGGCACGCTTGCTTCGCAGCGAGGCGAGGTTCTCTGGGGTTAAGTTGAAGGATGAGCTGAGACAGGATAACATCATGTCTACCCCCACGTGGATATCGGCACTACTTATACACGTAAAACCCATCAAACATGGACATCGATGTCAATTGCACGCAACGTAACTAGCAGAAACTTTAGTCTGCAACCCGCCCAATCCACAATAACTCACTATGTGGTGCGGGGAACTTTAATATGTTATGCGGGATGTATAGCATGTGCCTGATTTTCCAGTATAGATCTTAGCCTGCCGAAACGTAGGGCTGAGCGAAGGCCGATAACTTGCATACCTGGTATAAAAGCTCGAGCCAGGATTGAATGGTGTCCTGCTCAAGGCTCCCACGGGCAGGGTTGGTTGACTTGAGGACTGAATCGTTGCCCGTTTCCTTCAAGGATCTCCAGTATCATTGACTATACTCATCCTTCTATCTCCGACCCACACTTCGCAGAAGAGCCCGATCAGGTGCATTTTGAGTTGGCTCACCTTTCTATCCGGGCCTGGTTCCCGAGACCTGGGCAGGATTGAATTCGATTTATCGATTGTTCTGATTCACAGCGAGTACCCTGCTCTGCCTTTCGGCCCCCTTTTGTAAACGTGAAAAGAGAATGCCAAGAGGGCGAAAGTGCGGGGTTTCTGTGAAGAGCCTACATGTAGTTGTAGTGACTTATGCATTTATGCCTCAGCTTTAAACGTTGGTCAATCAGCTGCCACCATAGTGCCCGGATGAGGGGAACCACCACCATTTAAAACAAGCAGTGAGTGATTTTAAAAGTCACGTATCTGATCTACTTCACCACGTTAATTACCTCTTGTTTTTAATAGTTATCATCAGAGCCTTTTCGTCTTTTATTTCCCAGATTTATGACTTGAGCTGTCCTATTCTGGAGTGATGCGGCTCATCAACATCCACACCTCGAAGCTGGAAGAGTTTATCGGCGACAATACCTCCCTATTACATTCTCTCTCACGCCTGTGATAGCGACGAGATCTCATATCAAGACTATATGTGGCTCCAAAACCACAACGAAGAGCTTGCCGCGGGTATCTTCGCCGACAAATGCCCCCGGCTCAGCGAAATAAAGCGGAGGGAAAGTACACTTGCTTGCTCAGCAGCCGTGGCTTCCGCAAGATCCTGGCATTTGCCCAATTCACCAATGTCGGGACTCGGCGTTTTTGGAGCTCCCACCGGGTACATATGGATTGAAATCTATTGCATCTGCAAGATTCACCCGACCACTAAGCCCTCAAAAGAGGATGTGTTTGCCGCCGTAAACGTAGGCTGCTTACGCGCTTTGAACCTCGCCACACAGTAAACGGTAACGAGCAGCCGAGATCGCCCGCCTGCTCTTAACGGGGCCCCTCAACTTGGCCATAGGCCCTGTTTCGACCCCCGAGGTAGTGCGCACCGGCCACCACAATAATCAGGGGTTCAGGGCCTCAGGGCTGCAGGTGCCGGCGCGTTGGCAACCCAAGCCAATATGGAGAAAGGCGCATGTTGGGGTTATAATTGTCATTCTTCCTTGTTGTTCTTCTGTGGCTCATTCTGTTACCTTCACTGCCTTTGCCGTCTCTCCGCGCATCTCCGACTATGGATATCCTGATCAGGAAAGCCTTGCAAGTACCCACCGCTTTATTTTGGGCTTTCTAGCTTCAAGGTAATCGATCTCGTAGAGAACGTCCCGTTTCTATGTGTGGTGACCGAGTTTCGGCAGTTATGATATGAGAGGAGCGTTTAATGTGGCTTGATTATCAAAGGTCAAAAATTCACGGCCGTCGAGAAAACGATCGGTGTCGGTGACAAATACGGCCGTGTTGCAGTGAGTGGGGCTCATTGCGAATGGGGGTCTCAGGTTAGATCGTGCCACATTTTGTCACGAGCTCGCTTCGCTTCCAACCCTGTTGCTGGTCCCCACTTTTCAACCCAACTTGGTCGAGCGGATCGCGATGGACCTCGCCGCCACCGCCGACCCGGCATCGATATGCGACTGCTGCCGGCTCATACCGAGGATATTCGATTACAGAACGCGGCCGCCGCGCTGGCTGCACCATTGCGCTAGCTTCACCGATCTCTTGGCGTCCGGCGCGCAATGTACTATGTGCAAGCTCATCGTCATGGCCTTTGAGCGAGCGGGCATCTCCGACGCGGGCGCCGGCTCCGTCGCGCTCGAGTACAGTTTACTCAAAGCCCGGCTGAAGGGCTTCAAGGCGTCCGTGTCGGAGAATCGCGGTCGCACCAGCATGACGGTGGTGTGTCTCCCGACAGATGGTACGCGGTTTGCCCTGGGTGGATAATGGATTGCTGCTGCTGACGGGCGATAGAGGAGCTGCCTTACCATTCGCGCCGCGGTCTGTGGGTCAATGAAGATTTCCAAGACTTGGACCGGCGCTTATGGGTCGCCAAGGAGTGGCTCGACGATTGCATCGTCAACAATGGACGCAAGTGTTCCCATCCTGTCGACAAAACTGCTAACGCGTGTCCTTGATATTGGGGATTCGGGTACCAGCGTGAAGCTGATCTATGGGGAGGAGGCGAGAGGGTAGGGAACAGCCCTGGGGCGGTCTTCATTTTTGTTTGGCATTTCAAAGTGCTGATCGCCAATCTAACCATTTCTTCCAGGCGCTGCGCGGCCTTGAATCATTGCTGGGCACCACGCTCATGCCGGTGACCCTGGCCAATGCCTCCATCGACACCCTGCAGACCGGTATTCCAGCCGGGGGTCTCCCAAAGACGTTCCGAGACGCCATCAACATCACAAGCTGCCTAAGAATCCGCTACCTCTGGATCGATTCCCTATGCATCGTCCAAGACGACAAGGCGGACTGGGAGCGGGAAGCCGCTAGGATGGCTGAGGTCTACTAGAATGCCTGCGTCATCGCGGCCGTGGCGTCCCCCGACTCGGTCGGCGGATGCCTCTAGCCGCCCGAGCCAATCTAGGTGATCGAATTCCCCTGGGAGGGGGAGGAGGAGCCCGCGCCACGGCATACCAAGTTCCTTGTGCGCGTTGAGTCGTCCGAAGCGTGATCGCTCCTCCGCTCCCCCTTTACAACCGCGCCTAGACACTGCAGGAGCTGGTCCTCTCGCCGCGCATCCTGCTCTGCTGCGAGGGCCAGCTCTTTTGGCAGTGCCGCTCATACGTCTTCTCCGAGGACCGCAGCGTGTGGGTCTTCCGGAGGTTCGCCAAGCTTCCCCTGCCGATCGACCACGGCCACGATTACCAGTGGTGGATATAGGTCGAGAACTACAGCCGGCGGCGCCTTAATCATCAGAGCGACAAGCTGGCTGCCATGTCAGGTCTGATGTCCTTTGCGGCCGCGAGCAACGCGCGGCGCGCCAAGGACGAGTGCCTGGTAGGCATATGGTCCGCGGACCTGCCGTACTCGCTGCTGTGGTGCACGCCGGCATATGGCGAGCAAGCCGCCTCAACGGGCTGTCCAACTTGGTTGTGGGCGTCGATCGCGGGCCCCGTCCAGATGCCGGGGCACTACCATTCGTCCATCCAAGTCCGGACGAATGCCGAGGCCCAGATCGTTTGGACGTCAGCAACATGGGCGGCCCTGCCTCTTATATCTGCCCTGAAAAGCGTTGAGCTGACACTGCTCGGCCGGCTGCAGCAAGCCCGAGTCGGACTGAGTACGGCCAAACAGGAGTGGTGGGAGGTGTCCAAAGTCTTCTCAGCGAGCGGGAAAGAGACATTTGATATGTTCTCGATCCCTAAGCCGCGAGAGCCGTTCGGCGATGGGTTCATTGGGACAGCGAGCTTCGACATTGCGCCTCCCGAGAGGGGAACTGTGTTCGCGTGTCTGCAAATTGGATTCACCCACCCACAGTCCCGGTTCAACAGTGGCAATGACCCTGGAACCATTACGTCTGCCGACCATTATTTCTTAATTCTCAAACCGACGAGGGGGGTCAGTGAGTATCGAAGGGTTGGGATGGACATGGTTCGGATTGAAATCCACGACTGGGGCCGCGGGAGCCATGCCAGGTATGTTGTCAACAATCGGACTTTTCCACCCGCCAAACCGGCACTGTTGAAGATGGTGAACGAGGACTTGCCCAATGATAGATCTTGGGGTGGCTTTTCGGACGAATCTGCTCGGGTTGAGGTGCATCTGGTGTAGCATAGTAGTAGAGGAATAAATATATACCTTAAGTTTTAATCTGTTAATCGGATAAGGCTTACTTTAAAGTAGGTGAGGATGGCTGTTCCGTTTATATAATACGCTTTCTTAGAGAAAAATACCTTTTAGAGTGTTTATAACTAATATTTAAAAGTGGAAGAACTAAAGTTAATATTTAAGGTTATTTCTTTAAGTTATATTATAGGCTTATAGTTATATTACTATAAGGAATATAACTTAATAGGTAAAAATATATAAATTAGATCTTTCTTCCTTATTTTCTGCCTTTTTATAATAAGATAAGGGTTATATACGGTTATAATGTAATGTTTTAAAAGGATAAGGTATCTTATTATTATAGTAGCTTTATTAGGTTAGTTAAGAAGGTAGTAGAGATTAGGGTATTAGAATAGCCACTATAATCTTTAAATCTAAGCCTAATTAAGAATATTTAGCATTATATAAAGGTTCAGATTGGTATTAGGAGGTATAGGATTAAAAACGTTTAATAAATGGCAGAGGTAATAAGGGAGGCTTAGGGATAAATTCTAGTTAAGGTATTCGTGAAACTGGCTAACTTTATACCAAAACGGATGGACTTACTTAGGCAGTCAAAGGGTAGCCCTATTAAATATTGATAGATCTATGTATGTTTTTAATTTGAAGTTGTTTGGTTGTGTTTTCGTGGAGTTACGCGTGTTTAAAGTAGGTGGGGTTGTGCTAGCGGGGGGGCCGAGACTTTTTGGCCCCCATTGTACATACCTGCATACTAGGTTACATCCAGTGCGAGAAAACGTACCCTGCAACGCTAGCCGATGATGCGCCTTCTACGTGCGGTGTGTGAGGTAATATCTGTCAGCCCTGCACGCCGAGAGCTTTTATAAATAAAACGCCCCGCCTAATAAGGTACTGTAACAGTAAAAGATTGAACCTTCCCGCTTAAAACTACTAATATAATATCTATCTTAACCCTTTTAAACTTGTGACAACAATGTAAATCCTTATCCTCGGCAGAACATCCTTCGTCGGCCGACACATCGCCCTTACGGCTGTCTCCCGCTCCTACTCCGTAACCCTCCTTAACTGCGGCACCGCTCCCACACCCTCCGGCACCACCTCCCTGATCGGCGACCGTCTGGCCCCCGACGGTGGCCTGTCCGCCTTATACGGCCTCCATTTCGATGTAGTCCTTAATACCTGGTTTAGTGACCTAAAGGCCGTTATAGAATCTGTTAAAGCTCTAAAGGGGAAGGGGAAGTATTACGTGTATATCTTTAGCTTAAATGTTTACAATGTCGATAGTAAACCTAGGTCTAGCTTTAATACTAGGGGGTTGTATAATGAAACTACACCCTTTTTTAATATCACAATGCCTAATGCTACTAAGCTAAAGTACTAATACCCATTTGAGAAACGCAGCTTTAAGATTACCATTAAGAGATAGGTGTATGTAAGATCACTACTAATTTAACTTAGCGTAATACTTAGTCCTTACAAAGTAAAGGTTATTAAACGTGGCTAGTTACCCTAGTGGCTAAGTCGTCTGGTAAAAGGAGGAAAGACTTTAATACCTAGTCTGGAAAATATAAGATTACAGTTTATTAATGTAAGAGGCTTAGTGGAGTTTATAGTTAATGGGATTAAGAAGGGGCTAAGTGGGGTTTATAATCTTATTAGTGAGGTTGGGAAGGTCACGATAAGGGAGGTGCTCTAGGCGGGGAGGGAGGTTACAGGAGTGAAGGTAATACTGGTGTGGAAGACGCCAGGTGAGATTTTAGAGGTGGGAGTGTAGCTGTGGAGTGAATTGCCGCTTTAGTTAGATGTGGAGTTGGAGGTGTATAAGACTGTGTATGGGTGTGATGTTACAAACGTGGCGGAGGCGGGGTTGGTGTGTCGGCCGGTGGGGGAGACGGTGAGGGATACTTGGGCTTGGATGGAGGGTGAGGAGTTGAAGCCTGTGTATGCTCCGGAGGGGGCTAAGGGTCTGTTGGGATTAAGTGTCGAAAAGGAGGAGAAGCTGCTGGGGAAGGGACGATAATGACTTAAAGGCGAAAATTTTGTTTTCCACTAGTTGAACCAGCTTCTATCATTCTACTAATTTAGTCTATTGTCCCGCTCTCCTAGGTATGCAGGGATCTTATATTTTTTATGCGAGGTGCCGTCAGCCAACCAAAACGCTCCATTTCAACAGTTTGTTGGTTAGACTATCTCATTTGATCCATGAGAAGGATCTAGCGTTCAGGGGGTTGAATCCTTCAAGAACACCAACACACTATGTATTTAGAATGGCTCAGTTCCGAGGGTTCCGTTCCCAAGACTTCTTATTCTAACCAAGCGCCACTTCCTGCTCTTCGAGAACACGATTGTCCCGTCCGCGAAATGCAACCATGGACGCAACACGGCAACCCAAAGTTCTGGACCGGGAGGACAGCAAGTTGATGGACTCGGATGCGCCTTTGATTACCCCTCAAGACCCCACAATTAGGCGGAGCCCTTCTTCAGAGTCGACAAACCTGGCCGAGCGCAATGCATACCCATCGACCTTTGGGCTTTGGTGGCGGGAGGGACTGGCTTCCCTGGTTACGCTCGCCATGATGGGCGCTGTGGTGGGCACCATCCTCCCGCACCAGGACAAGCCGCTTCCGGAGTGGCCGTACTGGATTTCGATCAACACTGTCGTGTTGATTTATTTCATCATCCTCAAAGCCGTGATGGCCTGTGTGCTTTCTAAGGGCTTGGGCTAGCTCAAGTGGTCCTGGTTCGTCAAGGCGCATCCCTTGAGCCACCTGCAGGCCTACGACGATGCGTCAAGAGGCCTATCGGGATCACTCATGCTTCTTTGGAAACTGCGCGGCACTTCCTTGTTGCCGTCGTTGGCAGTCGTGACCATCATTCTCTCCACCATCTTGGATCTATTTGGCCAGCAGCTCATCACATTCTACCAGTGTTCCAACCTCGACGTGACGGACCGAAACGCTACCATCCAACGCGCCCATTTCTTCAACAGTAAACTCCGCAGTCGTAAAATCGTAAGCTCCTTCAATTTAGGCGTACAGCTGGAAAGTTCCATCATGCAAGGCTTGTATCAGGCCCAGCCCCTGTCGGCGCCCTTCAACTACTCGACTGGTACGTGCAGGTTCCCGAAGAGATACGGCAACGCGGCATGGTGCAGTAGATGCACTGACCTCTCAGAGAAAGTTGTGGGCTCAGCCAAAATGGGCTACGCGCTCTTCGGGATGACTGTTTTGGACGGCGGTGAATTGCGCCTGAATACTCTCAAGGATGGAGACACGGACAATATCACCGGCCAGGCACTATTTTCACGCAAAGGCAAAGACACCTCGGAGCAAGCTAACACATGGGGGGCTCGAGGGTACGGCGCCGCGGAATGCGAGGTGTTTCCGTGCCTCCAGGCGTACTTGGCCACTGTCGAACTTAGCGAGCTGGTCGAGCACCTCGACGCCGAGGACTACATCTGAGGCAGCCGGCCGAGCGACGTACCAGGTTGTGACAAGACTGCGGCGTTGAGTATGAGCAGGAGAGCTATCGACCTGGACTGCATGAACAAAGGCGAGAGGTCCGACCTGCGGAAGAAGGGTTACGTTGTCGACGGGGCGCAGTCGCTTTGGCTTGCGTACAACTTGTCCGCTGACGCGCACGTCTCACCCAAGGAGTACTGCTACAACGACACGGGGATATGCATCCGGTCGCAGTGCACATTCCAGTTTACCCAAATCCCCGCAATAGGGGACTATTCCGGCAGGGAATTCCTCAACGACCAGTCGTCGAAATCCGGCGCAGTCAGACAAGTTGGACCGGTTGCCATAGGCTCATCGGTCGGTAGGAGCCTATACCTAGACAGTAAGATGAGCTTTGACACGTTTAGAGACGCATTTAAGAGGGTGATAGATTCCATGTCCATGTTTGAACGCGCCTCGGCTACCCAACTCGACACAACTACCTTTCCCACTGTGGGTGAGGTGTGGATTGGGAGCACCTGCGTGCACGTTCGGTGGCTATGGCTTATCTATCCCGCGGTGCTGATTGTTCTCCTATTGGGGTTCTTCACAGCAGTTGTGTGGAGGGTTAGACTGAGCGGACAGCTGGGAACGCTGGGTTACAAGACGTTGTTAATGCCTCTTATGTTTCACGGTTTGGAGAGGCAGAACGAGGTGCTGTTGGTTGAGGGGATGGAGGAAATAGACCGGCAGGCAGAGAGACTGAATGTAAACCTTCAAATGACGGAGAAGGGGTGGTGGTTTAAAGAAGAGTAAGTCTTTTAGCATACTAGTAATCCATTGAAACGTATATTGATCCCACTCCTCCCTTAATTATCTGTCAGAACAACCATTGAGGGTGTTTAAGCCGAAAGTGCTACACTAAAACATAATTAACTAACAGATAAATCTCCTCCGGCCTCACCACCTTACCATCCCCTTCCAATACGAGAAACGAACACCTCCCCTGTCTTCGCCTGATGCATAGCATTAAGCACACAACCACTAGCAGCATTCAAACCCTGGGAAAACACCTGCAGTTCGCCCAGTTTAGCCGTCAACTTCAGCGTGGTGGGATCCAGCGCGTTGCTACCTGGGGCCATGGTGCTCGAGGGAGGAGGTTTCGGCTTCGATATGTGGAGTATGTAGGTGAATATGTCGTCTCCTTTGATGTAGGCCATGACACCCGGGACTTTAATGCTGCTGGTGCGGATATAAGATGGGAGGAGGGACTTGATGTTTGGCACGGGGAAGTCGCACCGCCGCCACGTCGCTGATAGACCCATAGTTGAACCGCCAAAACTTGGATGGGAGTCGGAGCCTGCACCTGCTGATGGCCCCACCTCCTACGAAGGGTTGATAGCTATCTCCAGCAAAGTTGAGCTCAAAAACGCTGGAGTCTTGCTCTCCGGAAGAAGATCTGATAACAATTGAGGTGGTGGGGATTTATATGTCTTGGCCGACGAAGCGGGCCTGGTTGCTCGGTGTAGAACCCGGCTGCTTGGGGACTAGCTGAGCCGTTGAATCGATACTAGTACTGGTGTTTAACGAGAGTTGCTGTGCAGTTGATGGCGGCGAATGATTGAGCGCTCGAGTGGATCCTAAGAGCAACTGACCTGATGCGCCGAAAATAATGGCCCGAGAAGTCCAGATCGAACAAAAGATCGGGGATGTGGGACGTGGCATCCCCTAACTCTCGGAATGTTACGCCGTGTCTGTTATCGTCACCTGGAAGCCTTTGCCGTCCCGAATCTGGCCAAGACTGATGTTTGGCGATAGAGCGGCGCGGGCAAGGCGACCAAGGCCGAACATGAATTTCATGGAGACGGTGGACGTGTATGTGAAATCTTTGAGGTGTTGGGCGAGGATTATCGCCGCACCGTTCCGGAGGATGGCTGATGCAGGACCCAGCAGCATCACCAGTGCCATGTTGAGGATGAGTAGCAAAGCGAGAAAGAATATCCTCCACCCCTCTCTTTGCTACTACCGGGCACGCCCAAACGTCCCCCAAAGACTACCTACCATATCTAGTAGCAAGTAGACCGTACCCTCTGGGAGCGGCATTGTTTGCATGCGGTTGGCTGGTTGGTGTGCTGTCAAGGCGGTGGCGATGACTGGCACGGAATTGGGCGAGCCGCGGTGTCTGATGATGGAGGAAATAAAGATAATGAATGGACAAATGTTAAATACAGATTTAATTTGACATTTAGTCGCACCCAAGGCCTTCCCCGCCGAAATAATTGCACGGACTTTCCCTTGCCAGTGATGATTGCACTCTCTGGAATATGAGCCTTAAACATGACAACCACTACCACTGGTCAGGGTCTGCATCCGCAAAGGTAGTCCTAAACCCAATCTCGTCAAACCAAATCTGACGAAACGGCTGGTTGCCAGCATAATTCCCATTGCTCCAACCCTTTACGTACAACCCGACGCGAAATTGGAATGCACCATTCTCCTGAATTGTTGTCGGAACTCCTGTCTGGTTAACTGCAATGTCCCTATTATACCAAAGCTTAAAGTGTCCGGCGGGTACAGCACTCGCGTAGAAATTAAGCACAGCCATACTGAGAATCCAGTTCCACAGATTGGAGATGCCAAGACGAGTCGTGTAGTCAACCACTGTGTCAAATCTGGGTTCCGACTTCCGCGAGGGGGGGAAGTGGTCCCTGTTGCGTTGGTAGAAGTTGAGCCTCATTTCTTCTTTCCACCACCTCACCTTCCTTCTCGGCCCGCCCCTGTTTTCTCATCAGTTCTATTTGTCGTTTTCCAGCCTAATTTGAACGACAAAGTCACAATGAGATCAGCTCTCCCCCTGTTGGCCCTGGCGAGTGTGGTACTCTCCGCACCGCCACCACCGCGGCCGCTGCGGACTCGCCGCAACCCTCCTCCATCAAATACCTGATAACCTTGTAACAACCCCCGTCCACCTCCCCCAAACAAAACCACCGCCAAGACCAAGACAGGACGAACGAACACCACCCAAACTAGCGGCGACTCGTACTCCCAGACGGGCTTCAATCCGGCGTCGAACTCCCCCCCCCTTCGGCCGGCGGCAACCCGCTCCGCAACCCGCCCCTGCCGGGGTGGGCGGCGTCAGGCGGTTCAGTTAGGTCGAGTTCCTAGTGTCGCGGCGCAAGGCTACCAGCGTGTTGTCGTACAACTTTGTCAACGGCGGCGCGACGACCGACGCGGCCCTGGTCGCGCTGTGGAAGCCCGAGGTGCGCAGTTTCGGCGACTAGGTCACGGAGTTCCACGCCGTTAGTGACGGTATTGAGAAGAGGGTGCCCGGTGGGAAGGATGGGTGGGAAGGATGGGTGGGAAGGATGGGTGGGGGGGGTGTGCTGGTCGGAGTTTGGATGGGGGTTAATGATGTTGGGAACGCGTGGTGACGGCCGGCGGACGAGTACGCGGTGCTGGTCGGGAAGATCATGGATCGGTACTTTGGGGAGAAGGGGTTGGAGGGGTGTATGCAGAGGGGGTGAGGCGGTTTGTGCTGCTGGGGGTGCCGCGTGAGTTTTTTTTTCTTCTTCTTTTTTCTTTCTTTTTTTCTCCCATGTTCTCCTCTCCTACTAGCTAGACTCCATTGGTCATTGCAGTGCTTTCCTCCCTTGCTTGTCTCGCTTCGAGGGTAATGGCCTTGCTGATCGCACAAAAAAAAGCAATCCACAAGACGCCCCGGTCCTGGCGCAGACCCCGGATATGCAGGCGGGCGAGGCCGCGGCCATCGACATGTACAACGCCGCGCTGGCGGCGAGACTGGAACAGTTCAAGGCGGCGCATCCCGAAGTCGAGGCGGTTCTCGTCGACACCGCACCGGCGTTCAACGAGGCCTTGGGCAATCCCGCCAAGTAAGGCGCGCCGAATGCGACGTGCTACAACGAACAATGTTTTGTGTCTGTGGTTCAACGACTACAACCCCGGTGTGGCCATCAAAGGGCTCGCCGCCGAGGCGGTGGCTGCAGGTGCGGTATGGCATCCAAATGTAAAGTACCTAACCACAGTCCCCGCTGCAGACTCATCCGTGCGACTTATCCTGGTGCCATCCCGGAAACCACAACCCTAGTCGCAAGATCCCATATCTGATCCAAGTCTGTCACAGACATATTGTTGCCTCTCAATCAGCTCAGGAATTAAGAACTTCTCCATTACTTAAATGTCCTCCTTGGACGGGCGACCCTTGAAATAGACTCGATATCCCACCTTTCTGCCTTTAGCACGACAGATACGCAAGACTTCCACACCTGGGCGAAGCCCTTTATAGCCTCCCTTAACTTCCTCAATAGGTCCGTGGTCAAGAATGTTCTCTCAAGCCTGCGAACTACAGCTTCCATCACTCCGCTTAATATAAACCAGTCCTTCTATTTATCAAGTAAGCAGTTAACCATAAAGCACTCTTCTAAGCTGCCTTTAAGAGTTTCCAAGGTACCACAAGTAAGCTTGTGGTCTTAACCGCTAAGACGTGGTTTTTCTTCTATTCTAGCCTCTAACTTAGCTACTTGTATAGGATATTGTGGGGTAGTGACACAAACACAACTATTGCGAGAACACGGAAATGTAGTGGCAGCGAATCTTGGTGTTGATTGTGGTTGTCTGGGGAAAGAAATTTCCCCAGAGCGGAAAACTACGCTACGAATCTATAGTGGTGGGCTGCCATTAGACCCACCAGGAATCCCCACAGATATGCTCTTTAAATCTTTCACTAGCCCCTATTTAGCTCCCGTGGTTAGTTAATCTAGCGTTAAGGCCCAGACCTTCTCGGTGTCAGGCACCATTGGTTTCAAACCAGAGCTTGCACAACTATGCCAAGACTGATTTTTTCAAAGCCGCTTTCCCAATTTCGGCAGCAAATTTGCTAACCAAGCCGGGAAACCAGCTTAACAAAGTTATACAAGACCACAGCTCCTGTAAACCCCCTGGAGCTAATATACCGAGCTAATGTAAGCCGCAGCTAACTGTATTTAACCGTAAAACTAGGGCAAATACACTGGTTTCTACCAAACCAGTAGTCCGTGGAAACTAATGTAATCTTAGTGGTCTAAGACCACTGTGTTGCTAAGGCTCTGGTTTCGAGTCGAAAAAGTAATAAGAGTATACGTGAGGTCGTTGTAAGGGTTGTTAAACTAGGTTTTTTTTAGCGAGTTAGTACAGAGTTCTCCTGTAAAAGTAGATTACTGGTAAACCTAATAACCTGTTATAGCAACTCGCTCGTAAAAGAGTTAGCTGGGCTTAAAGAATTTTTTAGGAACCGTTTGGCAGACAGTTCAATCGAAGGCAATCCACTATGACGAAAGGATTCAGGGGGCGACAAAATCAAACAATGTTGCGTTCAGTCTATCTGTTAAAATTCAAGGGGCTCTAAATACAATCTCTTCATATTTGTCCGCCGTATCCCTTCTAGTGCCCCTGCTGTGTTTCTTGGTATACAACAAGCACATGACCGAAAAGAAGGAAAAGCCTCAAAGATAATTCTACTTTACAAGCCCACGTTCGCATCACCTCCTTAACGCTTCCATTTGGATATCGTTGAGCCGCTCCTCCGACGATGTCGGCTGAGCGCGCTTCAACCCGGGAGGCGGCGGCGGCGGCGACGACGACGACGACGACGACGACGACGACGACGACATTGTGCGCCGCACATCCCCGTCGATGAACGGGCGGCGCAGCCCCAGTCGCAAGCGCGGGAGCGACTCCATGCGGTCAACCGCCTGCGAAGGGATGCGCAGGACCGTCTCCCGATACAGCGTGCCCGTCGTCATGTCGAACGAGCAGGCAATCGCGCGCTTCATGCCGCCCTCGGTGCCGCCAACCACGAGCGTGGTCGGCGGGCGCACCGCATAGAACAGCGTCGCCGTCATGCTTAAGGTGTCGACGAGGGTATACACCTTCATCTGCCCCATTGCACTGCGGCTCATGTCGTGGCACGACGCCGCCGTGGGATGGAAGCGGCAGTACCGGCTGGCGCTGCTGCAGGCGTCGCATGGGCTGCACGGGTCGATTGTCTCGATGGGGTACGTGTGGATGGATGACACTTGCGGCGACGGCGGCACCAGCGGCGCGCTCTCCTCGTCGCCGCCGTCCTCGCCGGCGCGGTAATACCGCACCGTGCGCTCCTGCATGACACGCCCCTGGCAGTGGCGCGACAGCGGCGATCCCGCGGCGCTCCAGTGCATCCGGCTCGTAAAGGTGCCGAACAGCTTCTCCTCAATCACCTCGAGCGGCACGTACCCCTCGATGCCAAACAGGCATGGCTCCACCTCCCACAGCTTGCCGCCAAAGACCTGCCACAGCAGGTAGGGCGCCGGCAGAACGAGGAGCACGAGGCTGAGGACGACGATGGCGATGCCGGCGCCGTAGACGGGGTTGTAGAGCACGACCACGGAAGAGGTGCTCCCCGAGAACCCCTGCGGCAGCGGCGGGGGCGCCGTCAGTGCCGCAATGACGGCGCCGATGATCAGGACGAGGGGCGACCAGACCAGCGTCTTGATGAAGAGCCAGCGCTTCAACGTCATGCGGCGCAGCGTGCGCACCTTGGTGAAGCCGGACCACTGGATCTGAGCGCCCTTGGCGCCGTCAATGACGACGGTGTCGTTCTCGCCAATGGCGCACACCTGCGTGTCGGGGTAAATGTCCCAGAGGCTGGCGCGGTACTGGTCCTCGATGCGCTCCCAGCTCTGGGCCGGCGACGGCGGCAGCAGGCAGATGAGGCGCTCCATCAGGCGGTCCGAGTCCTGCGGCAGCGAGAGGCGCGCAAACGCCTGGAACGACGAGTCGGTCTTGTCGATGGGCGGCCGGATGCGCAGCAGCCCCATGAGCACGTAGACGCGGTCGCCCGGGTGCAGCTCCCGGAACCGCCGGCTCATCAGGCACTGCAGCGCCGTCTTGACCAGCTCGAGCCGGCTGAGCCGCAGCGACAGCGCCGCGTGGTGCTCGACGAGCTGCCGCGCCACGAGCGGGTCCGGCCAGGCGTGCGTCGGGAACACGGTCTTGGGGATGGTGCGCGTCTCGCAACGCAGCCCCGTCGCCTGCCGCCCGCAGTGCCAGACCGTCACGGCGTCACCACGGCTCAGCACCACCTCGGGCAGCGTCCACACGCGCTCGCCCCACTCGCGCAGCGCGTTGTCGTCCCACGCCCGCCGCGGGTTGCCGGCGGCAATGACGACGTGTTGGGCGCCGCGCAGGATGTCGCTGATGGCGTAGGTGTCCTGGTTTGCCAGCTCGTCGCTCTCGGCCGAGTTGGCGTCGATGCGGTGCGCGTTGCCGGCCTCGTCCACCCACAGGTTGGGCGGTATGCAGTTGGCCGACACCCAGAAGGCGCGCGGCGCCGCTTCGAGGCTGTGGTTGTCGCTGGGCGTCAGGCCAAAGTAGTGCGCCGCCGCCTTGGTGGCCACGCCCAGCAGCACCTCGAGGTCGCCGCCGCCGTCGGTGCCGCCGTCCGAGATGGCAAAGTGCGACGAGGCCCAGGCGACGACGATGTACGGCGTCACGTCGTCGGCGGGCACCGGACGGCGCTCGTACGCAAACGATGGTGCCCCGTTGCGCTCCCGGCGCACCAGGTAGTTGAGGAAGCGCGGGCGGAAGGTGCGGTAGTTACCCAGCCCCTCGCTGTTCCACGCCGGCGAGGTCTGCAGCTGCAGCGCGACGGGCTGGCGGTTCTCGAGCAGATTGCGCGCGAGGCGGGGGTACCGTAGGCCCTCGTACATGGTCGGCAAGTACTTGTCGGGGGCCTTGCCCGGGGGCGGACCGGTGTCGCCGATGAAGAAGAAGGACAGCACAAAGACGGCGACCGTCGGGATCCACATGGCGACGACGGTCGCCCAGTCCTCGGACGTGTAGCGATCGCGGTACTGCCGGCGGTCGCGCGGCACGAACATGAAGGGCAGGTTGGCAATGCGCAGGGCCATGGGCGCCACAGTGCGCACTGGCGTGCGCTTCCATGTGCCGTTAGGCTGGGTGCGGCCGAGGCTGCAGATGGACGCCGGCGCCTGCACGTACAGCGTCTCCAGCTTGCCCGTCACGGGGTCGACGTGGCACTCAAACGGCTGCGTAAAGGTTTTGTTGCGGCCGAGCCCGTCGACGACCG
>Ga0247770_1000982_pt1 | contig 25241 bp, 37 predicted proteins | sample UWRJL136409B6_FD_179943 | JGI IMG/M metagenome (GOLD analysis project Ga0247770, IMG submission 179943) | Plant litter microbial communities from Arlington Agricultural Research Station in Wisconsin, United States - UWRJ-L136-409B-6 | ecosystem: Environmental > Terrestrial > Plant litter >... | reverse complement strand
TCGGGGGCGGCTACAACTTCCGCACCTATAGGATCTACCGCCGAGCCTGTCTCCAATGGTTGGAATGTTGATGGGCGTGCTTCTTTCCCCTTCGTCGTCGCCCGTGGTTTGCGCTTCTGCTTCGCTTGTGCTGCTAAGGGCTGTGTCGCTGCAGGCTCGGGCGGCATCTCGAGCGCTGTCGTTGACACCCTGCTGGGAACAGGCGCAGTCTGGCAACTCTGGGTACCTAGGGGGTTGTCTGTAGTCTCTTCGTCAGACCGCGCTGACCGCCAGAGGTTTGCGGCTGTCGTGAAGGATGGAATGGCGTTTTCTGGAATTGGGGCAGCATTGCTCCCGCTGCGCAATGCTGGCTTTTTCGGCGGTCTTGCGACGAGGTCGTTGATCGAGGGAAACTCTGGGGATGACGAGATGATGAGAATGGGCGAGTTGTTATGCGCCATTCTGGCCGGCGAGGACAGGAGCATCCCGCCTGGCACCATGTTGGAAAGCCTTCGCGGAGGGGATTGAATGCGCAAGGCGCGTCCCAGTCTCCCGAGCGCCGTGAAATAGAAAAACACTGTCTCGACCTGGAAGGTTCAAATGGAGAAGCAGGCTAGCTGCCAATGGCGCCTGCAGAATATGTCATGGGGGACCGCGCGGTGATGCGGCTAGGGGCTGATAAACAAATGCTGACAAGTGTCTCGCGTGAGCGGGGGAACTTCGCATGTCTCGTCTCGCGAATCCCTCGCGGGGTCACCTGATACAGCACATGACTCTGCCCCGCCATCAATTCTATTCTGGTCCGTGCGCCGGGACCCACAGCCTGGGGCTCCCACCAAATCGCCAAAATCATCGAAATTCCGAACCTCGAACCGAATTTCTTGCCTCAGCACCGCTGCCGTCACCGCAAACAACACCACTCGCATTCCCGCAGCACTCATTACCAACCGCAAAAATGGAGAACGACCGTGGCGAGATTGTCGACCTGTGAGTTCTTCTACAGAGGGGCTAGGCCTAAGCAGGGCGCCTTGCTGACATTGCGATTCTCCAGCTACGTCCCCCGCAAGTGCTCCGCGACAGGCCGCATCATCAAGGCCAAGGACCACGGTTCTTGCCAGATCTCGATCGCCAAGGTCGACGAGAACGGCCGCGCCGTCCAGGGCGAGAACATCATTTATGCCCTCTCCGGATTCGTCCGCGCCATGGGCGAGAGCGACGATGCCTTGAACAGGCTGGCACAGCGCGACGGTCTAGTCAAGAGCGTCTGGAGCGGCCAGAGATAAGCACGCAGGGCTGGTAGCATTCAGAACTGGTAGCATTTTGGGGAGGATGGTACGTCTCGCACCTCCGGTCACCCGCATCGATTCGACTGTTCGGCCGTGCTGACCTGAACCGCAGATGATGTGCACATTTTAGCTGGTCGATGATGGGACAACCGGCGGCAAGGCGACGGCGGGGCATGGATCTTGGGTTTGGTATTTGGAGATGCATATCTGCATATCTTTGCCGATACACTCGATGGCGTCAAACGGACATTGTCTCTCTCGGAAAATGAAACTGGCAGCGTGATCACATTTCCTCTCTCCACTCCTTCACACAGTGACCGCAACGACCGGCTTGCAAAGTCTCCCCCGATTGACACCCGATGTCAGGGGATTCTGGGGCTACCTTGATAGCTTCCGTGCCGTAGATTGATGTAGGCCTAGAAAAAGCCGCGGCGGTGAAGTCACTCGTCATGGTACAGATACGGGCCTCACATTTCAACCTCCAAAGTTCCTTCCTTTCTCCTCCACCCCTGTCCGCCTGCATTCCGGTGCTCTCACCCAAGATGGGCTCTCTTTCGTGTTTTTGTTGTCGCTGCGAACAATTGGTGCAATGGCGGCACTAACAAAGCCACCGGAACGTGACCAGCCCCGAACCCGCCGATTTCGAGGACACCATGACGCAACGCAGATCGAGCGATCTGCGACCCAGGCGGCTCTCACCAAGCAATCGTCAAGGGGTAGCCAGGCCCCCTTGCTGGCAAATCCCTAACTTCAGGACGCGTCGTCCAGCCCTCCCTTTGTGTCTCTCGTCTCTTCTGTTCCATTCCCATGTTCTATCTGTCTCGCACCCTGCGACAACTTCCATTGTCGTCTCTGCTCTTGCCGCCCACGCGTCTCCTTGTCGCAAACATGCCACCCAATAATCGGACCAAGCGTAAGGTCCAGGTCGACGGAATCAACGGCGCTACCGAGAAGAGGCATAAGGCAATGGTAGCTTCGCCCTCCCCAGATCCAATCGACCCGACCGACCCTCTTCGAGCACCACACTCGTTCTATAAACAATCCGAAGAAAATGGCATTGTGCTGCGCAAGTACTACCCACACGAAATGTCAAACGACCGAGCCCGCGCGTACAATGCCGACGAGTTGCCGCGTCCGATCGAGATGCTCAACGCTGCGCTCGCCGAGACGTCAGAGCAGCGCAAACGCGTCAAAGTCAAGGATGCCGTCGTCCACTGGTTCAAATGGGACCTGAGGACGAACGACAATCGTGCCCTGTGTCAGGCAAGTGACATGGCGCAGAGGGCAGGGCTCCCTCTGATAGGCCTGTTTGTTATCAGCCCGCAGGACTTTGAGGCGCATCTGACGGCGCCAATACGGGTTGACTTTATGCTGAGGAGCCTACAGGTCTTGAGGGAAGACTTGGCGAGGCTGGATATCCCCCTCTGGGTAGAGACGGTCGAGAAGCGGAGAGACGTTGCGGGGAGGATTATTGAACTTATGGAGGAATGGCGCGCCAGCCATCTCTTTGTCAATATGGAATACGAAGTCGACGAACTGCGCCGCGAAGCAAAGCTGGCCCGTATGTTTGCCGACAAAGGCCTGGCACTCCACGTCGCGCATGATACTTGTGTCGTGCCCCCTGGACCGTTGCGGAGCGGGACCGGCCGGCCGTACGCCGTCTACACTCCCTGGTTTCGTTCGTGGATACGGTATATCCAAGAGAATCTTGAGCTGTTGGAATTATCAGAACCCCCAAAGCAGAACCCGTCAGCGGTAAGGAAAACGCACGGGAAGCTTTTCGACTGCCCAATCCCATCGGCGCCGAAGAGTAAACGGCTGAGCGATGATGAGCTCCAGAGGTTCCGGGCTCTTTGGCCCGCGGGAGAGCATGAGGCTATGAAAAGACTGGCAAAGTTCTGCGAGGAGGATGTCGGGCAGTACGGCAAAGCCCGGAATATCCCTTCCATCCCAGGAACCTCAAGCCTTTCTGTCCACTTTGCATGCGGTACCCTCAGCGCGAGGACCGCAGTCCGCACAGCCAGAGACAGTAACAACACGAAACGGCTCGACGGTGGCAACGAGGGGATCCAGACTTGGATTAGCGAGGTCGCATGGCGGGACTTCTACAAGCATGTCCTAGTCCACTGGCCTTATGTGTGGTAAGTGCGCGAAGTCGTCCCTTCTCGAGTGCTTCCCTAACCATGGCCCAGCATGAACAAGCCCTTCAAACCCGAATATTCCAGCATCGAGTGGTCATACAACCAAGAACATTTTGAAGCGTGGACGGAAGGTCGGACGGGATATCCGATTGTCGACGCCGCGATGCGGCAACTTCGGGGGATGGGGTGGATGCACAACCGGTGTCGGATGATCGTCGCCTCTTTCCTTGCCAAGGACCTCCTGCTGGACTGGCGCATGGGAGAGCGATTCTTCATGGAGCACCTGGTCGATGGTGACTTTGCGAGCAACAACGGGGGCTGGGGCTTTGCTGCCTCCGTGGGTGTCGACCCACAGCCGTACTTCCGCATCTTCAACCCGCTGCTGCAGAGCGAAAAGTTCGACCCTGACGGAGAGTACATCCGAAAGTGGATTCCCGAGTTGAAGAACGTCAAGGGGAAGGCTATCCATGACCCATATGGCAGGGGTGCCGATATCCTTGCAAAGAAGGCTGGATATCCAAAGCCGATTGTCGAGCACAAAGGAGCGAGGGAGCGAGCGCTAGCTGCGTATAAGAGGGGTATTGAGAGTGGTCGGTAGCCAAAAGCTTCATGAAATAGTTAAGCCAGGACAACAGATCATGGTTTCTTACTGCCATGCGCCCGTCACGGCCGTCAGGATCTCACTTGCACTATGATCTCACGCATACCCCAATCGCACCCAAGGCGTAGATCATTTATTTTAAAGGTCATATCACAATCTTCAAAGTGCTTCCTGCATTCTCAGAAGCCTATTCTGATGTAGCCAAGGCCTCTCATGATGCGTGCATGGCCTGCTAAGTAGATCCCTAGGCATTGCTGTCACAGTGCCAGAGATGGCCCTCGGGTAATTAACGGACTCTTCCTGCATACCTAAGTAAAAGCACTGGTTCGTTCTCGCTATCTTGCATATCTAATCACGTCTCGCGTACTGTGCAAGATGATGCGTGAGATAGCGGGAGTTGGGGACCAAAACTACCAATCTGCTCAGCCGAATCATTGAGCCACTCTGTCCTCCGTCCGCTGGATAATACCAGTGCCAGATCCTCACCTCCAACATCTCTATCCGCTCCAAAATGGCAATTGCCGCGTTGGCTTTTGCCCTTCCCGACCCACGCAATCGAGATCCTTGACCTTCGCTGCTCAACCCCGGCGCTGAAGACAGCAGGAAACTCGCCGTCCGATCAGTCATCAGTCAAGTCGACCTCGAAGCGGCCATTCTCAAGTCTGCGTGCTTTGTAGCGTTCCTCGAAAGCCTCTTCACTCAATGGAACCTCTTCACATTCTCGCTTGATTTGTGGTTTCTCATCTTTGGTATTCGCAGCGTCAGTTGCCTGGCTCTGAAGAATGGTTAGTGATATTCTCGACGAATCGAAAACAAGGTCCTCCCAATCCTCATGACGCGACTTACCTCTCTTAATTCGAGAAGTTCCTGTGCAAGACGTCTTGCCTCGGTCTCGCTCATTTGTTGAGCCGCCTCCTTTGCCGAGGGGCGAGACACCATTCCACCTTTAATATGGCCATCTGTCTCAAATATTAGTTATGTTTAGAAACCGCTTGTGTGAGGAATTTTATCAGCATCACTTACCCGTTGTTCCATACCGAAACTCGAACGCCGCAAATGGACGCTTTGAAGGATCGAGGGATTTCTATTCCTGTACTCGTCCTGGCTTCTGATCGCTCGTGACCTCCGAGTCCCACCTGTACCACAATAAATGTTCATTAGCTTAATGGCAGGGGAAAAACACCAACACCACAGCCGCTTACGTTGCTTGGGCGTCCACTGTCTTCCCCTTTATGAGTTCCTCGTGCACCTTGGCATGTGGGTTGTAGCCGCCTTTTGTAGGCAACTTCTTCTTGGCCATTTTCCCCTTCTTCATGTGGTAGCACATGATCCGGATGAGGCCCAGGTTCTTCGATTTGGCCAACTGGGACTCCATCTCCTTTGCGGAATACTCAGACTCGGTAGTATCTATGAGGAGTGTCAGTCGTATTGTCGCGTACAAGATAATGGACCAATCTAACCGATTTCAAGCTCTGCAAAGCGAAACTTGCCACACCGATACGCTTCGATTTCTGCGTTGTAAAAGCGGACACTGTCTCTTCTCATCTCCCATGTGGTGTTCTTCCTAGTGTCATCATATCTGAGGCTCAAGGACAAACCATCGACACGGACTGCGACGGCAATGTTATGACTGCGGTGCTGGAAGCCGGGTAACCGTTTGACGCATATTTGAAACGCGTTTGCCGGCTTGGCTTCGATTTACTTCACCATGTACGGCTTTTTGTTAGCTAGACGCGAAGCGGTAACATGAAAATCGAGCATTTCGGGAGGGTCGCTGTCGAGCTTGTCGCACGGATCGTACTCTTTCGCTGTCCCTCCATCAACTTCAATTGTGACCTCGAGGCCCTCAATTTGATTGATGACCGCCATCTTTGTTTGGGCTCAGGTGATCGTCATGGACTCGGAGCTGGTCTGCGAAAGAAGTTGTGGTCGTGGTGTGAATGGAGGATTGGGCTTGAGGTTGTGATGTTGCGAGGTGAATAATTTTCTGGGAACGAAGAGTTTTAAAAACTAGTGTGCGCATTGCCCGGTGTTAGCTGGTCCGGAGGAAGGGAAGGAACGCAGGCAAGTCAAGTGCCGACAGTCCTCCCAACTGCCAGCTTGCCTTATTGTCAGATTTGCAACTCGAATGCCGGCTCAAGGAAGCACAATTTCATCTGAACACAGAGCATAATTAAAGGCTTCACAAAACCTCGGTTTTCAACACCACACCGATGTCGTTGGGGATGGGAGGGTTGTAAAAAAAAAAAAACAGAGCGTTTGGCGTTTTTTTTGCGCTGGGCGAAAAGGCCTTGGCTCAAGAAGCACCTACACAAATGATGGCCCAAACTTCGCGAGCCTTGGTTTATCGCCAGAACTGAGCTTCTTCTATTTTCACAGTCATATAACCCTCTCGTGGGTCCGACACAGTCAGCCGACGATTACAGGCATGGCAAGGGTGTGGTGAGTGTCTTGTCCATATTACTACAAAGGTGCCTAACTTAGACTTGTGACACGAAAAAACCTAGCTCTCCGAGCCTCCAAGTTGCAAGACAAAGAATAAAACTTGGTGACTCAACCCATTGTCCTAACTGAACATACATAACCGCGATTATTGCCAGACGTGTGACGGCCGATGTACTCTCTGTTACCTACAGCACAACTCAATGCTTTATAGATGTCCATCAGTCGTCTGTGAGGTCGACCTCGAAGCGGCCGTTGTTCAATCGGCAAGTCTTATACCGACCCTGGAAATCCTGATCACTGAGCGGGGTAGCCTCTTGGGGCTCTCGTTTTACCATACGAGGCTTCTCATCTGTGAGATCGACTTCGAAACGGCCGTTGTTCAGTCGCCGGCTCTTGTATCTTTCCTGGAAAGCCTGGTCGCTCAGTGGAATGGCCTCTTCGAGCTCTCGCTTGACTAGGCCGGGCTTTTCGTCTTTCAGGGAAGAAGCGCCCGCGCTGTCCGCTGTTTGGTTCTAGAAACTGGTTAGAACTGTGTAAAAAGCATTTTATGCCAATCACGAGAACCAAGACTCCGACGAAAGGCAGGGCTCGCTCTCTTTGGTGGAACGACGGGCTGGATGGTCCCCATCCGAAGGCTCGGGCCAAAGAAGCGCAAGGGTCCCTCTTTTCAATATCTTCCTGTATGCTGAAAAGGCTTTGCTGTTCCGGCGCAGGACTGTGCGTGTATTTCGACAACGCATTTTCGCTCGGAGAAGAGGGACCCTTTCTTTTGGCCACAGCCTTCGTACCCTCCGAATCGAAGAATTCTATGATCACCGCGGGACTCGAATCATGGTGACTTACTCTTCTCAACTCGAGTAGTTCCTTTGCCAGACGCCTGGCCTCGGCGTCGCTCATTTCTCGCATCTCTCGCTCGATGGGTTCCCGAGATACAATACCTCCCTTGATGAGACCGTCTGATCGACACAGTATTAGCTAAGACCCAATTGCGTTACCACATTTTTTCTGCTCACCCATAGATCTGTATCGAAAGTCAAAGACGGCAAAAGGGCGTTCAGATTTGTCTTCGAAGACATCCTCATACTGCGCCGTCGGCCTCTGCCTCGCTGGCTTGGTTTCATAGCTGCAATGGTTGGTAGGATGGTTAGCGATATGCATGTCAAGAGTGGCCCCAGATCCAGTCTCACCTGGTTGCTGAATCGACAGTCCTTCCCTTCAAGCATTTTTCGGCTACATTCTTCACCGGTGAGATCTTGTGATCACCGAACCGGATAGGGACCAATCTGCTTTTCTTCATGTAGTAGAGCGAAACTCTGAGAAGACCCAATGTCTTCATACGTGAGAGTTGCCGCTTCGCCTCGGCCGGCGAGACATTAGCTTCTTCTGCCGAATCGTTAGCGAAAACCGATACAGTGGCACACCGAACATTGCACGCGATATGGCCCTACCCACCTATGTTGAGCGATGCAAAGCAGAAGAAGTTGTCCTGGTACCCGATGCTGGCGTCATAGCTCACCCAGGCATCAACGTTTCTTTCCCAGGGTGTATATTGTATCTTTGACGGGTCCGTTTCATCGTGACCCTTGCTGAGCCTCAGATCGTCGGCTTGAACGGCAGCTGCGATGTGATGGCCGTGGTTTCGGAAGTTCGTCTGCCGCTTGATGCGAAAATTGAACGCTTCGCCCGGTTGGGCCTCGATATATTTGACGACGTACGGGGTCCCGTTCGCCGGACCCCCAGCGTCCCTTTCCGGGACATGGAAGGCAATTTCTAGAGGCGGGGCAGCATCCTCCTCATCCGCAGGGTCATATTCTCTTGCGGTCGCCCCCTTGACCTCGATTGTGACCTCAAGGCCGCGGATGTGCTTGATAACGGCCATTGCATACGACGCGAGGGTGGGGTTTCGCAATGGGCTGTAATAGTGGGGACACAGCGGTTGACGGAAGAGACGAGTTGTCGGGGAACGCTAAAAGCACCGAAATTCTGGCCAAGTCCGGTACAGTGCGCTGATAATCCACATGAATTCTGCGCACTGTCCATAGTGTTTCCTTTTATTTCCTCATCCGAAATGAAAAGTCAAATTGATACAGGGGGTACAGCGAGCTAATCCAACAAAGGATGAAGTTGACTTTCTGATTGCCTGGGGCACTCCGGGTCTCAGCTCGATCTCTTTCAGCCGCACCTGAAATCCCGAACGAGCTGTTCAGTCTGGCTCCATCCACGGTCTTCGGTCCGTCTCCCATTCGAGACCTAGGTCTAACTGCATTCCTGCAGTACCGTTACCTTGGTACGTCTCACATGGTTCTCTTGACGGGCTTTATTCCATCTCTTAACCGATGATCTGCAATGTAATCCGTAGATTCATTCCTCACGTGGAATAGAACTGCCCCCGGCTTCCCTCCGGATGCATATCCACACCGTACAGCGACATGGCATTGACGAAGTTAGGATCCCAGTTCTGCAGGCAATAGTGCGCGATCATCTCGAGCCCTGCCCCGAATTGATTGTTGTCAGAGAATACCCCCGAATCACAAGACGCTGCAAAGTTGTAGCGGACGGAAGGAACTCACCAGCACCTGCTGCGCCCGCGGTCCACAATTCGCCCTTCCCATCAGACCCCTCGTAGGGCTTGTCTTCCACCACCCAGCGTTGGTCGAGCCACTCAATGCTGGGGTTGATTATCTTTGCCGTGGGCAAGAAGCCCCGGTTGGTCGTGCACTTTTTGCCATCCAGCACGCCGGTGCTGGCAAGCCACATGCTGCCGACGCACGTCGTCATCCACACTCGGGTCTTGCTCCTGTTCGTGGGTCTCAGCAAAACAGCCGAGTCAAGATTGATCGCCTCTTGGGAAGCGCAGATGGGAGAGTGCAGTGTGCTAATCGGTCACAGGAGCACACTCCAACGCGTGACCGATCGGCATGGCCAGGACACGAATAAACAACACAAGAGCGCAAAACGTACCATGCTTCCCTCATGAACTTGTCAGCCTGTGGGGGGCGGTGGCTCAACACCGGACCCCCGACGAGAACAATGTCGAGATCCCGAGGACAGTCGTCGTACGTCATGTTCGGCACATACGAGAGCTTGGGCGTCATGATGGTGGGCTCAAGGGTCGGAGCGAGAAAGAAGAACTCGATGTCAAGCGCATGGCTCTCGAAAGAGGCGAGGAAGGGGGCTAGCTCCGGCGGCATCGAGTCTTTGACGAAGTTCATGTACTCCCGAGATAGGTTTCCTATGAGGTCGATACCGACGATGTCCAGGAGCTGAACATTGTCCATCATGACACCAATACGGAGGCTCTTCTTGGGGACAGCGGCGGCAGCCATGTTGCTTGAGGCGGTTTCGGGTTGCTGCGGCGGATTTGGTGTCGAAGGACTGGGTATAGCCGGCTGAGTTGGTCAGTTGTTGGATAATACGAATGGTGTGAGATGCTGGACTTTGAGCCTTCTCTCAATGATAGCGGCGCGCCATTGATTTTATACCCAGCCATGAGCAGATTTGTCGAAACGTCGTTGGGCACCCAGAACAGACCAACAGCCCACCTCCGGGCTCTCAGACCTATCAGCTTGCACATCATCCCGTTGGACTCGACGTCCCGAATGGATTTCGGAGAACAGACAGAAGTTTGGACCCAGCCCGAGGCTTTTCTGACACAGACGAGAGGAAACGGCGCGCGTTGGCCGCAAGGGACCCGCTCCAAGGGCCATATTGGCATCTGATTGGTTTCATCCCCGATCCTTCTTCCGAGCACGTTCGGAGGTTACCTTGGAGGTCCGTGCGACCATCTACTCGGTGGTGTGAATGAAGGTTTGGAGATGATCCTTGAGTCTCTAGGCAACCCGAGATGATGAGTTAAATTATCTTTTACTCAAGCCACCGACATTGTGCTGCTTGGCTCGATGCCGCTAGCCCGCATCGCCAACCAGCGTTCGAGCTTATTCAGATCACAGTACGGCTCAGAATCGTTTTGCCGCTGATGCTAATGCATTCAGTCTGCGGCACTAACTATGTGTAAGTCATTTCTACCCATGACGTTTGAGTTCGCTCCATGCTAGGAGGCAAGGTTTCTCGTAAATATGAATTATACACCTCCCCCTTGCTAGAAATATTTGGCCCTGTCATCCAGCAAGATCTTTTATCTCACGGACTAGAACAACGACTCTTTCATCCTTTCAGTGTCGGTAGCGAACTTGATACCAGGAGCCGAAACAAGGCCGACGCCAGGAAGAAAGATGCAGCTTATCGAGACAGCCCTCCTTTTCACAGGGGTCATCACCCTGTTCGCTCGCCCCTCTGTGCAATTCCTAGCCGTTGCAAAGTCCCTAATCAAGGAATACATGGACTACAAGCACTGGAATACCGATGCAAATGCTCCAATTTACCAAGAGCGGCTGGGCGCGGAGACCACTAGGACGACGTCTTTCACTTCGAGCCACCCTTCGACATCAGACAACATCATCCTCAAGAAGCTCAGCCAAGAAGGATAGGTAGGCATGGAAGAGCGACAGCACTGCCTCACAAACAAATCGCTTCTCGAACTACTACTGAGAATACGGCCGAGAGATCTGCGGGTATGGAGAAAGGTACCGAGACATGGACCAAGACCGTGTAAGTAGATTCACGAGGGCTGGTTGTCGCGCGATCTGCTTCGAACGGAACTTTTGCTGTCTTTCTGGAAATTCTCGCACTCGAAGGTTCAAGATACCGAAAAACTGCTAGCCCTCGAGAAGTGGGAATGTCCCTTGAACCGTACTCCTAATGACGAAACGCGTTCCTACTATTACGGCAGGCCACCCTGATCTAACGCCTTATTATCATGTAATTAAGGCCTATAAATCTAGGTACGGCCTCTCACCATGCAGTTACTGCCTCTCAAAGAGTAAGTAAGGCCCTTCATCAGACGAGTTAAGACCTCTCGCAATTCGAATATGGCCTCTCGTGATATGAAAAAAAAACCAGATTCAGTGTTTTAATCTAGATAAGGTGTTCAATTTCACTACAGAAATACGGTATGAATAGACGATAGCTTCCGTGTAAATAAACATTCTCCTACTGAGCCAGAACAGTTCGCATGGTGAGAATGTTCGAGGGTTGAGCCTCACCTCGGTGAGGGTAAGGGTTAGGTAGCAGCCCGGAGGGGTCCGTCCGCGTTGTTGCCTGGCTGGCCCGTGCATTTTGACGCGCCTTCCCAGCCAACGTGGATCAACAGTTGAACACTCCTCATCAGATAATCTTCTCTTGCATCTGCCAAAACACGTGCAATCTGCAGCGCAGAAGTGACGGTTGGGCATCCTTCTATTTCCGCGACCTTGTGCGAATGGAAGTTTCTTTCTCGGACCTGTTCTGTGTTGCCGCCGAGTTGACTGTACGTTAGCGCGTTTTGCCGGCGATCAACGGCTTGCCCCGCGACCGAACCTCGCCCACAGTGCCAGTCGTGCATCCGGCTCTTCTTCTCGGCCACACATTGTCCGCCTCGCCTGAGGGCTGTGCACGGCGGGAGGTAGTACCATCGGCGACCGGTGGGCGACCACAGTCCCGCCGCCGGACCACTTAGCCCCAACAGGCAGCTTCCCTCTTTCACCGCATGGCGTTGTGTTCCTGAAGACACCCGACCGAGCTAAGGTGAGACAGTCCTCAATAGGGCTCCCACCATTCCCTGCACCTGGCACGACAGCAGCTTACTTTCCATTTAGGGAAGTCTGCAGGCCGCTCTGTTGAGCTTTGCGTCCTCATCTGGAAGTCGGTGCCTCTCCACACGACCATTTCAGGGAGCGCTCAAGTGGGTTTGGCCGAGCAAGCTTCTGCCAACAAGTCTCTGCGGCACCCCCGTTCCACCGCGTCAGTTCGTCACGTTTGAGACGCTTGGGTATCTCTACCTTCTCCTTACGCGGATACTTCGTGGTTAGGTTTCGATCTCCGTGTGCACCCACCATACCCTGTTCCCCGGCCAGGCGTAACATCACGCTCTGCAATGGCAGGCCATCCACAATGGCGCCTGATGCCAGGTGCTGTCCCCGGAATGCCGGCCCTCATGGTTTCTACAGAATTTACTGCCGAGTCATACAAGATTCAGCTTACCGATCTCGCCAACGTATGGGTCGAAAGCCTGGACAGAAAGCCCATCATAAAACGAGGGCTTGTCGAGGATACGAGTATTGACCCAACCGACGGCCCTGACCAGCTGCGAAGGATGATAGAGCTTATTCGGGCTGCATTCGACATCAATGACACCAAGCATCCAAACACGACCATCAGCATCGGAAGCGAGAAAGATGATTCGCTTCTTGTCAACGTCACCTGTGTACTTCCCAAACCGCTGAAGCCGTTCAAGTGGCCGATACATTTGACGAAGTGTTCGCACGCTGCTATTGCAACGCAAGTTGTGATGCCGCTGATACTGGGCTACGAAGCTCGAGCTCGGGAAATTGACCAGCTTGTTGCCGCCCTTCGAGAAAAAGACGGTGTGATCACTCGCTTGGTCGACAAGCTTGAAGCAACAGGACTGGGTCTGGAGCATGTCTTCAGTGCACTCTCAGGGAAACGGAGGTTTGATAGAGCGATAGCTGAGAGTAAGGTGAAAGGTCTGGCCCCGTTCTCGGAGGCCGAATTCCGTCAGGGAGCCAGGGAGCCACGAGCTACCGACGCCACAACAGACATCCCTTCCCTCCTCGATGGCGTTTTTGGTGGGGCAGGACTGAGCTACAAGTCAGATGAGGATTTGGAAGCATCGTCACTCCTAAACGACTGGTGGACTAAACTCGGGAAGGGCCAGACTGTGGTGCTTGTCGAGCGTCCCAGGGAGACCGAGACCGGAACTCCCTTAACAACTCAAACCGCTAGGGCGCCATCCAGCGATGACGACAACGATTTCCAGGTCCAGGCTACGCCTCCCGGTCTATCATCCGCGCGCAAACATGGCACCAATGCCCGCTCTGATGTGGTTGACGATGACAGCACGTCGGACGGAGAAGACGATATTGGCGTTCCAGAAGGCCTACCGCATACGACACGTGGACAACCTGCTAGACTTCCTGGCGCCAGGCTGGGTGCATTGGGTGGGCACAGGCAACCGCAGAGGCAGCCCTCACCTTCCTCATCCCGGATGACACCGCCACGTCAGACGTCGGTGAACAAGAAACGGACCATGAGCAATGCAGCCTCCGAAACAGCCTCAGACGACGATGGAGACAAACTAGAAGATCCCCCATCACCGCGCTCACCTCCAAAACCTTCCCATAGGCGAGGCGGGTTGGGACGTATCGGGGGCAAGCGCAGAGAGGTCATTGACCCAGTCCGCTCTTCCTCTCCAATGGTGGCCGGGAAGGTTGACACGCCACCGAAGAAACACAGACTTGGCGTAATAGGCAAACAGGCTGATGTAGCGTCCTCGCCACCGGCGATCCCGGGTGGAAGCTCTAGAGGCAGAAGCAAGAGCCCAAGTGGTGCTATAAAAAGAGAGTCTCCGCGAGAGACGTCACAGGAGCGAGCTGATCGCAAGCGAGCCGAGCTGCAGAGGGAGCTGGAGAAGAAAGCGGCCGCTGGCCCTGCAAAGAAGAAGCGCAGGTTTTGAGTTCGTCACCTGATGCCAAACTTCCATTGGATCTGGATACGTGTAGATAACATCTTTCACAGAGCAGGCGAAGATGCAAACGACAGTCGCAACCGCTGCCAAGCTTCACAAATACGTTTATGAGCGCTCCATGAATGCTTGGGCCAAAGTCAGGCCATCTCACGTTGCAAAGGGGCCTGCCTGCATTTAGGAAGGCCTTGCGGATCCTGGAAAGGTCTTGCTGCATTCTGGATAGAAAGGCCTTGCTGCATTATGAAAGGACTTTCACGGTGCAGTCGAGGCCTTTCCTGTTCCGGCATAGGACCGTGTGAGGACAAGAACCCAGTTTTGCACGGCAAGGGCTCTTTCTTTTGGCCCGAGTATTCCTCCATATCCTTTCCCCATATCTTTCCTACTTGTACCCCTTGTAGTTATCAGTGCACTCGACGTCAAGGTTCCTGGGATCTTGGTTCAGGCAAAATGCCTGGCGCGTACCGCTCGGGCTGACAACATCGATGTCGGAGGCATAGATCCTCCCGCATACTTCAGCACTGCTGCATGCGAATGAGGCGATGAGCGGCTGGTGTTTCCGGCTTGTCTTGCCCTTAAACCGTCTGAAGGCCACGTTATCGATTGTTAACTTGCTGGGATGCTGTTGGCAGAGTGTCAAGCTGCGCTGTCCATAACACTGGGTGATCTGGAGGGCATAATCGACGTTGTCGACGGTCATGTCTTCATACGTTATGTTGCGAACCCGCCCCGACCCACCCCCTCCCTGGAGATCGGCAGACATTTCTGACGGTGCGTCGGGCCAGACCTTGATACGAGCCCCGTCTGAGGCATTGTGCATGCTGATGTTGCTCACCATGACAGACTCCACGATGTCGAACTCCCCTACATACTGGCCGAGGCTGCCAACGCTGATTCCATGCGACCCATTGCAGAAGAGAGATTGCACCAAGATGTTGGTGCTATTCGGTTTGAAGGAGACGCAGTCTGTTACACCCAAGCAGTCAGTTTGACTGGTCGTGCTCTTGAGGTTATGTGTGGGATCATCGTGAAGGACACGTTCTCTTTACCAAACGGACTCAACATGTCCTGCCTCCGATCCCCGGGAATCGCCTTTGTGGGGAAATGGTGTCACTCACCATCACTGTTGTTGATGACCGAGTTCATGATGGTCACGTCGCGGCTGCGGTATGTGTCCCATCCATCGGTATTTTTAGCCGCATTTTGACTGACGCTCGCACCAGCAATGTCGATGTTGTTAAATACCACGTTGGAGGCATTCGCGACAAAGTGATAGTATTGTGGGCTATACCGCAGCTTCAAGTCGGAAAGAACGCTGTCCCTCAGTCCGTCGATGCCAACCAGCACAGGCCGCAGAGTGTAGATGTTTCTGCCGTACTCATCATACCATACCTGGCCGTTACCGTCGAGCGTACCACCTGCCTTGCGTCAGCCATCAAGTACAATGCATATTCAGGTGTTTCGGACCACCCTCCCGTCACGGCTTCTTCGGACCACCCTCCCGTCACGGCTTCTTCGGTTTCACAGCAGACGTCGTGGGCGAAGCTCGGCCCAAAAGTAGGCCTGTGGGCAAGGGGCGATGGATATCTTCTGGCACCCGGCGGACTCTTTCGACCACACAATTCACGCCGGACAATGCCACAACCTTGACCCCTCTTTGAGAGAATCTCGTCCTCCACGGGATGCTCGGTGTCGGAGACAGCCCGAATTTTAAGGCCCGAATTGACCCTTTTTACGGCCGGGAGGGGGCACGAACGATGTGTTACGCGCATGGAGAGAAGAAAGGGGGTCGCCAAAAGATACCGTACCTCCGTAGATCCACACGTCCTCCCCTCCAAGCTTGAAGAAGGACGTCACATTCTGGAAGACGAAACGGAAGGAGTTTTCCTGCCAGTACTCTGTGTCATTGCTGAACAGGATACGGCCTTGGATGTCTTTCCGGGAGGGTAGTCAGTCGGCCAGTCAGCCTTCGAAAGGGGCACTAAACTGCCAGGCGGCTACACCATGGCTAATGAGTACGGGGATGTCTGGTCATACCGATGTCAACATGCTTCAAGAAGGTCAAGTCCATCGCGGTACCAACGATATACGTCACGTCTCGGAGAAAGAGCACATGGCCCCCATCGTTGCACTGGTGGAAGGCGAATAAGATGTTCAGTGAATCGTCTGTGATCCCATCCCCATGTGTGTTGACGACGCACACCTTGGAGCTTGAGCGCCGTGGGGGGTTTGGGAATGGAAGTCGTGGGTTGTAGGGCATGGGGAGGAGTGTTGGCCGTGGTGACAATGGGTACTCCAGCGCCACGGCTGGCGACAACATCGCCCACAGAAACGTCGAGGGCTTCATTGTTGCTGCCCGCTGGCGTCCCTCGCGGATGTAGCAGCTGATTATGGGTGCCAACCGACACTGATGATGTTAGACACATCAGCCGGGGACTTATGAGGTTCTCACGGGGCTCTTGTTTAACCGGCGGGAACTTAGCATTACCGGAAAACTACTGCCGGTTCTGCCGGACCGCGCTTGTCGGGAAACACAAGCCCGCCAACTTAACCGTCTTTTGCAGTTATCGCCCTTTACGAAGAGAATGCCTCTTTGCACTATGATCCCACACATAACACGAACTGCAACCAAGGCCTCGGGTTTGATGGCATAGGCTTTATCGTATTCTTACGAGGCCTTCCTGCATTCTCAAGAGGCCTATTCTAATGCAACCAAAGGCCTTCCACGATGCAGTCAAGGCCTCTCATGATGCAGGTAGGGCCTGTTGAATAACTGCTTAGACCTTGCTGGCCTGGCCACAGGGCTGCATACCTAGTGTGTGGGGTCATAGTGCAACTGAAACCGAGGCCATAGTGCAAAGAGGCATTCTCTTTATGAAACCCCATTTCGAGCGCTGACAGTAGGCATCCGGACTTGGCCTTCTATTGTCAGGTGTGAAGAGATATCACCGAATCGACGATGGTCACAGCTGGCTTGAGTACGTTTACTCTTTCTGGGGGCTGCTGGTCCTTAAACACACCCTGTTCTACGCGAAACGTACTGGCCGTTTCCGAAACTGTGAACTCAAGGGCCACTCCAGGGCTTGCATGCTAGCAGCATCTTGAGGGCTTTCTCAATACAGCACCGCACATGTTGGGGAGAGGTCCAAGTCTCGTGGGCCAGGCTCCGGGTTTGTTGATTGGCGCGGCAGGAGAGTGTGACGAGTCAAAGTTCCTGGCACTGACGATCCCCACCCTAGACAAACAAAGCCTTCGAGACTACTGTATCCCGAGAATCTGAGCGATGACGCGAATACCACCTTTGCTTCCCCGGGTGGATGGTCTCTGGAACACGCTGGCAGGTATGCAAGATCATTATTTTGACCTGTCACCTGTCAAATCACCAATCTCTGGACGTCTACCAATGAAACTATCGCGATGCCCGCGAATCTGACAGCGGGTAATGCCAGCAATGCCGCATCCGGTTGTGATGCCGCGGGAGTGCAAGGTCTCGAGTTTCCAGCCCTCCGTCCATTTGCAGAGACGGGGCGGGATGTAGCACTCCCTATGCCCGCTTGTGGGGGAATCCCGCTGTCAAATGATATGGGAGTTGACATATCACCTCATGCATCAACTCGAATGGTCAAGGCTGGCGACATGCGATGGAAGAATTGGGAAGCAGCTCCGCGAGCACATGAAGTCCGCAGCTGCGCCGGTGTCAAACAATGTCCAGTCGAGCCTGTGTGACTCCCGTGAGGAGCCCCATCGTCCCCGAACAAGGCGGGCATGGGGGTAGGATGTCTGCATGATACTACTGCAGCCGCTTCCGAATCTGCACACTGAGAGGGCCATCGAGCCCCTATCGGATGGATTCGGCATCCGCTTCACGGCTTCCTAGTTGCGGCTGCTAAAAGTCCGGGACGCCAGATACGGACATTATCTGGCGACCCGTGGGCTTGGTCGACGGGTGTGCCAATGCAAGTTCGAATGCAACAAGGATCAGAGCTCCTCGAGGGTTGAAACTTCCTTGCAAGCAAGCTCCTGTCGGTATCCCTAAAGATTGACATTCGACTTCTTCCCTCTGTCTTCACTGCTGGATTCGGCGAGGACCGCGCAACAAAACCTGTTGATGCGGTCTTGGCCTCCACCATGTCCCTGCACGGGGTTCTGTCTCGGGCCGATCGCTCAGCGCCGCCTGTCGGCTCTCGTTTTGGGCGAAGCCGGGCCCCTTGCCGACTTGCCTGGCATAGGGGCGACGCGCAAACGCCAGGGAGCTTTTTTCGCGACCAAAGCTTTGGAGAAGACAGCGACAGCGCTCATAAGCAGAGGACAACGCGGGCGGGTGTGCAATTCTGTCTGCTCATGCGACAGGTGTAGGAGGTTCGCAGGCGCGCCACCGACTGTTGCTGCTCACGACAGCGCTTTGTGCCACAGTCCCAAGTACCTGGTTTAGTGGCCGATTTTATCGAGATCGAGCGGGAAGCGCGGAGGGATCAACGGCCCCCAGCTACCAGAAATCCGGTCGGATCAATGAGAGAGCGCTGTGGTTGACCGCTGGGCCAGGATGATGGCTCCTGTGGGCGGATGGGGAATCCGCAGGGCAACAGGATTGGTGGCCACTGCCCGGTTATCGCGGCAGCAGCGAGCGTTGGTGGGGGTGGACTTTTCCACATCACCGAGCCTGCATGACAGCTCAACAAAGTTTCCCCACGTTTTGACACCTGTCACTACTGACAGAATCTCAATCTGCCCTCGGTTTGCTCGGGCCCCGCGTGGCCTGTCGTCACTTGCAACTTGCAGTGCATCCCGAGTCCGCGACAGGGAACGCGCTTTGAGAACCTGGAACCTGCATCTTTTCGACCTATGGGCTCCGTGAGGGTGTGCTTCCGCCGCTTTTCTCCCTTGAAGTTTGAAGGTGGACGCAGCATGCCGGCGCTCGCTGTCGTCTGTGAGCGAGCAAGCGGGGGGTGGTTACAGGGTCAATGAGAGCGAAACTGGCGGGGGAGTGGCACAAGACACACGAGGGGCCACCAGTGAGCAACGCCGAGCTCCGACGTGCACACCATGATCACCTGTCAAAGCACCCTCCGCAGGTGTTACATTACAATGCGCCATCTACAACTGGTTGTAGGACATCGCACAGCCAAAGAGGGTTGCGTCACCCTGCCTGGGGCGAATCACTTCGGGTGCTTGACCCTCAGCACTTATGGCACAATTCGAAGGACACGGGGAAGAGGGAGAGAAGCCGCTACATCGCGGCCGATGACACCGCAGCGAGGGAGCGACGCCCACCCCTCACGAACTAGTTTTCCTGATCCCGTCGTCCGTCATATCTCGCATGCATGCCGTTTCTATCGCCCACATCGACAATCGACATCTAGCGGCTGCCAGCCAGCTCGCTTCATGTACTGTAACCACGTGGGCCGCTCCATTCTGGTACTCGAGCACCTCAGGGCGAGGATACCCCCAGGACGGGCATGCGAGGGGCACTGTGACTTTAAGGACGTCAACACAGGCAACAGCCTTCCGCAGGACTCTGTAAGGTGCGAGCGGTTGTCCCCTCACCCTGCATAGCGCAGGCAGCACACACAGAGGGAGTTCCCCCCAATCCCAAGGCCATCCATCACCAGTCTCGGCGTGCGCGTAGAACCGTTTTAGGAAGATGGAGGGTTGGTGACAGAAGCCTGCCAACCTCATCCGACGCCACTATGATATTATTTCTTGCGCGACGCCGACCTTCCACCCGCCCCCGTGGCGCTACCTTTTGTGAGCAGAAGCAATACCCACCATTCTCGAAGTTAGGTTCCATTCCTGCTGTTGGGGGCATCGCGGCCAGGCCGCTGCGCCGATGAGCTCGGCGAACATGTCCGTGTCCTGAGAGAGCCAACACTTCTGTGTGGTGCGGAATGTGCCAGGCCGAATTAATTGGGAGCGAGGTCTGTGTGGGTTCGGCAGAAGAGCCCTGTCGAGTGGTACGGCCAAGGGGCAGTCTTTGTGAAGATGCTGCGCTGCTTGGTGAAGCTCATGGGTTGGGCGATGGTTATTGATCCGTATCATGAGGCCGGCTCCGTGTCTTTCTTGCGGAATGGGTCCGTCCCTGTAGGGCCACCAAGGAGAACCATTAATTGCACCGGGTTTGCGCCCTGAGCCGGTACTTAGCCAGATGCGGCTAGGGCTCGTCAGTGGCAGCACGGCATAACTGTGGATGCGCAGAAACTGGGCCGGCCACCACAAAAGAATTTCCAAAGAACCACGCATGTCAGTATCAACCTTGCATTTACTGGCCACGGCATGGAGACCACTCCACAGCACAGCTTCGTCCCTCAAGAGCCGAACTGGCCCGGAACAAAAACATCAAAAAGGACAGGCCTGAGCCCGGCTAGCGCAATTGGTAGCGCGTGAGACTTCTATCGCCATCATCTCGCACTCAGTGCGAGCAAGATATTATCTTAAGGTTGTGGGTTCGAGTCCCACGTTGGGCTTTCCTTTTTGCACAAGCCGTTGGGTGCTGAATGCTGCATCGTCGATCACCACGGAGCTGGTCGCCGGTCGCCGTCTTGAGGCGAGGGGTGGTCGCCGAGATCACGCCCATGATCGGTCCTGCGACAGGGGGCGATCGCAGGCTGTGCCACCCGCGCTTAAAGGAGGCTCACTCCTCATTGCCTAACAGCGCTGCGCGGTTGCGATAAGCTTAGATTCAATTTGGCGAGCTTTTAGCCTAGGTACTGTTCGTTCACGCCCTGTCAGCCTGAGCTAGTGTAAGGCAGTTCGCCCGGGTGTGCGCGAGAACGCCCACTTGGCTGATCTTGCTGATCATCTCCCTCGTCACGAACGGCACATCTTTTGGATAATTTTTCCCCCTCTTCCCGACAAAGACTGGGTTATCCTGATTTTGCGCCCCGCACAATTTACGAGTGCTTGACAAAGCCTTTCGCTCATTCGCCTAAGAAAGCACGTAAACTCTAGAGAAAGCCGAGAATCACTGGGGGTCGCAGTCACAACCAACACCCACCACCCCTGCCCACCTTGAGATTGGCTGCAGTGTCTTAGGGCGGGCGAACCAACGTGTCGGTACCCAATCAGGGCAGGCAACTAGGACAGGGATACAATATTGACCCCACCCGGAGGAAACACGCTATCCCTGCGGCCAGGCTGCCCGTCGTCCCCAACAAGCGACACAGGACGACAAAGGGACCGTTGCAGTGGTTGGATGGACGAATACGCCAAGGGCAGAGGGGGCTGCGTTGGGGGCTTGGGGCATGAGCTGCGCCCTCCCCCCTTCCCCTCGAACCGACGATGGGACGATTGCGGGGGAAGAACGGTCGCCCCGCCTGCAACCGCCGCGATTGAAGTTTCCGACCGCCCCAACCAACACCAAAGAAAAAAGAAGGTCGACGGAGCGACCCCGGCGAGCGAACTGGTAGCACAGCGGTCCAAGGTTGCGCTGCAGCGTTGTGACGCTGTGGGGGGAAGGGGGACCGATTAGCATTTGGAGGGACGGCGTGCATGGGAGCGCCGACGCTACTGAGCACGGCAACATCGCTGTCGGTCGGCACCCAAGGCAGAAGGCACAGACAACATCACCCGCTGACAATCAGTACGGATCACTCGGCCTAGTTGCGCCCAATATCCAATGCCCGGCCGGTTGCTGTCGTTTTGGCATCGGCATGCCGACCGCCACATGCCGGATGGGGCGAGAACGAGCAGGCCTGTGGAACGCGGTTGAAGGAGCGCTGGCCCAATACGGCCACTGAGCACCACCAGCCAGCCCATCAAACCTTGGGCCAGCCGTGGTCTGTACCTGGCGGCCGATTCGTTTCAAGAACGAGCTACGAGCTACGAGCTACGAGCTACGAACTCCGACTTGCGAGCTACGAGAGCTACTTCGCGCAGTACCTTCACTGAGCTCGCTCCCGTACCGTACCGACTGCCATACCGTACGTGCTGCAGCCTGCTGAAGGCTCGATTCTTGCTGCCTGCCTTTTGCGACGCAGCAGCAGTATCGCCGGGACTAAGTTAAGATCCGGATGCGGTCCTGGCCATATCCCTCCTGCGCCGACCACATGCCGCCGACAGGGCTCTGACGCGCCTAAGACTGGGGTTTGCCGCGCATCGATTGCCGCGGGCGACGCCCAGGGGCCAATGGGCGGACTTCCATCCTTCTGCCTGCTGCCGGCTCTTTTCCGCGCCTTGGTGGAGCCACTGACAGCCGCCGATACTTCCCAGATCTATGGATCGAAACACGCCAACAGGTAGCGCGGCATGAACTTGCAAATAGCTTGACAGCTACCTTCTGCTTTAGTGCCTCTGCGCTGCCATGTTCCTCTACTTTCGCCTTCTGCTGTCCAAGGGAAGCCGCTTGTATCGGCACTGGCGGCCCCATCGGCGAACCGGCCGTTACATCGTTTATTGCAGAGGCGCGTTGGTAGTATATCCCACTCGTGTTGGCTGCACGGCGGCATTTCGTTTCGCAGCAAAGAAAACGAGGCGAGCGAACAAGAAACCAACAGACGTGCATGGGGCCGGCACCCGCTCCCCTTTTCTCCACAAGGTAAGGCTGTCTTTTGGCTGTTGGCATAGCGGGATCGCAATGGCGAGTGACAACGCCCACCGGCCGGCGGAGGGGCAGCTTGACCTACATTCCATCCTACAACGGCAAGAGCCGCTGCCTCGTCCAACGCCAGAGGGGGGCCCCTCCCGCAAGTGCAAGCGCACAACCTGCGGGGCGTCAAATCGCAGGACCTGGTCGAAGATCATCCCCTTGCGGGCTCAACCGTTCGCCGCACGATGCCACAACGCCCAGAGCATCACGTCGGCCAGCCCGTTTACACTGTATCTCTTGCAAAACATGCGCATACCCCTTACACCGGTGATTGCGCGTAATGCGAAGCGTGTATGGGCGCTGAGATACATAAATTGCCCCTGGCGCACGTGATGGAATGATGTCGCAATCCGAACGACCAACGTTCCCAGTTTGTGCGCGCTCAACATCAGTCATGGATCTACCCTATGGCGGGCACGGACGAGTCGGCGGCGCAGGTGGGTCACTGGTCCCCGACGCCAGACCTGTTAATGTCTGGAGAAGCTTTTCGTCCGGGTAGTTGCTGCTGCGCCTTGTTGGGCGGACAGGACGGACAGCACACAGCACACGGCACACATTGAGCACATAGCACGGCCGGCACAGTCCACGGAGTGACGACGCATTTCTCTCGGCACAGCGCGCGCAAGGCCACAAAGACCCATACCCGTTGCGGAACCAACAGCATTTGCAACAGCATTGCATCACCTGCTGGGCCTTGGGAGATAGGTTAGGTTAGCCTTTTAGGTGGGAGGTGGATGGTGGTTTTGTCTTACCTGTCAGAGACAGAAGACACTACAGGCAGAAAGAAACTGGCGGGGAATGGTGTTTATTTTTTGCTCAAGGAGGCGTGCTGCCGAGCGTGGATGCCACGAGGTCTCGAAGCCATACCAGCAAATGGTATTGCTCACATATCACAGTTTCTGCGGGCTCGATAGCAAGCGCTGAGACAGGCTGGCATCTTCGTCGACCGCTTCCAATCTGGCACTAGTGAATCTGGCGTGATAGAGGCTGCCTGGCCGCCTTACATAGGGAGAGAGGATACATGCAGAAGGGGGGGGAGAAGGAGGAGGGCGAAGAGGGGAGCTGTCTGCCAGCGAATGGTTGCGCAGGCCGTGGCGGGAAGCTCTCCTCGCCCACAACACAAAACTGTGCTAGCGAGCTACAGGCCAGGGTTTAAGGGGTCTAGGGTTTTATCTCTGATAGCGGTAGTTTGCAGTGTCGAGAACCAACGAATGGACAGTTGTCATGACTCTGCGACTGGACGTGGCCGACTGGAGGCCCCCGCTCGCGCACCTCCTTCTCGGCACGCCTCCCATGTCACCATCGTACGATGTTATTATGGCGCACACACATTCGGAGGGAACTTGCCAATTGTAGCGTGCGTGGCGACCTCAAAAACCGTCCAGCTGCGTTTGAGGGGGCACTAGGGGCACTAGGGGCACTTGGGGCACCACGAGCCCACGAGCCCTTGGCTAAAGGGGGAGAAAAGCCACCAAACGCTAACCCAGTGCCGACACCAGCCGAGTTGACCGACCTCGCGCTGCTGCCGATCGGCATCTCTGCTATCACTAGCCGACCTGCAACTCGCGCTGCCGACCGTCAATAAGTGGCTCAACCCACCTCCCCGCCCTCCCACACTGGCACTGGCCACTCGCACCGCACTAGATACGGACAGCAGACTTTTGGAATGGACCGTAGCTATTATCGGCTTACTTGCTCGCTGACGCTATGCTGCTACCTAACCTAGGAAGAAAAGCTCCCTGCCCTTCAACCTCCCACCTCCCACAAAACGCTGGGCGCAGGGCACGGGGCGTAGGGTACGCGAACGTGGCACCTGTCCGAATCCAGAATGGCCAACCAGCTTGCATTATTTCTCAACCGTGTGGCTGCCAAAAACGATAAGCTTCTTTCGCCCCCATTCCGCATGCTCCGCCGCTGCCGCTGCTGCAACGAAACACCACCCCTCCCGTCCCAAAAGGTACACCGCGCCAATTTCATCCATGTTTCCCAGCCAATGATGCAACAAAAAATGGTTAACCTCCCTTTCCTCGGGGCCCCAAACCCCAACCGTGACATGGGTGACAGAGGAGAGAAGAGCCGAAACGATGCATGACCCTTTCCTTTCTGTGCCGTTTCCTCAAAACATGTGGATGCAAAGAAAGAAAGTAAACCTAGTAGTTTCCCGTTTCCGCGCCTTCTTCCGTGATATCGCCGGTGCAAATGCTATCAGTCAGTGCTGTGAGCGCCGTAATCCTTCCCCACCCACGAGGTCACCGCCTTGTAATAATAAAAAAAAGTTGGGGGACTTTTTTCTTGTTGCTTCCCATTTCCCCTCCCTTGGCCATTCACCTCTTTTATCGGAGGAACTGAGCTCCGTGTTGCTGTCTCGTAAAGCGCCTGCACGATCCCCTGGGTTCAAGGCACCAGTGATGGTCCGCCGTGTAAAAGTGTGTGCCTTGCCAACGACCCCCAAGCGGCAGCAATGGACAGCCCCCGAAATACGAAACCAAAAAGACAAGACAGCAAAAAAAAAAAAAAAAGAAAAAAAAGGAAAAAAAAAAAGAGAAAAAAAAAAAAAAAAAAAAAAAAAAAAAAAAAAAAAAAAAAAAAAAAAAAAAAAAAAAAAAAAAAAAAAAAAAAAAAAAAAAAA
>Ga0247770_1000981_pt1 | contig 25266 bp, 18 predicted proteins | sample UWRJL136409B6_FD_179943 | JGI IMG/M metagenome (GOLD analysis project Ga0247770, IMG submission 179943) | Plant litter microbial communities from Arlington Agricultural Research Station in Wisconsin, United States - UWRJ-L136-409B-6 | ecosystem: Environmental > Terrestrial > Plant litter >... | reverse complement strand
AAAGCTTTAAAAAGTAGGATTTATTTTTAATTATTTTTTTATCTCTTTAAATAGATGTATTGGCCTCCGGACAGGTTTCTGTCGCTTTGTTCGCTGCACTTATTTAAATAAGCTTAATACCCCACGCTAAAATTGCCAGGAGCGAAAGTGAGGAATGGAGCGCCCCGTAGTGTAGTGAAGGGCCGTCGTGGAATGACGAACGAAGCGACGCCAGCAATTTTATACTTCTTATATTATGTGTTAATATTAACTAAGCTTAACTGTGTAAATAAGAGAACTAAGGTAGTTTATACTATGGTTTTAAGTTTAACTCCTCTTGAGAAAGCTTTTTAAACTTAATATCTAATTTTAAAGGATTTAAACCCTAAGGATTTGATATATTATCAGGCTTTAGGTAAAGCTTCTTAACGCACTTAATAATTTCTTACTGTTTTTAAACTGGAACTTAAAATCCTTTACTGTCTCTAATTACATAACTTTAAGTATATTAAAAGCCTTTACAAACCTTATTATAAGCTAAACTTAAGTTTAATAGTAAGGTATAGTAAATTGCTATATTACTTTACTTATTTAACCTATATAAATAAAGGACCTTAGCAGCGTTAGTAGTGTTTAATTACTTCTAAGTTTACTAACACGTGTCTTAATTACGGTATGTTATCAGTTTTGCATTTATACCTCTTTCTTAACAGTAATTTCGAGAATATGTCTTTACTCTTACTTTATTTAAATAAAAAAGTTAATAAGCTTATTAATCTTAACTTTACGTTACAGTAATGAATATCTAACTTACTTGCGATAAGGTATGTTATAAGACCTTAACTAGTTAAGTTTAAACGATATTTAATCTCTTAACTAATGGTATCTGATTCTTAATTAAGGTTTGAGAACTGTAGTTAACAACTTATCTTCCTAAGGCTTAATATCTAGTAGCAATACGACCTGCTCTAACGATTTAAGGCTTAAGTAATAGCTTTACGATAGGACTTTTAGTACTGTTACAGAAAGCTAGGTGGATTCCAAGCTGCTGGGGGTGAAGGATCACGACTAACAAAGCCCCAGGCGCCACTTCGTCGGCCAGGAACAAGTAGGGATAGGGAAAGGCATGAGAAGTCTATTGAAAGGCATGAGAAGTTTATTAAAAGGCATGAGAAGCTGAAAAAGGAGCTTAAGAAGCTGTCAGAAGCGCTGGCACTCTTGGAATGATTGAATTGATTGTTAGTTGTTAGTTCTCTAGCGAAGCCAGAGAGCCATTATTATAGTTATATGTAGTGGCAATGGTGGTGGTAATAATAACTCACACCAGCTAAACTGACTGTGTCAGTGAAGCTTCCATTGCCACACCTTCCATGGTGTTCTGGCCTCTGGCCAGAACCCCCCTTTATTTTAACAGAAGCTCATGTTGAAATTCCTGTAATTAACCAAAAAACGCAGAAATTGCAAGCAGTGAAGCGTGTGTTATATTGTGGAGCCCTCTGGCCACTAAAAGAGGGCTAAGACTGCAGTCCCTGGATCCAGCAGAGTGATTACGTAATTTGACACACCCCCTTAATCTTCCACTTCCGAGTGGTTGATTGACTCCTGAAAACAGCTTAAAACTAGTAGAAATAACGTAAACAAAATGTTTTCTTTTAGCCTCTTATTCGCTTTCTTCCATACTAACGCTCTCACAGCCAGAATCTAAGGTTAGGAGGTCCGTAAACTCTACCTCACCCCCTTTAAAAAGATCCTCTCTAGCTTCCAGGGCCTTAGCTGTAATCTCTTTCACCACGCGCGCGGCCAGTTATAGAGACACATCTTCAACACTAATAGCCTTCCTAAATAATTTAAATTTTAAAGCTGATAGGGCTTTCATAAGACCGTTAGCAAGCATCGTATCGCTTAGCTCGTAGCTCACTGTAATCTTTCCGGTTTTAGCTTCTTGCGAGAGCCAGTAGTTATATATATTAACGTACTTAAGCTTAGTTCGCAGCGTAGCCGTTTCCTTATTAACTAAACTAATAATTTGTTAGTTATTACATTAAAGGATTACTTTACAGCGCGGAAAGCGAATGCCTAGCTTATATAGTAGGCAGTCCGCATACATAGCCTCCTTTACAGCTTACATAAAGGCAAAGAGCTTATCTTTTATAGTTAAAGTAGTAACAGTATCTTACTTATTCGCTTACCAGCTTACCACTCTACCACATAACTTTATAATATAAGCTTAAGAGCTCTTTTAATCTTACAAGTTATTAAAAAAACTGGCGTTACTCCAGGTTTTAAGGGTATCTCCACCCCTAAGAGTCAAAGCGAATTAGCAGGAGCTTAAGAGATAGTGAATATACTGATTAGCTGCGCAGTAGTAAAGAGGGCTAAGGTTATGGTTGAATTGTAGTAACTTAGAAGCCGCAAAAGCAATATCTGACTTTAAAATGACTGTAGTATAGAGAATAGAGCTAACCTTCTGTTAGTAGCTCTTGATTAAAGCTGCAGTAGCCTCTTTAAAGTAGGGCAGTAGTTTATCAGTAGATATTAAGGTTTTCAGTAGCTGTGCCATCTTCTTATAGTTGCTAGCTTAAAGTAGGCGTTCTAATTTCGCAATATACTTAAACTAGCTAGGCTAAATTAATTACTTCTTTCAGTCTCTAAGTATTTCTATTTTAAAGAACTACTAGAGCAGCTTACCGCCTTAAAGCCTGTAAGTCTTTACAAGGCACTCTATTAATTAAACAGTAGCTTGCCTCCATTCTTTATTATAAGTAACCACTATATTATTAATATACTATTAGTCTTAATAACACGGTCTTACCTTCCTAATAGCTCCTCGTTACTGACATACAGTACGCCTTATTTTATACTATATGCTAATGTCTAGGATCTTTAACAATCTTAGTACTGTAGTCTATAAGTTACTTTATCGAGCAGTTAAGTTACAGCGTCAGAACTTACATTATATATTAGTAAACTAAGTTAAAGTCTACCTTCTTAACGTTAATTTATCCTTAGCGTTTAACTACTTATACAGTTCATAACAGACTCGGCTTAGAAGTCTTACTGTCTTTATCTCGCTAACCCTTACCTTTAACACCATTTACTCTATCTCGCTTCGTTTATTTTCTAATAAACGGGTAATAGATCGTTAGGTTTGTTATAATATATACTAAAATATAATACATATATAAAGACTGAAATACTGTAAGTGTTTAAAGTTTAGATATTTAAACATTCTTCGTATAGTAATAATTAAAACCCTAACCGTAACTGACATAATACGTAGGGTAACTATAAGTTAAGCAGTAATGTACTATCTAGAACTAACTGCTTATAGTATTTAATAATAAACTTTTAAAGGCCTTAGCCTAATTATTAAAAAGGAGGGTACGATTTACATAGTAATTGTAACTGTAGTTACAGTCGTAGTAATTAAATTAGCAATTAGCTACAATCTAGCAATCTAATTTATATACATAGCTATATAAAAGATAACATTTTAACTTCGTTAAAGAGCTAAAAAAATAGATCTAATTACAATCCTATCTTTCTAATCGCTTTAATAGTAATTATAACAGTAATGTAACGTTTCTAACAGTTTTTATTCACACGTTATACCTGTAAGTTACAGATAAGTACGTTTTCCAGAAGATAGATTTAGATTTTCCCGATTTAAAGAGCCGTACCCGATTTTAAGATTGCAGTGTAAGATAGGTAAGGTTAAGGGGGATAGCAGTCAGTATTAAGCGTAGCGTTAAGGGTTTAAGTAATATATTAACTGTATTAACTAAATCTTACAGAAGTAAGATTCCTTATAATAAGTTAGCAATATGGTTATTAATAACTAATAAGGGGCTGTTACCTTTACTAAGTCGCCCTTATTGGGCACTTATTACAATTAGTATCGGTAGGTATACTAACCCTAAGTTAGCTCCGGATTCTAAATTATGCCAGTTCTGAAAAAGAAGGGTTTTACTTAAGCTGCTAGTTAGGAAATCGCAGATCTGAGCAATTAAAGGCACTGGCAATCAATTAAGCGGTTTTAACCACTTTTAAGATCGATCTAAAAAAAACGTTTTAGAGCAGTGCTAGGCAGCTATAAGATACCCTGCTCCCAGCTGACAATTAGGCCAAGCTTTAGGGGTTTGGTGTTACGGCCTGCTCCAGAGTCACGAGGTGAACACTGGTGAAGACAAGACGTAGGCCTACGGCTAAGGGGTTTGGATGCGAATGACTGAATAAAGGCTAGCAACTCTCTAGAAGATATAGTGTTAAGCAGGCTGAAGATCAAGGGTGTTATGCGAACAGTAGATCTCGTGAACAATATATCATTACTAGCGTGAGGAACGAGAGAAGTTCCTCACAACTCGAGGTGAGAAGGCTTTATCTATATTACTGACTTATCTTAGTACCTCTATACCCTTTCCTGTTGCTCTGTTGCTCTGTCCCCTGGTCCTGACAGATCACAGCGTATTGCTCTGTGGTTTCTTCCTTGCTCTGTGACAGATCACTATTGCTAAGACAGATCAACCAGGCACTCCGTGCGATTAACTGTGCCGCACTGTCCTCTACACAGTGTCGTCCAGGCAGCTCGGGGAGTAGTCGGGCCGTGCCGGCCACTTGGCCGCTTGTTAGGTTGTGAGATTTGGTTAGCTTATCAGTATTCAGTATATATATGCGTGGCTTATAGGGCGTATAATATAGCTAGCTTATCGTAAAGCGAAAGTGCAGCAGAGCTAAAGCTTAAGACGAGCCCCTTATAGAGGGAGATAGTTATAATGTGCAAGCTATATAAGTTAATTAAGTAAGGTATATAAGTAACGGTATATTTATATTAATAGATCTTTTAGTCTATTAGTGTAGCGGTTTCTTTATCCTGGGTTGCATTACAATTAAAGTGACTTAAAGAGGTGGGAAAATTGCGACGATTAGTGGAGAACTATATATATTACGTATGTACTACTACTATAAGTGAAAGAAAAGAGTAAGAAATGTAAGCCGGTAAAGCTAACTACTCTGGCAGTAGATACCGCTGGATTAGGAGGGTAAGACTGTATCACTGAGACTAATAGTATAACGTTAACACAGAGTACGCTTATAAGCCTGAACCCGTCAGCAACTTTCTAGCTGTGTTAAATAAGTATAGCTATATAAAGTTATCATCTAAATCTATTAAGTGAAGCAATAGAATGATATTATACTAAGCTATCTTTTAAAATGTAATTACTATTAATATTTACATAAAGTAACTTTATAGTAGTAAAATAGTTAAGTTAGTAAACTAAGGTATATAATGACTTGGGTCGTTTGTTCAGGTCGACCCTGTCGTTCTTTTTAGGCTCTGTGTGTAATATTACTGTAGCCGTTTATATACATAGCGATGCGTTCTCTAGCGCATGCTACCGTTAAAAAGGGGCCGCGCCGCGCGGTTCTTTGAACCGTGCTTCTTTCAACCAACAATCGAACTGACGATTTTCACCACGAAGACCTCCTATTAAAAGCCCAGTGACATTCTGGCCCTTCGATCGAAGGAAGATAACCTGATCCACGGTCGCGTTACCTTTATTATTCCATACTAGGCTCCGTTCCATGCTAAGCACCGTTATATACTAAGTTTTGTTCCATACTAAGTACGTATCTGTTTTTCTACGTTAGTTACATTTATATCCCTCCGATTGGAGGACTAGTGGTCTGGGAGTCGGCCTTTCAGGCCGATAACAACGTTCTGTGGGTGTGGTTCTCTTTATGGTTTCTTCCCTGTTGCGCTATCGCACTAGTTCAATGGTATAACTTTATAGTTTTTAAGCTCTTATTATAAACAGTTTATGTAAAATAAGCTTATAGAATATAGGAGACTTATAATAGCTAGAGCTTTACTATGTAAGGTTATAAGAAACTTATCCTTAAAGGGCTTAATTAAGAACAGGCTAAGTAGTAAGTTAGCTAAGCACGTAATTAAGTTTATAAGAAGAGTACTTACACTAATAAATAAAAGCAATTATTAATATAATAGTAATAACGTGTTAAAACACTAACTAACTTATAGTAGCAACTATTACCATTACTAATAATAACGCTTTATAAGCACCTTAAACAGACTTTATTACATTTAAGCATAGTTAGTAGTAGGTAAGGTAATTTAGTAGCGTATAGCTTATTCTTCTTATTAAAACCTTAAAGTTAGATATAAGTATTTACTACTGTAAAAGTGAATCCACTTACGTTAGGGTTATAAAAGGCTTAACCTCCTCCTCCTCCTTTTTCTTATCCTCCTCCTTATAAGAAGGTAAGTAAAAGAGTAAGCTAAACAGCTTAAGCGACAGGGTTAAAGTGTAAATATAAAGCTTAAGCTTTTTAACACTTAAATTAAAGTTAACTACTGCTCTTAAACGATAAGAGTAAGCAAAACTTACGTTATAAGCGCTTTCTACTTATTATAAAGCTTTTAACTGTAAAGTATATTAGAATTAAAGTAGAAGAAAAAGCAGTGGAAACACTTATAAATAAAATTAATTACATTTTTAATAAAAACTGGATACGTAAAATACATTAGTAAATAAAAACGACAGTTTTTTTATGTAAAAGAAGCAAGACTTACGTTTTCTTAAAGTGTAAGCTTACAGTCTTTACGTTAACTATAGTAGCTAAGAGTAAAAGTGAGAATAGTAGTGTTCTTAATTTTTTATGTTTACTTAAAGGAAGTAAATAAACAGAGGGAAAGATTATAAGCTTTTAATATAAAGTTAAGAAGCTAAAACTACTGTATAAGCTTACCACTTTCAGTTTAACGTGCGTTAAAAACGTAACTAGGTACTAACTTAACTATGATTAAGAAGTTATAAGCTTAACTAACCTCTAGACCTTATTATTTTCTATCTATAGCGAACTTCTTTTTGAACGTTTAGGCGTTTAAAATATAATTCTAAGTACCTAGAGGTTATATCGAACTGCAGTAGCAGTTCTTAACGCCTAGGCACGTAAGTGCCTTACCGCTTTAAGTTAAGCTGGAGTATAGGAGCCTTTCGTTATATGCTCTCCTCATATATAAGGAGCTCTCTTTTATATTTAGTCTAGGAGCTTCGCTCCCACCCTTTCTACCTAATCAAGTCACTTTATAACTGCAGTTCCGCTGCTCCCATAAGCCCCGTACCCTCAGTGAAACGTTCTATAGGATCTAATATCTCGAATAGGAATTTCATAAGAAGTTCACGGAAGGAATGGATAGATCTAAGGATAGCTGGAACCTAATAGGTATCATCGAATTACCGCTCCTGCTTTCCATCACAAGTACAACGTAAATTGCCGATATACGTCTTAGATCTGTCTACTTAACTAATTGCCACCGCAAAACATATCTCTCCCCTAAGACCCATTACGCTTCACTTACTCCCACGCAGGAGAATGAATTAAGAGCACATATACTAGCTACTGATATTGTTAAAGTTCCACTCGTTAATATTAAGAGACCTAGATTAACGGGGCCCTAAAAGTTACAGCCCTAGCGGTTGTCGTCTCTGTAAGGTACAGTTATCATTGCCTCAGCATCGTGCCTGTAACATTGCCGCAGATATGTGGCATCTACAGACTACGTTATCTTGCAAAATGGTCAACTTGTTTGTATAGGGTGTAGGTAGATCCTATATCGGGGCCCAAAGAGGAGATGGCGTCGCTCTAGTTGTTTTTTTGAAGGGATTATCTCAATAGTGCTCCGAGTAACGCCTGACGCTGTGATACCTTTATTTACAGTGACACTGCCCTGTAATTCAGGCCTTTGTTTACTTCCTACAGTGCTGTAGGCACTGTAGTACGGCTTGGACCAGTACTGCACTTCTTCTTCTGAGCCACAGCCGCTGTACTACAGCCCTGTGGGTTCCTGAAGTTTAACAATATCAAAGCGATGTGATGAACCGATGTGGGTGTTTAATTAGCCTGGGCGAGGTCTTGGTGGTGGCTGGAAATGGAGAATTTTCACCGACGGGGCACGAGCGAGAACGGTGAAACATGGACACACCACCCCCGATCCTATCAGCAGAGGTGGAACGTAGTCCTCACGATGCTATGCGTTAGTGATGGAGCAATACAGGACGCTCCGTGAATGTTTATGGAAGAAGGGGCCCATTGCAGGAAAGCGAGAGACTACAGGCCATGTGCTCGACGCGTGGCGCAATGCGTGGGTTGCAGCGTGGCCTGAAGACGCAACTGAAACGTACCCGTTGGGCGAGGTCCCGAGGGGATGGCGTGCTTTCAGGTCCGATCAGCGACGCGACATACCAGCGACAATATGCTTCAAGTTTTGTGTGTGCAAATCGACTTGAAGTGAAATTATGAGAACCATGGAAACGCGTAAAATGACGTCTCACTGCCTAAGAGTATCGCCGTGGTCAACCCGCGTAGAAATTCCCCCAAAAAAATCCAAAAACAAAAACTCGGATAGAAATTTTACCTAGGCCAAGGTACAGTTACTCAACTATCGATGTGCTCCATTTCCAATTGCCTGTGATTCCCTCATGGTTTGCCTCCATACCAGCACTGGAACCCCTATTCGCAACCTTGGCTCTTAACTCTCGTAGTAAACGAACCGTCTCCTTGCACAAGCATTGTTTTCCGTAGCGCTTTCTATTACAAGGACAACACTTGACCGAAAGCCGTTCCCAAAGGCTCGAGCCCGTTGAGCGTCGTAGAACCATCATTATGGTCGCTCCGGGCCATGGCATCAAACCGCTCTCTAGCTCGAGCAGACAAAGGGGGACTATACGGATATCGAAGCATTGCTCAGCAAAGTCTGTGTCCCCGCGTTGCTCAGACCCTCGACTCAGAGCCCTCGCGGCTATGTCTATAGGCCCTAAGATCCATCGTACCTGGTCGTTCAGGCAGGCGAGTGGGCTCTTAGCTGCATCTGGCTGGGGTGATAGCTCGGTAGTATAATGGCCCCATCGGCTGACCCAAAACACCCTCAGCCTGCCTTCATACGTAAGCCCCGAGATGCGCAGTAGGTCGGGCGGTGTTTGGCCCAGTGCACCCATTCCCAGGACAAGATCGCTGTTACCAGACCAGGGAACTATTTCCCCATCTCTGTGCTGCATGTCAACTTCGACAACATGTTCGGCCGGTCTCAGGGTCGACTTGTCCGAGCGAAACTTGGACAGCAAATTGACAAGCAGGGTGCGCTGTCGCATGTTGACCAAACCAAAGCCTAGGTTAAAAGAGCAGTCACTATCGTTCAGAGCCCAGCCCGTCCAAGACCAGCTAGGGAAGCCTGGACGCCTCCTGAGCCGGAGCCAAGACACCCTTCGGCGCTCCAGCTGCCACGACAGCCCCATCAGTAGACTTGTCGTGATGTCTTCCGAGTCGAAGATGGGCACGCCCCAGATGGTGCGTACGGGTCGCTCCATGGCCTCAAATCGGGCCAGAATACCCTCAAAAGCGCATAGAGCATCGCTTGCCACCGACAGCTGCTTCTTGGCGTATTCCACCATACGGTCCTCGAGATCGGCGGGAAACTTGCCAAGGCCCCGTAGCGGCCAGAGTCGGTAGATTTGAACCGAGTCGCGGAACCGCTGGAGGTTATCTGTGTGCAGCCGCTCGAGAGGCGCCGACACCGCTTCGGGGCAGTGCATCGCACGGCAGTGGAAGTAAATCATGTGATCCGTAAAGACCAGCCGCCTCGTGGACAAGTAGGCCTCCTGGAATGTCCAGCCCCTGGTGAACCACTTGGACGCCATGACTTGGCCGGGAATGTCCAGGTTCAGAGACACGAGCGTCCTATTCCCAACCTGCACCTCCTCCTGCTTCCTCCTTGACCTCAGACTGACACCTGGAAGTCCGTACGTCGGATCATCTCCTGCGGCGGCAATGATGGTGACGGCGGCGGACCCGTATATCAGGTTCATCTTTTGGATCTGGGCGTGCTTGTCGCTGTCGCTGTCCTGCGGGATGCAGTACCGGTCAATCCACAGATGCTGGTATCCAAGTTTTTGCGTGACATGGATAGCATCGTCGATCAGCAGCGGCACCTTGGCGGGCAGGCAGGAATTGACAAGGGCGCAATCGTCTTTGACGCTACCCCAAACGTAGCTGAGGGCGGTGAACTCGGTTGATGGGGCGAGTGTGGCCCACAAGATGACTTTCCTGCTCTGGCAGTCGACAACGCGGAACCCAGGCAAGGAAGCTAAGCTCGCGGTGTTGGGCTGGCAAATTTTGGTGTGATGGCTGACGCAGAATTTGAGCCAGGACGCAACTAGGGCAAAGTCAACGTGTGGCCCGACCCGACGACCTCCGATCTTGGTGGGACTTTCCAGGCACTCCATAACGACACGGCCCGACTGCAGCGGATGGGGTTCCAGCCCATACTTGCGGTCGTCATGATCGAATGCAAGCATGACGCTATCGTCCACAGCACTGCTGGGAACTCGAAAGGCTCCTCTCACAGAGTAGGCGCGCAGCTTCCATTCCCTGTCGTCGTCGGGCGACAAAAGGTGCTGGAGGAAGCCACAGAGTTTACACTCGGCTGCGGATGAGAGCCCATGACAAGATTGGATTTGCTGGCCGAGAGATCTCCATTTCCCAAAGCCGACGACGTCGGTGAAGACGCGTTCAAAGTCAATGGCTCGACAGGCGGCACAAAGTCGTGAATCAACCCCCGTGGAAATTGCGAGTTGCCTTCGTGTCCTAGGCCGGGCGGGTTGTTCCAAACTGGCGCTTGGCCGTCTTCGCTTGCGGCCGCCTTGTATGGATGTCATATCGTTTTGCTAGGATAAATGTCAGTTGAACTAAATGAGCTGGTCATCGGGATGATTTGCCGGGAGAGACTGGGTGATATCCTATGATCATGTTGGTCCTTGAAGAAATCACTCGCCAGTGAGGGGAACAGCGGTGAAGCACGGCCTCCATTTTTGTTGGGCTGGCCTTAAAACGGGCCAACAGCGCTTCTACCCTATGGCAGCCAGAGTTTGGGCCAACTTGTGACCGTGCACGACGATTGGCTAGGAGACCCTAAAGCACCGCCGCCACCAATGCCGCGCGGCTACATTTCAGGGGCCGCAAATTCCGGCAAGCTCTCAAACTATCGGCTAAGGGGGGCTTCCCCGCTTCAAGCTGCATTAGAACCCCTCACACCTCCAACTGAAGTTATCACAAACCCAGACATCTAGAAGACAGCCCGTACATCGATCGAACTTTAGGCAAGGTACCTCACCCCACAGACCGAGACTCCTACAATGCCCATCATGTCTAGCCGGAATAAAAGACGGGCCATCAAGTCCCCACGGCCCCGAAACTTCAGGTCCAGGCCTGGCCGACACTCACTATTGCTCGTAAGCCGCAACCTCACCCATTCTCGAACTTTGTAGGAATGGCCAGGATTGTTTACACGACGCAGTCCTTTGCATGAATGTCTAATTTTCTCATTCTCATAACCAAAAATCTGACCTGGTGGTGTAATTCCAGCAGGGTTCACGCTACGACTTTGGAGAGCGCTAAGTATTCACAATCGCCACCATCATGACAGCATGAGAATTCCGCCTGGCCAGAATCATCCATAATAAAAACGCACTAAGTAACAAGATATGCATAACCATCTTCACCCAATACTAATCATTTGCTTTCAAAATCCCGCAACGGCCTTGCCACTTGAAGAGCCAAGGCACCAGCCACAGCATCACTTCAACCTCGCAGCAGTTAACAGCAGCCCCATCAGCGCGGCCCCAACCTCGGCCATATTTATTCAACACGGTCGGATAAAAAGGGCACTTGGCATTGTCATTAGCGGCCCCAAACTCAATCATAAACCCGTGCGCCCCCTTCCTCTTCTCCGGGATGTTACTATTCCTAGTTATCATGCGATACATGGGCTGATTCGCCGAACATGGTGCGGTTCTCGTACGTCTTGTGTGGTGCTTCAAAGTAGGGCAGGCTGAACTCCTGGGCGAGACCGCGCGTGCCGGAGGCTAGTTCGAGCACGTTGTAGATAGTCTGGAAGGAAGCGCTGCCAAGTTGGGGTGAGGTGTTGTTGGCGGGAGTCCCGGATCCGCCGCTGATAGCGATGGGGGGGGGGTGGATGCCGAGCCCGCGGGGCGCGATGGTTCCATTTTTGAAGCGGTCGCCGACGGCGACAGGGATCGTGCTAGTCGTGTTGGCTATGGGCCCAGTTTGGCGTCAGTAGAGTGATCGGCGGCGGGGGCGGCCGCCATTGAGGTGATGGCGCTCGTAATCCGTGAGGCAGGTCGTTGCTGGGAGGAGGTAGGTAACGAGCCAAAGCAAGGTAGCCGCCTTCATGGTTGCGGTGTTGTTCGATCCCGGGGAGAGTGTGTGAGGTCGGTTCGGTGTCATCAGAGGTTGGGCCCGGGCTCCAAGCAGACGTATGGTCTTATAGCTCATGACTGTCCGTAGCCAGGGCTAATTCGTGGAGAGAAATTCTAACTTCGCTTTTTGTCAGGTGAGCTTACCATCAGCAGCGATGCGGCAGAGCAGGAGCGTCCGAAGGCTGTGCAACGCGTGCCGCTCGTCGTGTAACCGTGCACTGATTGCGCCTAATGGCAAGGCACTCAATCAGGAAAGCGTATGACTGGACTCAGGGAAACTACTGGATAGGCCGGAATTTGTTAAGATACTATAACTTGGCAAAGTCTGATAACGCTTGCCTAGTTAAGCTGCCCCACCGTGATATTGCATCCTCTGCTCCTCAACCGCTCAGCCCAGTGGATTCTATTGCCAGCCACCTAAACTCAACCAACTTTGGTCACATGGCTCACACCGATGTAGGCTTGCTGATCCTTCTTTTTGCCTCCCCCAATAGGCTCGAGGTCCTAGTCGACGACCACGAAGATAAGTGGGGTCGGTCCCGCTACAGGAGCGTTGCTTCATCGTAAACATTGGAGATAAGCTAAGCTTCATGAACGAGATGCTGCTCAGAAGCTGCATACACCGCGTCGTGCCGTCAGCCCTTGAAGGGGAATGGGATTGGGGGCAAGCCAGATTCAGCTTGGCGTTCTTCAACCAGCTCGAGTTGGAGTCGGCCTTTAGAGACGGCGCGGGTCGAGTCTTGTGAGGACTAGAGTGGCATATGGTTGAGTACAATATACTGGAGAGTTAAACGATGCTCAGCAAGCAACACCGCTTCGTACTAGATGACAAGGATTCCTTAGATATCCAACAACCGCCATATAACATATCCTAACCCCCCAAGGAGTCAATTAGGGCGTTAGTGTCCCCAAAAGGGCCTTTTCCTAGCCGTCTAGTTGGTCTAGGCATACCAGTGCCGCCATATTGGGGACATGATAGATTGGTGGTTCCGGAACGGGTACAGATGCCAGTGTTGCTGGAGGGGTCCAGTGGCCGAAGACCACTGTGCCCTACAAGCATACCCTGCAGCAAAAAGGGCCTCCAGGGGCCTACAGGACCCCCTGGACTTTCTGGAGCACAGGAAGCCGCAGCTCTCCACTGTGGATCTGGAAGGCCCACAGAAGCCTCTAGAACACCACGTAACCGTTGCTACGGTTACATAGACAGAATGACTCAGACTGCTTCTATTCCAATAATTTATTAGTAGATAGAAGGCTTTGGAAGCCAACCACAGCCTATCAAAGGCCCTCTCCTCTCTTGTATCTATTCCTTCTTTTATGCAAGCAGTTCACTCTTGTTGCTGTATTACATCGTAGAGCTTGCTATAGCCAACTTCTTCCAGCATATAGTTCACTGAATTTAGGCTTTCCATTGCTTTCCTTAATACCTTCGACACTGTTGTATATCACCCACGTCGTTGTATACCGGCTCAGTGCTCCGCACTCTCCCCTCTAAGGCCTCAGGCCCTATATTACAGGCCATGTGGGAGCCTGGAGTTCAACAATAGCAAACCAAGGATGAAATGACAGTCCAAGTAACAAGGCAGGATCGGCGCCAAAAGCCGTTCCGATCAATAAGGTCAGTTTGCGACCAAAACGGTCGTTAATGCTTGCCCAAGCCATAGAACTAAGTAATTCACCGAACATGAATAAGCTAACCAGCAGACCGGTGTAGAAATCAATGTCCTGGTCCGTGGCCTCGTAGAAGGACTGCAAAATATAGTACGCGCAAGGATAGGGGCTGGCCCAACAGCCGAGGTCATGTATTTCTACCATCTATCGTCAATTCGACTGGTCATCACATCCGCAAGAGACTGTACTTGACGGGAACGACGTACCTCGCTCGGTTGTGCTTAGTGGAAGTAGAGATGTGGATATTCTTCTTTCAGCTGCTGAGGGCGTTATGATCGAGTTTGGACACGTGTAGGAGCGTTCCGTTAGTTCTTCGGTAGCTCATAGAGAAGCAGTGATTCAGAGTCGCCGATATTTGAGGCTTCTAGAGATGAATTTGCCAGAGTGCTGATTTTGAAACTTGGCAAGACGAGCTTCAGATGAGCTTTTTCCTTCCTTTTGGAAGATATTTGCGGCGGCGGCAACGGCGCGGCCGTTACAGTTTCCTAACACGATGACTGTGTGGGTATGGACGGTATTAAGCAAAACATCAACATCGCTCTCCAGTTGGAATTGGGCTTTATGAAGGAATGCGTCCCATAGCCTCGGTAGACTTTCCATGTACTGGTGCTTAAAGTTCACAATGTTCAACGACAGAGAGATACCCTGACAAGTGGGTGACAAAAAAAAACCGAACCGCCAACTTAGCCCACCACCCAAACCAGTTAGCGATCTATCTCTCTACAAAATATTAACCTTATATATATATACGGAGATATTGCTGATTTTTTGTATAGAACAGTTTGCAGTTCGTGTCTTTTGCCACCCACTTGCCTGAGATGATTTTGGACACACTGCCTAGCAACTGAGGAAACAGGATGGCTTACCTGAGCTGGGAATTTAGGTATGCTCACGGAGTATGATCTGGTATATCTACTGGTACTGATTCAACGCCGTGTTTCCTTGTCTGCCTTGCTTGCTCCTCAATGACTGCTCTGCTTTGGGGCTCAACCCTGTGAGCGACAGAGCCAGGGGGCTCCGTCAGGGAATGGCTCCATAGGTGCAGATCCCTTTAAATAGCAAAGGCCCTAAACAGCAAAGCCAGTCCAAGTTACCTCTAGATAACCTAATATAGACACCATCATGTAATCACCATAGAGTGAGAAATCTTGGTTTGGTAACGACCTATGCAACCTGAACCTTTAAGTGGAAAAGTTCCTGACTGTTCCGAACAGGAAGGGTGGTCGGGACAAAGACGGTATGCAGACAATACAAAGGGATAGGCCCAGCTCACTCGGCTGACACCCTAAAAATGGGGCTTCTAGGTGAGCCCCGAGGAATCCCTGAACACAAATGATACAGATCTACCGCGCATTGATGCATAAAGCTGCTCAAGTCCCGGGAGCAGTTGGTCAAAGGCTTTTGGATGATTTGAAGGTCGCTATTATCCTGGACGGTGACCTGGACGGCGAGAACAATTTTCGAGAACGAGAACTTACTAGAGAATATCCCTTCTGCTGTGTCGATCATGTTTGACTCAAACCTGTCGATGCGTATTGGATCAAGACATCGCAACTCGCCAATAGCAATGTTCTCGGTCATACATGTGCGGACATACTTTCCAATATCGGCCCTGGTGAATACTTCCATTCTTTTTTAACCAACGATCTGGAAGTATAGAAAGTATCTGGGTATGACAAATGGATGAAGCTTAGGCCACTGTCTAATGATCTGGTGAAGGAATGAGGTTAATAAGCCAGTGTGCAATTTTTGAGCGGAAGATCCTGCATTTAGGAAATATATGTAATATTTTAGCAGAGGGAGTTGACCCAACCAAACCTGCAGGTACCCTTGAACTTGTTGATTTACGTATATGAATTTTATCAATGTGCTCTTTCCGGATGCCTAATTTCCCTATGATCTAGAAAGGCTTCTCATTGGCGGTGGTTTGGAGCCATTTTGCAAACCAAGCCGTGGGTGATCAATGATGACTCGTGCTATCATCTCGGAGTAGCTATGCAAAGGTAAAAGGGAAAGGAGTTTTAATCTAGTTTTTATGTGCCATTATGACTTGAAACCGAAGTTCTTTGAGCATCCGAGAATAAATCACTTCACTAGCGGCCGCTGAAAGTTTTTTTTTTGGTTTTTCCCCCCAGATTTGTGATTAATTATGGAAACCGTGGTTAGCGACATGAATCAGATATCACAGCACAAGGGCCAATTTTTCACTTCGAAGAGTGTTCCTCGGCAACAGACTGCGCAAGCTGTGCTCAAAATCAGTTTATGGATGTTGAACTATCGTTTTGATGGCTCAAGCCGTATCCAGGACCCCAGCAATACTAATGCCCAAATTCTCGATGCCGTTATGGGTCTTTGTGAGATCTTCCCTATAGGAGACCAAAGTGTCGGTTCCAGCCCAATTTCTATGAGCACATCAACATATACGACGATCATAATAAGGCTAAGCATTGTTTACTTGCGGATTGTTTTTAATTAAGTTTGGGGTCCCGGATTTCGTATCGCTTTCGCAAGTCGCGTAAGGAGACCATTGAATGCTTTTCTCGTTCCCCAATCTGTGGCCTTAGCCAGTGACAGAAACATTACACAGCTTACTAGGGGCTGTAAAAGTGAGTGAATTCTATGGCTCTATTGCCCTCTAGCATAGCCAGAGAGCCTCTCTTATAGTTATGCAGAAATATGGTATTTGGCCGGCTAAACCAATCCGAAAAGGAAGTAAAACTCAAGGCACGATGAAAATGGTTATTTTATTGTTGGTGGTTAGGCGGAAAGATTCTACCCACCAAAGGCTATTTAAGTTGGCCCGGCCAAGCCTGTGGGGCCTAGCTCCACAACAGTATCACACCTTGAGGGCCATATTTTGTCTCGCACATCGAGTGCGTTCTTGGACGGCTCTTGGCTCTCGGTTTTGAAAGTAGAGACCGCAGCCGAGCGGCTAGCCCCTGACTGGTGAATTTCCGCGTACAGCTTCACTAACTTCACCCCAAAGTCGACAATAGTAATGATGCCGTAATGGAAAATACGTTGACTAGGTCTATTGTCTCCGCAACTACCTTACCGAAGATGGGCGGGAAAGGGAAAATAAGTTTAAGGCAAGGTATGCACAGCCGCAGACTCAGTGACATACCTGTCACGTGAAATCTTGGGTTGGGAGGGCTCTGGACCACGAATTCTCCGGCAGCGCCTGATTGGAGCTCAACAGCTCCTGAGGTCCGGAGAGTTTATCAATTTTGCGAAAACGAAGAACCCACACAGCCTCCAACAGGAAAAATGGATAGGATGAGGCTTCTAGCACTCGGTAATCTGGGATAAGATCATACCAGCTAGAACAGCAGCTCTACGTATCTCGCTCGTGACAGACTGGTGTAAATGTTGTGGGAGTTGATGACACGGATATTTCTCGTTGTCGTGTCCCCTCATTCCTAGTGTGACGCTCCCCCTAACGCTGATGTCTGATATCTGCCAGCGTGTTGCCAGCGTATTCAATACAGAATAGGGCAATGCGAGTCCGGGAATCCATTTCTTCATCGAGAAGGGCATGTAGCAGCAAGCAGGATAAAAGGATAATTGCCTCAAACAGGCAAAGCGCCGCTGTCCGTCCGAAAACCTGTATGAGGCGCAAAATTTGGCAAGGCTCCAGATGGAGAATGGTCTGCTGCGATGCTGTGCGACCAGGCCAACGGGCAACTAATTATTCCCAATTGCGGGTTATATTTCTTATTTCGTATCTCCCCGCGTGGGTATCATCGGCTTGCGGATGACAGGTGCTGCAGAGCAACACGAGATGCAAGCCGAGGATCCAAGCGTGCAGGTGCCGAAGGGGCGGGCATCGTCGGAGCCTAGTTGGTAATTCCCTGGACCTGGAACACCCGCCAAACTACGATCTTTGGTTTGAGCGATCGAAGGCTATCAATCGGGAATTTGATTGGAAATTATTCCAGCCGGCAGAACATGAAACACGCCTTTGCACCTGATCCTATGAGTTGAATCGCCGGAACCCGTATTCGCTAGGGATCTGCACAGCTCAGGGTTCTTTTTTGTCATCAGCGACCTAATGGTTGTGGAAAACTCGAGTCCGAATGGGCTTTTGGCAGTGTGCAGGACAAGACGTCTCAGGATCAGGGCATTTGGCGTGATTGGGCCCGAAATGCAGCGTGTCTCGGACATGCAGACGGCCCTTGGGAGCCCTCCCGCCTATAACAGGTCACGACCTGTAAAATTTCTCAAAGCTGCACTCGTCACTGGTGATTATCAGCATCGATGATCTTCGCAATTTCCGACGTTCGGCAATCGTAGGAGTGGAACATGCAAGCCAGCAGGCGTTGAGCGACGCCTTCGTGAGCGCTCGTCAACCGACGCCTTCTCTTGCATTAGTGCGTGGTCAGCCTCTGGTCTTCGCAGCAGAAGGAGATGGAATAGGGCCGCGTTGACAACTCTGGACGCGTTATCTTTGCAGATGACGCATCATGAAACACGCCAAAGAGAGGCAGGGTTATCGACAGAAGATGACGAAGTGGGAGCTTCTTCCGTTCGACAAGGCTTTGCCGCCCACCATGACCAGATCATACTATGGTATTAGGGGTAAAAATAACGCCCTGGTCTGGTAGAGACAGGGGGCTGCACAGGGCAGCAAGGTGCTCGTGAGGCCGGAAACCTCCTGTGTGGCGATCCCAAGATATCTGACATAGGGGTTTTCTTTTTGCACGCAACCATAGTAACTTACGTCATGACGTCCGAGCGTGATCTTTGGGGTGCGAAAAGAGACAATCGCCTGGGTATCTCGGTGCAGATGCCAGAGTCGCCAGACGCCGTGTGTTTTCCGGGGCCAAGAGGGCCAGAACAAGTCTGAAAAGTATCCAGGATCGACCGCGACACGATTGGGGCGTTGACGAATGCAGGTGATCCACCCAGCGAGGCCAAGGACTTGGTGGGCAGGAACAAGCCCCCGGTTACTTGGCGTCCGAAGCGTCAAGCGAGACTGCCATTGCTCGCCCGGTGCTGGTCGATCCCGCTCGTTGACGTGGGTCCTTCTTGGGATATGCTCGCATGAACCGATGACATCACTCGGCAGGGCCTCCCGTCGAACTGTTCAAGTTGTCTGTGCGAGGTTCCCACGCAAAACTTTTGACATTGATGGGAGATTTGAGGATTTGAGGCCGATGCGCGAGCGGGGAATGGGCGATTGAGACCCTGAAAATCCTGACCCTCAAATCCCCAGGCAGGTATCCCCCATCTGCCGTGTGTAGCGAGCTCCCGCCCTGCTTCTAGGCCGCCCTGAATGCCGTGACTGCCGATTCCACGGAGCATTCTCTCGGCCTGCCGGTCAGGGAGCACTGGATTCCCATCGTGTTGGTCACCACCGGGTTACCCTTTCTGTCAAGGCTTGCAGATCTCCACGGTGTGCAACCCCGCACCCTCAAGGTGAGCGGATTCGCATGAGTAGCAGGTATCCTTTGCGACCACAGAAATTCAGGGCGAGCCACATATCGAACTAGAATGATGATGATAAGCTAAGATGGGCCCATTCAGAATGACCTCTCAGATTGCAGATCTAAACCAGGGTCCCCCCGAAATGGTAAGCGCTACCGCTGCTGAGTCGCACGCGTTCCCGCAGCAGGGCGCGCCGCTTACGACGGTATTGGCCAAAGTGGTGGACACATAGGTACTTCGTCCCCGCCGGCCGTGACACGGGGCCTTAGGATTTCCCACTCCCGTCATCCTCCGTGTCAGCAGTCAGCATTTTATTCTTCCCACGATCGAACAAGGCAGGATTTAGATCCATGTGAGTTTACACAGACAAGCCACCACAGCGTCTGCGCACAAACCCCTCTCTTCCTTTCTCATCTCGCGTTAGCCATCAAGATACTCCAGGATCTTTTCTAGACTGATCCTGTTGCCCACCTATCTCTTTCCTCTTTGGCCAACATTTTGTTGATACCAAGCGGTCCGCAAAGGAGAGAGCTGGCACTGTCTGTTCTCAGCTCTTTCCTACGACCCATCTACAACATACTCTTCCTGTCACACCTCTATTGCTCGGCTATCACTCTACGCTCTTTTTACTGACTGAAGCATCGCCTGATCCTCAACTTTGCGGCGCCGGCGAAGTGCCCTGCAGGATCAGCGCCCGCCCTCATCAACGTTAGCGGTAGTCAGCGCCAGAGCAAATTCCTTGACCGCCCACGACCATCTCACACCCACCTAAGGGATCGTTGCCCAAAGGCTTTGACTGTCAGTGCCCACCTGTTTCATCCATTCTGAAGGTCCCTCCAGTCCAACCCCGTCCACCCAAACAAAATGCGTGAATTTAAACCAATCAAAAAGACTTCTCCCCTCATTCGCTTACCCTCATCCAACCACAGCCATTTTTTTAATCCCATCACCAACTGAACTACCAAACCTGCAGATTCATCCGCCCGAACTCCAACAAAATGGGGCCCCACCGTCACCATCCAATCTCCTCGATGTTACTCACGTCCCAACATAATGCATCGGTTCACAACCCCCGTAAAATACGGCGACATGTATCGCGACCTCGACCGCTTTTTGGTTCGTCCACGGCCCACCTTGTGTCGCTGCGGGCTTCAATCGCCTCTATCACCAAGCGCCATGTGGCGCGCCTGCGGATTCGTTCCAGAAGGCGAATGAGATCCATTCTAAGAAAGCATCTCAAGAGGCTGAGGCGGGGGAGATCCCGCGTAGAGTAAAATGACGTTGCGCGCATCGGCCCTGACCGCTCTTCCCCGCGGATGGGTGACGGCGGGTTTGGTTGGTCGGTCGGCAGGGCGGCCTGGGGCGGTGTCGTGATGCCTCACGCGATGGGGTGAGGACGGCCGCAATTGAGGTGAGGAGTTAAGATGATGTTAAAACTAAAAATAGGCACAATATGAGACTTTACTTCATCTTTTGCGGGGGTGATGCTGCGACAGTGACGACGATCTTGGTCTTAGGTTCTGAGTGGCACGTGTTTGACGTGGAGAAGAGGCCTGCCATTCAGCCCTACGGTCCCCCCTACAGTACCCCAGTGGATTGTATCGAACTCGCTAAATATAGCGGCGGGGACCCCGCCATGTCTGAGCCGACCGGGCCTAGGAGGTGCCCTGACAAGATTTTGCAGCGCATCACCCGGTGTTCTAGTTCAGTTGAAGATTCTATTCGAGCTTCTCATGCGTCTCGCATCTTTTGCTAGGCTCGTTTGGCGGACAAGACATTGCGCAATAGCGTTGAATGTGGAGTCGTGATCCAAAGCGGACAGCGGGGCCAGCGGGTTAGGGGACGGGAATGCCCTGTAAGCGGGCCTGAGACTTAACAGACGTCGGTGCTCGCTCGTCTAGGTCTGTCGCCCCGTGTGCCATGTGGGTTCTAGAAAAAGAAACAGGTCGCCATGAATACGCTAAGTCGAAGATATCGAGGCCGAGACAACGGTTTTGCCTCTGCTAATGCGTGGTTCTCCCTGATCTGGACGGGAGTGAATCCCTCGCAAGGGTTAGGATGCCCCCTGTAGGTGCCTGTCGTCAGGACCGAGGAATCCGATGTTCTAAAAGCGGATTTTGGGACTCGGGTTCGCCTGAACGAAGACGAGGCACAAAATTTGATGGCAAAACACTGGTCGGCGGCATTGGCGTATCTCCAAGGGCTGCTTTTCTGATGCAGTGAAGCCCCAAAAAAAGCCGAGCAGGGAGGGCGGTCGGAGAGGATTTCGCAACGTCGGGAACATGACGCGCAGCGGAGCCATGATGCTATCTCCGAACAGTGGCAAATCCTGCGTCGCATGGAGGCAGCCCATGAACACAAGACAGGCTTGGCAAGGCTTGACAGCGTGGTCACAGTCATTTACTCACTGGTTCGACACTGTAATCCCCGGCCCACTTCTTCAATTATTTCTGGCTCGCTGTCTCAATCCAGGTCGGTAGGATTTCGAGAACCCGAACCCCAGGCCGCTCTGCCCCGCGATAATTCCGCTAAAGACATAGCACCTTAACAGCGCAAGCAAGACGACGCACCCGGCGAATCGACGTGCAAAGATTTCCGGTGCCCAGTTTGATGCTCGAAAGACTGAGTGTTCGTTGGGTCGACCACTCACTTTCGAAGTTTACTCAGCTACTTTACAGGACGCGAGTTCTTGACCGCGATTCCTGGTCCTTCCTAATTCGCACTTCCAAAGTTGCGCCCCTAGAGCGATTGAGATGCGGGACACACTCTCCCTGCGGAGCGGTTCGGAAGCCCGGGTGAAGTATTTGGCCATGCAAAAGTCGAAGACGGCAACCTTGACCGCGACCGGGTGCCAGTCGTGTCCCTCCACTGTTAAATTTACCCCTGTCAATACCGGGAGCCCCCTAAGGACAGTGCCCTTTTTCCTCTGCTATGCCTCGTCTCGGCGGGGGTGTGAAAGGTGTGCACGCACCACTTGCCAACTCATCGTTTTCATCCCCGTATTGGTTTGCTACCCGCACGCTTAGATGTTCCGCGTCACCGACTCAGTGGGAAAGAAGCCTCAGTGTGGGGTGGTCGTATTCGAGAAGACAGTTACACCAAGAGGGTGTGCGCCTAGCACCCAATAGGCACTTGAAGACCAGGTCCTAGCCCAGTCTTTGAACATTGGCACATCTCCAACGCCAAAATGGGGATTACAGGATTAATAAAACGATAGGGACACCCCTACGGCTTGCGCAGGGTCGACGAAAAAGGGTTTCGGTGCGTTAGCAATTGAATCATGACTTTGCACTATGCCAAGCGAGATCTCAAATAGCCGCAAAACGACGCAACGACCGGGCAACACTCACCCCCTCCCTGGTTCTCATGCCCCTTCTTGACCTTCCACCCTGTCCGTTTCTGAGCCGCCGGGACTTGACATGTTCTCAGATGGCCGACCAGACGATAGTAGATGCCACTTGAAGAATATTTCTCTGCAGAGTAGTGCCCAGAGGTTAGGTATAAAAACTCCGGATCCCCCAGTCCAGATCGGACCCATCACAGCCCAGAGCCAGAGCTTTGCACATTGCTACAACATCTGCACTGCCTGCTGGTCTATCAACAAGATCACAGCACTCGCCTCAACTCTTCAGCCGTTATCCCTCGCCCAAAGCTCAGGTAATCTTCCAGATTCATCGAGACATCCATGTCCTCGTCATCACACAACACCAATAACAATCCAAGAATCCCAGCAAAGTACGGTACGATGCGGTCCGGTGCGGAGCTCTTGTCCGCTAACAGATCTAGCCGTGCTAACACTGATCTGCTCGGAATCGGCAGTTGGCCTGTTAGCACACGTCGGCCCCACCCCGGCGCCGAACTGTACACAATGCCCGGAGCTAGCAGTGCACCCCCGCATCATGATCCCAACTTCGCGGGCTATGGAAAAATGTGACGTTCCCCCAAGTGATCGCAGGAATGAAGCCGCTGACACGCTTCCGTCGCCAGGACCATCCAACTATACATCCCGTCGATTGCATCTCGGTCTGTGCAAACCCCCACTACCAATTACACGGATTCAAATGCATCATCCCACGCCAGCTCTCCGCCGTTCGGGAACACCAGGTGAGCTTGACAAGCGCCCCCCACATCGATTATTTGGTTTCCCCTGAGTTCACCCACGCTGACGCGCGCAATTCTCAGGACGGCTCCTAATACGACGGGAATGAGCTACTCGCTCAGCCAATACCTTGCGCAGTCTGTAATTGCCGATGCATCAATCTATGGCCGTTTTCAGGGGGGGCGATGATGATGCAGCCTCAGTGAGGCGTGGCTGCCAGACCGGATGGGCTGGGCGTGGGTGTCGAATCAGGTCTAGTTGCTGGCGGAATATGACCTAAAAATGGGGTAAAAACATATCAATTCTCTCTTCTCTTATCGACCGGTGTAGTAGAAGTTTCTTGAGCGATCAGACAATGTCCAGACGAGTCCGTGGCGTTCAGATTCCGCACCAGTAAGCTATAAATGTAGTTCATGATCTGCCCTTAGCGGATGGTGGGGTGAAAACAATCGTCTGTGCTACCAAGCTGAACATCAGGCGCACGGCGAAAAAAGGCCGAGCGCGCTTTTGTCGCGTGAGTCGGGAGGGCGGAGATGGAAGGGGTTTGCATCGCTGTCCCACGGGCGGCCGCTTGGCAGTACGCGGAAAGTTGCCTAGGTCGAACTGGACAATGGTGGCTTTCCGTCTGAGCACACTCCTGCCACAACCGTGGCCTCGGCACCGCACAGATCGTTCTAAACGGCCCCTCGGCAGCCGAGTTGCCAAGAGGACTTGGATTGCGCCACTCTTCGGGTGGTTGTGTTGCGCCGAGCCATGCGGGATTAGCATCAGGCAGTTGCGTCTAGCAGCCTTACAATCATCAGCTCGAAAACTTCCTCAGCCATACTTTAATTCCTATAGAAGTCCGACAAGTCGCAGTCTTGCGCAGTCTCGAACCTCCCGTAGGGATTGTAATAGAAGGCTGAGTTGATATTTCAATGGTATCATGTAGGTGCGGGAGGTTTGGGAGAGTCGCTACTTTGATGTCGCAGAGTCGGTTGTTCTGTGCAGGAAAAGAGGGTGGTGGTGACGGAAGTGATTGCGCTGATCTGGCGAACGACTGGCGACCGTGCTTGTGGACCCACCTTTCACACGACAGGGGCAATCGTTTGCCTCTTAATGCACCCGGCGCCCTCTTTGCCGGGAAAGCGACCAGTTGGGCTACTAAGCCGAAGGCAGTCAGCAGTGGGAAGCGAAAAGATTATCCAATAGCGGAACCAGCGGAGCAAGACTTCCAGGCTGATGTTTGGTGGACAGCGATGATCTGAGTGACAGGGTTCAGGGCCTTCTGCAGGCGTGCGCATGCCCTCGGTAGCGCTTTGGCATTCCATTCCCGTCGGCGCCCAGAGCCCCGAGATGTTCCTCCCACCAAAGGAATTAAGCCAAACCGCCAACCGCAGGCTTCACTTCACACCTTCGGGCCGTTAATTCCATTTAGTGTATCTTTGCGGCTCAAATACGACTCTCCAATTCGCATCTTCCCTCCGTCTCGCCAGGATCTCGTCACGCCCTGTATGCATCTTGCGGGGCAGGACCGCTCTCCGCAATCCTCCGGAACAGATCCTTACTGTAGTTGGTGGGGTTACGGAGAGCATTCCATTTCACTCGCAGGTCATTGCCAGCCCAGTATATGAGAGGTTATGAAGCCTCTTGGTTGATCAAGAGCATCCACAGATACTCGCTGACTAAAATGACGTGAACTATCAGTCTATGGAACATTTATGAGCCAGGGACACCTTGCGGAGGGGACGCTGCTGGTCTGGCTGGAAGTAATTAGTCTGTGCTGTTACATGCCGCCCCTCCGCAAGCTTACCAAGA
>Ga0247770_1000980_pt1 | contig 25266 bp, 25 predicted proteins | sample UWRJL136409B6_FD_179943 | JGI IMG/M metagenome (GOLD analysis project Ga0247770, IMG submission 179943) | Plant litter microbial communities from Arlington Agricultural Research Station in Wisconsin, United States - UWRJ-L136-409B-6 | ecosystem: Environmental > Terrestrial > Plant litter >... | reverse complement strand
CGCCCGTCATTATTTATCGATCGCCCGCCATTATTATCGATCGCCCGCCATTATTTATCGATCGCCCGCCACTGTTATTGATCGTCCGCCATTATTATCGATCGCCCGCCATTATTATCGATCGCCCGCCATTATTATCGATCGCCCGCCACTGTTATTGATCGTCCGCCATTATTATCGATCGCCCGTCATTATTTATTGATCGCCCGCCATTATTATCGATCGCAGTGCCACGCCAATCGAGCCAACAACTTATTAATAATGATAATCGCGCTAGGCGTGGGAGAGTCTGCCACAGGCAGACTCTCCCACCCTTACCCCTTGTTTGATTATCATTATTATCCAATTATATTTATGCACAAAGGGGTATTGACAGAATCTACTCCTTTCTAACTTGTTACCAATGAGTAGGGGTTGGGTATCTTCGCCTCAGCATTCTTAAGAACAGGCAAGATGCCTGTTCCACAAAGAGTCAATTTTTTGTGGGAGTAGGGGTTGGGCTTCTTCGCCTCAGCATTCTTAAGAACAGGCAAGATGCCTGTTCCACAAAGAGTCAATTTTTTGTGGGAGTAGGGGTTGGGCTTCTTCGCCTCAGCATTCTTAAGAACAGGCAAGATGCCTGTTCCACAAAGAGTCAATTTTTTGTGGGGAGTAGGGCGTGGGCCGAAGATGCCACCCATAAATTACAAATATCGAGTTAACTGGACTCGATAGCGTTCCTTCTTAGTAACAGCAACTTCCCCAATTTCCAATCTTCCCTTGCCCGTAACAGCAATTAAATCTCCAGACTTGACATTATAACTAGCTTGAGTAACGTCTTTCCAGTTAACTCGCACGTCGCCACTATCAATTAAATCGGCCATTTTGCTGCGAGACATTGCGAATCCAGCGGAGGCGACAGCATCCAATCTCATGGATGCTTCAACGGTTGTCATTTCTTTCTTTTTGGGTTCTCTAATTTTGAGTTCGCTCAACTCAATGCGCCGCGTTTGCACAGGAACCGATCGCACTTGCTGCAAACTCATCTCCAAATACTCTACCATCTCGGGCATGACAATGGCTTGCGCGCCGCGTTCTCCCAAAACAATCACATCACCCGTTTTCTCCCGGACAATTCCCGTACCCAACATCGCCCCCAAAAAGTCGCGGTGAGAAGCTGTATCGAACAAGAAATTGCCAGCGATTTCTACCGCAGCAATACTAACGCTAGCAGAGTCGATCGGGATATCCGATCGCGCGATCGCAATTCTTTGTCTTTCAGCTTGCGGGTAGCCGCCCCAAGCCACTAATTCCACGTCTGTTAACCGCTTAAATACCGTCAGAGTGTCCGCCAATTCTGGAGGCGACAGAAAATCAGTCTGAGTAACTTCCCAAGTTTTAATTGCTTGTTCGGCTTGGTCGAGTGCCCGCGCCACACAGTCGCGGTTTTCGATGCCTTTTAACAGTTCTTCTCTTTGTAAATTCGCCATAATTAATATCAACCTACAAAATATCACTTAAATCCAAAACAAAGCCTGGTAATACATCTTCGCCTGACAGAGTTGCAGGCGAGTCTAAAATTTCCACATCTGAACCTTGACGGGAGATTTCTACTTTTCTATTTTTGCGATCGAGCAACCATCCCAACCTCGCTCCATTTTTCACATACACTTTCATTTTAGCCCGCAATTTTTCTAGCGAGTCAGTTGTCGATCGCAATTCCACCACAAAATCGGGACAAATCGGCGCAAATTTCTCTTTCTGTTCGGGAGTTAAAGCATCCCACCTGTCGCGGCGCACCCAAGCAGCATCGGGAGAAATGTCTGAACCGTCGGGCAGTTTAAATCCAGTTGAAGAGTCAAAAACAACTCCTAAATTGTTTTGACGACTCCAAGCCTTAAGTTGAAAGTTTAGGTCTGAATTCCGTCTACCCGTCTCGCTACCTGTAGGTGGCATAATAATCAATCCTCCACTAGCAGTCCGTTCAAATCTCAAATCCCGGTTGTCTATACACAACTGAAAAAACTGCTCGTCAGTTAATTCAAGCGTTAATTCTAAGGGAGAATGTAGGGGGATAGTTTGTAATTCCATAACTGCCTCCAAATATTACACGAGTTGACGGTTAACTGTTAACTGTTAACCGTCAACAGTTGACAGTCAACAAATAACTAAGTCTCTGTATAACCTTGGATATTTTCCGGTTCAAACTGCCGCAAAATCTTCGCAGCTTTCCCAGTCAAATCATCAGTACCCTTAACCGCAATCAAATATTTACCCGCATTCAAACGGTTGCGGTAGGGCAAAGCATCGCCGCTGCCAAAAGCCATGCCCCCGGCTCCGCCAACAACAAAGCTGCCCATCCCGCCGGCGATCGCACCTAGCACTCCGCCGATGGCGTGATCGCCAATTTCGCCCGCCCACGCAAAAGTTTTCAACTGAGTCATCAGACTGAAAGTAACGCCAGCAATAAAGCCAAACGGCACCAGCCAAACAGCCATGAGTTTAGCTTGTTTATTCGCTTGCTGGTTGGGGTCGATTAAGCCAAATTCATCAGCAGTTTTGTAGCCGCGGCCCAAAATGCTCACTTGCTTCATGGGCAAGCCTTCTTTTTCTAGAGCACTGTAGGCAGCTTCGGCTTGAATTCGATCGGGCAGTACGGCGATAAGATAATTCATTGACAAAAATTCCTGATGGTTAGGCTTCGGACACCTAGAAATAATTATAGTCGGAAAAGACATACTAGCTAAGCAGTTCGGGGATTTCCAGACCATCCGAGAGTGCGATCGCCCCGAAACCTAAAATATTTCACACAAAAACGGTCGGTCAAGACCGAATGCAGATACAATTCAAACTGCACAAAGGCAAGATTGAACCCAGCCGTGAGATACTGCCCTTGGTTTAAGCCTGAACTTTGTGCTCGCCAACGCGCTTGCCTATTTTTACTAATTCCACTCAATTGCTTGCTATGCCTAAAGTTCTAGTATCCGATCCGATCGACCAAGCCGGAATTGACATCCTCTCCCAAGTCGCGCAAGTTGACGTAAACACAGGACTCTCAGCCGAAGAACTGGTACGAATTATTCCAGATTACGACGCTTTAATGATCCGTTCTGGCACCCAAGTTACCAAAGAAATCATAGAAGCCGGGAATTCACTCAAAATCATTGGCAGAGCCGGCGTCGGCGTAGATAATGTCGATGTACCCGCCGCTACCCGCAAAGGAATTGTAGTCGTCAATTCCCCCGAAGGCAACACGATCGCCGCAGCCGAACACGCGATCGCCATGATGCTCTCCATGTCCCGCCACATCCCGGAAGCCAACGCATCCGTCAAAGGTGGTAAATGGGAACGCAACCGCTTTATCGGCGTAGAAGTTTACAAAAAAACCCTCGGCATCGTCGGTTTGGGCAAAATCGGCTCGCACCTCGCCGCAGCAGCCAAAGCAATGGGCATGAAACTGCTCGCCTACGACCCCTTTATCTCCACCGAAAGAGCCGAACAGTTGGGCTGTCGCTTGGTAGAACTCGAACTGCTGATGCGCGAATCCGACTACATCACCCTGCACATCCCCAAAACCCCGGAAACCCTGCACTTAATTAACGCTGAGGTGCTGTCGAAAATGAAGCCCACGGCCAGGATCATAAACTGCGCCAGAGGTGGCATCATCGACGAAGCAGCCCTGGCAGAAGCCATCAAAGAAGGTAAGATCGCCGGCGCAGCTTTGGACGTTTACGAACAGGAACCGCTGCAAGCCGATTCCCCGTTGCGGAGTGTCGGCCAAAACCTCGTGCTGACGCCCCACTTGGGAGCATCCACAGCGGAAGCTCAGGTGAATGTGGCGATCGATGTTGCTGAACAAATTCGCGACGTGCTGTTGGGGCTGCCCGCCCGATCGGCTGTCAACATACCCGGCATTTTCCCAGACTCGATCGAAAAACTCAAACCCTACCTGCAACTCGCCGAAACCCTCGGCAACCTCGTCAGCCAGCTAGCCGGAGGTCGAGTCGATTACCTCAACGTTCAACTCCAAGGCGAATTGGCCAACAACCAAAGCCAGCCCGTAGTCGTCGCCGCCCTCAAAGGCCTGCTCTCCCAAGCCCTGCGAGAGCGCGTTAACTACGTCAACGCCAGCATCGAAGCAAAAGAACGCGGAATTCGCGTCGTCGAAACCAGAGACGCCTCAATTCGCGACTACACCGGCTCCCTGCACCTCTCGGCCAAGGGAACTCTCGGCGAACACACAGTCACAGGTGCAGTGCTCGGGGAAAGCGAAATTCGGATTACCAGCGTTGACGATTTCCCGGTCAACGTTTCCCCCACTCACCATATGCTGTTTACCCTGCACCGCGATATGCCGGGGATTATTGGCAAAATTGGTTCCCAATTGGGCAGTTTTAATGTCAATATTGCCAGTATGCAAGTAGGCCGTAAAATCGTGCGAGGCGATGCGGTCATGGTTTTGAGCCTCGATGACCCTCTACCAGAGGGGATACTCGCCGAGATCCTAAAAGTTCCGGGAATTCGGGATGCTTACACGGTAAATCTTTGAAGGATTTTGGAGTTTAGATTTTGGATGCAAGGACTGATAATTGGTAATGGGCAATTGGTCATTGGTAATTGGCCAGAAAGCGGGAATTTTTCGATTAGCCAATCCTCATTCCTCACTCCCCAGTTCCCAGTCTCCACTTCCCCGGGGTCAATCTACAATCTAAAATCTAAAATCTAAAATCGTTATGGCACATAGCTGGTGGGAAATTAGAATTCTTTGCGATCCGGCGCTGGAAGATATCATCTTTTGGCGTCTGGAACGGTTTAGGTGTCGGGGAACTGCTACTGAGATCAAAAGCAATTCTTGCCTGATGTCGGCTTATTTGCCCGAAGAACAGGCAGGATTGCTGGATTTGGCCGCTCTGTCTCTGTGGCTGCGCCAAGATGCTCTGTGTGTAGGTTTGCCCGTACCTGCCATGCAGTGGGATTTGATTGAAGAGGAAGACTGGGGCAGCACTTGGAAGCAGCACTGGCAGCCTCAAGAAGTGGGCGATCGCTTTTTAATTAATCCGGCCTGGCTGCCCCTACCAACTGATACAGATCGCCTCATTTTGCGTTTAGATCCCGGTGTGGCCTTCGGTACCGGTACTCACGCTACTACTCAACTTTGTCTGGAGTCGCTGGAAATGCGGCTCGGTTTTGATGACAAAGAATACGTAGTTGCCGATATCGGCTGCGGATCGGGTATTTTGTCGATCGGCGCCGTGTTGTTGGGCGCTACAAAAGTTTATGCTTTGGATACAGATCCTTTGGCAGTGCGATCGACCATTAGCAACAGACAACTCAACCGCGTTAATTCTCACCAGTTGGTTGCAGAGCTCGGCAGTATCGATCGCTTGAAAGAAATGGTAGATGAGCCGATCGACGGTTTGATGTGCAACATTTTAGCAGAAGTAATCATTGATTTAATCCCGCAGTTCACTGCAATTAGCAAACCCACTACTTGGGCCGTGCTCAGCGGCATTTTGCTCGAACAAGCTAAGCCAATTGCTGACACTCTCGAACAGCACGGCTGGATTGTCGCTACTCTGTGGAAGCGCGAAGATTGGTGCTGTTTTAACATTCGACGCAGTTAGCGTTTTTAGATTTGAGAGTTGAAATTTTAGGACAGTTGTATTCCTTCTGAGCCATCTGGATTACTTTATGCGATCGGGTTCAACCTCTCGCACAGCTTGATATATTTTTTGATAAAAAGTAGAAGTAATCGCCCTACTATCAAAGTATAAACAGCTTGAATAAGAAAGCTATGGACGTTGAAGAACTATATAGACCTTACGCTGCAGGAGAGAGATTTCCCTGCAGTTGATTTAATTCAAGCTGACTTAAACATTGATAAAGTGGGATATCCCGAAGAACTATAACCAGGTAAAAATGATTTGAGCGGTATCAATTTCAGCGGTGCGAAGTTGAGGATGGCCAATCTGAGTGATGTTAATCTCAGCGGTGCTAACTTAAGTAATGCTCAACTTTATTGCGCCCAGCTAGCTGAAGCTGACCTATCGGGAGCAAATCTCAGCAATGCTAATTTATCTTCTGCCGAACTAGGTAGAATCGATCTAAGTGGAGCAGACTTAAGTGGAGCCATCTTGGATGGTACCGACTTAGAATATGCCAACTTAAGTAGAGCTAACCTCAGCGGGGCAAGTATAGCTGAAGCTATGTTGGAAGGAATTGACTTGAGCGGTTCTAATTTGAGCAATGCTAATTTCTCAGAGAGTGGTCTTTGCGGAGCTAACTTAACAGGAGCTTACTTAAGAGATACCAAATTCTATGAGCCTTGGCTAGTGGGAGCTAATCTAACAAATGTAGACTTAAGTAAAGCTATTATCGATTTAGAGCTAGCTAATATTGACAGAATTAGTGGTGCAATTTTGTGTGATACAACTATGCCAGATGGCAGTATTAGGAATGACCATTGCCAGCGAGCTTGCCATAGCCAAGAATTAATTTGATATGAGCAGACGGGCGACGATCGGCTAATATAGCAATCCTAAATCATTTGTGAATTTCTTACTCCCAGACCGCGGGTTCGGGGAGGGTTGGGGTGGGGTAAAAAATTACGACTCCTGCAAGGATTACTATATCGATTTAAACTGATTCAAAATCAAAGTTATGGATGCTGAAGAATTGCTCAGACGGTATGCTGCTGGAGAGAGAGATTTTACTGGCGCGACATGAGAAAGAGTTAGGCTGAAAGATGAAAATTTGAGAGAATCTATATTAACTCGTGCCAATTTGTACGGTCTAAGACTAAATGGGGTTAATCTCAGAGATGCCAGATTGCATGGTGCAAACTTGGGTTGTGCCGAGTTAGAAGGAGCAGAGCTGAGAAACGCTAATCTAGCTGGTGCTTGTTTGAATGAAGCTAACTTGATTGGAGCAGATTTCAAAGCAGCCAATCTGAGGGGTGCTGACCTCAGAGAAGCTGCTTTGAATAATACCGATCTAAGAAATGCCGATCTAAGTCATACTCTTCTGCATCAAGCAGGACTAGATAGTGCTGATTTGAGGAATGCCGACCTTAGAGAAGCTGAACTTTATGAGGCTAACCTAAATAATGCCGATTTGAAAGGAGCTGACCTCACAGGTGCTAATCTCACAGGTGCTAATCTCACAGGTGCTAATCTAGAGGATGCTATTTTGGATGGTTGCTGAGTCAATCTCTTAGTTTATAAGAATTGCACATCATATACTGGCGCGACCAGAATACGGAGTTGTCTCAACTATTTCTTCAATTTCATCTGGAAGATTTGACAGAAAATCTAGACCAGTGTTGAGTTCGATCTCTCGCACAGTAGTTAGTTATAGGGGTTGGCCAAAAATTTACGTCCGGTGCATCTGGAATATTTACGAGTCCGCTGTTAGGGATACTAACAGCAATTACTTGTCTACGTTTTTTTGCCGAGTGTGCGGGCCCCAACGCGTCTTTTTGTAAAAAACCCGGTTTCTGGGCCCCTAGTAAGTCCTATAAAGAACGAAGGTAAAAAAACACAGTTCTCATTAAGTAAAAACCATTCACCAAAATCAACAATATCTTACCAACATAAGAATTAACCCAACCAAAAACGTAGTAAGTTGACAGTAGCACTAACAACATTTCAACCAAAGAAACAATTGACCCGTAGTGCTTCCTATCCCAATAAGAAATCGGACTGATAAAACGGTAATTGCTGAACGGAAAAAAGTGTGTGTGAGCGTCGTCATTGTGGACGGGCAAATCTCCCAGAGAATGGAGGATCATGCTAATAAACAGAATTTGCACGCTTGGCAAGCCCCAGTAATAAGCAATTAGCCAACCAATACCCGCAAGGGGAATTGAATGAAACAGAGCCACAATATTTTGCACAAAAGGCTCATAATATGCTTTTGACCAAATTGTAGCTTCGGGCAAGCGAGCCATATATTTCGCCCAAAAGTAAAATAAAAATATGGGAATATCCGGCAAAATTCCGCCGATCGCAATAATTAGATTAGCTTGCGGCAGTTGCGGTTTGCCGAGAATTGCGAGATTGATAATAGCGTGGCTGGGAGTCTTCATAAGTAGGGTGCGTCAACTAAGATTATCTTATTCATAATTAATCAGATATGAGCTGACGCACCCTAGGTGAGAGATAATTGGCTCGTGCTACAAGAAAGGTTGCACTCGATCGATCAACTGCGCCGCTTGCATCACTCCCTCAATGCGATCGACCTCAGCGCCATTTTTGAACAGTACCAAAGTCGGCAAAGCATAAATGTGATACTGCGACGCCAACTGGTCGTACTTATCCGTGTCAATTTTGACAACCATCAGCTTGTCTTTCATCTGACCACTCACTTGCTCCAAAATCGGTGCCATCATCTGACAAGGCCCGCACCAAGTAGCGTAAAAATCTACCAACACCGGCAAGTCAGAGCCCGATAGTAACTCCTCAAAACTGCTGAACTGTTTTTGAACTGCCATAAGACAAAATAATTTTTTTGGTTCTGGCTCGATTTTAGTGCAAAATTCTCTGGTAGATTGCGAGGATACAATTATGGAACTATTGCCAGAGACTTTTCAGAGATTGCGGGGTCAAGTTGCTGTCGTGACCGGTGCGTCGCGGGGAATCGGCCGCGCCGTTGCTTTAGCCCTAGCGGCAGAGGGCGCTAAAGTCGCCGTAAACTATGCGAGTTCGAGTGCTGCTGCTGATGAGGTGGTAGCAGAAATAGTCGCAGCAGGAGGAGAAGCTGTGGCACTTGCAGCAGATGTCTCGAAAACTGACCAAGTAGATTTACTCACCAGTAATGTCATGGAAAAATGGGGACGGATTGATATTTTGGTGAACAATGCAGGCATTACTCGCGATACTTTGCTGCTGCGGATGAAGTTGGAAGATTGGCAAGCGGTGATTGATTTGAATTTAACTGGGGTGTTTTTGTGTGCGAAAGCTGCCAGTAAAATCATGCTGAAACAGCGAAGCGGCCGAATTATTAATATTGCTTCGGTTGCTGGCCAAATGGGCAATCCGGGACAAGCTAATTACAGTGCGGCGAAGGCTGGGGTAATTGGGTTTACTAAAACAGTGGCCAAGGAGTTGGCGAGTCGCGGGATTACTGTGAATGCAGTTGCACCGGGTTTTATCACTACAGATATGACTAAGGATGTCAAGTCTGATGAGATTTTGAAATATATTCCCTTGGGGAGATATGGGGAAGTTGAGGAAGTTGCGGGGATGGTGAAGTTTTTGGCGGCAGATGCGGCGGCGGCTTATATAACCGGGCAGGTTTTTAATGTGGATGGGGGGATGGTGATGGCTTAGGATTTGGGGATTTTTTTAACCGCAGATATCGCATAGGCTTTCCGGCCTGTGCCACGATGAAGGCGGATATCTGCGGTTTAATTTATGTCTGTTAGGGTATTTGAAGTGAAATTAATTAGGCTTAATTTACATATTTTCAGTTTATTTAATAAATAATAACTACTTTAAGGCAGCACACAACTGACTAAGGACTTTTTTGTATTTGGCAATGCGTTGAAAATCTGCCTCTGTCGGATTGGCGATGCGACGAATATCGAGGTTATGAGTAACATCAGCGATTTTGACTCGCAATGCGATCGGATTGGTCATCACACGCTCTAAATAAGTTGCATAAGCTTCTCCTTCTATTTTGGTAATCGCCGCAATCGCCGAGACTAGAACTTCAGGAAAACCTTCGCTTCTAAGTTGCTCAAGTGTAAGTTCAGAATCTTCGACCGCATCGTGTAGAACCGCTACGATTTTCTGCTCTAGAGAATTTACATTTGCCATCACAAAGAGCGGATGATCGAGATAGGGATTGCCTGCCTTATCAACCTGCCCCTCATGAGCTTTAGCGGCGATCGCGATCGCTCGTTGTAGTAATGATTCGTAATCTGAATTCGTATTTGACAACATCGTAAAGAATTTCTCTATTAAAGTTTCAGTCCCATCGCGGGGAAAAGGTAGTGTGGGAGTTTTTATTTTAAATATTCCTGCAACAATTTCCAAGCCATTTGAGTACCTTCCCCGGCGTAGACTTTTTCAAAATCTACATCTTTTCTCAAAACTACCAAACCCACACCTTCTTTGATTTCTATGTAATCACAGTCGCTAACTCTAGCCAAAAAAAGGTGGTTATTTTGTAAAATTTTTCTATCTTTTTGGGTCTTTTGGTGAGTAAAAGTTGTGATAAACTCCATTTTGTAATAATTGGTTGTGAGACAAGTTTCTTCCTCCATTTCTCGCAGGGCTGCCTGCTGTGGACTTTCTCCAAAGTCCACGCCACCACCAAAAGTAGAAAGCATTCCTTGACTGGCAATACCTGGAATATTATCTCGCAGTTGGGCCCCTATCTGACCATTGGGGAGCATGAGAAAAATGCGAACTATTGATTGAGGAATATTCATCTTATCCAGGGAGTAACAAAACTCAAAAAAGTTGATCTATAGTTTTCTAATGTGAATCCAAATTTGCCTAATCCAATTGTACACCGCAGCATACAAAGCCAGTAACTTATTGACAAAACTTTGCCAAATACCACCTTCCCTTATCTCAGAAACTTCTTCGATTTCCACGGGCAGCGGCGGCATCCCGACTACTTCATACAGCGGATATTCGCCACTTTTCCCCGGAATTTGCACGGATACGCGCTGATTGACGATCGCCAAATCCTTAACTTCCTGATAAGTATCCTCGGAAATCAAAAAACTTGTTCCCACTTGCTTGTTCGCCGCTTCAATCCGGCTGGCCAAATTCACCGCATCCCCGATCGCCGTCACAGTCTGATTTTTCGACGCGCCCAACTTCCCCACAACCACGCAGCCGCAGTGAATGCCAATCCCAATCCGCAATCGCTGACGGTATAAAGTCTCAAAATAAGGATTGAGTTTCTCTAGTTCCTCCAGCATCTCCACCCCAGCCCTCACCGCTTGTTGGGCCGCCTTGTCTGAATTTTCCAACCCAAACAGCGCCATAAAACCATCTCCCATATAATTATTAATCATCCCGCCGTTGCGGTTGATCGCATAACCCATTTTTTGGAAATAGCGATTTAAAACATAAATTACATCGTAGGGCAACAGCGATTCTGAAAACGCAGTAAAGCCTCGAATATCGGCAAACAAAATTGCAATTTTCTTCTCTTGACCCACAGGAGCAGAAATCAACTTTCCGGCCATTTCGTCGTTAAATGATTCCAAGTCTTCAGAATCGATCGCCAGCCGGCGCAAAATCACCTTGCCGCCCGCAACCTGCGTCTGACAGGCTAGCCTAATTTCCGGCTCTAGGCGCAATTTTTTGGCCAGTTCCTCTTCCGGCGAAGTGCGGGGAGAGCAAAATTCTAAACCTTCGACAACTAATACGCGACAAGTCGAACACCGGGCACTACCGCCGCAGATGTGGGTGTGGGGAATGCCTGCACGCAGCGAAGCTTCGAGAATTATATCGTCGTCGTCTATCTCGATCGAGCGATCGTCCGGCAGATAGTGAATCTGTGGCATATGTGGCGCGTCTAGCTAATTAGCGAGGAATCTCGCGGACATCTGTTATTGCAGCGAACCTGTATGGAAACCCGGTTTCTCGGCATCTTTTCTGCATCCCCTGATTCCGTGAACAAACCTGACGATCAACGGAGTACCGTTAGACCCCAGGCTTCTTTTTCCCTCGATGCCAGAGCTTCTTTTAGTGAGGTAGAACCACCGCCACTTTCGTAATTCTAGCCAAGTCTTTTGATAAGTGTGGCTGAATTTTTCTCTCGAGCCAAGGACTCCCCACCCTGATAGGAAGGCCATCAATCTGACCATTCTTTAGGCACTTTCTTGAGACAATTCCCACCCGGTTGAGAAGTTCTCTTGGGGTCAAGGAATACAACACTTTTACCTAATTTCCCAGCGACATATTTGAGCACCGTAGTAAATTGACCCTGAGCCACATCAAGTATTGATTTATTCAAACCGCTCTTAGCCGCTTGACCCTTAGGCAAGTCAACCAAATTGCCATCTTCAATATCAGTCTTGACTGGGGCGAGTTTACTCCTCTTCTTAAGACTCAAATCCTCTACCACCCAAACATCACACTTATTAAATAACTTATGTGGTGTTTTGAATTGGAAATCCCCTCTCGTTCTAGCTACAAATTGAGCGAGCTTAGAAATCTTGCCTTTGAGAATTTTCCCGGGCTTAGAACCTTTAACCCTGCTAGCTAGCTTCGACAGTCGTCTTGCCAACTTCTGAGAATACTCCCTGAAGAATCTCGGGTTTTCGACTTGTTCTCCATTGGATAGGTAGGCGTAGTTGGTAATTCCCAAGTCTATACCGAGACTGTTTTCTGCGATCGGTTGAATTTCTGCAACCGTTACTCGAACTGTTTGAGCTTCGAGCGTTAGGGAAATATACCCGACCTCTGCTTCTGCGATAACCGTTCCCCTCTTAACCTTGAATCCTTTCGGTACTTGTCTATGGAATACCATTGGCACTTCACCTACTTTCGCGGTAGTCAATACACATCCTATGAAGGCTCATATTTGATCGTATTCAAATTATCTATTTGAGGATAAGTAACCGATTTGTAGTAAGCTCAACCCTTAAATTTATGGCCTCTACGACTACCATTTTTATTAGGAATCGTCAAATTTGAGAATGAAGTTGCTACAGGATTTACTACATCCTGTAAAACTTGCAAATCCCAGGATTTGTAATCCGGGAATAGTTTTTTGGTGTTTTTCAAGTCAGACAACTCTACATTCAACCACTGCACGTTACACCATCAATGTTTGATACAACATCACCCTTTTTTGTTAATGGATTACCAGAGCCATCTTTTTTTCTGCCATCTCTGGTTTGCACTCTAGTTAGAGGAATATTCTGGTAGATTTCCTCTACTGAAACTATGGAGGCAGTTAAAGGGCAGGCATTAATGGGTGTTCTGGTCGCTTCCCACCATTTAAATTTTTCGCCTAATCGGTAGTTGTCTTGCCGACGGCAAAGTTCGAGGTGAGTCGCTATCGTTACCGCTTGATGTTTAGTGGGTTTTAGCCTGTACTTGTAGGTGAGTTGCATAAACTTCCTTTTTTCGACCTAGTTACAATATACTATATTTCCTCACATTGTTATGATTGTATTATTGTTTCAATCTGCAAGAAAGTACATTGATAATCAGGATGCTCCCGAAATATAATTGGCGGGAGGCGTACCTGGAACCGCCACGCTTTCCATCAAGAGGCGCGGATTCGCGGTACTCAGGCCTTCTTCGCCTCCTTTAACTCCCATCTAAATATACGCCTTGGACGAACCGACTGGTAGTTAAAATATGTGTCTTCAGGGGGCGACAACAAAGCTAAAGTGCTTGCCCTATAAGCTTTATGCCTCTCATTTCCCTCAGATAAAATGACTTTTTATTGCTGCTAATAAAACTAAGCATAGACTCTACCCACTCCTGACAGGAGTCAAAGGCGATTAGCCAATTTTCGCGATATAAACCTATCCAAAATTTGCTATATCTTCTTCTAGTTCTACCTGTCTCTTGAGGACGGAAAACATATTTTTATTGCCCCTAAAGCTTAGTTCTTTTTCCTTGTAACCATGCCGAAGTCATAGCTAAAGATATTTATTAACATGATTAAAGCAATCAATCTATGAGGTGATGATTGAGAACCTTCTTTCGTTTTTTTCTCCTGTTTTGCAGTCTTTAAACATCGCTTCTATTCCGTAACGTTGACCGTAAATATTGATCGTACTTTTTAAATTTGGCAGATTAGTTAATAGATACCAAGGTTCATATTCTTGCTTACCTTTATATTTTATTTTCCAATAACCCACTAAGTTAAAGCGAGAGAAACCTTTATTTTGAGTTAAATTAATCTGAGGAGACAAGAGATAAAAACCTGGTTAAAGAGGAATGCTATTTAGTGATAGGAATGGCTGTCTTTTTTCTCGAAAAGTCGTATTACGTTTTTGACGGACTACAAAGCTGAGATGCGGACGGTGTAACCCGAAGTGCTAACTCTATGCTATGAAATTGAAGCGTCGCTAATTATTACTAATTTATATTTTTTTATATCGGAATAGCCGGACGTAGTACCTGTTGCTGTTGAGCTAAATTAGAAGCGCCTTGTTTATCTAACAGTGTCCCGAATATGGGAAAAGTTCTTTTTTGATAAATTGCACTTACCATTAAGACATTATACTTCTTCCACTGTGTTCTATCCAATACAATGATTAATAGAGTTCCCGCTTTGATTTGACGAGATATCACCTCTCGAATGCTCCCCAACCTGCCTCACAAGTATGCTGAGCGCTTTAATAGATAAAAACCGTTGTATGTGACGGCGGCGTTCGAGCTAGAGGAAGCTTATTTGTTCTTTGTCAGCACCCCGGCTTTCTCAGCGAGCATTTTTTCGTAAATTTCGACGATTTTTATTGCCTTGTTATCCCATTCAAACTCTTTGGCTCTCTCGATACACTTGGCTGACATACTTTCCCGCAGTCGATCGTCTTCTACGAGAGTTTTTATTTTTTTTGTTAACTCCTGGGTGAGATACTCTCTAGAATTTGGCTCAATCTTAAAACCTGTTTCTTCAGTGACATATTCCCCAATACCGCCGTTGTTTGCCACTATACAGGGCAGTCCGCAAGCCATAGCTTCGATTACCACTGCTCCGCCAAACTCTCGGACTGAAGGGAAACAAAAAATATCTGCTTTCCTGTAATAATCTAGAGTTTCTTGTTGATTTACCCATCCGGCAAAGCTGACTATTTCGCCTAAATTAAGCTCCTTGGCTCTGTTTTCCAAGCTGTTTTTTTCTGAGCCGTCTCCTACTATTGTTAAGCGTATTTTACTTTGAATGGTAGGATCTAATTTCCCAATAGACTCTAGGAGAATATCGGGGCATTTGTACGGAACTAATCTTCCTACAAAAAGTAAATTTATCTTGTCACCTTCTTGTTTTGCTGCTTTGGCAGACTGTAAAAAATCCTGGGAAATCCCATTTTCGTAAAACAGTTCTATTCTTTGATCTGAAACCGAAAACAATTCTTTTACCAAATTTAGAGTATATGTTGAACCTGCCAATATTTTGTCTGCTTTATTGTAAGTTTCTACATAGCCCGGTACTAACGCTCGACCCACAGCTCTCAAAAAGTTTAAGTAACCAAATTCCTGTCTGGCTACTTCTTGAAAGCCGGGGGGAAAAGGAACACCTCCATTTACAGGCCCCAAAAGAAAAGGAGTTTGCGTGCACGCCTTGACTGCCTTGACAGGATATCTAGGCATAATCGGAGTCAAAGCGTGAACTAAATCGTAATCTCCTCTCTGGATTGGCTTTTGGAATTGCTGATAAACTTGGCGATCGAATTCTGCATATATAGGGTAACCGAGAGCATTAGCTAAAGGCCAGTTCATCCGCTTTCGTAAGGTCAGGCGTTCAACCAGACGGTAGTATTTTTTTGTTAATTCACTCTCTTCTATATAAAAAACATTATTATACTGGTTGAGTTTTTCCAGAGCTTCTTTATTCCTCACGTGGGTAACTAGCGTGGCATCTACAAGTTTGTTAATTGCTTGAAAATATTTGTATCCCTCCAAAGGTACAGATGCCATTTCGGGATTGCACTGCTCTATAATTAGCAAAACTTTTAATTTTTTTGTGTTCATTTGTTTGTTACCTTTGAATATAAGTTACTTTTAGTCTTTCCTACTTTCTCAAAAACAGCAAACACGCTGCATTTAAGACCGATATGACTTAGACTAGGCCATCAATTTTCACACTATCTGTAGGGGTGAGGTGTCCATTGCCTCCTACAGATAGAGTTTGTGCGTCCCAGATTCAGCGATTCTAATTAATTATCTTAATCTGGTTAGCTGTCTTGTATTCAATCAAATTGCTGCCCTGTCCGAGCAATCGGCGTTGGTGAAACAGAATCTGACCCTGCAATTGAGTAAAGCTCGCCAGCACGCAAAATATAGCATAAAGCGCAGCATCCTTGGCTGGCAAATTCCGCTGCCGCTGCATCCGGCGGTAAATTCGGTAAGTAAGTAGCGGGTAGCCGGCGAGCAACCACAGGCTCCACCCGTGGGTGAACCAGGCTGTACCCAATGCTAGCACGGGCAAAACGAATCCCCAGAACCAGATGCTGATGGTTTCTCTCCTCCAGTGGCGTTCGGGGGTGTTCCCGTGCATCCAGAAACCCTCGGCGTAGGCGTAACCTGATCTTTGAGAGCGCTTCGACCACTGCTTAAAACCTGTCATTTGGGCGTCGTGCAGGGTCATTTCTGCATCTAAGCGCTCGATTTTCCAGCCTTTTTGACGCAGTCGCACGCAGAGTTCCGGTTCTTCGCCGGCTATCAGTGCGGAGTTGAAGCCACCGACTTGCTCGAATGCCGAGACCCGCATCATGGAGTCGCCGCCGCAGGCTTTGGCTTCGCCGACAGGCGTGTCCCACTCGATGTCGCACAGTCGGTTGTATGCTGTGGCTTCGGGGTACTGCTCGCGGCGGCGTCCGCACACTACAGCTAATTCGGGTTTGGCTGCGAGTTCTTGCTGGGCTCTCTGGAGCCAGCCGTCAACTATTTCGCAGTCGCCGTCTACAAATTGAACAAATTCGATGTCGGGAGCTAATTGCAGCAACCGGGCAAAGCCTTCATTTCTGCCGCGGGCTGCGGTAAAAGGTGTAGATAGGTCGAGTTCTACTGTATCGGCTCCCATTGATCGGGCTAATTCTAAGCTGCCGTCTGTTGAGCCGGAATCGACATAAACCACGAGAGCTACTTTGCTGATCGCTGACCGCAAGCACGCTCCGAGCCTCATTCCCTCATTCCGCCCGATCGCGACTAATCCCACTTTGTGCAATTGAGACATAATCAATACTATCTAATAATTTAAGTATTCTGCTCTTGATTTTGTTTGGCTGCAATCATCTTCGCCGGAATGCCAACGGCTGTTTGACCGGCAGGAATGTCTGATAAAACTACGGCGTTTGCTCCGATATTTACGTCGTCTCCCAGGTTTACTTTTCCGAGGATTTTTGCACCAGCGCCGACATTAACCCGATCGCCCAATTGAGGCGATTCTAGCGGTTTGTCCAAATAGCGGTTTCCCAGGGTTACGCCTTGGCGGATAATGCAGTCGTCGCCGATCGTACAGTTTCCGTGGATGATAATAGCGCTCTGATGTTCAATCACCACTCGGCGGCCGAGCTTCACGGTGTACGGCAAATCTATCCCGTAGGTGTTGCGGACTTTTCGGTAGAGCGATCTGTACAGAATGCTCAATGGAGCCCGCAGCAGTTTTGGTTCTACCTGCATCCTCCAGACGCCGAACCTTTGAACTGCTACGGCCCGAAATCCCGGTTTTGTCCAGTCGCGTCCGTGAGCGTTCCAGTCTTCTTTTATTTGTTGCCAAAGTCCCAATTCTGGGGTTTCTATTTGATTTGCCGTTTCTGTGAGTTGCGGCGGCGCTACCATAATTTATTCCCTATTTTTTACTTATTTTATTTTCTCTTGACCCAAATATTCTAGGGTCATTCGTAGAGAATTTATATCGATTTGGGTGCGAGTCGGAGCCAAACCTCTTGCTTCTTGCTTGAAATCAAGTTTGCCAATTACATCTTCTGTAATTTGACCGCTCACACCGCACCAAGTTCCGCCCACAGCGTTTGCCATGTTGCGGTACATATCGATTACGTAACCGGGGTGAAATAATTCGATCAGCTTAACTGTGTTGCTGTTGAATACCAAGCTCGACAGCGCTGCATCGTGCATTCCAAATATAACTTTAGCATTTCTGGCTACCGACCACTCTTCGCTAATCAGTATTTCTTCAAAGTAATATTTCTTAAATCCGTATGCTTGCAAAGTCTGTTCTACTTCACTTTCGTTGATTAAACTTCTGGTTCCTTTTCGAGAGATAAAGACTTTTTCAGGAGTCTACGGGTTAAATACCTCAAAAGTTAACTCGCTGAATAAAGCATTGTAACACGCTTCGTAAGCGCCCTGAGATTGGTCGTCTGCGAGGATCAGCTTGCCGTTAATATCTTTGTCCGTGCAAAGCATGGATAAGCCCAGCAGTTTGTAGAGGTTTTTCGCCCTGTGGTTGCCGTTCGAGGGCAAAAGCAGCGTTACTTGAGAGCAAATTTTTTGCGCTGCTAACAGTCTGCGGACTACGCCCGTCATGATGTGGGCTATATTGCCGTCTGTTTCGTACCGGCAATCTAAAATGTATTCTCCGTCAATTTGCATCATATCTGCCAATTTTCTGTAGATTTTCCGATAAATATTGCTGCTGTTGGGAACGATCCGCGTTGATTCTTGCCGGATGCTGATTTCTATGTCGGGTCTTTATTAATTGAGATTCCGGCAAGTTAATTTCCATAAAGTGGTTTCCACGCGTTGGCCAACCGCGTTGGGTAGGTAAACATTTTTGATGCTGCTACGGTTATGGGTGGGTTGTGCAATACAGTGCTTTTTTCGAGTTTGCTGTTCATCTGAATTCGCTTGTCGGTCTCTGTGTCTATTTTACTCCACTCGGAAACTGTCTTCCATTATCCGACAAAATTTACGCAAAAAGTGGTTTGACACGCTAGTCAAACGTGGTAAGGTGCGGTGTGCTCACGCCAGCCCTGTCTGGCGTGAATGCCGAGCAAGCTCGAGGGAAGTCTGGCTGTAGAAAGATCACGGTGGCGCGAGTCTACAATTCCCCGGTGGTTTTTTCTTCTTAGGCGAACGTGGCTGCTTGAGGAAAGACTTTAAATTCACTCGTGCAGCCTGCTTCCAACAGAAAATCGGCTAATTGAGACAGTGACCAAGCCTGAAAATGCTGCCCAATCTCAGGGTCACAGGCGCTCATCATTCCCCCATAAGTTCCTTGAATTTCATCAACTTTCGTAGAATTCCGATTGATGTGACTCAATTTTACCGACACCGTGTACACTGCCCAAAGCCCTTCGGACAACCACTAAAATATTGTAATAAACCTTCTTCGATCCAAAAATAAAATTATTCATCTTTGGGATAACCAAAGAAAAAAAATCGCCCTCAAAGTTCTTATTTACGGTTTGAAACAAAGTCTCAACACTCCAACCTCCCCGATACAAATGAGGTACATATTCAGCACTGGCAACAGTTTGAGGTAGACTTGTGAGTAGGGCAATCTCTCGCTCACCATCACCAGTAGCTGTTTTCAACCGCACTACCACTCGTCGTATTTTCAAACAGTTATCCCATAAGACAGAGCAACTGTTTGTTCACTCAATAGCTACAGTTTCTACATCACCTTGGAATTGCAATTCACTGATTGCTTGCTGTGGCAGAGTTTTATGTTCTCGGATCAAAAAGTCAGAAGAGGCTGTAGATATACCAAAGAGAAACCCTTGGGTACACATATTGCGATCGGCAATCCATAATTCATCAGCTTGGACAGTCTGCAACACCGACTCATATAAAGAAGGTTCCTGACCATGACCATCTTCACAGGGAAACACATCAATAGCCATGGGTAATTCGGGGTCTAGTACCACCGGCATACTTTCCAGGTAAAGCAATCGAAGCATAGGGTTTCAGGGCTTCTAGACGATGATCTGTTGCAGCCAAACAGTTACCATCAATGATTCGCTCGTTGATAAGAAGCTAGTAACTTTGGTGGACAACCTCCCAAAAGCTGCATCAAAGTAGTAATAGATGTGGCAGTTTCTCGTAACACCGCAGCACTAACACGAGGTAAATGCCATTAAGTTTCCCATAGACAGCAGTTCGACTAACATTGAGGGATGAGGCTTTGGCTCGGTATGCAACATTCACAGAAGGATAGATGCCACAGATTACCAGGCTCATTAAATCTACGATAAATCTACGATGCTGGAGAATAGGAGTTCTCGCGTGTACTGGTTTTTGATATGATTTTGCGGAGTTTTACTGTGCAAACCTTACTTGGCAATTGTTTCAGCTTTTTGGCTCTCAAACAAGCCAATTTTAATGAGATAGAATAGCAGCATCTTTAAAACCACTATAAACATGAGTTCATCAACCGTTCTACAAAGCATCGAAAAGCACATTCCCATCGTGGGAGATGTGCATACCAAAAGTCCGATCGCCTACGGAGCAACCCGCCTCGCCGTCAGTGCAGTTAACACGGTGCAAATGGCAGTAGCAGAGTCTTATATCAACGGCTTAGAAGTCCCAGATTCAGTATTGCGATCGCTTTTTGATACCTGTATGCCCGTGTTTTTTAAGCATTTTCCGTCCCTGCTTGCACCCTACGAATGGGTACTGACAGAAACAGATCGTACCGCCGAAGGACCCCGGGATTTAATGAAAATTCAGTACGACTTACCTCAAGCAATGCTGAATCGGATGTTAGGCGACGGCAAACTCATTTATCCTAAATACAGCATGGGGTTGTGGGAAAAAGGATCGGCAAACCTTGAACAATCACAAATGCAGATGATTGATGATGTGATTGAGAAGCTAGACATTCAGGATGGCGATCGCATTTTAGACTTTGGTTGCGGTTGGGGTTGCGTTCCCAATTACATTCTTTCCAAATTCCCCAATGTCCAGTTTACTGGCATTAACCTCAGCCACCACCAATGTGAGTATATGCGTCAGAAGATGCAAGACCCCGAAAGCTACCTTAGTTCAGGTCGATTTACCCTATATGAAGGCGATTTGAACGACGCCAACTTCGAGACAAAATTTGACAAAATTCTCTCCATCGGAGTTTTTGAGCATGTAGGCAATTTAACGAAAGCTTCCCAAAAGCTGGCATCTTTCTTGAAGGATAACGGCAAAGTTTTCATTCACATCATTACAGTTCGTACTCCGAACAATATATCTAGCGTTTTCACCCACAAATACATTTTTCCCCACGGTCGTTACTGGAAATACGATGCAGTTTCTAGCCACAATAAAGACCTCAAAACCATAAAAAGCTGGTATCTCAACGGATACAACTACTCCACAACCTTTGCTAACTGGCTGAAAAACTTTGACGATTCTCAGGCAATAGTCAAAGATTTAGACTACGGCATCGACTATGCCAAATTTCGTCGCATCTGGCGGTTTTACTTGATGTGGTTTGTGGCTAATTTCGCGAGTTGCGATGGTGAATATAACGGCAACGGCCAATATTTAATGGTTCGTGCCTAACCGCTAATCAGTAAGCCTATGTCAAAAAGCTCAAAAAACCGCACACCGCGAACCCCTACTTCTCAAATAAGTCGGGGTTCTCAAGTGCGAGCTACTTATCCGGATAATGAAACCTTTCTAGGTCGATTTAGGGCGCTAGACAAGTGTTGCGTTCTTTTGAGGAATTTTTATGAAATCAAAAAATCTGGAATAGGACGATCGAGTGGCGAAGAATGTCTATATGAAGCCTGAGCCCCTAGGCGGACAATACTTTTTAAATTCCATTGTCGATCGATAGGGACTATATCCGATATTTTACTACAATAAAAGGGTGGATTTATAAAATGGTAGACAATATGAAACCTTCTCTTCCTCAAAACGATCCCAAGCAAGGACAGCGCAAAGATTACTTGAATCGCCAAAAAGAAGCTTACCAGTTTGACTATGGGAGTTTATCACCTTTGGCATTATTGAAAGATGTGCCTGCAGGCGAGAACTTTTCGAGCAGGTATATTGGAGAACGGATATTAGCAACATCGGAACTTCCAGCAAATATGTTGGCATCCGATGCGAGATCTTTTCTCGATCCTCTTGACGATCTCCAAGACTATGAAGACTTTTTTACTGTGCTGCGGCTACCTCGAGTTGCCCGAATTTACCAAACCGATCGCTCTTTTGCAGAACAACGCCTGTCTGGAGCAAATCCGATGATGCTTCGCCTGTTAGATGCGAGCGATCCTCGGGCACAAATACTGCTGGATCTTCCGAGTTTGCACCCATTAGTCGATCGGCGCCAAGAGTTGCAGCAAAACAACATTTACATTGCCGATTACACAGGTACTGACCAACACTATCGCGCGCCTGCCCTCGTTGGAGGCGGAACCTATGAAAAAGGCAGAAAATACTTGCCGAAACCGCGGGCTTTTTTCGCTTGGCGGTGGACGGGAGTCCGCGATCGGGGTGAAATGACACCTATTGCCATTCAACTAGAGCCGAATCCAGATAGCCATGTCTATACCCCATTAGATCCTCCTATCGATTGGCTGTTTGCGAAACTCTGCGTACAAGTGGCAGATGCTAATCACCATGAAATGAGCACCCATTTAGCTCGAACTCATCTGGTGATGGAACCAATCGCGATCGTCACCGCCCGACAGTTGGCTAACAATCATCCCCTTAGCCTACTGCTGAAACCGCACTTTCGCTTTATGTTGACCAACAACGATCTGGCACGTACTCGATTGATCAATCCCGGCGGGCCCGTCGATGAATTGCTAGGCGGTACCTTGTTAGAGAGCATGGAACTGGCTAAAGAGGCGTACAGTACCTGGAGTCTCGATCAATTTGCCTTTCCCACTGAACTGAAAAATCGGGGAATGGATAACCCAAATCAACTTCCTCACTACCCTTACCGAGATGATGGATTGCTGCTGTGGAATGCGATTAAAACCTTTGTCTCGGGCTATCTCAAATTCTTTTACCCGACGAAGGGAGAGATCGCACAAGATGTGGAACTGCAAACCTGGGCAAAAGAATTAGCGTCTGATAATGGCGGTAAAGTCAAAGGAATGCCCGACCACATCGACACAGTTGAACAATTAATTGAAATTGTCACCACTGTAATTTTTATGTGCGGCCCGCAGCATTCAGCAGTCAATTATCCCCAGTATGACTACATGAGTTTTGCCGCCAATATGCCCTTGGCAGCCTACCGGGATATTCCTAGAATTACGGCGTCGGGTAATCTAGAAGTGATTACGGAAAAGGACATTTTACGGTTGCTTCCTCCGCAGAAACGAGCCGCTGACCAACTGCAAATTCTGTTTATTTTGTCCGCTTATCGATATGACCGTTTGGGTTATTACGATAAATCTTTCCGAGAACTCTACGGGATGACCTTTGATGAAGTTTTTGGGGGAACGCCGATCCAAATTTTAGCCAGAGAGTTCCAGCAAAATTTGAATAGGGCAGAACAAAAAATTGATGCCAATAATCAAAAACGAGTAATCCCTTACTTTTCTCTCAAGCCTTCGTTGGTGATCAATAGCATCAGTATCTAGAATTAAAAATTCAGCACAATATCTCAACGTAGGGTGCGCAGTGCGCACCTTTCTCTGTATTAGCCGTTTTTGAATTCTTCAACAATCGAGCAATTCACGGTCATTGTACCAGAGGAATCAGTGAAGGTGACTTGATCTTGATAATGTCGTGGGGTTTCCATCAGTAACCGCCAAGCTTCCCCAGCATTGATTAAATTCATCTGATCGGGATAGTGAATTTGCAACAACTCTTGCACCATTGGGTAATAGTTTGAGTTGATGCTGGGGAAAATATGATGCTCTGTGTGGTGAGAGAAATTAAAGTGCAGCAGGTCAAATATTTTAGGAACTCGCAGCGAAGCACTATTGATCAGCGGGTCATTAATGCTAGTCATCCGGCAACCCATGTGGTTGGTATAGATGTAAAACATTGCTCCTGCATGACCAATTGCGATCGGCAAAATGTAGGCAAGAGCAACTTTAATCGGGTTAAATTCTAGGTAGAATAAGATGCTGAAATGAATTCCTAAGATTCCCAGACATTCTAGGGCGATCTTCCATCTATCTTTAGGACTAACTGTAAAGGCAGCCGGTACGTAATCAACGGATTTATCATTAAATAAAAGTACGGAGGACAGGTTGCGAAAATTATGTACTGCCCACGAGCCCGCCATTCCTACAATTAACCACAGCGGATTGACTTCCACCGAGGGTACAAATAGATTTTGAATCCATTTTCCCCAAGTATCGGGCTGCTGGTACAGGTAATTGCGATCGGGATCGGCTAAGGAATTGGTGTTATTGTGGTGTACGAGGTTGTGCAGAGATTTCCACTGAGTAGGTGGCATCAATAGCATACTTAGCCCTAAAAAGGCGATAGGATAAGTCAGGCGAGACTTTTTCAGGACGCTGCCGTGCATCAGGTCGTGGGAGCTAAATAGCAAAACTATGATACTATTGCCCATAATCGCGGCTAAGGGTAAGTAAAGCCATAAAAGATACACAGACCAGCGATCGAGCTCATCGGCAATTCCCCATCCCAGCAATAAAATTCCCAGATTGATTAACAGTATTGCTAACTTGCTAGGATCGGGTTCAAAGGCATCTGATGGTAGAAGCGGACGCAATTTTTTAGCATATACCGATTGATGAGTTAGCGTTTCCCGCTCTACAGTCTCGTCTAAAGAAATGAGCATTTTTTCGGAATTCATTCTTTTCTAATAACACCCTAATGTCAGTCAGATTATTTTCCCTATATTAATTATATCGGTTTGAAGGTTGTTTAAGTTTATAAAAATATTTGTTGAAGATATTTACAACTGTGATCCCGACATTTTTAGGAATTACGCACGGGTAGTCAAAAACCGAGTTTTTTTAAGAAAATACTTCGTCATAGCCCGCCGAATTTTAAAAACCCAGTTATGAAGGTCTTGATGCGTAAGTCCGGATTTTATATTATAATGTCGGGGAAATTTCTGATATGTCCGAAGAGAACACAAGGCATTGAAGTGAAGTAATCGCAGGGATTTGAGACTGCTTTTCTCTACTGTTGCAAACGATCCGCTGCCGACAAGTATTTAGACAGACATGATCTGACAGGATTATGTAATTGCTGTGTGGCTGCTATGACAGGATTATGTGATTGCTGTGTACCTGCTATGACAGGATTGCCCGCTTAAATTACTACGCTAAAATGTATGATATTTCTGTAGGTTCTGCATCTAATTTTTTAGTTTTGCTGTCAAAAAAAGATGTTTAAATCTGTCTTTAGAAGGAAGCTAATATTAAATCATCTTCTTCAATGGTATGACTTACGCACTCCGAACAAAGAAACCTGATTTTTAAAGATATTGAGGGTTTTAACCAGATATTTGGTTGAAAAACCCGGTTTCTGACTACCTTTGCGTAAGTAATGCAATTGACCCATACAGCCGTGGTTTCAATTTTCCACTAAGGTTCCATATACTTAAATTCAATTCCTGGGGGGGTGACAAAGAGGTCTACGAGATAGACTGTATAAGGGTTGCAGCCCGCATACCTTGTTGATAAAAGCGGCGTTTAGAAGGAGTTAACTTCATTAACTGTTCCACCTCCAAAGAATATTT
>Ga0247770_1000979_pt1 | contig 25274 bp, 9 predicted proteins | sample UWRJL136409B6_FD_179943 | JGI IMG/M metagenome (GOLD analysis project Ga0247770, IMG submission 179943) | Plant litter microbial communities from Arlington Agricultural Research Station in Wisconsin, United States - UWRJ-L136-409B-6 | ecosystem: Environmental > Terrestrial > Plant litter >... | reverse complement strand
AGAAATGAAATAAAAAAATCAGTACTTGCAAAGATAGTTTAGTTAGGTATTGAGAATAATAATAGCCCTCGTTGTATGAGACGAATCTGGACACACGTGATTATGTAAGGAACCACCCTGGCATACACACACACACACACACACACACACACACACACCGCTTGGTACACCAAGGAGCCCCGCTCCAGACCTGTGCATAAACTACGGCCCTTGCCCACGTCTTGGGCTCAGGCCAGGTTGAAATCTCACATCTTTGCCAATCCTTGCTCGCTGCCACCATTGTGACCACTATGATCAGGCGTACCTGCCCAAACCCTCACACCGCCACCCTTCCGGCACGATGGAGCACGGCGCGGACCAACGCCGGGTGGGCTCTGACGTCATTACGAAACCTGGCTATACAAAAAAAATCACCGTCAGAGTACGGGCCTTGGATTGCATGAACCGAGCGTGGTGTGTATCTTCACCGCCCGTTATGTTGCCGCCAAACCCCAGCGACTCGGATGTAGGGCTCTGTACACCTCTGCTTGAGTCGTCGTAGAGTTTTGCTATCAGAACCTGGTTGAAGTCAGAGGGTAACCTATTTTTCCACCGAGCTGCGGCACAGCTCCGGCACAGCTCCGGCCCCCGGCGCAGTCGGCTCTCCAGCACCAACCTTCCTCCTCTTGTGGTGGACGGAGGAAATTCCCACGAATCTCGGCTGCATGTAAAACATCGGAATCCTTTCTCTCTTGGCTTCTTGATGTTATCGCAGGAACTACGGTCAAACCCTGGAGCCTCTTTCTTCCAGTCGGTTTTTTGAAATATTCTCGGTGAGGGGTGGAACAGTTTCAATGAGTAGTCAAGTACCTGAATCGATCACTACTCTGGTAACTATCTCGAGTTGTGGCTAGAACCATGCCGGAAAAAGATGCCCTTTTTGACCCCAACCCGTTGTTGTGATGGGACTCCTTCCAGCTCGTCTTCTCTTTGGTGGGTTCGTATTGTCACACATGTTGAAGTCGCGACATCTCCACAGTCCTCGTCATCTCTAGGCGGCGGCTGACTTGTACGAGTTCGAGGACCAAATGGGCTCGCCCTTGTACAAGACAACATTGCCATCATTCTGAACAACACAGACGACGGTGCTGTTGCCGGTGCCACTCGCAAGATTGGTGCTCCAGACAACTTGGGGATCGGGTCCTTGAGAACTGCATAAAGTATTAGTAGTCTATCAGCAGGGGATGAGAGAGAAGGAGAGAGGGTCGAGAGGAGACTAACTAGATCGCCAGGTTGCCGTCGGATTCCACCTTGACACCCCTGTAATTGTAGTTCTGCTCGGCCGTGTTCTGGTACCGGCATTGGCCGCCCCAGTAGACGGCAATCTTGCCATCATCCTGCATCTTGAACTCGACTGAACCATCAGTGCTCCAGATGCTGCTGCCCACCCTCAGCCACTTGCCGTTGCCAAGGGCGCTCGTGGACCCGGTTGTAGACATTTTGGACGGGGAGGTGTAGAAACGAGTAGTTGTTATTGAAATTTGAAATTGACAGTGCTGCCTTGTCCGAGTGATGGCCTGAAGTTGAAGAATCTAAAGAACAAAAGGAAAGCGACGCAACAAGACGCTGGCCCTTTGGGTCGACGCGATATGCACCAACCAGGCCGACGTCCCCGAGCGCAACAGCCAGGTGCGCAACATCCCCAAGACATACACCGTAGCATCGTCCGTCATTGTCTGGCTCGGGAATGATTCACCGGGGGAAGATGGCCATCTATGTCTCCACTTTTCCCGCCAGCTGGCCGATCTGATCACGGTCGGGAGCGCCGAGGACTAGTCAGCCGAGGCGTCCTGGCGTAGACGGTTCGAGATCAACAGGATGGTTTCTGGATTTCTCAACGGCACGGATGCTGTCCCTATCATCTCCTTTCCGGAGAGACCATGGTTCAGTCGTCGCTAGATCGTCTAGGAGGTGGTCCTGGCTAACGAGGTCATCTTGCACTGCGGGGCGTCGAGTATCCCATGGAACACGTTCGAACGGACCACCATCGAGCTCTTTGAGAACGACCGGGGCGTGTTCAACCCCGTACACCATACCACGATGCGCATCAAGACCAAGACCGTCTACAAGCCCACCACCCACGTCCTCCAGCTGGCCGTCGCTTTCCCGCAGAAGCACTCTCACTCTGACTCTTTCCCGGCGGCCGACCAGCTCTGCGCCAGAATGGCCTCGTGGGTCGTCGACTGGACCGGCAAGCCGACCTTTGAACCGCTGCACCGCTCGCCACCGCATCGTGACGCCTCCCTCGACATCCCCACGCCCACAACCCGTCACGACCGTCCCCAAACACCCTACAATCGGACAACAAACCATGCTCCTCCCTAACGCATTACAAAACACCACAACACGACACACGCACTCTCACATGCTCTCGTCATGCCTGCCGCGTCCAAAAACCTCGTCTCCGACCTCCCCTTGCCCGACCTGACCACCTCAGTGTCTATATTTCGCCTCAGATGCCAAAACGCCGGGACCAAAACCAGCTCAGCGCCCTGCGCGCAGCACAGCTCGCGGAACGGCTCGGGGAAGACCAAGTCCCAACAAATGAGCAGTCCCGTTCCGATAGCCTCTGAAGTGCCGGGGACAGGCAGGTCAAATGCGGTGTGCGAGCCGACAGTGGTTTTAGAGTCAGAGTCAGATCCAGAGCCAGTGTCAAGACTGGGGCCCGGGGTGAGAACGCCGCGCTCAGGATGCCAGAGGTTGCGCTTTTGGTAACATGCGAGGATGGCGCCCCGTGCGAAGTTGGAAGATGGGTCAAGGGGCTAGGTTTAAATCGAGTCGAGACGATTTAAATATCTAGCTGATGATCGGTTTGCGTGGTAAATGGGGAAGTAATACTGACCTTGGGCTCGAATTGTATGACCGAGATTTTGAGTTTTGGCGCCAACACGATGGGTGAATTTGAGTATGTTGAGAGTTGTAGTGTTCCTAATAGCCTCGAGCTGTGTTGACTATCTAATCACTGCAAGTGACAGGGGTCCAAGCCGATCAGAGATAACGAAACAAGGGGTTTGGTTGGCGCCTGCATGGATGCATGACCTTCGTCGCAGCATGAACAACCAACAAATGCAGATTATTGGTCACCGTCGCAAGGCAATGATGGGGCCCATTGCCCCTTATTGGCGGGCTTGTGCCAGGCTCGGCGCGCATTTTTGTCAGAATCTAGCACTCATGGCCAATTGTGGTGATGGTTGTGTATTGTTGTTCTGTGGAAGAGAATCTCTGGCCTGCAGGGTCCCCTATTGCCAAGCCGGCTACATCCGCGAATGGCTCCAATTGCTTATATAAGCTGACACACCCCCTCAACCGCTGGCTTGTTGGCCGAGGCGGTGGTTGAAGCTATTCACAGACCCAATTCCGGAAATCCAGCCTCTCCGCCTTCGATCAGGTCCTTTAAGGCTTCTTCTTCTTCTTCCGAGAGTGGCTGCGTGCCTCGTGTATTTAACCGTTCTGTGATATCTTCCACACTAACCTGTGACGACCCTGCAGGCCGTCATTTGGGCCGGAGCGGCCCGACGAATCCCCCGCACAAGGAACAGTGCAGGAGGACAGTACGCACAGTACTGCGCACTGGGCCAGGGGTGCAAAGACCCGAAGCCCCTACGACCAACTAGCAGCTGCTCAGTCTTGGCAGGAGTACTCACCTACTAAGCATCTGAGAAACCTCTGAGCAAGGAGTGCTTAGTAGTAGGTTACTTAGTTCCTCACTGAGCAACAGACCACTGAGCAAGGTACAAGGTACCTCTGGTTAATTAGTATAGATAGTCATAGTTATGCCCACAACCACCATAAGGGACTCTAGTTCCTCACGCTAATATTTAATTATTCATTTATATCCTACTGTTTAGACTTACCTCTGTGCATTATAGTGACAGCAACTTACAGTAACATTAAACCCCCCCCGTCTAGGAGTGTTAGCTTAATAAGCTGTCTTCGGAACGCCCCTTACCTATTAGCGTCCTACCATACGTTCTGTCTTAACCTACACTAGTCCTCTCAAGGCTTATATCAGGTGTAAGTCGTAATATAATATTAGCGTTACAGTTCTAAACGCTGTTTGTTAAATTCCCAAACACTACTTCTCTCCCATTAACATATCGACTTCCGGAAAAGGTAAAGAGATCGAGGAGGCGTAAGCCCAGCCTTAGCTCCTTACTATTAACGAATTAGCTGCACACCTCGAAGACTTAAACCTTAACCAGTAAGGACTGGTTAAGGAACTTAACGAAACCTTCCCCAGAAACACTAAGAGCCGCATCGGTTTTATCGAAAAACTCTAAGCTTAACTTAACGCTGTTAAGCTAAAGAATAATAACCTTAAAGGCTTACAAAAGAAATGAGTAAAGCTCCCCTTACCGTTACGCTTTAAAGAAAACTCTATGCAGCTAAAGTCCTAAATAGCCTAGCTCTAAAGCTATATCACCTATTACGATAAGTAATTTTTCAAAGAAGAAGGAAAAGTCAGGTTCACCAAAGCCCTACTGGATAAAGTAACTGCTCGCTAATATAAACCTTATGCGAAGATAATTAACGACCTCTTTATAAACAGAGCGCGTAAAGAGGCCCTTAAGACTTAAGCTCTGTTCGACGACTTTAATGTTTTCATCAACTAACTCCAGACTGAGTTTAGAGAACTGGACGCTCTTAGGTAGGCCGAGTAACGCCTTATAGCCTTAAGGCAGATATCTTCAGTCCTTAATTTCTCCACACGCTTTAAATTAAAAGCAGTAAAGACTAAGCTTAGCTAAGAAGCCTTAATAATACTGTTTTAAAGCGGCCTAAAGGAGTACGTTACCAGAGACCTTTACTAAGAAGATTAACCAGATCGCCTTTAAGAACTAATCGAGATAGCTATTAAGGCTAACAACCAGTACTATAATCACTATCACTAAAAGAACTTTTAGAAAGAACGGACCCCTCACTAGCTTAAAAAGGGAAACTAGTTAACTATAACAAGTTATCACCCTAAACTAATGAACATTAGCATAGTGAACCGTCAGAATCAACTTAACCGTAACAAACCTTAACGATAATAGCAGCAGAAGCAGTCTAAAGACCTATCCTAAGTCTAATGCTTTAACTGCGGTAAAAAAGGTTATATAACGTAATAATACTTATCGCTAAAATAAGTTAGTTAAAAGCCAGTTCTAAAAGGAGGAAAACACGTTAGGTTTAACTCAGAAGACGTCTATATCAGAATAGCAGGTAATAAGGAAAACTGCACCTAGATAGATAAATATAAGTTAAGAGATAAAGAAGAGAAAGAAGAAGAACCTTAAAATGTAATATACCTAATCCTTAAGGGTATCTTAGAAAAGTCAGTTACAGAGGTGCAGGTCGCTACAGACTAACTCTTAAGTAGAAACTCGGAACCATTAAAAGTGCAGGTTACAGAAGACCGACTTTAAAAAGAGATATTCTAATTAGTTATAACAGGTTTTAAAAACCTTACCTTATAAGCCTAAAAACTAAGGAAGTCCAGGAAAAACCCTAACTTAAACCTTACTAAGATAGTAAAGGGAGTCGAAGAACTAACCTTCTAGGCTACTTAAGCAGTGAAGTAAGCTTTAGAAGGTAAAAGAGAATAAACTGAGAGAATTGAACTAAAGAAACAAAAGTTCTTCTTAACAGTACCCCTTAAGACTTTTAAGCACTTTAAATACGTTAAGTAGATCAGTACCCTCACCTCCTTAAAAGAGGGACAGCTTAGGTAGCTACTCTGCACTAAAGCTAGTATACCTTAAACTAGTACCTTAAAGGTTCCCTAAGAAGACATAAAGTAAGCATACCAGTAAAAGGTCCAAGAGCTAAAGGAGAAACATTAAGAGTTAGTAGACGAAATAAAGGACCTGTAAGTTGAAGGCCTTACTGTAACGTTAAAAGATAAAGTAGTGGAAATCGGGTTAAAGCTCCACAACAGAGTTCATTTCGCTAACTAGCTCAAATACCGTCTCGTTAAAGAAGATTACTTCGTAGAAGAATAAGTTAAGCTATTATTACCTAAGTTCTAGGAAGAGGTTTAGGAGAAATAACGCATATAAAGGTAAGTGGAAGAAGAGAAAAAATAAAGTACCACTTCCCCTGTTCTATACTCTATTACTGCAGCACTAACAGTTAATATTAACTACCTTAGTTATAAAGATATACTGTAGATCGATTATATATATAACGACTGCACTTTTAACTAGCATTATAGACCTAAAGCCCTTTACGACCACTTCTTAAGCATATAAAGATAAGATTACGCTATTATAAGGGTAAAGTTAGAACTAGCTTACTACTAAGTCTCCTATTCCCTAATAAAAGAATCTAACAATAAGCGAAAAGTCACTGTAATTAACTAAGCCCTTATTACATGCTAGTAAAAAGGGGTATTTAATAACTACTTAATCGTAACGTACTTATTATACCTTAATAGGAAAGCTTAAGAATAACAGAAGCGAGAAGATTACTAACGGATCTAAGAGTAAAAAGACATTACTGCAATTTAAGCCTGCAAAGCGTACTATCGACTTATTAAGGACTTTAAGAACATTATACTGTTTGAAGTCAATTAGACGTTACAGCGTGAGAACCTAAGAAAAGTTAATCACCAAGTTTACTAAAACTACCTGTTTTTCTAAAAGGAATTAAGAAAAAGCTACAGGTCCTCCAGAAAGGCCGGAAACTAGTAATTCGCTAGTTAGTAAAAACCTTAAGAAGAAGGAGAGGCACTTAGAGGTTAAGCTGTATAAGACTTTAAAAACAGATAATTACTATAACTTAGATATTAAAGGAGCATAAGCATTACTCTATCAGTATCGATATAACAGATAGAAAAGGGAGGCTGTTTAGGGTAAAAGCAGTAATTAATAACGGAAGTACTTTTAACCTAATGCACCCCTTGTTAGTTAACTAAAGGAAACTCCCTAACGAAGAGTATAAAGAGGTTATTCCCATTCGAAATGGAGAAGGAGGCTTATACTAGTATAATAACAGTAAAGTCACCCACTATTTACTACTCTTAATTAAAGTGGATGGGGATAAATAATAAATAAACTTTAACGTTATATTAGTAGTAAGATATAATATAATCCTAAGTCTACCTTAGCTAGAAAAGTATAACCTTGTAATTAACTAAAGGAGTAGCTACCTTACATTCAGCAAGTCCCCTAGCTGTAATTACTGTTTAGAGAAAGCTAAGAAGGTACCGAACTATTCTAGAGATATATAAAGTATTTAAAGACACACTAAACCCTTAAAACTAAGTATAGTTTAAGTTAAGTTTATTAAGACAGTTAAAAGATTAGAAGGTTTACCGCATTACCTAAATGACGATTTAGAAGGTAGAAAGAAGCTAAAAGCTAATTTACAGATAAGTGAAAAAGTCGACTTATTTAAAGTACCTGCTAAATACAGGAAGTTCACCCTATTTCGAAAAAAGATACTGTAATTACTGGATTACGGACTGTAAGATTACGAAATTAAGTTAAAGCTAGGAGCGAAGCTCTGTAACTTCTAGCTTTACTACTTAAACCCTTAGTAGGCCGAGGCCTTAAGGGAGTACGTTAATAAGAACCTAAAGAACAGGTTTATCGTGGAGTCCTAGTTACTAACAGAGTACCCAGTACTATTCGTCTTAAGAAAAGGAGACAGTAAACTACGCATAGTTATTAACTACTAAACGTTAAATAAAGATATAATTAAGAATCGCTACTTATTACCACTTATTACAGAAATACAAGAGCAGATTGTTAAAGTAAACTAGTTCTCCAGTCTTAACTTCCCTATAAGATTTAACTACGTTAGAGTGAAGGAAGAGGACGAGTATAAAACGGCTTTTCGGACTCGTAACAGGTATTACCAGTACCGTATCATGCCGATAGGATTAACAAACGCCCCTACAACTTTCCAAAGCTTTATTAACAGTATTCTCTACCCCTTCCTCAATAAGTTTATCTTTATATATTTAGATAACGTTCTAGTTTATTCTGAAACTTTAGAGGAATACTAAAAGCATATGCGATAGGTTTTAACAGCTCTCGAGAAAGCGAAGCTAACAGTAAACTTGGAAAAGAGCTACTTCTACGTCTAGGAACTGAACTATTTAAGGTTTAGAGTAACCCTTAAAAGGCTCGAAATGTAGCTAGAGAAGATAGAGGTAGTTAAGGATTAACTTACTCTGAAGAATTAAAAAGAGTTACAAGCCTTTATTAGCTTTACGAACTTCTATCGCTATTTTATTAAGTACTTCGCGAAAATCGTAAGATTACTTTACGAACTTATAAGTAAGGGAAAGCTATTTAAGTAGACTAATAGACAGTAGAAGGCGTTTGAAGACCTTAAGCACGCCTTCGTTACAGCGCTAGTCCTAGCCCTCCCTAATTTCTTAAAGCCTTTCCAAGTCGAAACAGACTCCTTAGAGTTCGCAATTAGCAGAGAACTCAGTTAAGTATAGGATAATAGGAAACGCTACCTAGTTGCCTTCTTGTTAAAAGGAATCTACGGCCTAGCCTTACAATATCTAATTTACGATAAGGAACTAATGGCGATTATTTAGTGCTTTACTAAGTAGGTACTGTACCTAAGCGGCATAGAAGAACTAGTCTAAGTCTTTTCAGACTATAATAACCTCTAATACTTCTTAATAAAGGAACTTAGCCTACAGTAAGCACAATAAGCAGAGTTAATAGCCTTGTTCTACTTCTAGATCTACTATATTAAAGGAAAAGATAATAGGTAAGTTAATACTCTCAGTCAGAGACAGGACTATAAGGATACTAATCTAGTCCTAATCCTTATCACTATATTTAATAAAGCAGAGAACAGCACGTTAGAATATACGTTATAAGTGTTAAATAACTAAATGTTAGAATAAACTGTTAACGTCTGTATAAACTTATAAACAGAGTATAATATTTATTAGCAGTAACAGGACTTCTAAGCGAGAAAGCTAGCGGAAGGAACTTGCGAATATAAGTGTTCTTTAGAGGACTTCTTAAGGCATATATAAAACTGTTAGAAAAAGTACCCGATATATCTAAACCACAACGAAACTAATTATTAGCTAAGATAGCTACCAGAAGGTGTAGACAGCGTACCTAAACTAAAAGTAAAGCTTTAATACCAAAAGAAACCGTACATTCACAACCTAGTTAAAAGAAAGGAGTATATCCAGCAGGTCTATAAGTCTCAACTTAGAGGATATATAAGCTAAGCTAAAACTCTAGCATAGGCTTAGTAAGTATACGCCTTCCTAGGAATAAAGAAGCTAATCGAGGAAGTGGTTAATAACTACAATATCTACTATAAGAAGCAAAACTGATATTATAAACTGTATAGACTTCTTAAACTACTTCCTGTACTATAAGCGTTATAGAACTCTATCTTACTTAACTTCGTTATTAGGATCCTAAAGTCTAAGGACCCTGCTATAAGAGTTATTTATAACTAAATCCTTATAGTAATCGATAGATTAACAAAATAGGCTTACTTTCTGCTAACTTTAAAGGATATAACAGCGGAGTAACTCGCTTATATCTTCGAGAAAGAGGTAATTTCACAACACCTTTAACTAAATAATATCGTTACAGATCAAGATAAGCTAATTATGTCGAAGTTCTAGTAAAGACTAATGTAAAGAATAGGTATAAAAAGTAAGCTTTCAATAGCATTTTACCTACAGACAGATAGCTAAACAGAGTAAGTTAATTAGATACTTATAACGTATCTCTAAGCATACGTTAACTTTAAATAAGATAATTAGCTTAAGTTATTACTGACAGTACAGATAGCTTACAATATAATATTAGTTAAGTTAACGGGTATATTACTATTCTTCACTAACTACAGTAAGGAGCTTAAGCTCCGTTAAGGCCTACTTACAAGCACCCTTTAAGCTGCAGTCTGCGTAGACTGGATGTAGGAGCTATATAACCACTTATAAGCTAAACTCGAGTTTATATGCGAATAAATGAAGAAGTTTACCGATAAATATAGAACTGAACAGCTAGCGCTTAAGAAAAGACTTTATTACGATAGCGAGTAAGTTGAGGGATTGACTCTTTAGGAGGGGGACTACGTTTACCTTTTTTCACGAAACCTGCATTTAAAATAGCCTAGTAAAAAGCTTAACTTTAAAAGGTACGGACTGTTCTAGATTAAGAAAAAGGTCGCCACCTTTAATTACGAACTAAACTTACCCGCTAGTATAAAGGTACAGATTAAGGTTTTTCACATCTTACTTTTAGAACCTGCTTTAAAAGGAGTTCCTCTGGAAAAAAAGATCGAGATTGATACTAATAAAGATAAATATAACGTTAAGAAAATTGTAAATTTACGAAAAGGAAAGAACACATTTAAGTATCTTGTTAAGTAACTAAATTATAACCTTAAAAGTAACTTATAGAAGTTAGTTAAAAATCTTAAGTACTTAAACCTGATTACGGAGTTCTACCGAAAAAATCCAGACTAACTAAAACTAACGATAAGAACTAAAAACAAGATAAGATCTAATATTTAAACTACTATACTGAAGAGTAAGATTACTGTAGGATTTAGAACTTAAGAAATAGTAGGAAACTCCTTAGTAGGTACGGAAGGATATTTATCAGAACCTTAGCTAAGGTTGTAAGGACCTTAGACTTAATAAGGAGGCTGGGCCTCTAGAGCCCCTAAAGCTCTATTAATACCGTTAAAAAGAAAGTTAGCAAAAGAAATAAACGCGTTATCGCTACACTACAGAACCGTAAGAGGAAAGAAACTACAAACTAAGTTAAGAAGAGGTTATCGGCTGTAATAATCCCCTGGAAAAGGAACCGGCAGGTGTCCCTGCTAGAAAGCCTTCTTAGTCGAAAGACTTACTAGCTTTAGGAGGAGCAGCTAGACAGGCTTCCTCTTATTCCTGGAAACGAAAGATCTCTACCTCCCGACTAAACGTAAAAAAAGCTTGCTCCTCTATACGATAGCGCTGGGTTTTAATCCGTTCAAGTCGAGTAGTAGCTTCGCGGAGCTCTTAGGTTTTCAACTCTAAATTCCGCGCAGCAGCGTTATACTCTGCATTAAGATAGCGTTTCTCAGAAAGGAGTTACTAGAGGAAAGCGTTATTGTAACTAAATACATCGTATGAAAACGAAGCTTTTACTAATAAACATTCGGAGTAACTGTCCGATTGTGCTGTAACGAGATAAGAAAACGATTTTAAAGAATAATAACTACAAGGCGACATTTGCGATTTAAAAGTCGAAGTAAAGTCTGTAAGGTTATGACGATAAAAGGTACTATTCTTCGAAGTGCGCTTTTATATACAGTTAGTAGGTATAGTTACGTTAAGAAAAAAGGAACGCTCTTATTAAGGTTCTTTATGGAAAAAGAACGTTAAAGAGGGGGAATTATATAACGACCCTGCAAGCTGTTATTTAGGCTAGAGCAGCCCGACAAATCCCCCGTATAAGGAATAGTGTAAGAGGACAGTACGTACAGTACTGCGCATTAAGCCAGGGGTGCAAAGACCTAAAGCCCTTACGACTAACTAGCAGCTGCTTAGTCTTAGTAGGAGTACTTACTTACTAAGCATCTAAGAAACCTCTAAGTAAAGAGTGCTTAGTAGCAGGTTACTTAGTTCCTTACTAAGTAACAGACCATTAAGTAAGGTATAAGGTACCTCTAGCTAATTAGTATAGATAGTCATAGTTATACCTATAACTACTGTAAGGGACTTTAGTTCCTCACGTTAATATTTAATTGTTTATTTATATCCTACTGTTCAGACTTACCTCTGTGCATTATAGTGACAGCGACTTACAGTGACATTAAACCCCCCCCGTCTAAGAGTGTTAGCTTAACAAACCGTCTTCGGAACACCCCTTACCTGTTGGCGTCCTGCTATACGTTCTGTCTTAACCCGCGCTAGTCCTCTCGAGGCCTGTGTCGGGTACAGGTCGTAATATAACTATGGCTCTAAACCGCTTAAAATCGTCGTTACTAAGAGCCTTTATAAGGCTATTAGCTACCTGTTCCTTTATACTGACGTAATTAACTGTAATCTTACCGTTAGTGACTTTCTTACGTAATTAGTAGTTATAAATATTAACATGTTGTAACTTCGTTTATAAGGTTACTGTATCCTTTATAATAAGCCGAATTATTTAAAAGTTATTACATTAAATTAATATCTTATTACTATTAAATGTAACACTAACTTCTTAAATAAGGCGTAATAAGAAGAGCGCTTCTTTAATACTTTATATTAACACTAGCAGTTTAGCTTTTGTCGAACTGCAGCGGCAGTTCTTAGCGCTCAGGCGCGCAGGCGCCTTACCGCTCTAGGCTTGCCTGGAGCACAGGGGCCTTAGATCATGTGCTCTCCCCACACATAGGGAGCTTCCATTTGTATATAAATGGGGAGTGCTTCGCACTCCCCTTTTCTACCAAATCAAGTCACATTATAACTACACTTCCACTACTCCTAAGCCCCTCGTTCCTCAGCTAAAACGTTCTACAGTTATAAGCCTAGCTCTGTCTGACTGAGTAAAATATGGAACTAATTAATTAAGACGCTTACAAGCAACACCCTCTGTAAAACCCTTTTACTAATCCTCTAAATCGCCCATTATAGCAGAAAAAAGCGCCTTTTACTAGAGTATTCCAGCTAACAGTCAGAAGCTTAAGAGCGCGTAAAAGTAACCCTCCTGGTTTAAGACTCTTAAATACTACACGATAAACTAAGGGATCTAGCACCTTATTAATCCTATTACTCCTAATACAGCTAATCTATACATTAAACTAATTATTCTAACAATCTACAAGCTCGTTAATAAGCGTTAAGAGAAAGCGACTAAATTATACATCTTCACCCACAAATATTAAGAGTTAACAGCCCTATCTTTAAGGACAGCTAAGGATAAGCTAAAGTTTATTATAATTATATAATAAGATGTTAAAGAGGAACATAAACGCCTAATGAACGAAGTTATTACTCTTATCATAACCATTATTAAAACCACTAACTTATACTAATATATTTAGAATTAGGTTAATCGTACAGTTAATAAGAGCCTTAGGGAACTGGCTATATAAAAGATAATTTAAAATAACAGATATATAGTTTAGGCGTTTATACACTTCCTCCAGTAATAACTTAAGCCTAGTAAGACAAGCTTCACCTCCTAAATCCACCAGGAATATCACGTAGTAATAAAACAGGCTAAGAATACTAATATATTAAAAGAGCAGTAAATTAAAGATTAAGAAACAGCTTATTATAAGGTAGAAACGCTTAAAATTACGGAAATCTAAGGGCCTCTAGCTATTAAAGACTAATTAAGAACTATCACAGTATATATAACACCCTAATAAGCAAATTAAAAGCTCTTTAAATTAGTAAAGTAAGAAATTATAAAACGCTTAACACTCGGAATTACAGACTACACTTACATCTTCTTTACGTAAATTTATAAAGCGAAATATGCTATTAATAATAATAAGTAAGGCAGAGTCTTCTTTACCAGCAACCGCTTTAGAACACCTAACAGGACCAGTTAAAGCTTTAAGAAAGACTGTCTTTATAGAAGAAAACACCTGTAAAAGCCCATAAACTGCTAAATCTTACATTTAGTAATCACTAGATTACTCTTAAACACTCTTACTTATACTAAACGTATTAAGATACTGGGATCTGAGATAAAGGAGAAGATTAAAATGTAATTTGTAAGCTTTAAATAGTTAAAAGTTCGCTAATTCTATCAGGAGAAATAGGGAGCTACTCTAACTACTTAAAGCTAAGACCACTTAGGCACTTTAAAGTTCCTAAAATCCATTAACGTTACAGTAATTAACACTTATATATTAAAAGTAATCATTAAAATAATAAGGCAGTTTTCTATTATAAGTTTCACTAAGTACCTACTCTTTAACAGCACCTTAATCGATAATTGTGGAGTAATACACCTTATTAATCGCAAATCGCTCCTAATTAAAGGGAGCTTCTAGCGTGTTAAAGCTAAAGATTATATCTAAGCGGGGACTAGCTTATTCCCAATCTCCAAATACAGTAAGCAAGTGATCTTAAAGGTGTTTATAAGCTTTAAGGGAACCGACAGCGAAGATTTAATACTTAATAACGTAACTATTATAAAGGGTTTCTACGTTAATATCGTTTTAAAAGCTCTAATCACTAAAGTTAAAGCTTAATATTATAAGTTTAACTACACATTTCACCATAGTAATATAAAACAGAACGTAATACTAAAGAAACTAAAGTAATAATATAATTTAATGTTCTTACAATACACTCCTATTTTCGCTTATTTAAGCTTCTTAATACCTTTTACCGTAAGCGCTATAAGTACCATGTTAGTAACTATAATGAAATAAGGAGTAAGGCATTTACAGTAATAACTGCGCCTTTAAGAGGACATAAAGCACCTTTAACACGCCTAGGTAAGGCACTTAAGGCCAGAAGCTCTTAAGAAACTTATCGAATAAGCACGTAACGTTATAATCACAGGCATAAAGATTATTAACTATAAACACTACACACTTACACACTTATAATAAATCGTTTTAAGACGCCGTTCTGAAAGATTCTCCTACAGACCATTCTTACAAATTAGCTAGGACCTTTTCTACTTTAAAAGAGTATAAGATAGATTAATTTACTTACTTATAGTTAAGGATAAGTATAGTAGGAAGCTCTTCTATTATCTACTAAAGGATAAGAAAGGGTTAGAAGTGTTTAAAACTATTAAAAGCTTCGTAAATTAAGTGAAACAGCAGTTTAAACTCACTGTATATATCGTACGCTAAGATTAAAAGACTTTAATAATCGCGATTAAAGGATATATGCCGTATCAGCTCTAGGCGATCGAAGAAGGAATTGAAATCAAAGCCACTTTATCACATACATATAAACCAAACGGTAAAAGCAAGTGCGCAGGCTAAAAGCTAATTGTGAAATCTATTAAAATAAAAGAAGGAGTAAACCTTCCTAAATCGATCTAGCCTAAATGTATATAAGCAGTTACTTACTTATATAGGATAAACCCTAACTAACAAAACGACTAGATATCACCTAACAAGAAACTTTATAAATAGTTTAAACAGTACTTCTAATAATATACACTACTAGGTAAGCTTAACAGAAGCTTAACAGACAATTACTACCCAGACTAAAGCAAGGTTTACACTTACAGATATTAAGCTTACGTTCTTAATAAGAGGCGAAAGGTAAAGTAAGATAAGCTTAGTTTTAAAACTAAACCTTAAAGGTACATTAAGTACTTAATTAAATACGTAACCTTTAACATTTACTGCATTTAATACCTGTAACTAAAAACAGTACTTATAATACGTAACGTAATGTTTAATAAGAAACTCTTCTATAAGAAAGAGAGTAAGGAAACAGAAGTACTACTAATATAAGTTACTTAATAGCTGCTTAACTTTATCGAAATCAAGCTGCAAATATAAGACACTTTATCTATACTTAAGCTTCTCACTAACATTCTAAACTTAGACACTATACCTGCACCTACCGATAACAAAACTCTAACCTCTAAATCTAATGATAAAAATGCTCCTAAGGGTTAAAACTTAAGGGTAAACGCGCCTAAAGACAGAGCAGTAATCCTTCAGATTAAAGATAAGCTTACAAAGCTTAAGGAAAGCTCTATAAGCACTAAACCAGGACTTCTAACCCTAAAGTTAACGCTAAAGGCTAAAGCTCAGCCTTAAACTTAAGGCTTATACTCTTACCTAGCTAATAAGCGTACTAAATTACCTTTTACAGATCGTAATAGACTTAAAAAGACTAAGAAGCTCTCCAAATAAGGGTCTAAATAATAAGAAACTTTAAAACAGTTAAATAAAACTTCTACTAATAATGTAAAGCTACGTATAAATCCTAAGGAAAACAGCTACTTACAGGAGGACAGTTACGATAAGACATTTATAACCTTTAAACATAAAGCTCTAAAGGAGCATAAAGATACCCTATTAGAAGATTTAGCTGAAAATACTATTACGGTAATAAAGCTGGAAATACAAAATATATACCTATAAATTAACTACCCTCTTACTTTAAGACAGAGTAAGAGACTTTAAAGGCAGCTAACTCCCCTTAAATCGCCTAAATCAGTAATTTATACATTTACTGTTTAGATTTATAATAAAGTAAAGATTAACTACTTAATTTTCAACAAAAGCTTTACAGGCTTCTTCGTAACGTTCTTACCTAATTAGCAAATAACAGTTAAAGAAGGGAGCAAAGCTTATAAGACACTACATACTGTGTTCCAAACAGCAGTACTTTAAATAAAGGTAAAGCTTAACACAGCTCTAAGCTTACCTTACCTCCACAAAGATAACCTCTCTAAACTACAGCTCTTAAAGTACTAAAAGGATCTTAAAAACCACACACTTAACTCTAAGTTTAAAAAGGTGTACTAAGCTAAGATATAATACCTCCTCTATAAAGGAACGTAATATAAGATAAAACGTATTACAGCACTCTTACAGCTACTCCTACTTAAATAAGTATTCACTTATAAGTTCTGCGAAGATAACACACTTAAGAAGTGTAAGGCTAGAATCTGCGTAAAAGGTGACCTTTAGGAGGTTAACACGCTTTAAAACACCTACATAACGACTTTAACTACTTACTTATTTAGGATAATAATAACGTTTACCATTTAATAAGACCTAAAAGTCTAGCAGTTTAATATAATCTAAGCCTTCTTATACGTTACGTAAGATAATAACTCCTTAATAGTGTGTAAGCTTCCAGATAGCTTTAAGGAAGAAAGCTTCTATTATAAGTTTAAATAAGTATTATACAGCTTATAAGACTTATTATTACTGTAATATAAGAAGTTTACATTAATATTAAAAAAGCTCAGCCTTACCTTATTAAATAAAAAGCTATACCTTACGTTTAATAAGAGTAAAACTGTGTTCGTGCTCTTTTATATAGATAATTACTTTATAGTGTTTATAAAAAAGCACTGCAAAACTGCAGAAGTAATTATATAAGAGCTCCGCATACAGTATAAAGTCTATAAAAAGGGAGAGATCTTTAGCTTTATCAGTATCTAAGTAATTAAGGACTAAAGCGAACGAAAGCTCTAACTAGTTTATAACTAATATATTAAGAAGATTACTAAACAGTATAACCTTTTAAAGGGTATATTCCTAAGCATCCCCCTCCCTAATGTAAAACTCCTTAAAAATATAAGGAGCGCATTAAAGGCAGAAGTTAAGGAGTATTAAAAGCTTATAGGATTTATCTTATACACAGTAATTATAATTTAACTAGACGTAGCCTTTTTAACCTTTATCTTTTTACAGTTTCTTATTAACTTAAGCCTAAAGCACCTAGCTGTAGTAAAGTAAATAATTAAGTACCTATATAACTTACAGTATGTAAGGATTAAGTATAAAGGAGTAGGGTAAGAGGTTTTTGTAATTATTAGTAATGTTTCTTTTACAGATAATATAAAGATATACCACTTGTTATAAGAGTATATTATAATGCTCTTTAATAATGTAATTAACTGGAAAGCTACTTGTTAACATACAGTTATAACGTTATTAACCGAAATTAAGCTACTTACACTTACATACGCAGCTAAGGAAATAATAGCATTTAAGAAGCTTATAACAGATATTACTTATAAGCTTAGCCCAGTATAAAGGATCTTCTGTAATAACTAGTAAATAATATAACTAATAGTTAGAGAGAATAAGAGAGTAAATATTAAGCTCTAGCACGTCGATATCTATAATATGTAAGCTTACTAGGAGTATGTAAAAGGCTTGTTTAAAGTTACGTATCTGCTTACGTAACAGATACTAGCCGATAGACTTACTAAACTGCTCTCTTAATAGCGCTTTAAGCACTTCGTAACGTTTGTAAAGTTAAAGGACACTGGTTATATTAGTTATAAGAGTAAAGGAACTGTTATAAGAGAGCCGAAAGATTAAAGGAGTACCGCTTTTACAGTCTCTATACGTGATGGTGCATTCACGCCTAAAGGTGTAATAAATAATAAAATAAAAACGACAGGTAGCTAGACAGTGCGCCTAAGCGCGGTTTGCCAGATCGACAAGCTTGCCGATCAGGGCTATAGCCCGCTTCTTGAGAGAGCCGGAGCTCCTAACACCCTTAACTAACTCCTCTCTACTCTATAGAGTTAAAGGCTTTATAAGGAGCGCGCGCAGCATTACCCTCTGTTTCTTAAGCTCCTAATATAAACAGTTAGAGTGGAATAGCTTATAAAACACAGCGTACTTACAGAAGCCGGCACACTAGCTGTTACGGCAGTAAGGAACTTCTTAGCGAAGGGCTTTATTAAAAAAGGACTAAATAGCAGGTTAGTAAAGCACGTAAATAAATTTATAAAGAACGTATACCTTTACGTAAGAGTGTCTATTTATATAATAAGTATAGTGAGCCGAAGCGCCTGTATAGTTAAAATAGCAGCCATCGCTGTTACTAGCGATAGCGCTCTTAAGGCACCTAAGGCAAGCCTTACTATACTTATTAGTCAGGGTAGGGTGTGGGGACTTAGGGGTGTAGTAAGTGGGTAATTAAGCTGATTTGCTAATCTTAGAGTCAGTAAGTTAAGTATTTGTTAAGAAGAAAAGAGCAGCTTATATAAGGGTTTACAGACCAGCTGCATTATAAGTAAAGTGATAAAAAGTTACAGGAGGCTCCTCCTCCTCCTTATCCTTATCCTTATCCTTCTCTTAGTAAAAGGGTAAGTAAGTAGGTGAGATTAAGTTAAACAGCTTAGGTAACGGGGTTAGGGTGTGGGTGTAGGGTGTAAGCTTCTTAATACTTAAATTAAAGTCAGCCGCTGCTTTTAAACGATAAGAATAAGCGAAACTTACGCTACGAGCGCTTTCTGCTTATTAAGAAGCTTTTAACTGCAGTTAGTTAGAACTAAAGCAGAAGAAAGAGTAGTAGAAACACTTATAGATAAGACTAATTGCGCTTTTAACGAGATCTGGAAGGCGTAAGAGTAGGTTAGTAAGTAGAAATGACAGTTTTTTCAAGCAGAAAGAGCAGGACTTACGTTTTCTTAAGGTGTAAGCCTGCAGTCTTTGCGTTAGCTATAGTGGCCGGGAGTGGGGGACGAGAATAGTAGTGTTCTTAATTTTTTTTTTTATATTTATCTAAAGAAAGTAAACAAACGGGGAAAGATCATAAGCTTTTAGTATGGAGTTAAGAAGCTTAAACCACCGTATAAGCTTACCGCTTTTGGTTTAGCGTGTGCTGAAAACGCAATTACACATTAACTTAAGCGGTATAATTTAGGAAGTTACAGGCTTAATTAGCCTTTAAACCTTATTATTTTCTATTTATAGCGAACTTCTTTTCGAACGTTCAGGCGCTTAGAACGCAGTTCTAAGCACCTAGGGGGTGTGTCGAACTACAGCAGCAGTTCTTAGCGCTTAGGCGCGCAGGCGCCTTACCGCTCCAAGCTTGCCTGGAGCGTAGGGGCCTTGGATCATGTGCTCTCCCCACACACAGGGAGCTTCCATTTATATATAAATGGGGAGTGCTTCGCACTCCCCTTTTTTACTAAATTAAGTCACTTTGTAACTGCACTTCTGCTGCTCCTAAGCCCCTCGTTCCTCAGCCAAAACGTTCCACAGCTTTAATAGTGGAAGTTATTACTATATCTTACTTATTAACGTATTAACTAATTACTTTACTAAATAGCTTTATTACGTACATTTATAAACTATAGTGATTAACAGTATTATTAGTGAATAAGGTGTTAGTCTAGGTTTTAAAAGTATCACTACCCTTAAGTTTAAACGTGTAATTACTTATTAAAAGGAGGTATCGAATTACTTAATCTGTAACTATAAGGTGCTTAAGGCTAGGATTAAGGTTAAATCACGTAAGCTGTAATACTGTAAAGGCTATATCTGGCTTAATAAACATTATAACGTATAAAATTAAGCTAGTTATCTATTAATAGTTAATTATTTCTTTACGGGAGGCCTTACCTTTATACAGTAATAGTTTAACGTTACTTATTAGCGTTAAATAACTACTATAAGTACCGTTAAGGAATTAATCCAGCTTATTAATATAATTAGCTTACGATAAGTAAATAATACAATTCGTATAGTTACAGATTATCACTACTCTTAAAAACTACTATAGATCTTCACCACCTTAAAGGGTGTATCGTTACTTAATTAAAACTATCAGGGCCTTAACCTTCTAACGGCTTCCTTTCTTAAAAGCGATAATAATATTATTAACGTAAAAGAAGATAATTATACTGTTTTTAATCTAATAACAGGATTTATGTTGGGTTTTTACAACCCTAACCCGGCCAGTGTGGTTAGAACAGTGTGGCTGGATCTACGTAGCCGCTCCACGGCTGCATCCGTGGATCTGCACAGCTAAGAACGCCAGACTCCACTGCCAACCTCGTATTCAGTCAGCCAACCTCGCTTCGCAGAAGCGAGTGTGGCCAATGCACTTCGTGCACTGGCCACCCTCACGGCTATAATAACACGGCTTCCGCTCTCGAAGATAGAAATAATTAATCACCTTCAACACACACTGTTTTCCAATGCCTTGACCCCTTTTGCATTTCAACACTGTCACTATAATGTATAAAGGGAAGTCTAAACAGTAAGATACGAATAAATAATGTAATATTAGTGTAAGGAACTAAGAGTCCCTTACAGCTATTATAATTATAATGATAACTATTTATACTAGCTAATTAAGAGGTACCTTATACCTTAATTACTATGTTTACTCTTAAAGAGGGTAAGTAGAGTGATTATCTTTCTTAGTTATTTACCTTAATTACTGTGTCTTAGCAAGATCAGAATAAGTAAGTAACAACTGGTTATAGGGGCTTTAGGTCTTTACACCCCTAGCCCAGTGCGTACCACTATGTGCACAGTGCTTCCACACTGCCTTTCCTGCGGGGGAATACGTCGGGCCGTGCCGGCCCAAGTAACGGCCTGTAAGGTTGTCACAATTTCCCTTAATTATTTTAGATAAAATGATATTAACTAGTTAGAATAGCATTAGTTACGTATATAAAGGTTATAAGCTAAGTTTTAAAGATATGTTTTTAAATATTATATATTCCAGCTTAATTTAAAGATAAGCGGGCTAATAATGATTTAAAACTATATATAACTGTTAAACTTCAGGAACCTATAGGGCTGTAATACAGCGGCTATAGCTTAGAAGAAGAAGTGCTGTACTGGTCCAAGCTAGCTACAGTGCTTACAGCACTATAGGAAGCAAATAAAAGCCTAAATTACAGGGCAGTGCCACTGTAAATAAGAGTGTCATAGCGAATATTAACGCTAAAAACAAGAGGATCTAAACGGCAGTACCTTATACAATCACTTAAATTAAGTAAAGTTGCTTACTTAGCTAAAATTAGATACAGGAGAGGAGAGGGCCTGTTATAAGCTGTGGGAGGCTCTAGAAGAATTCCAGAGCCTTCTGTGAAGTGGAACTAACTAATACAATAATAGAATAATACTGTTCTGAACCATTCTACGTGGTTCTGTTAACGTAGTAACTAACGTAGTTACTGTGATATTCTAGTTGATTCTGTAGAGCAGTAGCCCTACTGGATTTAGGGGGTGAAACCCCCTTGAATTCCAGAAGGTTCAGAGTGCTCTAGGGGCCCTAAGGGGCCCTGGAGTAGGTTGGAATCTTCTGGAACCCTCTAGGGTTCCAGAAGATTCGGCTGGTGGTTTCAGGATACGTAACCACACTACAGGGTACCCGGTACAGGGTACTTAGTAACTAGAAAATTAATAATAACTTATTAATTAATATCCTTTTCTTTATATCCTCTTTTTTAGACCTGTAGTCTAAACTTAGGTTTATTATCCTTCCACTTAATAAAGAGGATAAAATCCTATTATAAATTAGCTTAAATCAATTATATACCTTAATATATCATTTACTTTAAACTTCACCTAATATAACTCCTAAAAACGGGCCGAGTTAAAGAAGTGTGTATTTTTTAAGTTAGTGTTATCTATACGGCACCCTTAATATATATAGTTATAATAATCCTTAAATTATAACTACTTTTGTAAAATAATATAATTCTTTATAACGTGTGTGATAAGCGAGTGGCCCAGATAAGCGAATGGCCCACTTTCCACGCGAAATAACCACTTCCACTATTAATAACAATTTTCTCAGCAGCCTAACATGCCCTTGCCATCGAAAGAGGTAAGGGAAATACTAGCCCTTTAAGCTCTTTAAAAAGATTAAAATCTCAGTATATAAGCCGCTGCTGGTATTTAGAATATTCCTTGCAAAACCCTCTGTCGCCGACGCGATATTCTAGCCCATTTACGAAAGCTTACGGATTTAGAAGAGAATACAATTGTTCGGTATATAACTAAGCTATATACACGTGTATTTTATCCTCAGTTTTATTACGTGGAAGATATAGTTAACCGACTGCTACGCGAACGCAACATGCCCCCTATCGGCAAACGCTGGGCTTATAACTTCGTTAAACGCCAGCCAGACCTTCAGACGCGTTTTACGCGTAAATACGACTATTAAAGGGCTAAATACGAAGATTTAAAGATTATTAGCAAGTGGTTTGCCCTTATATATAATTTCAAGGTTAAATACAGCATCCTTAACGATAATATATATAACTTCGATAAGATTAGCTTTATAATAGGCATTATTATAATAATTATAGTAGTTACTACCTCTAATAGCTGTGGTAAAGCTAAACAGGCCCAGCTTAGCAATCGAGAGTGGGCTATAGTTATCTAAGAAGTAAATGCTTTAAGTTAAGCTCTTCCACTATTTATTATCTTAGCTGAGTAATATTACCTTACTAACTGGTATAAAGAGTGTAACCTTCTAGCTAACTGGTGTATTATAATAACTGATAATGGCTAGACTACAAATAAGAAAGCTATGGACTGGATTTGGCATTTCGATTTCCACACAGCATCTTATACGGAGGGTACATATCGGCTATTAATCCTTAATGGCCACAAGAGCTACTACTCTAACGAATTCAAGACTTACTACTAGAAGTATAACATTATTATACTCTGTATGCCTCCGTATTCTTTATATCTAGTTCAGCTATTAAATATTAGCTGTTTTTTACCGTTAAAAAAGGCATATAGCCGTAAGATTAAGCAGTTAATGCGGATAAACATTATATATATCAGTAAGTTAAAGTTTCTTTATAGGTTTAGAGAAGCGCTTTTTACTTTAATTATAGAAAAGAACATCCAGGGGGGTTTTGCTAGGGCTGGCCTTATGCCGTACAACCCAGAGAGGGTAATATCTAAGCTAGATATACGTATTCGGACTCCAACACCCTTAACCTTAAGCCTAACTACAGCATTACCTTAGGTCTCCTAAACGCTACATAACTCTTAAGAGGCTACCTTACAGTTAGTGTTTATCAAAACTTGAATTTCTAACCATCAGGGCAGCTCTTTAACCTTAATGTTAGCCGCTGTAGATCGATTAGCTAAAGGTATAATAGCTATAATGCATAAAGTGGCCCTTTTACATATAGAAGTCTCAGTATTACAAAAGGTTAATAAGAGCCTTAGTAAGCGACAGAGAGCTAAAAAAACACATGTAAAGCTTAGAAAGTCACTTACTGTATAAGAGGCACAGGATCTACTGGATCAGAAGGCTGTAGGTGTAACGACCTTTCAGGCCGTCACTTAAGTCAGGGCGGCCTGACGGATCCCCCGCAGAAGGAACAGTGCAGAGGGACAGTACACACAGTACTACGCACTGGGCCAGGGGTGTAAAGACCCGAAGCCCTTACGACTAGTAAGGTAGTGCTCGCAGCATGCTAAGTGCTCACACTATAAGCAGGAGAAACCTCGCGAGCGGAGCGCTTACGTAGTGTAAAGTGCTCGCACTACAAGTACCTGCAACACAGCGATTAAGGTATAAGGTACCTCTTAGTTAGTTAGTATAGATAGCTATAGTTATAATCACAACTACTGTCAGGGACTCTAGTTCCTCACGCTAGTATTTAATTATTCATTTATATCCTACTATTCAGACTCACCTCTGTGCATTATAGTGACAACGACTTATAGTGATATTAAACCCCCGTCTAGGAGTGTTAGCTTAATAAGCCGTCTTTAGAACGCCTACCCAGTCTTTAGCGTCTTGCTATACGTTCTGTCTTAACCTGTGCCAGTCCTCTTAAGGCCTGTGTCGGGTGCAGGTCGTAATAGTAAGTAAGCAGTTAGTTTAGGAAACATAACAAAATAGTAATAATGCAGGGGGGTCTTATATGAAGATTTTAATACTGTAACATGTGTGGTAAGCCTAGCTGTAATATACGCACGTGTAAGGAGGCTGCAGAATCGTCTGAGTTATCTGTTTTTGATTAGTTATTATCATTTCCTAATGTTATAGTTATATAATTAAGGATAGTTGTAATAGGGTGGTGGAAAGTGGACCATTCGCTTATCTAGGCCACTTGCTTATCACACACGTTAATTAAAAAGTTAAGCTCTTAAGTTAAAGGACCTTAAATATATTATATTAGTTAATATATTACCCTTTTTATCCTGTCCGGAGGACAATTTGTTATAAGGGTAGTTTAAAAACCCAAAAAATTAATATGGGAAATTCAGTTAAAACTGAGAAGGAAATTTAACTCGACCTAGGACTGGTCGGTTCATTATCAAAAGTGGGTCTGCTCGGGCTCCAAATCACGTGATATGATATATTTTCAGATACATCACGTGACCAGGAGTCCAAATCTGAAGTCAGATTCAGGGTTAGGGTTACGGTTCATAAGTTATTAGCGTTTGAAAAAATTAAACAAATGGGTATTCGGAAATAAAAACAAGGCTAAATCTAACCAAAGAAGGTAGTGTTATACATAAGTTTTTACCTAGAATTCAGAACTAGAATCTTTTCTACTATAAAGCTTATAATGAGAAAGATATTACTGTTTAAAGTTTAATAATAATATTTATTTAAATACTAACCGGTTAATAAGTAATATAATAAGTTCTATTACTTATGTTTATTATATGGCTTATTACGTAGAGTCCAGAACTGGAATCTGTTTTACCATACTGCTTAAAATGAGAAAGATATTGTTGCACAGTAGGGTTCTACAGGCCTGTAGTACAGGCCTGTTGCTCAGAGGAAGTAGAGCGGTACTGTTCCAAACCGACTACAGCGCTGGAAGCGCTGTAGGAAGCAAAAGAAGGCCTGAGGTACA
>Ga0247770_1000978_pt1 | contig 25303 bp, 19 predicted proteins | sample UWRJL136409B6_FD_179943 | JGI IMG/M metagenome (GOLD analysis project Ga0247770, IMG submission 179943) | Plant litter microbial communities from Arlington Agricultural Research Station in Wisconsin, United States - UWRJ-L136-409B-6 | ecosystem: Environmental > Terrestrial > Plant litter >... | reverse complement strand
CGTCGTTCGAGCACCCCCGGTGGAGATGGAAAGCGGAAAGATTCGCGCTAATTGGCATCGTGGAGATGGCCGCGTGGTGTCACACGGTTGAAAGATTCGCTCGCTTCCGGGAAGATGCAGAAGATGTGTTGAGCTAAGGCAATGTAGAAAGAAGAAGACAGCCCTAGGCTACCGGTGATGCTGCAGCAACGGAGAAAATTTTGCACTCTCCGGACTGCGCCATCGACGCGGAGAAAGACGCGAGAAGGCCCAGATGCGACGAGACCCTGTTCTCACCGCAGCTGCTGCAGGTAAGACATAGCATCTCATCTCTGTTGCAGTAGTTCAGGAACAGAGGATCCGTGACACCTGGAAACGCGGCTTCCAATAAGGGCGGGAGGTGTTCGTTCGTCTGTCCAGATGGATCTGCCATGTGCGGGGCTATTACACAGCACGACTGTGACTGCAGACGGCATGCAAACGGCAGAGAGGGTCGGGCTTGAGATGAACCGGGCAAGGCACTCTCCGGAAAACGGAGAGGGTGAATGGATTGCATGGGGAACTTTGCAGGCCATCAAAACGACAGCTCAAGTGGCCCGTCGCGCCGGCAACGCAACATTCAATGCCTCAAGTTGCACAATGCGCTCGGGTGTTGGGGGGATTCTGGGTTGACGAGTGGAGGTTGATGCCATGGCTAGATAAGAAGCTGGGCGGTCTGGGCAAACCGATCGATGCATGGGTGAAATGGCAAAGAAAAAAGCTTACTTTTGGCGTTGTTTCTGAGCGGCGCGAATGCTGGGTCTTGGTGTCTTGGGCAGTCTTGGGCGGTCTTGGGCGGAAGCTTGGGATGCTTGTTGAATGGAGACCCACCGCGATGGCCGCGATTTCTGGGGAGGAAGCCGCGGTGCTGGGTCCCTGCTGCAAGCCCCGGCTTGGCAAACAAGTCAACGCTTACCTTACAGCTTACAGCACTATCCAGGCCGAGCAACGTTTTGCTCCTTCCTTGCACTTTCTCTCGACAGCCCGTCATCCCATCCATCCACGCCGTTCCATCCCATTTGGCTCCCAGTCCCGGTTTTCCATGTCCTTCCACATTTTCACGGGTCATAGATCCCGTGGACGCCTCTGGGGGAGGCTATTCGTGAAAATAGCAACCCAGCCAGCCCACCGCTGGTCCGGTGTTTGGCTCGCGAAGCTGCAGGGCGCCGCGCTCGCCATCCCTCGTCAACCCGGGAATTTCTCGTTCAAGACACGCAGCAGATGGGGCGGTGAACGTCTCAATATCTGAATCCTGTGTCTGCCGAGATGATGTCGCCCAAATCTTACTGCCTCGTCAGGATGACAGCGGAGGCCAGGAGTGAGGGCGGGAGGCAGAGGGCAGTGAGCGTCTTGGCTGCGTTTGTATAGCATATGTCAACTGCAGCCAAGGGGTAGCCGGCGAGGAGAATGATGCAAGACCATCTTGCACACTGCCTTCGAGGCATGGTGACGGGGGTGGGCGAGTAAGTGAGTGAGTTCAAGTGGGCTGCTCGCGACGGAATGGAAAGTGCTGGCAGCCATAATCGGCACAGTGATGGCTACTATCCCCTTCTCCATCTCGTCATCCCCAGCCCACAATTGGGCCACATCCCCACGGGATAGTTTAATGTAATAGCCGCGGCGCTGTATGCTAGAGGGGTGGGGAGGCAGCATCGCTGGTGCTAGTGCTCTGGAAGTCGTCGTCCTCGCCACCGGGTGAAGACTGGGGACAAGGCATTTTACCCGTCACCCCAGACATCCTCGCATTCACCCAGCGGGTGCGGCTACACGCGCCAAATTTCAAACATTTCCTCCTTCACTTGCGACATGCCATCCTAGTGGGACCCGTCCAGGTTTCGAGCCTCCCGAGAAGTATCTTCCTGGCTTGATTACGTCGCGCAGAAGACGGCAGTACGGCCTGTCCCTAGCCGTCAGCCCGGCATACCGCCACGGCCTCCTCCATACATAGACGTGCTTCGCTCGTTCTTCTCCCGGGAAGGTCCTAGTCCTGTGTCGACGGCTTCCCATTGCTCTCTAGCCCCACCCTCCCCGTCGCCCCGTGTGCGTCTACCCGGTCGCCATGGACAGCATTATGTTCTCTCCCTATGGCATCGGGCCTCTGCCCCCGTCCGCCATGGCGGAGATCGAGAAGAAGACGGCGGCAATGCAGGCCAACAGCTTGCGCAAGCTGATGGAGATGGACAAGCTAGACAAGAAGCACAAGGTGCGTTGCGTTAGCCATTCACCGCTCCGGCCGCTTGCTGCTCGAGCTGTCGTTCCTTGTTTGCTGCTGCAGGTGTTGTCTCACACCGCGACATGTCTAACACTACTTCGTATTTCTGCAGGTCGAGCAACTACAAAGCGCCCCAGTATCCCCTCCATCGTCTCCGCCTCCAGACGGATCTTGGGACCGCTCCATTCAAGTCCGCCGTGCCGACTCCGTCTCCAAGCAGCAGAACTACCTAATGTTGAAGGCGGTGCGGCGGAGTATCGTTCTTCCCTCACTTTCGATTGCCATTCCGCATCCCGCGAACGAAGAGAGGCGCGACCGGACCCGGGGCACCAAAGCGGAGGCTCAGGCCGAAAGGGGGAGTGAGCTGGGTGGTGAGATCGAGACGGGCGCAGATGCCGAGCCGTTGCAGAAGCAGGTGAAATTTCTTGCACCGGACGACGACGACGAGATGTCGGATCAGTCGTCAATTTGCCAGTCTCCAAGCTGGGAAGGATATGGGCAAAGGAAAAAGGAGAAGAAAAAGGAGGCAGAACGACGGAAAAAAGAAAAAGAGCAAGCCGAGAAGGAGGCAAAAGCAGCAAAGAAACGTCTCGCTGCAAGGCTCAGCAAATCACCACCCCCGAAAGCCAACGGCCGAACTTCCAGGGCAGGCGCTTTGACAAGTGCCGACCGCTCGCTGTCAGATCCGGCACTTATCAGCCAGTATCTGCTTCCAGAGAGCCAACTCAATGCCCGGCTGGATGACATAGGGAGGACTGCCTCGGCGGATGACCTGCAAAGATTCAAGAATCACCAGCCAGCCATGGCTGAGGTTCTATCTGATTCCAGCTCCCAGACCCGGCGGTTCATGGGTGGCGTCAAGTTCGATAGGGAGAGGGAGATAACGCTGCAAAACCACCTTGCTGCGCAAAACCAACACTCGCCGTCCTTCCCAGATTATTCGGTGAGCGACGATGGCGCCGACCAGCGGGGCCCGCGTTCCCCTCCGCTGGAAAGCTCGGGGTCAATTGGCCACCCTTCCACCCAGTCAACCACGACAAAGCAAGAGGGCAGGCAACAACGTGAGGCCTTTCCGCCATCTGCCTCAAGGACCCCTATGCTGCGTCATATGCCTCCTCCTGCAAACAGCCGCAGCAATAGCTTGCTGCAGGGCGCAAGTAAGATGTTTCGAGGACGTGACGGGAAAACTCCTGGAGAGGCGGAGTCTGAACGAGGTCGCCATAGGGATGGCTACGTTCAGCGCCACAGGGAACAGAGCGTCGAACGGTCGGTGGCCGAGCTTGCATACGAGCAGCTTATCAACAGCGGTAGTCACCATTCTTCTTCCACAAGAAGCAGTTCTCGCAACACCCAACACACAAGACGGTCCTCCTTCACACAGGAAGCAAGATCAGTGGCAATGAAGCTCACCGGGATGAAGCTGACACCTTCGGCCAGGGATGAGTCGACTGAAAGTGGCCGAGCAAGCAGCCAAACCGACTACTTCACCCACGCTACGGATCAAACGTATTCCAACGGTGGTCCCGGGGCTTCTATCCCGATCGAAGGTGGCCCTGTCTCTGTTTCCAACCAAGAGAGTTACCGGAACTACCTCGCTGAGGAACAACTTGCGTTGTCCGAGGCGGCTCTATCCAGTGGGACACTCCCTATAAGAGATGGATCAGAGCGCCCCAACACCGCGCAAAGCTCTGTCAGCTCTGGCACTCCGTCAGTCTCAGGCCTTACCTCCAGCAATCACGGCAAGAAGAGTCGCATCCTACGAGAGGTAGCAAAGGCAGCCCTCGGCAGCTCCAGAGGACCTCACACTTATCCTGATGCTTCGCAGCCGCATATGCTGGTTGTACCCTATTCGACTCTCCGCAGCCATGTGGATTCGCCCGTTTCTATTCCCGAGGTCAAGCCTGCAACCCTGAGGTCCCCCATATCAACTTCTCCGACTGCGGCGGCCCTTCGGGAGCAAAACTCACAGACTGCCCAAAGCTCCTTGATAGATACGCCGGATTCCAATGGCGTCAAATCCTCGGAAGTAGACGCCCATGTCGGGAGTCGAGTTTCAGAGGGCTCGTCTTCGTCGTCCGCATACGAGGATGGGTCGCCACCTCCGTCACCGGTAACTACTCCAGATACGTCTCGCCCGCAGTCGTCGAAGGATGTGCCTTTCACGGTGGCCGAAGTCTCGAAGGCTACCGACGGGTTTAATCATATCCAAGACGATGATGCAACTCTTCGTCAGAGTTCGGGCGGTTCGAACGGATCCAGCACCTCGACTACTCCCCGCCAGATAGAAGCCAGCGATGCGGCCGAGTTAGCAAACGAGGACCGATTCAGCAGGACAGCAGTGCCGCTTGATATCGACTACGATACTCAGTCTTTTACAACTTCATTCTCCAACCTGGATAACATCGATAATATCGATGAAACATTGGCGAATGCTGCTGCTGCGGCGCAGCAATCGAGACAAGCGGGCGAGGAAGATTTCCAGGCTCTTCGGCAACCAAAGCGCTTGAGATCGTTGTCGGACACCAACCATCGGTCTGGTACACCAAGTTCCATCAACTTACCGCCTTCTTTTACCCAGTTCAGCATTGGACAGCCTGATGAGCCACATATATCAATTCCGCCAAGATCTAAGAGGCGTGAAGCGAATGGTCGTCCATCGACATCTCACGGAGAACCAGCGAGGGCGGAGAAGCGACAGGAGCAGAGACCGGAGAATGACCAAGGCCCAGAGTGGGGGTCTGTCAAAACAGGAAAAGGCTCTGTGAGGGAGACGGCTGACGTTGACAAGGCAGCAGGGTGCGCGGTTCTGGGCGGCGTTGAAGTGGGCCATCCGGGGAGCGAAAACACAAAGCGAGAGAGGGCTGCAAGAAGCCCACGAGATCAAGCAGTGTTCCCGGAAGGACAGCGGACACCAGACCTCGAAGTGATCGGTCAGACCAAGGAAACTAGCTTTTTTCTGAGCCGAAGCTCTACACCGGAGATGAACCCACCGGTCCATTCTCCCGCACACGCACCGCAGGGTAGAGACTTTGTTGACTCTTATGGGCCAACCACGGGCCAAGAATCTGGACCTCGAGGCTCTAGTCAGACCAGCACCTCGCCTCCCTCGCCTCAATCTCCCAGATTCTCTGGGGCAACATCTCCGACCCACCAACACCCTCATAGAGCGCATGGTCCCCCTCGGATGGCATCGGCCCCAACTCCTATGTCGAGACCCTCTTCAGGAGCATCTTCAGCTCGGTCGTCTACCCAGACAGCATCCGCCCATGTTGCTTCGCCTTCACCTTCGGTAGCTCGGTCAGCAGGGGTAGCACCTGTGTCGATCCTTAAGCAGCCAGCGCGCTCTACGTCTGATCCTGTAGCGACAGTCTCGTCCTCAGGGTCCCGACCCCCTGTGCTTTCGGCTTTGCCAAAACACATGCAGGTCCAGGCCGGTATATCAGCTCGGCCCCCTATCGTGTCAGCTGAAGCCCGGATGACCCCTATCGCCAAGATGTTTGTGGAGTGTTGCAACTGCAAGTTCTACCACGACATGCCGTCCAAGTTATACGAATGCATGGCAAAGCCGGACGCCGTGGTTGAAGATAGGCTACTGGGTATTTCGGGCGCCATCACAACCATGGTCAAGTGCCCTTGGTGCCAGCACAACATGAGCACAAGCTGCTGCGCTGGATATGCCGCCGTGGTCTACCTCAAGGAGAAATTGCACTGACGAAAGATGAAAGTTAGGGAATGGGAGGAGAAAGGACTTAGAGCGAACGAATAGTTTGGTTTCTTTTGTCATTAGCATTCATCTCATCTTTGGAGCGGTCCCCAAAAGTCTTTTCTGGCATCTATTCGCCCTAGCTTGGCTGCCCCGAGGCAAGGTGACAGACAACCGCAGGTTCGGCATATCGGCGTTATCCTTTTCTCCGGAATCTCTTGTTTCTTTCTAAGAAAGTCCATTAGTACACACAGCATGATCATGCATATCATAATTCTTTATTTGTTATTACTAAGCATTCATCGCGATGGTCTGGGTGGATAGTCTGAAAGGGAAAGAATTTGCCCTCTTCGAAGCTGTTCAAATGTGGTTGGTGGATACTATGTGTGCAAGACTATCACTTCTCGCGGCGGAGTTGGAATAGCAGGGGAAAGATCGGGCGTCAGGCCACGGACGTACGGAGGTTTAGCTGCTGTTTGCGGGTATTCGGAGGGGGGGTGTCAGTTGGCTGGATCATTGTCTCTAGCAAAAGTTAATTACTGAATACCGATGGGCAAACGCAGAAGGGGACAACATGTTTCATCCGCGAGCACTGTCATACCACCACTATCCCATCTTTACGCCTGCAAATCTCTGCTTGCTTGTAGTTGTCTTCGTGTACGTGTTTGCATGGCACCCGAGGAACTACGGAACACGGCAGTGGCACATTGAAAAAGGCACGCTACGACGTCGGGATACCCGGCCTACCGACGCCGCCATAGTCTGAGCGTAAAGTGTGTGGTTGGCGCGGTAGTTGAGCACTTGCGGCTCACCCGATGTGATGTCCCGTTTGAAGCGCCAAGGCATACGCGGCCTTCTCTACCTTCCAAAGCTTCGCTTCCCCTGACTTGAAGCTAGCGAGGTAGTATGCCATGTGCCCCGCATCTTTCGCAATAAATCGTGCTTGGGGCCTGCGCAACAGAAGGCTTGAGCTCTTCGCCTCGGAACCACATCCGAAAGAGCTTACGTCGTCCTTTTTGCGGGGTATGCAGATGGTATACACGCCCATAGTAGAGTAGAATTAAGGGGAGAAACTGGCTCAGCCGGGTGCGGGCGTTTTAATCTCGCGGCTCGAACGAGAAGAAATATAGAGTGTATGTTGCGGGATATGTACATAGGTACTCAGCCGGCAGTTTGAATATTTGTGGGGAGGGAGGTCGTTGGATGACAGGGGGTAGGATGTTTATCAGATCGATCTTATCTCTTGGCAGACCTCGGAGCTTGCCGGAGCTTGGCAAAGCCCCGTTATCGCGCTAAGATGGATAAGATTTAGTGACATCATGGAGAAACAGACCCGTGTTTTGCCGAGCCGGACAGGGACACCCGTTATCTCCGGCCCGGGCAGCGTTATCTTTTGGCGGGTGAATCGAGAATATTCTGTAGCCATTTTTTTCTCGCTTGGAATGACTTGAAGCCGAGAATTGACGCCAATTGAGGAGGCACGCTCCGGACTCCGGCCGAGCTCGCTTTAGTTTTTCGCCTCCCGACGCCGCGACGACGCCTAATCTACGTCACGGCCTTCTTTTCATTCTCTTTCCGTTCTCTTCCCGAATCAGACGGTCGCTGTAATTCGATCTTGAGCCTGGGTGAAGAGCACAGAGCACTCAGATCCACACCTTTGTGTGGACTGCAGTCGTTCCCTTGACAGCGAGAGATGGCCCCCGTTGTGCGGAGTGCGCAACACCTAGATGGCCAGGACCACGACAGATTAGGCCACGATGATGCCGCCGTCGACATCACGGCCTGGCAGAAGATGCTTTCTGCGACTTCCGGCAGCTTGTTGACCGGCCTGCTCGGTATGTCTCTCCGTTGATGCGACGAATGACGCGTGCTGTGGCGGATATACTGACCTTGTATCCCCTTCTCTTAAGTAACACCACTCGACGTTGTGCGCGTGCGATGGCAATCGCAGGGGATTACGCCGCCGCAGCCGATCGGCTTCCAGCAACTCGCCATGTCCACGTCTGCCCTGAATCCGAACACCTTTCAACCACAGAACCTCGGCGTGACGGCTTGTTGCCGGGAGGTCTTCTTCATGAACAACACGTCAGAAGCCTGCCTAGCCGGCCCTGGAAGCGGCAGCACAGTCGGCACCGCCGCCGAGTGCGCTGTCGAGCAGACGCAGCAGCGTACGTTTAACTCGACCGTAGATGGACTACGCAAGATCGCCCGGAATGAGGGCATCACGACGCTCTGGCGCGGGCTGTCGCCGACGCTCATCATGGCCATCCCCGCCAATATCATCTACTTCACCGGGTACGACTGGTTGCGGTATAACCCGGCCAGCCCATTGCAGCGGGCTCACGTCCGCGATGAGTATGCTCCCCTTATTGGTGGCGCTATCGCTCGCATGCTCGCCGCAACTGCAGTCAGCCCTGTCGAGCTGTTCCGGACCCGACTACAAGCGCTTGCGGTGTCCGCTCCGTCCTCTGGTACGGTTCCTGCTGGCAGAAGTGGCCCCTTTTTCGAGACTTTCCGAGGGATCAAGGATATGGTGGGTCTGCATGGCTACCATGCGCTCTGGCGTGGGTTGACACTCACGCTGTGGCGGGACGTGCCCTTCTCTGGAATGTACTGGCTGGGCTACGAAACGATCCGCAACCGGTTGACGGATGCGCGCGAACGGGCTCGTGGTCGTTCCATCCACATGGATAGCAGTGGTGAGAGGGCCGATTCTCGAACGAGAGCACGCGCCCGCCGCCGGTCTCGGAGCAGGGAGAATCACACCGAGACCTTCACGGATAGCTTTTTGGCCGGCGCCACATCGGGAGCAATCGCGAGCGTTTTGACGACGCCGTTCGACGTCGGCAAGACGCGCACCCAAGTTTACAAGGAAGGCCCCGCAGCCTCGAAGGTTGCTGTTGCTGCTGCAGCACCCGAGGAAATGACTATGACGCGTCTCTTGTGGCATATCTTCAAGACAGAGGGTGTTCGGGGCCTGTTCAAGGGGTGGATCCCGCGGACGCTCAAGGTGGCACCGGCGTGCGCCATCATGATCAGCAGTTATGAGGTGGGCAAGCGCGCATTCCGTGGGGCGAACGAGCGGGCGCTTCAGAAGGCGCACGGGCGGGAGATCGATGAGCTCGAGAGCCTCGGTGCTTGAGCTCTGATGTTCCGTGTATTCAAAAGAGGAATCTCAACTTCCATCCTTTTTGATTGCTTTCATTTGGAGCGCAGTATTAGCATGTTTGGCGTTCACTTGCTTCGGGATGGATTCAGGGGTCATAGATGGGTGGGATAAAAACGTCCCGATTCTTCTTACTGTGGAGAAGCTGGCTAGCTCATTTTTGCGATCTTGGTTGGGTCTGCTGCTTCAGGAAAGGCGACCCCAGGCGAGTGCAAATGAGAACCATGTGTACGGGATGTAAGTAATACCTCTTGAGATAAAATACTAGACTGCGATAGGCTGCCTGGAGAGCATCGCGCTGCTCTGGGATAATCAATTGTAACAATACCAACATACTGTAACTATGAAGACATTATCACAACATAAAACACTTGTCGAACCTATGGCCATTCACGGTTTGCACAATGAACGAGTGACGCTACAAGTCAGTCAGTCAATGCTCAACAGAAAAAATGATACGCATTCAGCTGTTTTTGAGCCCGATTATCTAACAGGCAAAGCCGGATGAGCTTCGCCATATTAAGGTACCCCATACCAAGTAACAAAAACCAGGACAGCCAGTTTGGCACGTTGCTCTCCTCTCTTCTCGAGAGCCGTCCCCCACTTCCGCCCCTGCTAAGGCTGTAAAATAATCTGAAGTAACCCTGAGACCGGGACCGACGAAGAGAACGGACGAGACGGCAACGTGTCGAGGGGGACCGAACAAAATCGGCCAAAACGAAATTCTTAACAATGAAACAAAAAGTAGTACTTGGTTGCGAGAAAGATGCCTCCTCGTGATGCATCGCTTTCCTTCCTTGCTTGCTAAACGCAAAACAATTTTTCTAGTGGTATCATTGGGGAGAGCGAGAAAGAGTTGCGAGGCCAAAGAAAACAACAACACAACAGAAAACCTCGCGCATCCTCGACAAGATTAGGTTGAACTGAAGGGCGATATATTGGTAGGATCAGAGTCCGCCCCTGGGGGAAAAGAAATAGCCTCCGAATGACGAGCAGGAAATGTGCTGTAGTTTTTGTATGTTTGCAATCTTTATTCTTGGAAGGAATATCGCTGCTGAGCCCACGAACGAGTGCCTGGACACAGGCAATACCTGAGAGTGAGGTATCGCAACTAGCGACGGACAGGAGCTGGCGCCCGGCTGGCGGGACCGTGGATGCCCTCGGCGTTGCTAGTCAACTCAGCCACTCTAGCCTTAATTCGAGCGACTCGGGACTCAATGGCTACAAAACGGGCGGGTTAGTTTCTCTTTTTCCCCCACTCATGCAGAAGGTCAGTCAACTTACTCTCCTCACCACTGGTATCATCATCAACCTCTATCGGCTTCTTCTCTTCGACCGGGCCGCCGGCCTGGCGCTGCGCAGCTCGCTCTGCAGCATTCTTGCGGATTTGAGCCCATCGGTCTACAGCGGGAACCGCCCGGGCCACTGGTGGCGGTGCTGGTGCGGCTTCATCATCGTCTGCCGTTGGCGAGGGAAGCGGGGAGCGAGACGTGTGTCGGGCAATCGGGGGAGGTACCGCATCATCGGCATCGTCACCGTCAGGGAGGAACGCGGGCTGGTCAAGGAGCGGACCTTGATCGAAGCGGGCAAACTCTTCGGCTGCCGCGGCTGAGCTCGTTGTATCTTCGTGAACAGGAGGCTCAAAAGTTGGCTCGTACATCGGCTCGGCCACCGGGGGCATGACCGGTGCAACGGGCACCTTGAAAGCCGGAGCAACTACCGGGGGAGATGGGGGCGATACTGGTTCATAACGCTCTTCAACCTCCTCGTGGTGGAGAGGTGGCTGCTCCACCACAAGAGGCTGGGGAACAGGGGTAGGGGCTGGCGTCGGCTCTGGTGCAGCTGCCTTTTCGGTTTGGGAAGTCATCGCAGAAAGCTGGTTGGCGGCGTTCTCAGGGAGCTTCGACTGCCTGTTCTTGCGAGCGAACAGTTTCCTCAAACCACCCCCGCTTGCGGCCCCGCTTGCATTTGCAGCAGTCTTATTCATCTCCTTATGAAGCTTCCTCTGCTTCTTGCTCTCGGGACTGAGGTCAAGATCAGGCGAGACCATCGTCTCACGTGCAAGCTCCATGGTCCCACGTGCGAGCTCCATGCTCTCGGCCTCCTTTGGCGGTGGTAGTGGAATGTTGCGGCCAACATCCGAGGCCCGCTCAAGAGGGTGGGTATCCCTTGGAGCCTCAATGGCCTTCTCTGTCAGGTGTGGTAGCTCCGGCTCTGGCGTCTCAGCGCGGCTGATGCCGAATGAGGATGATGTCGGTAGAGTTGCGATAGGAGGCTGAGGCGTCTGAGCCGGCGACTTGGGTGGCAGCTCCGGCGGGTGGTCGTGGCCATTTGTAAGGGGTGTAGCATGACCATTTGTATTTGTGGAACCCCGCCCCAAGTTAGCATTCAACAAGTAGGCCTCCCTTATCGCCTCCTTGTCATACTTGTTGGCCCATTTGACGGCGGGCGAAGCTTCAGTCATGATACTCGGCTGAAGGGTGAGAACACTGTTAGTCTTCTCTGCCATCAGGTCAGAATCGTTGCGACCTCTCCGCTCCTGAACTTGCTGCTGCTGCTGTTGCACTCTCTGTTTCTCCTTCATCTGAAGCTGCATGGCGGCAGCCTGGATCTTGGCTTGTTGGTCAGGGCCGATGCTCGTCTTGCTGAATCCCATCGTGCTGCTCGGTTTCAAGCCATCGCCCCTGTCTAGAGCGTGCTTCCCGGTCGACTTCCTCCTACTGAGGCCACTCTTATTGCGACGTGTCCAGCTGAAGAAGCTCTTCTTTTCGGCAATGTATGCGCCATCTTCAAGGTCGGGGGCCGCCCCCTTGACAAGTTCCTCTATCACAAGCCACCGGCCGGTGCGAATGACGGTTTCGATGACAGCGCAGCGTCCGAACGCCGCCTTTCTATCCGGGGTCTCCTCTGGGCCTAGGCTACTCATCCACACCCACCAAAACGCGTCATCGAGGTCAAATCGAGTAGTGCTTGCCAGCTCACCGGGCTCCAACTGGTGCGTTTCGCTCTCTAGTCTTGGCCTGTGAGACTGTGAGCTTCGCTGCCGGACGGCAGTCTCAATTGGCGGCAGGACCTTGTCGGGTGGTAAAAGGAGGTTTGACTGAGTATGCCCCTTCTCGTCCACGAAGCCAGAAGAAAGAAAGTCGGCCCAAGAGGGCGTTGTTGGTCGCCCCAAGCCACCGGATGCTGCTGTGGATCTCAAACCCTGTTGGCGGCGGGGTGCGCCCATTCTTGTGGTATCATCCTCCTCGTCTTCCTCTTCGAGAGCGCTGGCGAAGCCGATATCCTCGAACCTGGACCACGAGGCATCTCTAAGACTCGTGGAGTGCTTCGAGCTAGAAACGGCCTTGGACTGATTGGTAGCAGAGACCGATCTAAGAACTCTGCGACATTCCTCCGTCAGCGCGCTAACCGGGTCTTCGTACTCTGCATACTCCCTCAACGCTCTGTCGTCTTCGCGATACTGGAAGTGGTTGGCCCGTCGAAGGAGGGCAAATGGCGTGGGAGACACAGTGTCGACAATCATGGACACCCGGTTGGTAGATGATTGCATCAACGCTGGCCGTTGGGGAGGATACTCGGTTTCCTGCAGCAGCTTCTGCAGCGACATGGGTAGCATCGAGATGCCCCCCCGGCTGGTGTGCTGAGGGGCCAAGGACCGGAGGTATGCAAAGAATAGATGGCTTGTGGCGTCGGCAGCGCTGTCTGTGTGTTAGTGCGAGTCTGACATGTCTGGCAAGCTAGGGGAATATGCTTGCCTCAACCACGACTTGTACCCGCCCTCAAAGCCATTGCCGTCATCTCTTATCTCAAAAGCCCACCATGCAGCCATCCGCGAGAGTTTCCGCCCGCCGAACCCGTTGGTCTTCCCGTGAGCTGCAACTGCTGCGAGAAGCTCAAAGAAGCTCCAGATGATGGCAGCGCGCGTTTCGCTCTCAACGCTGAGCGGAATGAAGGTATTGAACGAGTCTCTGGCCATGTTTGAGTCTGGGAGTTGTGGTCAGCCCATCGCCAAAATCACGCGAGACTTTTGTATCGCAATCAGCTGCATACCTTGCTCTCCGACCTTGAAAAGCTCGTAGGAATCCCAGCCCACAACACCACCCTGTAGTCTTGCCCAGCACCATTTAATGACCCCGGAGATCACCTGCGCGCTTGTTAGCTTCGCTCAACACCCAATATGCCCAAGAAGCCACCATACCATAGGCTCGGTCATCCGCAGTTCATTCGCCAAGGCCTCTCCACGGAGGGATTGGCCGCCATCTCGGCCGTCAAAAAAGTGTCGCACAAAGGTGCGGACGGCGCTCGGGTCTGAGGTAGGACGGAAGGGAAGGAGCAAGAACGGAAGATCAAGAGCTATAAGCTAGCTGTCAGCTGAAGTTGTCGCACAGCGGCCCTAGGACGCCACTGTCGCAGACGGAGGGCGCCGTAGAATCTGGTAGGAATTGATGTCATACCTCGTGCCTTGAGCTCTCCTGTACAAAGCCTAATCAATTCCTGGACCTCCTCCGGTTCAACCGTCTTGCGGGTCCAGGCATCGTCCCAAACCTCCTTCGCCGGCAGCTTGTCGGCCTGACCCAGAGCCTTCTTTTTTGAGTCTTTGCCCCTGAAGCGGGCGAAGAGACTCGGCATTTTCGCGGGTTTGCGGAATCGAGTGTCAAAGTTGCGATGGGGGTCGAGGCATCCGACAGCGAGGGATCCGAGTCGAGAAAAAGAGAAAGCGGTCGAGGTTTACGGCCGAGGTTTTGTATCCTGCGAGCGCGTTGCGCGAGGAAAAATTGGGCAGTGGCAAGACGATAGCCGTGGAGGAAGGAGGAAAAAGAAATATTTGGCGGGCGAGCTGAACTCGGATTGGGAAAATAAATTGGCGTCAGGAGGTGATGTCCTGAGCCAGCAACGGGATGACGAAGACCGAGAACAGTTACTCGGCAAAACGAACGCCAATTCAAGGGTATCAACAGAGAACAGGAAGGTTGGCGCTGAACGAAGGGGAGGTAGAGTGGATGGAAGAGAAGGGAAAAGTTGGTGATGCCTCCAGTTGGGCGCCGAGATGCTCTTTCAGGGGCTTGCGATCGCGGTCTGGTTCGAGCCCCAGGAAATTGCTCTGATGGTGGGAATGTCTCTGAGGTCAACCTGGGGTACCTCTTTGCCTGTCGCGCCCGCAAAAAGGTACTTATGACAGACTGAATTGGGGTTAGTGCCTGCGACTGGGTGTGAACGATGCTAACGATTCCTGCAGGCCAACTCAGGAACAAACTACATTGGTGAGCACACGGTTTGGGGTTCGTCCCGCGCCCTCTTTCTTTAAAATGAAGGGTTTTGCTCGGCGCCGCGAGAGCACTCAAGGTCCGGCAGACGGGCACACAGTGCACTTCTTTGAGGCCAATCGATGTCCTCTGCTTCCAATATATCTAGTGACTGCCCGGCTCTGCGGCTGAGAAGAAGCATGGGCAACCAAAAAACACCAACAAGACATTTCCAATGACATCCGGCTCCCGCTGCTGCGTGCGATTCCCGCTTCCCGCTGGGGGCTGGGGTCGGGGGTGGGTGGTTCTTGCCTGACTGTCACTGACTTGGGTGCTGCAGCTTGAGCGAGTGGAGAACGGGGGTGGGGCCGTCACCATACTCAGCTGTCAAGAGAATCCACTGCCGCCTCACCTGGATCTTGAATTCGTCGTTTCGTCTTGTCTCCACCTGTTTCCAGTCTCTTAGCAGCTCCGAGAGCGAGAGGACCTCGAAGAGCGGCTCATATCGACGGATCACGCGAGGTAACATGCATTCAGGGGCGCGGTACTCTATAAGAGGGCACAGAGCGGCCGGACCACTGCAACCGTGGGGACTTGCACAAAGCACTCTGGATCTGACATTTCCAGATTCGCTGTTGCTCCACCACACCATCCATTCATCTGCCATCTCGCTCGCGGAACATGGCCGCCAGACACCACCGAAAGGACCCGCAGTTGCACGCTTACACGGCCGTCAACACAACGCAGTGGTCGGCGAGTCAACGTCCAAGCGGTTTCTCAGACGAAAAACATCGGGGATTCTCTCGTCTCGATTGCAATAGCTCTTGACTCGCCCAGAAAGGGCATGACAGCCAACCAACCATTCGTGCAGCGGGGTGGCCTTCTGGATTTTGGTGTAAAACCTCCACCTTGTCATACATGACGGCCCAATCGACCCCATCTCCCAACGTGGAAGTGCCAACTCATCATATTGAAGCTATCCTCTGGCCAGCGAAGCCCTCAAGCGACGACCGCACGCCGTCATTGGCTGACTGGTAACCAACCTTAATCCCGGTAGGGCTCGAAAAGCGACGTATGAGCTGGCATTGCGCTCAAAGGCATACTCCCCACTGCGGTCTTCTGCATCTTTCGCGGGTGGTGTGCTGTCAACTGCACCGCCATTCCGTTTTGAGCAAAAGAGAGATCGTCGACATAGCCTCCGCGTTCCCGTGCAGTTCGTGAGGCAGCATAGCCAAACGAATTCGCGGGGTGATTGCGGTGAGACATGCTTATTGACCGCCTCGTACTGATTACAGCTAGGATCGAAGACTCACACCAACGCGAATTGACCAGACACAGCGAGCTTGGGGGTGACACCCAGCCATCTGCATCCCACTTGACGCCCAAGAGAGAGAGGTACAGTCGATACCTTTCCCACTTTGTGGGTGGTTGGTCATAGCTTTGGCTGCATCATGCGAAGGCCCGAGAACCCCTGGAAATGCATGCCGCTCTCTGCGAGCTGTCTGTCAACTCTTAGCTTCAGCCTCCAGCGTTGCCGAAGCCGGATCGAAAGGTTGTCATGCAATGGGAATCAGGTGTGTCCGAGCCCAATGCACCCAAGCGCCCTGGTACAAGCTCGAGCGGTGATCGTAGCAGCATGCACAACATGCTGCTGGTGAGTCCAGTCTCGATGGATCCAACGGAGCCAAAATCGGCATTCACTCAGCACGCTTCGACAGCACGCTCCGACAATTGGCGGTCAGAGAATCCACGGAACCGGTAACTGCTCCACAATTTCGCATATCCGCTCGAGCCGCATCGCACCGTACCTCGCGTACCTCGCTCACGACATCGCACCCCACCACGATTGCGCACGGAAGAGATCGCGTCAATATCGTTGTGTTCCCATGCTGTCTGCTAACGACTGATGGCGTGAGATGAATTTGTAGGGCATGAGATCGAGGCGGGTCGAAGTCGGACGACGTCCCGGTTTGTCGCAAGACCCTTGATCGACGTGCTCCAGCCAATGAACGCATCGTCTTCTATGTGTCGCCTTCCCGTCTGGGAGTTTCCGAGCCGCCTTTCAACCACATCAATAGAGGCTCAGCGTCCAAAGTTATTCTTTGAAATTCTAGCGATGCCGTTCCGTAATATGGTCCGCAGATTCGCGTGGCTTTTCCAGGGGCCATTTACCTCCAAAATATGAAAAGGCAAGGGCGCACGCTGTCGAGCCCAGGACTTTTTTTATCTCATTAAATTGATAACCAGAATACAAGATCCCCAGGATGGTACCATGGCAAGTACTGAAGGCTTCGTACATCTGTCAGCGCCGCGTGTACGCCGAGGCTCGTTTCCTGAAACGAGCCTCGCGACTTGAGAGAGCTATACACCATAGGACATGCTAATATGAAGTATACAACGGGAATGCCTTTCATTCAATCCTTTGAGGGTTGATCCGAGACCTAGAAGTGCCATTCTTGTTGCCCGGACCTCACAATTCGAGAGCCAGGGCAGTATCTCAGGGCTGCATTGGCCGAGTCTGACTACCCCTTTTCTCACGGACACCGATGCAAGATATCCGAGAGCAAGCAAAATATACATTGCTTCAGCCCCCTCTCGGGTTCGGCTCTCCGAGTCTTAAAGTTGTAATAAAATGCCCTACAGCGTCCTACAAGCCGAGGTAGCACACATATACCCAGCCCAGCCCAGGTGCATATAACATGTTCCCACACAAAAATTCACCGCATATATCATTCATGTGTCCCATGTATTGTCTGTAATGAACGTCCGGATTATGTTGACCCGTGTCTATGAAGACAAGATAAGAAACCCCAGCCACACAACGCGCGCCGACGTTCCATGTACAATACATTGCCTTCCCCAGTGATATCAGCTCTCAAAAGGGGAGCAACAGAAGATGATGGTTCCTCCAAACGCCTGGCAGCATGAAGCCATTCATGATAAGTCGCTCCGTCTCCCCGCCTGGGGTTCAAGTTAGTCATCCCAAAAGAAAGAGGGCGATATCCACTCCTTCTCTTGCCACTCGTCTGAGCCCTTCCCTTCCCCTTCTCGACGAGACACAGACATGGCGGCGTGTCTTCCGATGCGACCCGACCGCAAACTCATGTCGCCTGTCTCATAATCACCTCACCCATCCCTTTCCCACATTCGGGGAATAGAGCAGAGCAAGAGAGAAATCACTCCTCAACCTCGGCCTCCGGCTCAGGCTCAGGCGCGACATTCTCCACGCCATCCGCCGCCGCCAACCCCTTCTTGATCTTCTCCGTAACCGTCTCCTTCTTGCGCTTCCCCGCCTCGGGCTTCTCCTCATCCACCTTCTCCTCATCCTTCTTGCTGCTGCTGCTGTCCTCAAACACGCTCTTCCCCGGCGTCAGCGCCCAGTCCACACCGCCGTCGGCGCCGTACCGCGTGACAAGCCACTCGTTCGCCAGCCGGAAGTGCCCGCACGTGAAGAAACCCCGCATAGCGCTCAGCGGGCTAGGATGCACGGCCTTGAGCACGAGGTGGCGCTTGGCGTCGATCTTCTGCACGCGCTTGCCGGCGGGGGTGCCCCAGGCCATGAAGACGACGCCGCGTGTGCGCTTGGCGGCCACGAGGTCGATGACGCGCTGGGTGAAGCGTTCCCAGCCGCGGTTGGAGTGGCTGTTTGCCTCGTGGGCGCGCACGGTGAGGCAGGTGTTGAGCATGAGCACGCCGCGGTCGGCCCAGGGGGTGAGGAGGCCGGCGTTTTTGGGGGGCGGCGTAAAGGAGGGGTAGTCCTTCTTGAGGCAGGTGTACATGTTCTTGAGGGAGGGCGGGGCGGGGGTTGGTGCCCGGACGGAGAAGGCGAGGCCGTGGGCTTGGTTGTGGTTGTGGTAGGGGTCCTGGCCGACGATGACGACCTTGACGGTGTTGAAGGGGGTATGTCGGGACCTGTGGGTGGTTGTTAGTGCGGGAGAACGGGAGGCAGGGTGGGGAGGCGTACCAGCTGTAAACGTCCTCCTTGGGGGGGAACCACTTCTTCCCGGCGGCGGTCTCGCGGTTGAGGAACTTCTTGAGCTCGAGGAACTCCTTGGTGGTGATCTCGTCCTTGAGATGGGCAAGCCAGCTCTCATGCAGCGTGTCGATCTCGAGCTGGAGCAGCTCGCGTTGCTCGTCGGTCAACGACTTGACCCATTTCACCTTGTCAAACTTGGGGCCCGCCGGCTCTGAACCTGTGGATGCCCCGCCGGTGGTGGTTGTGTTGCTGCTGCTTCCAGCTGCCGGCTTGGGTGCCCCAAAGAAGGACATGATGCTGGCGTTCTGCTTCGGCTTTTTGGCGTCAGACCCAGCCGCCTGTGATGCTGCCTTGCGCTTGAGAGTAGACATTATGTGCACGAGATTCAGCCGTGGCGGTGAGGTGATGAGGAAGAAAGAGCTCCGAACAATACAGAGAGGATGGTGCTGTCGAAGAGGCCCGAGACTCGCAATCTTGAAGGCCACAAAAAATCAAACCAAGTCAATTACACTCTTCTTGGAAAGAACCAAGGTGAAAGGGAAGAGGAAATCGGCGTTAGTCAAGGGTGACGAGAAACCTCAAAGGTGAGAGCGAGGTCGAGGTTCGAGGTGAAGTTGGGGGAGGTGAGGATCCCAGCGGTTCAGTTTTAGAAGAAAAAACCAACTGACAAGGGCACGCGGAATTCCAACAAGCCCGTCAGCTTCAATATTTCACCAATCCGACGCTGCTTAGCTCTACCGGGAGGAGAAGTCCCAGGTTCACAGGGGGGCAGACAAAAATGCAGGTTTGGCTTGATTCGGGTCCAAGTTCCAGAGAGCGGAGAAGCTCGCCTGAGCCAGAGCGCGTCTCCTGGCGTGCTGCGGGCGCCTTACGGAGGCCCCCTCACCCTAGCCTCCACCAGCCGAGACGCGGTTTTTGGCGTGTCGTGACGGAAAAAGGTGCTCAATTAACACGAAATGCAGGCCGGCGCGGGTCGTGTCTCCCGGGGTTTTCACTGGGCAGACCTCAGCGGCCCCCCGCCCCCATGTTCCCCTAACCCGGCTTCACAGGGGTTCGGAATCAAGGCAGAAACCCCCAATTACTGAGAATCTCTTGGACGTAAACTGTCTAAAATGGTAACGTGTTGTCAAAAGACCAACTGGAGGATCTCACAATACATTGCACCTTCATCCCCAAGGCCAATAAACCAGCCAGAAGCTCATTCGCCACTTCTCGCGTCTATAGCTCCAGGGGAAGAAGCGAAAGAGCGCGTCCTGGTGCCTCGCGCCTCGTTTCAGCCCCCACGCGTCGGCCAGCCATTCTGATTGCTCGATTGCCCCCTGCAAGCACTTAAACTCTCTCCACAGGCGCCATTCCCCGCCGCACCAGCAGCTCGCTTGTCCATCTTCATCTTCTGGAGCCGGCCAACATGGAACCCTATCAAATGGGGACATTAGAATGGTTCATGAAGCACCATGTGACCCTGCAGCAAGGCGCCTGCATGCGCCTGTTTATTCCTGTTTGCCAGACTGCGATGCGAGAGCTCAGGAGACAATATCCTTCTGCGAGCCGCCGTCACCAGTTTGACTAAATGACGACACCCAGAGGTAGTTCAGTTAGTCCAGTTGTTTGATGCCCTGTAAGGTACAGAGGACAATGTCTGATGCAAAGATCCCAATTCGTAGTTACACCTCTGTTGACCACCATCCACGCATCATCGAAGCCGAAACTGAGGGAATCAAACCAAATACCAGCGTACGATGTTTTCCATTTCCAATATCACCGCTATTCCTGTCTATGTGAATTACTATATCACACCACAATAAGCTTACAATATACCAAAGATGGCTGGACAATAATCCCAGAGTAACCTGGTAGTGATAGTACAAGTCCGCTTCGTCCTCTGCCCCTTTTCACAGTATCCAAATCAACATTACCGCCCGCTTATCCTCCGCTCAGCCCCTGCGAGCGAGCCAGCCAAATACTACAAGCACCATCCACAGGACGCGAAACGCCGTCGCCCACAGCTCTATAAGCGCTATCCTGAGTGCTGATTGCTTCTTCTTCACACTTGATGCCGCTTTCCACTTGCCGCCGTCGTACAGCTCCTCGGTCTCAGTGGGAATCTGGATCCTAGGGGCCCGCGAGCTCCCGGTCCAGCCCCACCTTCCGCCAGCACCCTTGCCGTGATGGGGCCCATGGCTCTTCCGGCCATTTGACTTCAAGGCCGGTGTAAAGGACCCGCTCCGGTCGCGTGTTGCTGAGCCGTGGCTGGAGCGTGAAGCCGAGAAGCCGGCCGAGGGTAGGGAGTATTCGTCGTAATCCTCGACCTTGGCCTTGTAAATGGGAAGGCCTGAATGACCGATTGGCTCTGGATCGAGGGCGAACCGAGATAGCTTGAGCATCGGCACCAAGAGCGCGCGTATCGCAAGCGCGACGATACAGATAAAAGCAAAAATACCATATCGGACGTATGTCGTGAGTTGTGATGGGAGGAGACAGAGGTGGGTCTGAATCGTGGGCTTTCCTTCTCCAGCCAAGGGCTTGCCGTTCTCGTCGAGAGGGTTGTAGAGACTGAGCATAAGGAAGCCGGGTTTGGCAACCCCCATGACCATGCTGATGCTCTTGACCGTGATCTCCTGGATGCTACCCTGGTTTTCATCATGCGAAAGCTCGCAGTAGTCGTGGTCGTCCCCTGAAAAGGCATATTTAACGTTTCCGACTTTCCTGATCAGGGTGACAGAGTCCTCCTCGCCCAGGACATTCTGGTACTGGTACCCCCTCGTCACCGAAATAGCATTGCGATCGTCTGGGACCACCGGGCCTGTCTGCCCTTTGGGGGGTTTGGCTGGCGGCCAACGTTCGCGCATCGGCCCGCATGGCGTCCCAGGTGGTCGGTAAAGCGGGACGTGGGTGAGGAGAATCGTAGGTAGCTCTGGCGCCGACCGACCAAAGCTCGGCCTGTCCGTGAAGTCGGCATGCTCCAGTTCTTCTATCCTATGGTTGAACCTAGCCTCGAGGACTTCACCCCGCTGGAAGCGCAGCTCCTTCTCGACTGCCTTTTGCTTGGTCCGCTCCAGGTTGTTGAGGAAGAGTTCAGTCGGCATGAAAATAGGTCGCAAGTCGTGCTGCCCCGCCTCGTCCGAGTGGGCTGCACTCATCGAAACGGTGTCGACGGAGACGAACGTGTGGTTACCGACGACGTCTACCCGGTTGCCCTCGCCAAAGTACGTCTCGAACCGATCCCTGACCGAAACCTTGATCTCAGAACCGAACCCCAAATCGTGGTTGCCAGGCAAGCTAGCAACGAGCTTCCTCCTCTTCTCCGCAGCAGCAGGTGCCTTCCCTGCCGCAACCCACGGGGAGAAGAAGATATCCCCAAACCGCGCGAATTCGCGCAGCCAGTAGTTCTCCCCGTACTTCTTATTCCACATCTTCAAGTACTTGCGCTCCCTCTCCGGATGCTGGCCCCATTCCGGATCTTTAAAATCGCCGTGAACCGTCTTCCACTCCCTCCCACCATCAAACAAGTCGCCCAAGAAGAATATGCTGTCAGGATCCAGCTGTGTCTGCAGCTGATTATAAGACCGCCGCAAATAATTATCCGTAATCAAGACGGTCAGCGAGCTCAGCGGCCACGGCCTGCCAGGATACGAGTGCGGGTCGACAAGCTGGGGGTCAGCGACCAGCGCAATACGATGTGGTTCCGCGCCAGGAGGCTACAGAATCGTCGTTCAGTCAGCAACCTTCTCCTCGCCCACCTACATCACCCCTCGAAAAGACTCACCCATCTCTCCCAATTACTCCAATGACAGCCCTCCACCTTGGTATGAAACACCCACCTCTCCCCCCACAGCAGCACCAGCACCCACAGCGCAACCAGTAGATGCGGGAAGCTAAACAGCCGGTTGTACGCGAGATTCCTCCTCAGCTGGCGCACTGCCGAGACCACGGCGTTGAGGGCCATCCGGCGGCCGCGCTCGATCCAGAATCGCCAGAGAAGGCGCACACTGCGAGAAACGAACGCCCGTAGATCGTCCAGCAGCGAGTTTGAGTCGGTATCGCGCGAGTGCTGACGGTAGTTGTTGCCGTAGGCGGTGGCTCGGCCATGGCTGTTGTAGGCCGCCATGACGGGGACACCGCGTAGGCGGGCCCGGCGCGTCACTCGCCGTCGCTGGGATCTGTTGTCGACGGGCGAGGCGCGGCAGGCTCAAGGGAGTGACGTGACGGAGTGGGCGGAGATGTGGTTCTGAGAATTGATGCGCCCCGGGATCCCCTGCGAAAACCTCGAAGCCGAAGCTGGTGAAGAGTGGGTTTTTGGGGGGGCGGTGCAGCGTCTTCTGTGAAAATAACGGCGGGCGGCCGCAATGCTGTCCGGGAAGGTTTGTTAGTACACGCAGGCCGTTGGTGGTTGGATGCGCGAGAAATATGAGGGCTGAGAGAGTGAAGCTCGAATTCTAATGTCAACGTTGCCGTTCGGCAGGCGCAACCGGGGTGTTAGCGGCTGATAGGCTGCAGGGCGTTGAACGGGCCGCCGCACAGCCAACCAGAACGGGCGCTGGAGGAGCAGCTGAATGGCAACCCCTGCATTGACCCTGAGATCTGCAATTCTCAACCCCTTTTCGCGCGTCTTTTTGACATTGCATTTTTGTTCATGAAAAAAAGTTGCGATGGATTCAAGACAGCAGCGGGGTGGTTTTCATGAGATGGTATGACATCCCCTCAATGGCGAAGTGCGTGTACCTGTGCGGAACGGTCCGTAAAAAGCCACGGGAGTTTGGCCGTTACACGAGGTGCCTTAACCAGACCTACTTCGTTGGCTAAGTCGTTGTGACACGTCCCGGAGCATTGCCCAGAGGGTCTAATCAGGTCGTGAGCTCCGTGTGAGCCATTTCTCGGCCAAGATAGATCCGAAGTTCAGCCAGACTGAGTTGAATATCTACGCGTATCGATATGTTTACCTCTTTGGTCGGCCGAGGTCACAAATACGGGTTGCAGGGTACGCCCAATCGAGAGATCAAAGGCAGTGGCTTCGGTGTTGCCCGGAATGTCATGCATCTTCATCGTACTCGTGCTGATCCCCCATCTATCATCTTCTAAGACCGAAAGATTCTAAATATTGTGCCCACTCAGATGGACCAGACGCAGCTACGAGCTCGAGACCAGCCCAAATCATCAAATCAGTCCCAACTGAAGCCCCATTTGGACTCCCAAAAACCTCCTATCTGAACCGACACAAACGGCCCTGAACCGACAAACCAGAGACCCTAAACCAAGAAGCCAACTGAAATCAAATCAGAACACCCACGTAAACGACTCCTTAACCTCAAACTCAGCCTCGTACTTAATATCCTCAGCCGAAGCGGCCACCAACACCTTAAACACCCCCTCCTCAGCAATCCACTTCCCAATCGCCGTATCAAAGTATCCCACAGCATGCCTATCCAACTCAATCCTCAAATGTTTCGTCTCTCCCGCATCGAGTGCGACCTTCTCGAACGCCACGAGTTCCTTCTCTGGTCTCGGAAGTCTCGACTTCTCATCGCAGACGTAGATCTGCACTGTCTCTGATCCGGACATGGAGCCGACATTGGTGACTGCCATAACGAGCTCGATGGTGCTTCCCTGGTGGAGGATCTTGGAGCTGAGCGACGGCCGGCCGTACTCAAATTTGGTATATGAAAGGCCGTGGCCGAAGGGAAAGAGCGGTGGGACTCGCACGCGGCCGTAGTGGCGGTAGCCAATGAATAGACCCTCGCCGTACACGACCTCGAGGTTCTCGCCCGGCCAGTTGTGGAACGCCGGGGTGTCTTCAAGTCTCCTTGGGAACGTACACTGTCCAAATTTTAGTTTCTCAACCCAACAAAGACTCCAAAGTCACTCGACCAGGCAGCAAGGAGATACTCACGGGCAGTTTCCCACTCGGATTGCTCAGCCCAAACAGCACATCCGCCAAGGCATTCCCGGCCTCCTGCCCCTGATACCACGCCTGCAAGATGGCCGGGACCTTCTCGGCCCAAGGCATCGTAACCGGCGACCCCGACTGGTTAACCACGACTGTGTTAGGATTCGCTCTCACGACGGCCTCAATCAGCCGGTCCTGGCTCCCATCCGACGGCAAGTCCATCGTCTGGCGATCATACCCCTCCGACTCCCACTCAGCGTCCAACCCGGCCACGACAACCGCCACATCTGCCGCCCTCGCCGCCTCGACCGCCTCCTGCAGATAGTCGATCCGATCCTCCTCCTTGAACCCAATCCGACACCCGCCATACTTGTGCGTCACCCCCAGCTCCTTCTGCTTGCTCACCGGCCGCAGCTCATTCGTCATCTCCACCCTCACATCCACCGCCTTTCCCGCTTCCATCTCAACCTCGACCAGATAATCCACCGACCCATCAAACATAGCCTCCCCTTCCTCCGTCCAATCCCACAAGTCAACCCTCATCTCCCCGCCAACAAACAACCTCCCCGGCCCCACCGACATGAACGAAACCGTATGCCTCCCCGTCGTCGTAGCCGTCAACTTCGTCCGCACCACCGCAGACCACTCCGGCCCTACCTCCCCCAGCGGCGCCGAGTCCCACAGGAACAAGTCCGTATTCGTCCTCCGTTCCGTGGCAACCGGCTCCCGCTCGAACTGATCTCCCCTAAACCACTCAATGCTCACCCCCTGCTTACCCTCTGCGTTCGTACAAAACCTCGACGCCACAGGCAGCCACTTGTGGATATGGCATCCCATCGCATATGTCACCGGCAGCTCTGCCACCGCGCGGATGCTCTCCAGCGGCAGCGTGGTATAATACGGATTCAGACTCGCGCTGCCGCCGCCCCCGGCAATAGCCCTGTTTGCATTCGGGCCTATAACCGCCACCTTCGCCGTGCGGGGGTTGATGGGCAGGATCTGCCGCTCGTTCTTCAGGAGGGTGAGACCCTCCACGCCCGCGGAGCGGATGAGAGCGCGGGTGGCGGGGCGGTTGTCTTTGCGCTCGGGGGTCTCGGG
>Ga0247770_1000977_pt1 | contig 25324 bp, 30 predicted proteins | sample UWRJL136409B6_FD_179943 | JGI IMG/M metagenome (GOLD analysis project Ga0247770, IMG submission 179943) | Plant litter microbial communities from Arlington Agricultural Research Station in Wisconsin, United States - UWRJ-L136-409B-6 | ecosystem: Environmental > Terrestrial > Plant litter >... | reverse complement strand
GATTGGGGGCGGTCATCGTAGGGGGAGGAGGGGGCGTAGTGTGCGCGGTCGACCTGGGGGTGTTAATAAGGGTTGATGGTTGCGATAAGGAGAGGGGGAATACCTTGAGGAAGGCCTCCTTGACCGAGGGGGTTTTGATCAGGCCATTGCGATACAGGTTCTCGATCAGATCCCGATTGGAAGCGCCGGAGCTGCGCCAGGCCATTGTGACGATCTCCGAGAGGGAGCTGTGATAGCGGGGGAGTGGGGTGGTATGACCGGGACAGGCGCTGCGGAGGAGGGCGAGTCGGAGAGGAATGCTGTGCCGGAAAGCGGAGGAGCGGAGGGAATAGGGGCGTCTAGTCGCCACCGCTGTGAGCTCTGACCTACTACGGGGGCTTGGGTGAGTATCTGGGTGCGAGATCTTAGGTATCAGCGGAGCTCGGCGTTCTTGCGCGATGGAGACTAATTGTCAACGGCTAGAGGCGTTTGACCGAGGAAGCTTGCTTGCGAGTCGAAAGTCCGCATAGGAAATCCGTCATCAATTTATCCGCTGCAAAATCAGAAATGCATGACTGGAATAACAAAGAATGGTGGGGTGAGGATGGGTTGACGTCGCGTGATGTAATTGTTTGCCGTGCCATTTGGCAATCGCAACTGCCCCGCACGAGATTGCCCCTCATCTAACGGGTTGAATGAGACTATGGCTCGGCATCATGTCCTCTACATCATCGAGATCGCAGATGACATGGACTAAAGAATCACACTGTGGCAAATGCGAATATTTTGCTGTTGCGGTGGACGCAACTCCGCAAACACTGGTGACAGATGCCGAGGCAGAACGTACACCGTCAAAATGAACGATATGCTAGCCAAGTGCAAAGCCAGGTGGAATAGGAACAACTCGTCTAAAACCACAGCCCGATACGCCTTATACATGCCTATTCTGTTACCCGCGACATAGCCAACACGCTCTATACCACTGTCTCTGATCTCTCGCCCACGGCAATAATCGGCACGCCGAGCCCTCGGTCCGGGCTTTGCAACACCAACTGCTCGTGCCTTCGAGCCTTGAAGTAGTCGCTCACAGCCCTAATAAGAATGAACCACCCTACAATCATCATGATATATGCCACCCAGTCGCTACCTGACACATCCGAAATTCCCCCATTTCCGTTGTCGCCTTGGAGCGTGTCGGGGTTGAAGTCGTGTGAGTTCGGATCTTGGGGGAGAGCGAAGCCATCTCCCCCCGGGTCTGAGCCCATACCAGCGGCGCCTGAGCCGGCGCCTGGGTTCGATGTGTCCTTCATGTAGAATCCGTATCTGATGAGCGTCATGCCAAGGCCCGCGCGTGACCCGTTCTTTGCCGCGTGCGTCGAGTGGAGGAGATATGTGAGAAGGAAGCCGACAATGTGGAAGGACACGGAGATCATGCCGTTCCAGATGAAGCTGAAGAAAGACCCAACCGGCATTCCGTCAATGTAGACCTCGTCTGACCCGCCCAGACCAGGTGCAAGAATCGTCGTCTCCCAGTATGGGGGCGCTGCGTCGGCGGCGGCTTGTTCGTACGACTAGACAGGTCATGTTAGCACATGTTCTAAGGACAAAGCAACGTGAACTGTCTCAACATACTGGAGGCATCTCCTCCTTTTCCTCGCCGTTCAGGTCTGGCTTTGCGTTCAGGTTGGAAAAGACTCCATCAGACTGGATGCCGCCTCCATAGACCCTGCCTCGTGCTGGTCCAGCAGCGGGAGCGGTCGTCGTGGGCGGCGCTTGCGGTTGCGGCGCCGGCCTCCTGGTGGGCTGTAACCGGTATTCCGTGTCGTCTTGTGTTGCGCCGCCAAGCGTGGTGGATGAATTGCCGCGCACTAGCCTCTGCGTGTCGTCCGCGTCGTCGTCGCTATCGTCGCCATCGGTATCGAAAGCATCGGCAAGGTCGGAATTGACGGGGGCGCGTGGCATTATTGATGATGCCCTCGAATGGAATGACGGAGGTGGGGAGTTAGGGATCGGTTGCGTCGGCCTTGGCACATCGTCGGTCGGGGACTCCAAGTAGTCCTCATCGTGGACGTTCACCTGCATGAGTAGTTAGTTAATGCGATCAAGTCGCTCCAGAAGTGCTCCGCGCATTATCGTACCCGTTCGTAACCACCCGACATTGCGAAGGTTGCGGGATATGTAGCGTTGGTGATTCGTGTTTCACCGGGCGCCCCTTGTTCAATCGGTCCTGGTCAGGAGAAAGTTGTCGGTGGTGCTGCGGCCAGAAATGGTGCGCTCGACGCGTTCGGTAAAATGGAGAAATTACAATAGGAAAGAGTCAAAAAGGAAGCAAGGAGAGGCGAAGAAGAAGGGAGCGAATGAGCCTCGTCAGCAGGCAGGTGGACGACGACGGAGGGTTGATGAAGGGAAAGATACCGCCACAGCCGATCGCTGTCACCAGATGACAGGAAGCGGCTGACGAACGAAACTTGGCAACTGGAAGTCAGTGGAGCCGGGCGGAAACGCGGCCACGGCGCTAAACCAGGAACGCTAACCTTAATTTGGAAGGTGTGGCTTGGCTTTCAATTGTGGCTTGTGACTTCGAGATTGCTTCGATGACGATCACGAAAATGGAGCTCAATGCAACGAACGAATTGAGGATCCGCAAATCACCGCAAATATGGCCAGCGCAGCAAGATCCGTATGTCAACCGCATCACTTCCCCTCGTATGTGTGCTAACACATTGTTGAAACAGGCGCTCGCTCCCCGCATCCAGCGCGCCATCGAGCGATGGCCATACGATGCGCTCCGACCCGACTGCCAGTTCCAGGAGGCCTTAGCCAAGCGTCTCGCGGCTGGGAACATTGCGCCCCCAGGTGTGAGCTTCTCTAACCAGGCTGTAAAGCAGGCCGCCGAGTTGAAGCAGGCCAATGCGATCGATGCGCTTCTCGGAGACAGGTTCAAATTCAAGGTCAGTGGCCACACTCCCAAGCGGAAACAGGAAGTTGACATTGGAACACAGTACCCGATCAGCAAGCGAACGCTGGAACCGAAGACGAATCCTGCATACTTCAAGGATCTCATTGCTGAGCTCGAGGCAGCCCCGACTCGAAGTTGGCTGGTGCGAATAAAAAATAAGCTGACGGGCATGATCCGCTTGAAGTAGCGTGACCGACGGGCTGTCATGATATTGTACGATAGGAACATATCTGCATCGATTGGCGTTATGGGGAAGGTTGTACATTATACGAGGGACGGAAACTCTTGCAGACAGGTGAGAAACAGGCGTAGGGAGCAATCCCTAATCACTCAACTAGGGATTTTGATCATCAACCCCATCGAAGGATTCAGGCACTTGATACGAGCCGTGATAGTTCAAGACACAGTTCAACCCCACCAACAGTCATGGACTGTGGTCGTAATCACATCCAATTTCACCCATCAGGTTGCTGGCGTGGGTATATACATGCGCAACATGCAAGGCCGTCCCTTTTCTACCCCTATATGTACTTCCTCTCCGGGTCAAGCTTATCGAACATCTCCATGCTCTTCTCGTACATCGTAAAGACGATACCACCACTCATTATCAACCTCGCCAACCTCGGCAGCGCGCCGCTCCAGAACGTCAGGATGCCCTCCTGCTTAAAGATGATGGTCGCACACCGGAACGAGTTGCCGTAAAGCTGTCGGGCTTCGATACTCTGCATGCGCGTCTTGACTGTGTCGAGCGGTTGCGTCACATAAACAGTGATGAGACCAGCAATGCCTCCCATCGCAAAAGTACCCATCGCGCCCAGCTTCTCCCCAGGCGCTGTGTAGCCCTCCGCCAGCTGCTTCAGCGCATTGTAAACCGAGAAACGCGTAGCACTGTTGGCGGCCTGGCGCGCCGTCGTGGGCACGAATCCCTGGAAGAAGCCGCGGATGCCGCGCTCGCGCGCAATGATGGGTACGGCGTGGAGGAAGCCACGGAGGCGGGGCTTGGCAAGTTTGCGGTCGTCGATGCTAGGCGAGCGGACAGCCTCGGTTAGCCATTTCACTGGCGCACGGTGAACGAAAAAGGGGGAAAACATACAGTGTCGTCTTGATGCTCTCGGTCGGCGTGACTGCGAGCAGCGACTCTGTGACACCGGCGCCGAAGCCCGCGAGCACGGTCCGAGGACCGGAGAGCTTGCCTTCGGAATCGGCGAGCATTGTTTTGTACTGGTCAAAAGCGACGAATCCTGCGAATTGTCTTAGCCGCTGCGCTCACTTTGTGCGTGTCCCTAGGGGTCTCATACGGATTCCCGCCTTGAGCGAGTTGCCAATGATCAATGTCGTGCACCCGGCATACCACTGCGAGCCGAATGGCGGCCATGGCAGTTTCTCACCCGCGGCTAACCTGCGGTTGAGCTGTGTTCGTGTCTTCGCAACTGATGGCGCAGTTTGTCAGAGTTCGGGACGCAAACGGAAGGTCAATTGATTGCGAGCGACGACGTACACTCGGCTGGATAGGTAATGGCTGGGACACGGACAGGGGGTTAGCAGTGTCAGCGGCCGTGGGGGGTTCAGAGCTCACCAATTTCAACAGCGCCAGCCGTTGAGCCAGCGAGGATAGATCGCAAGGCGCTCGGCCCCTTCAACGCCGGGTGCGAATCGTCATTCGGCGCGGTGGACGACATGCTTGCGACGTAAGGGGCCCCGGTGTCGGGAATGGAGTCATGGATGGAGCTCTACTTTTTCGGTGATGCAATCGGAGGACGGGGTCAAGCATGATGCAAGGAAGTGGGGTTGTGCAGGGTTAGGGTTCTTTTGCCGTTGACTCCGAGTGCCGGCTTCCGCCGGCCCTCAAACGTCTGCTTGCACCGCAACAGAATTTTTGCCCCACAGCAGCACGACTCGATTCCTGCACTACCATGGTTGCGGCATGGCCCAACTTCTATCCTGAAGACTTCGACGTCCCGCCATCTCAAGGGCGGCCTCAACCTACTCGCGAAATGAACAGCCCTCACGAGTGACTTCGCCATTGACGCGATACGCCATCCGCTGCGCCTTTTTGCACCTCGTGGAGATCACCTGACCAAGTATGCGCTCCGGGGGAACACTGGGGCCGATTCCAGTACGCAGCACATCAGGCAACATCCCAGACACGTTTGCTCCCAACTTCCATTCTGGGGCTTCGCTCAAGCTTGAAGAAGTTGGCGGGTGTCGACCTCCCCGGTTGGTGATGGCGGTTAAATGCCCCTCGGTGGCACAGCGTAACATTCGGCCATTTGGATGGTAGACATAAAAGTCTGGCCTGCTCCCGGCCTCAATGGACGATCGGGACCAACAGCGGTCAACTTGAAACCAACGAACAATACTTGCGCCTGCCTTCGCCAAACATGCCCAAACGAAGAGCCCAAGACATTTCCAAAGATGAGCTGACCCCGCAGTCCAAACTCAAGCTTAACAGCGGGTACGAAATGCCCCTGTTGGGATTCGGTGTAAGTATGTTGATATCGGCATAACTTCTTCGAGATGTACTGATTTACGTCAGGTTTGGTCCATGTAAGATGCCACTTATGTCAAACATCACCTCTCTGCTGATCAAGGCATCCAGTGCCCCATCCCAGACTGCGCAGGCGTGCAAGCACGCATTGGAAGCCGGATATCGACTTGTAACTGTGCCCGTACTACGTATGCTGCTGTTCACGGGATTTCTCACATTCGTTGACAGATCGATACCGCCGCCGTCTACAAAAACGAAACCGAGTGTGGAGCAGCCATCGCCACTGCCCTTAAAGCCGGGACCGTCAAGCGCGAGGATGTTTTCCTAACAACCAAAGTATCAACACCACTGGCAGGCTACGAGGGAACCAAGAAATCCATCACAGCCTCTCTGGAGAAACTCGGGCTCGAATACATTGATCTCGTCCTCCTTCATGGCCCATATGGTGGCTCCGATAGGCGAAAGGGCTCGTGGAAGGCTCTCGTCGAGGCCGTCGACGAACGCAAAGTCCGCAGCATCGGCGTCAGCAACTACGGGATCCAGCACCTCGACCAGCTCGAGGTCCACATCAAGGAGCTCCAGGCCGAGCGCGGCGGTAAGGCTGACGCGGGTGGAATCATCTCCCTTGGCCAATGGGAAGCCCATCCGTGGTGCGTGCGCGACGACATCGAAGTCTGGTGTCGCAAGCGGAACATTGTTTTCGAGGCGTACAGTCCTCTTGCGCGCGGATTCCGAATGAAGGACAAGACTCTCAAGGCGGTGGCGGAGAGTTGTGGCAAGACCCCTGCGCAAGTGTTGATTCGTTGGAGTTTGCAAAAGGGGTTCGTGCCGCTGCCGAAGAGTAATAAGAAGCCGCGGATCAAGGCGAATGCGGAGGTTTTTGACTTTGAGATTGGAGAGGATGATATGCGCCGGCTCGAGATGAAGGAGTTCAAGACGACGTACTGGGATCCGACGGTGAGTGGGTTGGAGGATCTCTTTCCGTGATGTCATAGTGGGAGGATTGGGGTGATGCCTGGAGACGGGACTCTGATGCTTATCTCATTGTTAGCATTTTCGTTTGGATATCGGGCAAGGCTGGCACTTTCCCTTGCTGTCAATCGCCAGCTTGAGTTTCGAGTCGATGCCGGTTGAGGAAGATGTTGCAACTGGGCTGCGGGAGGAACTGCCTACGTGCAATTTCGGGGCTGACTCCCACCGCGAGTGTGGAGCAGCGAAGCCCAGTCACCAGCAATCTTGACATCGAATATTGGGTCGCCGTCCGTCGTGTCAATCTGGTCACTGAGCATCACTCTGAATGGCACCTGTATGGAATTACGAGAGCAGGCTCTTTCTCACATTCATGGAAAGCCTATATAGCGCACCGCGGCTATTGTACTGAGAAGGTAGGTATATTCCCTTGGTGTTTAGTAACTTTGGCCAGAAACTCAAGGAGGCAAACAATCAACGAAGAAAGCCACTAACGCCGGCCAAATACCTCAAACTTCTGCCGTATCAAACCTCGCTCCTCCTCTCATGTCTCAACGCCATTTTCTTGCGGCATTAACCTCTTAGAAGTCGGGGCGCTCCTGCTTCAGATCATCCTGCTTCATCTCAAAATCCTCGTCATCCTCGTCATCCTCTTCAGAGATATCCATGTACAAGGCGTAGTTCACCTCAGTCTTGTTCGAACGCGCGCTCGATCTCAGCGCACGAGGGGTATCTCCGGAGGTCGCCTTGCTGACCCGGCTTGAACGACTACCAGCACGGGCTGCCACACGCTCGTTCACATACTCGCTTTCCTCTTTCATATCCTCATCCCGCTTTTTCTTCGCATTGTGGCGGGGGCGAGTAGGAAGCTCGCTCTCCGCGGTGTCGGCTCGAGCTCTCTTCTTGGGACGTCCGGAGGTTGGGGTGTCACGATCAACAGCTTTACCGCGCGCCGCCTTCTTGCCGTTTTGAGATTTGGGAGTTCGGGGCTTGTACTTCCGCTTGGGGATTGCATTGACGCTCTTTTTGACATCATCATCGGAAATCTCGTAGTCAACGATGCTCTCGTCCTCGTCCTCGCCCTTGATTCCTTTGTTCCGGGCGCGCGGCGCCCGAAAGGCTGTGCGACGGGGCATCACGGGAACAATGACAGGCATCTGCCTGGCTCTCGGAACTGCCTCAGGGTCATCGACAAGGTCCATGTTGTGCTCCAGTCTCTCTGCGACGCGGCGACCGCCCTCATCGTTATCCACGACTCCAGAGTGGGTGTCGAACCAACGCTCAACCACGTCGCCGCTCTGCGGTCCCTCGACGCCCTCATATCCGCGCATGACTTTGACCATGCGCTGTTCTCCACCTCCATCGTTGTGGATCATCTTGTAGGGACGGTAGTACCAGGCCTCACCATCCTCAAGCTTGTCGAAGGTGCCCTCAATCTCGGCAATCAGCTCACGCGCCTCCGGGGTCTCGGGAACCATAGCGACCCCGCCAGAAGGCCAATCGCGAATGCGCAAATCGACAATGTACATCTCGTGCTTCGAGGCGGCCGGCAAAAGAGTCGCAAACTTGGCGAGAGTCGCGCCAGTCATGCGCGTGGTCGTGTTCGCAGACGGTGGAAACAGCGTGACGCAAAATGTCGCGTTCGGATACAGCAGGCCCGGGACAGCGAGAAAGGTTCCCTCGATCTTCAGAGCGCGACTAATCATCTCCGGTCGGAAAGCTGCGAGACCACCGGCGGGCTCGAGCGGCTTGAAAGGCCGCACGGGGTCGACTTTCTGGCGCACGATGGGCACCGCGAAGTTCACCATCTCGGGGTAAACGATGCGTTCTTCGAGCGCAAAGTTGTTGGGCGGATTGGGGAAGGGGTTGGCCATCGCGAAGTGACTGGGCGGGTTGGCGATGGAGTTGCCCATCGCGAAGTTGTTGGCCGAATTGGCGGTGGTACTGCCAACCGAGAACGGGTTGCGCGGATTGGCGTCCGGGTTGTCCATCGCAAAGCGATTAGGCGGGTTGGCGATGTGATTACCGGCGGCCGCACCACCAGCGTTGGAGGGCCAGCTGTTGAAACCGCCGTCCATGCCGCCCATGTTGGCCATGGGGGCGGTTCCGTTGCTGGGGATGCCAACGGGGCCAGAAGTACCAGCAGGGCCGGGAGTACCGGCGGGGGCAATGGGCGCGTACACGTCGTGGAAGAGGCCGTAGCTGGGGCCGCCAGAACCTGCCATGCTGAAGGTCTGGAAGCTGGATTTGGAGTCTTGATTAGTTGAGAGTTCAGACAAAAAGCAATATCCGAAGCAAGACTTACGACGAAAGATCCACGAATCGAGCGGTCGGGAAGAAATGCTGGGGTGGCAGGGAGCGACTGGGTCGACAAAAGGTGTTGTGGCGGAATGGAAGCTGTCTCAAGGTGAGCGTGCAACTTTGTGGCGGAAATATGGCTACAGAATGCACTGGAGGGCAAGGCAGTTGAAATTCTTCTCGGCGTGGGTCGGGACGAGGGCACAACCCCGAATAGGCCGGGCCCTCTGAGGTCAGATGATGAAAAACGGCGAGGATTTGTACGGGGTTCTTGGGGCGTCACTCCAGCATGTTGAAGACATCGTGATGCCCAGAACATTGCCAGTGCTCAGAACAGACAACACATACGCTTGAGACAAAGGCAACCAGTTAGCTCAATGATTCTTCAATTTTAACAGGCGGGAGTTACATATTGTAGCTGAGTCTATCTATTAACAAGATGACAGGAATGTTTACTCGGCGGGCAAAGACTATTTCCTCCCGAATGCCGATCATCATGAATTATGCACACACAACAAGGAGATGTTCAGCTTGATGCAGAATAGCACGATCCCACAGGTCCAATTCACCGGTTACAACCCGAAAGAGAGGACGGTGAAAAGAAACGGAGTCTTCTCAAGTAGAACGCTTTTCCTGGCGCGCTTCACAAGCAGTCCGAGCTTGGAGTCCTAGAGTGAAAGTTTGTCATGCTACAGACTGTTGAACAATGCCTTGCGGGAGCATGTCTGGAGAGAAGCGTCTTTCGGGCTTGTTGTTGATATGGCAGGTATCTCAATTCTATGGCGGCGGCTGAATTTGGCGACCGTAGAGTATCTGATAAGTCCATGCTTCGTTAGTCTCGGGGTTCGGGCCGGTGCGCCAAACCCGATCCCGTCCCGCAAAACCGGCGGAAAGGCGGGGCTCGCCCGGAGGTTGCCGCCGTTCCTGGCCGGGCTTCAATCGGCCTTCAGCTGGGCTGCAGCAACATGACAAGAGATGCAAAAGCAAGATGCCCCGATCTTTTTAGGGTGTTACCATGAAATGCCATCGAGCCCTCGTCTTTGTCCTCAGTTGATTGCTTCCATCTTGGTGAAACGATGTGCACCAAACATGCAGAATTTAGAGTTCAACTGCTCCGGGCTAACGCGGACGGAACACGTCATTGCTGGGACTCGTGCCCGGCGACACAGCTGACCAATCTTGCAGAGCTCCTCTTGCGTCGTCCAGGATTGAGACTGTTGATGTCACACTTGTCATCCCGGGCTTTGGCTGAAGCTCGATCAGTGACTGCCTCGAGCGAAGGTCACGGGCGGAGGTCCCGAGAAAAGGACAATTTCTCTCACTACACTGTGTATCTTGGAGTCCTGAACAGGTGTGACGCAGATTCTCGTCTCGTCACGTTCCAACATGCATGGCTTTCGTAGTACCTGCCCGTTGCCGTTTATACCACGCGACTGCCGCGTGGTGAGCGACGCGCGCTCCGCCTGAAAATCGTTTGACGTTGCCACTGCAGTGGGACTCCAAACGAGTACTCGACCGCGATCAACGCCATTCAGAACAAAGAATAGAGCTCAGATCAAAATGTCTGTGATTGCTGCGCCTGAGTCGATTCCCCTGGGACAGCCCCTGCCGCCAGGGGACGTCCATGTAAGCAGTCTTCCCACACAGATCCGCCCGCACCTTGCTAACCCTCACCAATAGGAAATCAGCGTGCAGCTCCCTGCCTGGGCTGACACAGAGGGGTGGGCATCCGGTGAGCCTCGGGTCGTGGATGCTTTGCTTGTTGGCTACCCTCGCTTCTTGACTCCTCGCATAGTCGACTCGTTGGCATCGCGGGTTCATGAGGAGTGGGCATCGAAGACGGGAACTTTTACTGCCGGGAGAAGAGCGCTACTCTTTTGCAGCTACCGACACGCGAAAATGTGCCAGGATTTCCTGCATTGCCACTCGGACCCGGTTGTCGGCTTGGACCGAATTCACATTTTCTCTGTGGATTGGAACGGGGCGGTATCAACTGAAGCCCATGGCGTCGAGCCCATCGGAGGTGGTGGGGAGGTGTTTCCTGGAAGGGAGAATCTCTTCGCTGTATCCTACCCGGGACAACTTTCCTCGGAGGGGAAGGCGTTCTGGCAGCACACGGGGTTCGGGATATCCAGCAGGCGGGCGGCTTATTGGGCACAGTTCGGGCCCTTTTTCGTGAGCGCAACGATCGAGCGCCGAGTTTCTGCGCCGTCTCTCTCCAGCCAATATCTTTGCCCTGGAATCGATGTGGCTACGGTCGCTATGAGGAAGCTCCTTTCAGCCAACCACTCGGCCCTAGGGAAGCTGGCGGTTGGCGAAGACGATGTGTTCCTATATCTTTGTGGCATGGCTGCAATAACGGAAGTTGCAGCGGCGATTCAAGCTATTCAAGGAACTGGTCGCAAGTCACCGTTCACTGCTGTTATCTTCGGGTACCTTTTCATCTTTGACCGCCGCGTAGGATCCGCTGACGTGTTCCAGTTTCTTATACGTCGACACATTCAAAGTCATCACTAGGGTCCTCGGGTACGAAAAAACGCTCTACAAGTTCGATGATTCCGAAATCGACGTATTGGAATCCAAGCTCGAATCCGGAATGCCACTCGATGCGCTGTTTACCGAATTCCCCGGCAACCCGTTGCTGCAGTCCCCTAACTTGGAAAGACTGTGCGTCCTCTCCAGAAAATACAACTTTGTTCTCGTCGTAGATGAAACCATCGGGTCATGCGCCAATGTCAATACCTTGACTTTGTGCGATGTTGTGTGTACTAGCTTGACCAAGATGTTCAGCGGAACATGCAATGTCATGGGCGGGTCTGTGGCACTGTCGCCTGTCTCCCCTTTCCGCGATGATCTCTACACCGCCCTGAATACAAACCACGGAGGCAGCAAGTGGTTCCCAGCAGACGTCTTACTCATAGAAAAAAATAGCCGAGACTTCGTCTCCCGCACACGGCGAGCAAGTGTCAATGCTTCAGCTGTGGCAAAGCAACTCAGGTTGCACCCAGCCGTGAATGAAGTGTATTACCCCAAAGGAAGCGCCAGTCAACATATTTACGAGAAATATAAGCTGCGTGACGGAGCATACGGCTTTATGCTGTCCATACGGTTCAAATCGCCAGCCAAGGCTATTGCGTTCCATGACACGCTGGATGTCGCCAAGGGTCCGAGTTTGGGGACGAACTTCTCGTTGGCTTGTAAGTGCTCTCCCTTATGTGTGTGTGCCGAATTGGTTGCTGATACAAAGTCTCGTAGGCCCGTATACGCTGCTCGCGCACTACAAAGAGCTTACGTAGGCGGCCGAGTACGGCGTGGTGGAGGACCTTGTGAGGATTAGCGTCGGTCTAGAGGAGGAGGACTGGCTCAAGTCAAGAGTTGGAAGGGCGTTGGAAGCGACGCATATCCAAGCGTGAAGTGCTGGGGTGGATCGTTCCAAGTTTGAAGGGGTCTGCAAGACTCTGCGCTAACTAGCGGAGGCACTCATCACCCTTGCTCGACTCTTGGCAGCGGCTTTCTCTGATGTGCGGTTGCTCGTCAGCCGTAAGGTCGCCACTAATTTGAATAATGCCACCTATACAACTAGAAAGCTATCACACGGCGTGTTGCGCTGTTCAAATTCCCACCATGGTGCCAAACCGCAGTTGCCAACGCGCACTCTGCAGGTGTCGTTCATTAGGGTACTGTCAGTAACCTCTTAACCATCTGATGTTCATACCAGTATAATCTCACGCCCATCTCCACCCCTTCGCTCCCATTCCTCGCCATACATGATCCCATGCAGATAGCAATGCGAAATCAATCGAAAGCGACCGCTATCGACTGGCCTCAGCACAACCGGCATCGCCATACCTGCCACAACAGCGACGACATCATCGCTGCGGATCGGATCTGGGAATCCATCCGGGGCCGTCCCAAAGTACCCTTCACCTGTACGGAAGAAGGTCTTGTTTACCGAGAAGACCATGGCCAAGTTGTGGAATTGCCAAGCCGGGCTCCTTGTTATCCCGATCAGCGTCTCCATCTCGACAGAGACGGAGCCCTGCGCTTGTAGGTGACTTGAAGGCTTTACGCCCGTCCTCATAATCTCCAGCCATGCAGCATATGACTGCATCGCCGCCGCATCGCCATTATTTTCGGGCTCATCGTTCATCAGTGTCGTCCGCAGCGCATCTTCAACCCTCTCCCCAGTTGGGTAGGGGCTCCCCCCCGTCCAGCTGCTAATATCCACCCACTCCCGCATTGTCTCGTATACTCGATGAAAGTCCTGCATCTCGTCGGTGCTCTGTGCCGTCGGCACCCGGGGATACGACCCTCCCCGGTAGATAACCTCATCAACAATCATACCGTAGACAACCATTTCTTTTGGGCGGCCTGGTGGGAACTCCCACTTCGCCTCGGCACCGCCCGCAGCCGCGAACCTGTCCCTCACAACAGGGTACCTCACATCGCTCTCTTTCCACCCCCTATCCGACCAGTCCGGCACCCACGATGACAAGTCCTCTCGCCTCCGGTCCGAAGCCACATAAGACAGAACGAACAAGCTCTTGTCGAAGCGTATTGACGCGGCCGTGACCTCGGCATAGATATCGGCCAACTCTCTTCTATAGTCCGGCAGCGATAGCCCATCCACCTTCATGTCCTGCAGCAGCCCATACAGCGCGTAGACCTTATCCTTGGGATCCGTCGCGGCCTTCTCACGGCAGCGAATAAGCACGAGCGCTAGCGTGAGGCCCCTCACAGAGCGCGCAGGGCGGACTTGGTCCATGAGGGCGCGTGCACCAGGGACGCGATGCAGCATCATGCTCTCCACTAGATGCGTCTGCAGGCGCATGGAGTCTTCCCAGCCGCCCCAACGATACTTGATGGCTCCAAGGATATCCACAGCCATGTAAAGACGCAGCCAGGGGAGAGCAATATCCCCACACTGAACGACAACATTAGGCGGCTGTGGAAACGTGACCTCCTGGATGGTCCACATGCGCGAGAACCAGCTGCGGCGAAAAAGAGGCCCGATTTTGTCCTTCTCAGCCGTCGTCGCGTCTGCCGTCAGCTCCCTCGCCTGAGCATGCAACCGCGCCTTAAAGGCAGCCACCACGTCCAAGGCAGCAGCATCCTCGGACCTCGGCCGCCCCTCAAGACCCATCTCCCGCCTCACGCTATCAACATCTCCAATCTCCTCCAGGAGCCGCATCGCAGTCTCGGCCGCCGCATCCTTCTCTCCAAGCCAGACGACCACTCGCGCCGCATCGCGATACACCTCCCCCATGAGCGCGACCTGGCTGCTGCGCTCGTCTAGCGAGGTCTGGTCAATGCAGATGCTGTCGATCCAGAGGGTCCGCTCCTCGGTGGGAGAGCGGAGTGATCGCATTGCTGCTGCGCAGTTCCCGGCGATGTTGAGGGTTCTGGAGGGTTTATGTTCTTCCTCTCCGGACATGGAGTGCTCCTGGGAGCTAATCTTGGTAGTGCAGTGGATGGGATGGCTGAGCACTTGGGCGTCCCATGAGTAGGACAGAGCCCAATACTGTGGTTTTGACTGTGTGGGTGCCGCGTCGAGAGAGACCTCGACGAGGCGACAGCGGAGCGGATCCGAGGCACGGGGCGCTGGCAAGAGGTGGAGGACGCGGATGGATCGGGGGGAGCTGAGTGGTCGATGGCGGTACATGTTGGCGGGGTTGAGGTCTGTCGATGCCATTGTTTTCTATCGCGGGTTGAGATGTATGCCACGAAGTAAAATGTATGATCAATGCTGGAGGGGTTGGGGCCCAAGATATCAAAATGCTCTGGCGCGATTTCCAATTTCCGATTTCCAATTTCCGGTCTCCTTGTCCAGGTGTACACACCCTCAACACGCTCTGCGGCTGAACTGCCATTTTGACCGATGCATGGTCACCACACCCAACTGGCGGCAGTTAGCACTCAACCTGACTCCTACCCTCCTTCCTGGCACGGGTCCAATAAGGCAATCGCTCCACGCTGGCCAAGAAATTTAGGCAGGTGGGGCCGCTGCTGGGATTGGTTTGTCTCCCAGATTCACTCATTTTACGACGGACCAAGAATAGAGCTGAAGCTGGCTTTCGCCCCCAGGTACGGACTATTATTGGACAACTCTCGGCTCTTTGTTGACACCAGAGCACGCCGGACTTGAAGCCCGTTGCAGAAACAGAGACAAGTTCATACTCACTCGCTGCCCTTGAGTGTTATTTCCCCGAGTGAGCCAGTGAATTGGGACAGAATATATTTCCAATAAGCGTAAAATTTATTCCCTGATGGCTTAAGTATACCTCGTTCCTTGTGTCGGCGGAGTTCCCCAGCTGAACTGGAACCACTGCTGTCCCGGGACTACTTCTTCGACGGCCAGGCACCAAGCCTGTTCCCTTCCCCAATAAAACCATCTAAACCTACAGCGGCGGTCGATATTCCCAAGCCTAGCCGCTACCTCCCTCTAACTCCTTACAGTCGACGTCCCCTTAAAATCCTCCAGCAACCGATCACTGCGACACAGATGCAAAATCTGACTCGCAAGCGTGGTAGGCCGCCTTGGCAGGAAATGTTTCGTCCTCCCGCTCAATATAACGAAAAACATATTACACAAAATGACTAAGTGAACAGTAACACCCACGGCAACTAACGCCAGTGCCGAGAAGCCAGACATAACTCCAAAACTCTTTGCGGGGAGTAGAGATCTCACCCCAAGCCCGGTGTTATATGACAGTTTAAGCAGCAGGGGCATAAAGATAATCGTAACATAGACTATTAAAACGGTAAAAGAAGCCCACAGCTTGACAATCTTCCCCTTTGCAGCCGTCACCCTAAGACTCGCCAGGAACCCCAAACTTGTAAAGTCGCTTTAGACTAGGCTGGCATAGACAGATTCCTTTTCAGACTTCCCCTTCCCCTTCCGCAGCCGCTATTTAGCTTAAAGATTTGAAGCTTGCGCTAGACGCTCTACCACATAATACTACCGACAGTAAGGGATAGGGTGTAGATGACCTTAGTAATGGTCGTCTTGGAGCTGGTGCTGTTTACGCTGTTGTTAGCGTTGAGGAGTTTAGTCCCGATCTTTACAACTTGATACAAAGCGCCGATAATAGCTGCCTAAGTTAGCTAGATAATGCACTTAGTGATAAAGACGGCACGCTTAGTGAGGAAGAAGCGTATTGCGTCGTGCCGGTCACGGTATAGGGTGTAATCTTCAGATCGGAGTGGGAGGATGTAGCTTGGGTTGGTAGTTGTTATAAGCTGGTATTAGTATGTGAGTTAGGTTGATCCGTCTTCTTGGGGAACAAGAGAAACAGGGACGTGCTGCAGCGTGAATCGAATTCCGCTTAAAACTCCCTTGATAACCTTAAAATAAGTGAAAGAGGGGAGCTAGTAGAAGATATAGAGAGCACTTTAGTTAATGTAGTTAGATTTGCTAATGAGGGGCGCCACGCCTCTAATCCCCTTAAGGTTATGGTACAGCCTACTTTATTGGAAGTGAAGCGTTGCGGTAAGGAGTAGCACCTTAGTAACGACGAGACTGTAAAGAATCCACGTAATAATGGTGACGCTTAAGTTAATCGACACAGTTACCCATTTTAACCTATTAAATCTTTCAGCTAAGTATGAGAGGCTTACCTACCTGATTCCCCACATTCCTCCTGAGAAGGCCGTGATGATGGTCGCGATAATGACGAAGATGGACGAGGACATAACGACGGCGTAATGCTGGCGTTTTAGTGCTCAAAACGGGACTGTGAAACTGAATATACCTATGTATTCTAAGTAAAGGGCGTTATCTACATCTCTGCCCTTAGGTAGGGATAACTGGTGGAAGGGCTGAAGTTAGCGCTGCCCCAATAAGCTGGTCACCCCCAGTCCAAGACATCGCCAACATGATGGAGATATTAGTAGGCCATATTGATACGAACGTCCCCACAGGGGATAGCAAATCAAGATAGCGCTCCGTTGCACACTCCTTCCGCAACGTCGGCTGGTACCCTGAGCGAGTACCTGATGGGACCCGTCGAGTCAAAACGCTGTGATATGGTTGAATCGGGCGTCTCCCAACAACCTTTCAAGTCTTCTCGCCTGGTGGTACAGGTGGATGATGTAACACTCCAGTTGCTGAAGTGTGTGGACGACTAGCTGCTGTGGGTTCATTCCACATGTATGGTTCATAGCACCATATAGAACCGCGTGGTTATGGGCCTTGATGTCCCTAAGAAAGACTTGCGGCATTCCCCTGTGGTGGGTTACCACAGGGGAGTCATCATCACGCAATCTGGCCATGATTCTATCTAACAGCTCCGGAATAATGGTATCGACCTTTGCCTCGGCGTTCCGGCTCATTTGGGCATCAATTAGCGTTATAGTAGACGCGAGAACGTCGACTTTTTCGATAGATGGGATCTCTGTGAACATGATTACGATTGGGCTCTTACATACATAGGATAAACTCAAGGAGGATGGATGCTGAACGTTCTTACTGCCTCCATGGCAAAAGTTGAGAGCACCATGTTGTGCCCAGAATGGTGGAGGGTTTTGAAGAGTTTGCGAGAAGTCGCACCTGATTACTTGCGGTTTGCGCATGAGTGTATTGCCTGGGGATTTGCGATGCAGGAAGTTGATACAGCGCAAGACAGGAAAGAGAGCCAGATTCCCTTTTTCGGAGGTGTTGGGAGGAGGATAGGAGAGCTGGAAAGGGGGGAGATTGTTGCTACATGTGGGTTAGCATCTAGATGCATCTGAGCATCGATGTCTGCTACGTGTATCTGTTCTGTGAGACAACTCTCAGTTCGCAAAATTTCCTTTTTTGAACCTCACTCACGTGACATTGCTCACCCTGGCTCAGGTTCGGCTCAGTCCCTGCTCAGGTTTTGCTTCGGCTGGCTCACCTTTGCTCACCCTAAGTTCTATGATGTCTATTGGCTGGAAAGCGGCCTACCCCTACCGAGCGGCTGGCCTACATCGCGATGGTGGACGAAGAACTGCGCCGACTTCGCGCTGAAGAACATCCAGCGCTTTTTGGGCTCAAATATCGGTGCCCTGAATGCCGGAGTAACGCTCCGCTTGCGATGTTCAGGGGCGATGTCAGAGGAACTATTTGTCCGAATTGTGAGAAGTGTTTTAAGCCTGAGGTTGGCCACCTTGTGCAGGCTCTATATCTGCGAGCGGGACTCGGCAACGTTACCTAGGCGTGGAGCGGTATTAAGGCAAGTCTACCAGTATATGTGGCGCGGGAGCAACAATGGAATGTTTTGTTCTCGCGGATGCCCGCATGAACTGTGATCTCTTAGAACCTTTCCTTTTGATTAATTCCTGCATTCTCCAGCACAGCTTAATCTTTGCCGCCAATGATGCAACTACTTGCAACAAACTGGATCATGTGGTAAGGGGAAAGTTGAAATTTATACAGCTGAGGGTTTACTCAATTCTTTAATTTTCTCCTACCTCCGTCTCCACCAACATTTGCTCTCAAACCCATTTACTATGTCCACCAACTCAGATAAGCAAAACCCCAGAGACTAGACACCACGGCAGAACTTTAAACAAACACGCCAGCTCGCAAATCAGTCCACTGTAAACCACGCAGATAGCGAGGGCTAGACACCGGTATTGTCGGAAAGAAGGGGGTTCAAAGGGCCCAGGGCATCCATGCCACCTTGACGGCAGTCCCATCTATCCTGCGATCGCAGTAAGCCGACCAAAAAGAGGAAGCCCCTCAATTCCATGGTCCTATTCCATGGGCTGTGGGGTTACCTGTCATGGTGACCTAATGGTCCGGCTATTGCAGGTCCGAGGGCGGAGGGGTCGTTTGGCAATGAATGCATGCAACGAGTATAAAGAGTACCCGCAGTCCGGGATGCGAGCAACTGACTTCCTTTCCCCAAAACTACCTACCTATCATCTCTACCCTTCTCCCGACAGTAACTTGATAAGCATCCAACGTGCGCAGCGTTATCTTCCCCCTCGTCCGTGTTTTCTCTTTCACGTCCAGCACTATAACCTCCCCCTACCGCAGACAGCGTACAATACGGTACTACACAATTCCTCCGGCGAAAGGGGTATGATGAAGTGCACTCGCAGGTGCCTGGATGGTGCCTGTTTTCCCATAGCGTGGTATTCTCTCGGGTGACTAAGAATGTATTAGGTAACTATCTGAGCGCATGAGCTGGTGCTAATTCCCTTCCAAAGGAAGCGGCTGAGATTATACGGCCTTGAACTTGATCTGGATGATATCAGCGAACGGATCATGCTTCATCATCCCCTCCTTCTCTTGCTTTTGGGGAGAATACCTGACACTCGCGGGACAGCCTGAAACTACGATTGCGCCACTATGGCCCCGATCGCTATCCCCGCCCCGGCTGCTGCTGCTGCTGCCGCGGCCGTCGACAACTTGAGTGCCAAGGCCAAGGGCACTGCCACCAGGCGCATCTTGATTCGCGCCAGCTGAAGGCACAGCTGGCGGCCATGCTGGGCAACTGGACCGAATTTTTGTTCTCGCTGATCCGCGAGTCAGCCGTGTCGCGGGCCATGACGCGCCTGTACTTTGCAGACCTTAACACGCACGCCGAGTCGGACGTCGTGATTATCAGCGTGGGATCGTGTGGGCTCTTATGCGCCTACACGATAGGTAAGCTACAGCCCAACCTACACATCATCATAGTGAAGGCGGGCGTGGCAATAGGTGGTAGGGTGTGGCTAGGCGGGTAGCTGTTCAGCGCCATAGTTATGCGTAAGCTGGCCGATATGTTCCTACACGATGTGGGCGTGCCGTTTAAAGACAAGGGTAATTATATCGTTATGCACTATACCGTCTTATTTACTAGCACTGTACTAAGCTCGATGTTAAGTATGGACAACGTCAAGCTCTTTAATGCGACAACACTTAAGAACCTTATTATACGCTTATTACTTACCGACGGCGATAGTGATAACCTTAACGGCGGTAGTATCGTTACTAGTAATAACGAGGGAGTGGTCTGGGCCGCCAGCGTCATTAAAAACTGTACGCTAATACCAATACACTATAATAACCAGAGCTACATAGACCCGAACACCATCAACACACCTGTCGTGATGTTAACTATGGGCTACGACGGCCCCTTTAGTGCTTTCTCGGTTAATTATCTTGTATAGATGTGCTAGATCGAGCAGCTTGGTGACATGCGCGGCCTGGATATGCAGTTGGCCGAGGACGCTATCGTCAAGGGCACGCGCGAGATTATTCCCGGCTTGATTGTCAGTAGCATGGAGCTGTCGGAGGTGGACGGTGCAAACCACATGGGTGAGCTCATTTCCCCTAATTAACTTCCAAGCTTAGTCTTATCATGGATGGTGCAGCTAACAGGCGGTAGGACCTCCCTTTGGCGCTATGGTGCTGAGCGGTGTGAAAGCTGCCGAAGAAAGTCCTCCGTGTTTTTGACGTGCACAAGGCCTAGAACGACAAGTAAACCAATCTTGCTTGCAAACATCTAAGGGGGCCAAGTGACTCACCGAGGTAGTGGCAGAATGATTCGTGCCGAGACTCGTGAGGGAACAGTGCAGAGTAGGGGAGGCGTTTAGACGTCCTGTACTTTAGCTTCTGCCCAATCATGTTGCTCATGTGGCACTCAGCTGTTTGGTGGTCTTCAACATTCTTCACCCTCCAAGAGCACGTAAGCGATTGCTTGCCCACCAAAACGTTTCTAGCCATCATTCTAACACGGTCTTGCTTTCCATGTTTTCATAATTTGTAGTCACACACCCCTCGAGGGGCTGCATGGAGAGTTGATCAGTGGAAGATTACAGGGAGAGTAGAGTGAAGAAATTAATGGCTGTATAGAAGGTTCCAGGAAGGATTTGCGGCTTTCCAGGTTGAGTGTTATGAAAGTGCAGAAATAGGCCAGGTTCGGCGTCCAGGCGGGCGACATCCTGCAGCAGCTGATTGGCAATGTCCTCAGGCCGGTAGGTCGCTACAAGCTGATCATAGTATGAGTCTGCACCCGCCGAGGCTTTCTTAAAATTGCTCTTGGACGCAGAATACATTTGAGGGACGCTAGAGTTGCTTGGTTGGTAATGGAGCATCGGAGTGGACTTTGCATGAGTCACCGGCGTTCTGCCGTCCCGCAATTCATTGGGCAAGCGACAAGTGTGTCCGCGATTTTCTCAATCAGGCAGCAACTACGCCCCGCAACGCTTCAACCCACAACATTGAAAAACAAATACTCATATTTTGTGGGTCCACCACGTCCTCTATCTTTGATCCACAGCGCCCAAAATCTTCATCCGTTACAATCCAGTGGCACATCACCATTCACGATGACCTCCCATATTCTCTCCCCAACCGCCCCCTTGCCTGCATCTGTCCTCAACGAAATCGCCAACGGCGGCGCACTCGATGAGATCTCCAACTCGGGCGGTGCCGTGCGACGCTACATCTTCAATCATGGGCTCCGCGAGAAAACCACCGGCAAGCTCAGAAAAGCATTGATCTTCTTCGTCTATCAAACCGGGCGATACGGTCCGCAGAACGGCTTCCGTCTTGTCTTTGTACATCAAGGATTTTGCATTGCGAGTGCGACCAAGAACGCAGAAGATGCAGAGGATGAGATCGATCGTGTGGATATGGACATACCACAGGGACACATGGAGGTGGTGGTTCTAGGGGATGCGCCGCCGCGGATTGAGGACCCGGCACAGGACTCGACGGAGGGGCCAGTGGAGCATGGAGACTGAGAATGGAAGGGCAGTTGAACGGTTGGATAGTGGCTTAGAGAGTTATGGATCACATCGTCACAATGCCAAGGAGACTAGCAAATATACTTGGATCAGTTCATGAGAGCTATCTTCAGCTTATCAAGACGCTAAAACCACCAAAGTGCTTTCAGGCCAGGGCTTTGGCACGTCAATGATGTGCGCTCAAGATCGCAGCATAGGTTTAAGACGTAACCGGGATGGGAAGAGCATCCATCCTGCTCGGGATCAGCTCGGTTAATATTCCTAAGCCGTCAGCAGTATCACATCACAGTGAGCACAAAAATCAAGCCTGCCCCTGTGTCAAGCAGGGCAGTAAGTAAGACGGCAAAATCATGATTGTACCTGTAATGCCTCGGTCAGCTCAAGGACAGGTTTTCTGAAATCACCCATCGAGGGCTGTCTAGGTGATCAAGAGACCTCACCGCCCCATGTAGTTTACCGCAACCTATCGCAAGAACCGGGTTTTCTAACCCTATTTCCTAGAGGGCACAGACCAGTGTTCAAGACCTGAGGCGTCATCATTGTACCCAAACAGTTTAGTCCCGCTTATAATCGATTTTCTCGCAGTATATATCAGATCCCTAGAAGCCATTAACCTGAAAGGGTAGATCCGGTTCTTGTGAGTGTCACCGGTAAAACTATCAGATGCCACCATCAACTTAAACCACAGACACACACCAATCATCACTCGTCGGCAGTTGTGCCAAGGCTGGGTGGCTGAGTGCATCGAGTGTGTCTCGCAATTTATCGAACCTCTTGGCGAGACACAGGCTTACTCGATGGGAAGGTGTCGGCGTAAGCATTTTGAGTTTGGATTCTGAGTTCTTGAATAGGCGAGCGAATCAAAGGCTTTCCCACAACGCTTCGTTGCGTTGGGCTGTAAGTGTTCTCAACCCCGGTCATTTATGATCAGCTGCATCTCCGAAACCTTGCATGACTTCAATTATCAAGAAGGCTCAGCTAGGTCACTTCGGACAAGAAGGACCAGCAAGTCGGGTCATATTTTGCCGGTTGAGACACTCACGAGGACTGGAGACGGAGGTATAAAGCCGGTGGATGTTGTCCGTTTCCTTGTGTCCTCATCTCTCAGACCAGACATCAAATTCACTCAACAACAATCATTATCACAACCAAAACCAACCATGAAGATCACCAACCTTCTCCCCCTTGCCGCTATTGCAGCAACTTTTCCTACCGAGCCTCGAGATAAGATTGACACAGGGGCCACTCCTCATACCATCGTCTGGGTCGATCTCTGGTCCGGATCGAATTATTCCGGTGGCTGGGAAGCACTTGAGCTTTCCACAGCTTCTTGCCGTTAGTCTTCTCCAGTATACCGGTTCTATCCTCTAAAGCTTCGATCTTCTGCTAGAGCTGACAACATTGATTCCCGTCTCAGATAACCTCGGCGACGGCTGGAAGGACAAAGTTGGCTCTGCCATGTCGAAGAGTCGATGCACTTACTTTGGGTATGACGCTGCATTCTTACCAAGGTACTTCAAAAAGAGAGGAAGAAAGGTGCTGATTTCACGACAGGAAAATCGATTGTAAAAATGAGGTTGGCTGGACTGAGAATGGAGGTGATCCTTACTTGAGCGGAGTTAAGTCTATTAGGTGCCCGTGGTGATACATAGTCCTTGCTCCGCAGATGGTGATATGATGCATTCCCAGAGCTTGTGGGGGACTTAGGGATAGACTATAAGATTGCGTCTCTTCAGTTCAGAAGGTCATTTTGTCGAAGTTTGAGAGTAGTACCATTGAACGGGTAGAAACGCGGCCTCTGTGCCGCGCCCCCCAAACGAACAAAACAAACCACACCCGCAGGAAACCAGAATATGTCTCCCTTGATCGAAAGGGAACGAGTCAGACATAGGAAATAGAACGACGTACAAGTGAAACTCTGGGGTGTTTTGGTCTGCAATGGACCGATGCGCGCGAGAGAAGTAACAATCAAAAACTCCAAGCGACGACGACAAAGACACACTGTTTTCAACAATTCAATCCATCTCTACAATGACCATTCACTCAATCGGAGGGAATTGCTGAGAAACTCCCTCGAAGAGGCGTAAGTGCGGAAGGGCAGTGATGTTGGCTATCACGGGGCGCTAAGCAGGTGTTGAGTTGAGGGGCGGGGGGTTTGACACGGGACAGGAATATATCAAGAAAATATGCCAAGGCAAAACAGCGCACTATTTTTAAGGATGAGAGTCTAGACGGGGCCTTCAGGCAAATAGCACACTTCTGTCCTTCAAGGCGGAATTTGGTGTTGGTTTATTGTTCTCGCCCCTGAGTGTCAACAGTAGGTGTACCCACATTGTCGTCCGAGCCCCTGAACCCCTGAACTCAACCTCGGGGCAACCAACGTCGATCCTGTAACAACCTCGTTCAAAAAGGAAGCCCAACTCCTAGCCCTCATCGCACAAAGGGTCCCTAATCTTCACCAAAGAAGTATTCGAGGTCCCAGCCGTCATCTCCTCCAGCGACAACAAAACCCACTCTCTCATACAAAGCCTTTGCCTGCTCATTCACCTCCAGAACCCCCACCTTCAATATACAAACCCCCCAGATACTCTTCTCCGTCCGCTCAGAAAATACATGGTGAATGACGTCCTCCAAGACAGTCGACAAGATCTGAGCTTAGGGCGAGAACCGGGTCGCTGATGCTGAGCGGTAACGGGGATTATGCCTCGTGCGGCGTGTGTGTCGCAAAAGAGATGGGGGCACAAGCGGGTCGGTTTCGGCTCTTATTTCACACTTACGCCCCGGGCTGTATTAGCTTAAAGGCTCCACGTTACCTCGTTTTCCGTCCAGAGGTTCCCCCCCTTCCGCCTGGGGCAGGTCCTGGGGATCAGCCGGGACCAAGGCGTTTTCGGCTCGGTGTCGGCTCTGTGATGTCACACCCTCCTCAGTCCAGTCTTCTGTTTGTTGCTTTGGTGTTTGTGGGTTTAATTATAGTTTTATTTACTCCTCCTCCAGATCGTTATCTGTGTGTTTTCGTCCCGTTCTCGTTCCTCCTGTTTGGGCCTTGAGGCCGTAAGGCTCTCCAAACCTCCCTCTGTTATCTCCTCCATCCAGACTTTTCTTCGCCATCATTGTGTTCCTGGCCCTCGTTCTTTCCGGCCTCCATTGTTGTCACTGGCCTCCGGAGGGGCTCCACTCTCCTTCCTCCGGCCAGCTCTATAAATTCTTTCCTCCTCTCCAGCCTTCAGCAATTCCTTTCTTGCCCAGACCATTAACTTCTGAGGTTTCTTTCCTGTCTTCGCTCCTTTCTGTCGCCTTCGGCTCGCTTTCGGTCCTCTATATACTCCTTAATATTAAAGATAAGGTTTTATCACAAACCAACCGCTAGCGTCATCACTTAACTCCCCAACGTCTCCTTAGCACATATCAATTTTTTTTGAGACAGCTTATATATCCCTAATAGTAGAAAATGGCTTCTTAACTAGTGTGTGGAGACGACAGGGCGGACTCAATCTAGCGGTCCACGTTCAGGCTGCAGGAACGTTAAGTTGTCACTACTAACAACTTTTCCAGCCCAAGCGTCAAGAAGCCATTTTAATATAGTAAATATGTAATTTAAACTGATTAATAATCTTATATACTGTTAGTTTCTAGCCACTGAGTACCCTGTATCGTGTACCTTGTAAGAGTGGTTGCGTACCCTGAAACCACCAGCTGAATCTTCTAGAACCCTAGAGGGTTCCAGAGGATTCCAACCCACTCTAGGGCCCCCTAGGGCCCCTGGAGCACTCCGAACCTTCTGGAATTCAGGGGGGGTGGTGTTAGAAAGAAGGGGGTTCAGAGGCCCTGGGCATCTAGTCAGCGGAGCTGACTGGATACCTGGCACTGCCAGTACGCCAGTGAGCCTCAGCCACCAGAGTGACGAAGCCTGAATCCTGCAGAATAGTCTA
>Ga0247770_1000976_pt1 | contig 25334 bp, 22 predicted proteins | sample UWRJL136409B6_FD_179943 | JGI IMG/M metagenome (GOLD analysis project Ga0247770, IMG submission 179943) | Plant litter microbial communities from Arlington Agricultural Research Station in Wisconsin, United States - UWRJ-L136-409B-6 | ecosystem: Environmental > Terrestrial > Plant litter >... | reverse complement strand
GTACGTTCTCTCAAACCCTCCCCCCCCCCCTTTTTTTTTTCCTCACCAATGCGTCATTCAGCTAACACTGCCCACCCCTCTCAGCCATAATGTTTCCCCTCGTCTATATATTCACACCCTTCACCGCGCTCATCCAGGACCCTATCGCTCGCTATACCGTCTTCCTCTTCATTATGCTAACGAAGGGTATCGTGGTCATTATCGCCTTTCCTGTGAGTGTTCCCCCCTCCGCTGCCCCCTTTTCCCCCATCTCGGGATTTAGGGGCGAACTAAGACAGGAACAATAACTAACATCCATCATAGTGCACCACCATCATGCTAACCAACTCCGCCTCATCCGGTACGTGCTCAGCTTGATCGGGCTTCCTTCTCATTTTTTTTCTTTTGTCTCAATCATTGCGAAATGGCCCCCAAGACACAATCCAACGCCCTTCAAAACGGAAAACATCAGCTAAAATTTTCCAAGTCCGCATCCTCGGCACCCTCAACGGATACGCCACCGCCTTCAGCGGCCTCGGACGCGCCGTCGGCCCCGCTGTAACCGGCGCCGTCTTCAGCATCGGCGTCCAACGCGGCTACGTCATCGCGCCCTGGTGGCTCCTCGCAGGAATTGCCATTCTCGGCGCCGTTCCAGCCTGGTTCATCATCGAGGGTGACGGCCCAAGTCGCAGGCTGGACACGGACAGCGATACCGACAGTGACAGCGACGGTGAAGAGGAGACACTAGTAACGAACAGCGAGGATGAAGATGGGAATGCTGGTGGTGCTCGGGACGGACTCCCGACCCCTAGAACTTTGGAGTGCGTGTCTGATAGTGAGGAGGGCATTTCAAGCGATGACGAGCGTCCGCTGAAGAGGGGAGGCTCCAACTATGGGACGGTGAGTGGCTAGGTACCTAGACGGTTCACGTGGTGTGCTTACGATACGGTATACGTTATTGGCCTGCCAAAGGCATTGTACTGTGAAAAACGGGGTGCATGTTTCTGATAAGGCATGTTGACGGGCCAAGCACTGGAGTGGGCGTTTAGGCATTCAAAATTCGGGCATATGCATTGTATCAAGCGGAATGTTTTGTTTCTTCATAGCTGGAGAGTAATATGACATTGGATCTTGCGATTGAACAAGCGGATGATCCATGACTACCCATTCACATTGCTTCTGTCCCGTACTACTCATAGACACCAGTAAAGTGTTCTTCCAATTCCAACAGACAGCGATTTCCGTCAAGCCAAGCCAAGGAACGCTGAGTACGAGATAGTTGGTAATAATTCCCATTCCATACTTCAACCCTTCTCGAGCGCAATAATACCCTACTGCGGTACAGTATTTGAAAAGAAATGGCATAAAAGAAAACACTCTCATTCCAACTCCAGTGTTTCCCATCAACAAACCAACCCCAGAAATTGGTCCGCAGGGTATCATCAATATTTCCCCAAAGCGAGCCGGTTCATTTCATCCATCCAGCATGCCATTCCTCACGACGCCCCGTTGAGCCTGCTCAGTTCATGCCTCCCGACTCTTCGCAATCTCCGGTTTTCAACACCACATGCTATGAAACAGCAATGCCCATACATCCCAAACCCCGTTTCTCGCGTTATTTATCCTTCTGACCAAAAAATATATTCCACGAGCCGTGCCATTATGTTTTCCCCCAATGCATCTGCTCCCCAGCCAACACCGTTTGTCCAACCATTTAATCCAACGCTTCCCGCCAAGCAGCCCCGGACTTATTGAGTCCGGTAGAACTTCTTGTACAAGAGGTGTAGCAGCAGGTTGACGTTGAGTTTAAGATTGCCCTCGAAGAGTGTCATGAACTGGTGCGCTTCGAATTGTGCCTGGAGTAGATCCTCAATGGGCACAAGGGCGCTTGCGCCTAGAATTTGAATGTGACTCCGGCTACCCTCGAGGGAGAAAACACCGACCTCGTCACACGAGAAGGTCAGATCAATTTGGCCCCAATCGCGCTCAGGCATGCCGGACCACGACACGAGTACACCCTTGTCAAAAAGGGCTCGCGCGCTATATTTGTAGGAGCCGAATTTGGGAACTCGGCCACTCCTCTCAAGCTCACGCTGGTGATTATACTGTTTAGTGAAGGGAAGAAGGAATTTCTTCTTTCTGTCAAAGGGAAAAACCATCGTTAGCTAAGTGTCAAAGATAGATAGATGTGAGCAAAGTTTCCTTACCCTTTCTTATTCTGCAGGGTCGCCATGGCTTGCTCGATGTAGTCGTCGTAGCTCTTTCGTTGCTGCTCCAAGTACTTTGCCTTCTCGTGCAGATTCCCAAGTGTCAGACGGACACCCTCGAGCTCTCGTTGCCTTTGAACCCTTCTGCGGCTCTTGGTACGGATATCCAGCGCGATGGCATTGAGGACATCCTGGTAGAAGTTGTGCTTTGAGATGCGACCCATGTGTTCTAGCCTCATGACATTTTCAAGGGCAGTTCTCTTCAACTCGTAATACGACATTCTCGTCACGTCGATCATATTCGCGTCCGAGTAGGCACCTCGGGTCTTCGAGTTGTTGGCAAAGTCTTCTCTAAGTAGTGTCTGCCATTTATACTCATCCTCGCGGCTTATCGGCTTGACCAGGATCTCCAGAAGGTTCGTCCCTGTCTGCACGCGGATGATATAGAGGATGCATCGTTTGGTCTCCATGAACAAAGCCTTGATTTCGGCCTCTGGGTCGTCCATATCATGGAGCTTCGGGGTGAGAAACATCTGAATGTCTGACGATCCAACAGCCATCATCTCGCTCTCGTTGTTCTTTACGCTGCCGAGATCTTGTACAATCTCTCGCAACATGTCATCTCTGTTGGGGCAGAGGCAAGGCAGGTCGTTTGCAATAAGATTGTGGATGGCGAAGATGTCGGTCATCTTGATATAAAGGGTGGGCTTGTTCTTGGCATAGAGGTCGTTGAACTCATCAATGTCAAAAGTGCTTTCGGCATCGGGTACGGTAATGAGCGTGCTCATAATGTGGGCGAACCGCTCGATGGATTCCGCAACGAAGGCATTGAGCGGCTGAAGATATATGTTCTCTCCACCAAACCGTCGGCCAGAAGCAATCTGGCCCAGAACCTTGGCGACTTCTCCGAGGTTGCGCTTCTGAAGTGGGCTGAGCTGCTTCTCGATAACGCCGACATTCTCAGGAGACGTGAGAGCGGGTTGGAGATACATGCGCCAGATCCAATTTCCGACCACCTGTAGCAACCGCTCTTGATGCTCGCGCTGGAAATGTTGGCAAAGCGCCTCAAATGTTTGCCGGCAGACGTAGCGGAGGCCATAAGGCATGCGAGGAATGAGGTCCTCCAGGGCTAAGAGGAACTGATCGCAGATCTCTCGAAGATCGCGGAGATGATCGATGAAGACTTCTTTCGTCTCTGGATCCTTGATGGCGAGTTCTCGAGGGATATCTAATGGGCGGTTGCTAGCTCGTCCTGTCCTCAATTCTTCGTTGTTAATGGCGGACCGGTAAATTTGGATTGGATCGCTCTCAAGATCTAGGGCGGGATCTTCAATGATATTGTCTCGAATCAGAGGACCCAGTAGGTCCCGTAGGAACTTCCTGTCTCGCGGTGACCTCGTGTAGTTGTGAAGCAGCTTAGACCAGAAGAAATTCCCCCGCTGGTAGTCTTGGAGGGCATTGCAGGCATCGACTTCTTCCCGAATAGACCTTCCGATGAGCTTCAAGAGGTAGTATTCCTCTCTTCGCTTCTGCGCGTAACCGAAAAGGCCCATCATCAGGTGCTCGATTCGTTTGCACTCTTTCTCGGCGGTTCCTTGCTCACGAATGCGCCTGAAGAGTCTGGCCAGGTACTGTGGCTGCGTCTGGAGGGTGAAAAAAAGCTGCTGGTAGGACTCAAGCTTCTTCCTTGAGCCCTTGTTGAGCGCTTTGAGGTCAAACTGATTACCGCTCGTCATGCCGCTATTGGCGAGGATATTGCTGGTATGGCCGCCAAAGTTGCTCTGATGCCTGACTACCTCATCAAGCGTAATCTTGTTCTTGACTAGGAGGGCGATTTTGATGTCGAGCTGGTCAATGTATTGCTCAAGCATCTCGTTTTGCCGAACCTGCTGGACAACTGTTTTGCGTAGGCGCTCGAATTCCACCTCTTCGTTGAAGTCAAAATCGCTGTCATTGAGCAGATGGACGAAATTCTTGACCGCATTGACCGGTGGGTTCTCCCCAGACGTAAGGCTCTTGTAGGCCTCTCCTTGGAGTTTGCCACGGATGAAGCTTTGGATCTTAACGACCTTCTGCATGTTTTCATCGAAGAATCGCTTCTTCTCCTCGAAGCGCGCCCTGACAATAAACGCCTTAGCTGCAACCTGGATTGCAGCAACGGACTCCTCTTGCTCGTCAAGCTGATCCAAGACGGTTGCAACATCACCTCGGAGCAGCATCGCCCTAGCAAAGGATTGCAGCGAGGTGACCTCCCCAACGTTTGTTTTGAGCTCACCCAAGAGGTTGCTGTGGCGCTTCCTCGAAAGAAAACCTCGAGTGCGAGACTGAAGGCCCGTTATTTCGGTTTCTTGATGGGTGAGGGCCTCGAGGTCGTCGGAGAGTCGTTTCCGCTCCAGCATACCCCTGACTCTCGACTGAAGGTCCAATACTGTCTCTTCTGTGTCGGCGAGACTCTCGAGCTGCTCTGATATTGTCCTTCGTGCTGCGCTTCCTCTGGCATGGGCCTGGAGAAGATCGAAGATGGGTGAGTGGCTCTGAAGCTCTGCCTTGAGAGCATCAGTACAAGACCTGGCTAGGGCTCCGCGGCAGGAGGCTTGAAGCGCCTCCCACACCGGCGTGAAGCTCTCGAGCTCTTCTCGTTGCAGCGCAACCTGATTTCTTGTCAGTGTGGCCCTCGACGCAGCCTGCAGGCCAATGATGGCCTGGACTTGTTCTTGGAGCGCTCGTTGATCCCCTTCCAATCTTCCTCTCAGTAGCATGCCACGAATCGCAGCCTGTAGCCCGGCGACTGGGCCAGACAGGCGATTCGTCTCTTGCTGCTGAGAAAGCATCTGCTTCCGGACCAAAAAGCCCCGAAACGTTGCCTGGATATCTCGGACGGGGCCAGATTCGAGCTGTAACTGAGATCGCTGCTCTCGTACCTCGCTGCGGACCTTGCTTGCCCGCACCAAACTCTGAAGCTTCAAGACATCCTTCTCCTTGCTCTTCCAGAACTGTTCCTTTTGCAGTTGCCGACGTCGTACGATGAACCCGCGAGCCGCACTTTGCAGATCCACAGCAAACCGCCTCATCTGCAGCCTATAGTCGATGACCTGGCGGGAAAAGTCTCCCCGTATGCGGGCTTGGAGGTCAATAAGCCATTCCTCCGAATCCCAAAGACGTTGCATCTTGTCGCCGAGCCGCATTCTTGTGAGGGCGCCGCGCATTTGGGCTTGAAGGTCGACGACTGCCGCCTCATTCTCACCCAGCTCCCTCTCAATCCGCTCTTCTTCGCTCTCTTCGGGCTCTGGTGTTGCCTCGACCCCGAAGTCGGCCCCCATGTTACCGAAGCTTGGCATACTGGCTCCCAGCTTATCGAGGCCCTTTTGCGTCGCTTCCAGCTCATGATGCTCAAATTCTAGCTGACCCACGAGGTTTCCGATGCGAAAATCGACGATGCCTTTTCGGTAGAGAAGCCAGCTAAGAGCGTGGACGCAGTGTATAACTCCGGGGATGTTCTTTTTTTCGTACAGGTCTATCAACTCGAACCGGAAGAGATCTGGAAGTTCAACTTCGTCTAGGTATCGAAAAAATATGGCGATGTTGTCGGAATGTCGATATTGGAGTCTTTGATGTCGGAATATTTTGTACCGTCGGTCGGGGTTTAGCGCCTCTACGATCTCTGCTAAGGTGACGCCGTCCCTCAAGGCCTCCTCTAGTTCCACGATGGGGGGGATTGGCCGATGGATAATGTCCTCGATCCATTCCTTGGCCTCGCCAATATGGCAAAGGTATTCGTATGCTTGCAAGAATTGGCGTTGCTTGTCCATCCAGTTCCGGCCCTCCCATCCGTAGCCGCCGGTTCGCTGACCAGGGCGATTAGACCCGGTTTTATCAGTCCTCTGCAGTCTTCGCCGGCCACGAAGACCAGTGACCTCTTGTGTTGGGGAAATCAGAGCGAAGTCTTCTGCCGAAGAGGATTGCGCCAACCTCGACAAGGTCCGCAATTCGCTTGTGGAGGAACGGCCCAGGCTCTGCAGATCTGGTCTGGCGAGAGGTGCTGTATGAGAGTGTACAGGATTGGGTCGTCCGGGATCACTTCCGCGGCGGACCGAGTCAGATCGTGTAAGGAGCATAGAGTTGGGACGAACAGCGGTGGTTCGGGGGGGCGGGGATAGCGATGCACGGTCACTGTCAGTGATGTACAACCTGCTGACATCGAGACTCTGGCCGCGCTCATGGCGCACAGGCGTGCGGACTGGCGTTGCGGCGACGGGAGCCTGGGGAAGCGGTCGCAAAGACTGTCGGGCAGCATTGTAGATATTTTCGGGTGCTGGAGCCGGAGATAGGCTTTTTGTCTGTAAACTGGGAGGCAGGCGGCTTGCTTCACTCTGTCCTCGCTTGTGATGACCGGAGTAGGAGTGTGTGCTTGACGGTGAAGAGGCTAACGAGCTGGGGCCGCGGCTGAACTCGAACGTTCCGGACGAGTGGGAGTAGCCAGAGGACGCGGATGACGATGCATTGGAAGGCTGACGGAGGACGGAGTAGTCTGCGGTCTGGGTTTGTCGGAGGGGATGCGGTCTGTAGGACATGTTGGGAGCTGTTCCACCGGGGTCGGCGGCGACCACGCTGAGGCTTCCGTTGGAGGCCTGCCGGCCAGATAACTGCGATCGAGCTTCAATTGCGAAGAGAACCTCTTGCGCAGGGCGTTAACGGCGTTCGGTCTCGGCCTGAAGGGGCATGTTGCGTGAGCAGTGTTTTCTTCGCATGCAAAAACGCCGGCGCAAGCGCGCAAACAGAAAGCAGCAACAGCGTTCGCTGGCGAAGAGAAGGCAAAAATAAACAGGAAGAGGAAGGAAGCTATGGCGATGGCTTCATTCCACTCGAGCCGAGAGTCGCATTTGGGAGGGGGTTAATTCCAAGTTAAGACGACCAGGGTGGCCCAGCTGGAGGAATGGTTGGTGGTGTTGGCGGGATGAAGGTGCAATGTTTACATCGGGAGCGACGCCCTAGCAACGGGCCTTTTTCGTGTGGTGGCGCCTTGTGGGCACGGGTTCAGCTGGATTGATCCTGGTCACCTACCTTCGGTCACCCGCTCCGAAGCGCAGCTCACATCCAAATAGACCACGGCAATTGTCGGCACAGCATCCGAGCCCCTCTCTATTTAAAACAGGTTTGATCCGGGTTTGCTGTGAGCTTGGTTGTCCAAGTCCTGGAGACGAGGACGGAATATTGCTCGTTGTTTACTGCCTTTTACCTCGTAAAAGCCACAATGACCTATGCTGCGCCGACTCGGACGAGTCAACCACTTGCCTGGGAAATAGTGGAGACGGGCACGCATTGGTAATCCGTAGTCATGAGCTTTCAAGGACAACGACATGGAAAGCGGGTGCATCGCGGTGCTGGGGCGGAAGGGGCATTGACTCTCGAGCAAACTTCGTATTTGACTGGGTATTTCCTACCGGATGGAGGGTTTACTGCATCACTCGAAGCATTACTGCCTGCATCCAATAAATGTTTTATTTCAGTGCGTCCAAAAACTTCCATGGGCATGTTGCTAGGGTGCGAGAAAGGGCTCACCCAGCAGCATCTTGCGGCGCAAGGCACCGAGGTCTTGACTTTTGCACTGGAGCTTTCGTGCCCCTCCTTTGTTCTTGACGTGGATCTTGCGTTTTGGCTTCACCGCCCACCGCCATGCCCCGCTTTTTGCCGTCATCAAGGTTTTTAAAAGAAAAAATTTCAACGTTGAGTTTCTGTTCTCGTTCTTCTTTTCTTGGGGGGGAACAGCCGACTGATCCAAACCGGTGATTGTCGCTGCCCTCCCCCAGAAAATATCTTTTCTGTCATCACCACCAACCTCATTCTTTGGTTGAAGTTTTCCAACATGACGGCCACGGACGGTTCTGTTTCTCAGGACGCACCAAAGACGGTCCTCGACTTCAAGATGGCTGAGGAAGTCCTCAAGAGGTACGAGACCCGCGATGGGCTCTCCATCGAGGACCTCATGGACGCCAGGGTCCACGGCGGTCTCACATACAATGATTTCCTTCTGTTGCCGGGGTACATTGGCTTCCCTGCCTCGGCAGTGACTTTGGGCTCGCCGGTCACTAAGCGCATCACGCTCAGGACGCCCTTTGTCTCCTCCCCCATGGACACGGTCACAGAGCACGACATGGCTATCCATATGGCCTTGCAAGGTGGTTTGGGTGTCATCCACCACAACTGCTCGCCCGAGGCCCAAGCCGACATGGTGCGCAAGGTTAAGCGTTACGAGAACGGCTTTATCCTCGACCCTGTTGTTATCCAGCGCAACACAACTGTTGGCGAGGCCAAGGCCCTCAAGGAGAAGTGGGGGTTTGGAGGCTTCCCAGTAACAGGTTCGTTCTTCCCTATTTATTACCCCCCGGCTTCGATGATTACAACCATATAAAACATAACTTTCGTTCCACCAACTCGACCTATGCGTCATGCGGAAACAAATACACTGAAAATTATGAGCGGCCTCATCCTATTTATCTTTTGAAAATTCGGATTGGTCTTTGCGAGATGCTGACTATGGTCAATAGAATCGGGAAAGCTAGGCTCCAAGCTCCTAGGCATCGTCACCAACCGTGACATCCAGTTTGAGGAAGATCTCGACCAGCCTGTGGCCAATGTCATGGTTACTGACCTGATCACGGCCTCATCTGGTGTTACGCTCGCCGAAGCGAACAAGATTCTCTCGAAGTCTAAGAAGGGCAAGTTGCCTATCATCGACCAAGATGGAAACCTTGTCTCGATGATCTCGCGCTCCGATTTGACCAAGAACCTTCACTTCCCTCATGCATCCAAGCTCCCGGACTCCAAGCAGCTCATTTGCGCCGCTGCCATTGGTACACGCCCTGAAGACAAGACCCGTCTTGCAATGCTGGTGGAAGCCGGCTTGGACATTGTTATTCTTGACAGCAGCCAGGGCAACAGCATGTACCAGATCGAGATGATCAAGTGGATCAAGCAGGAGTTCCCCGGCTTGGATGTCATTGGTGGCAACGTCGTTACCAGAGAGCAAGCCGCGGCCCTTATTGCTGCTGGTGTGGACGGCCTTCGCATTGGCATGGGAAGCGGCAGTGCGTGCATCACCCAAGAAGTTATGGCTGTTGGCCGTCCTCAAGCGACGTCGGTCTACAACGTGAGCTCATTTGCTGCACGCTTTGGTGTTCCATGTATCGCCGACGGCGGCATCCAGAACGTGGGCCACATCGTCAAGGGCCTCGCTCTTGGCGCCTCCACTGTCATGATGGGGGGCCTCCTTGCTGGTACCACCGAGTCTCCTGGAACCTCCTTCGTGTCTCGTGAGGGCAAGCTGGTAAAGGCTTACAGAGGCATGGGCAGCATTGACGCCATGCAGGACAAGAAGGCCGGTGGCGGAGGCAAGGACAGCCAAAAGAGCAATGCCGGCACCGCTCGTTACTTTTCGGAGGGTGACAGTGTCCTGGTTGCTCAGGGCGTCTCTGGCGCCGTAGCCCACAGAGGGTGAGTTGATGCGCACCCCTTCCACCTACATGCACAGTATGCTGACCGAAATTATAGATCTATTGGGAAGTTTGTACCGTATCTTGCCGCAGGGTTGAAACACTCGTTGCAAGATTGTGGTATGAAGAGTCTCGAGGAACTCCATGACGGAGTCGAGAACGGAACTGTTAGATTCGAGATTCGAACTGCAAGCGCTCAGCTAGAAGGCGGCGTTAACATGGAGTCTTATGAGAAGAAGCTGTACGCTTAATTGCGGGATTGGCAATGAGATACGAGAAGAAAATTACCGGATGGGAAAAGGTTGGTCGGCTGCTTCATCTTTCACGGAGTTTGTGGGAAAAGGCGGGCTTGAGACGGGATACCATAAGCGAATGAGCTGGCGATCTTACCTCTTGATATCTCTTGAGATGTTCCATTATTCGGACAAATAAAATTCATTTCCCAACTATTGATCAGGAAGTGATAAATCTGTGAAGAACCTCGAGCTTAACGCGCCGAAGACGAATTGAGTCAAATAAACTTGCCACACTTTTTTCCTCTAAGGAGCAAGCAAGCCTTTGTAACGTCTAGTGCAAAACCTTCTAGATCTTCGACAAACATCCTCGTGGCGCCGCCACATCTAATTTTGTGTAATGGTACGTATCCTGGGACTTTGCCGGTCCATTGACTCGACTTGCCATCTCAGAAGTGGCGGCATAAAGGTAGACAATGTTAGGCACCTCACTTCTTCAGGGCACTCTCCGGCAGGGTCGCAACCTTCTCGTCAAAGAGCTGCTTCGCTCTGGCCCAGACTGGGTGGTGTTGCCAGTCATTCAGAGCAAGAAGCGATGGGAGGAGGTCGTCTATAAACAAGTTAGTCCAAAGCGCACAACTAATGTGATTTGATGCCAAACGGACGGCTGAACGCCTCGGATGCCTCGCGAGGCAGCAGAGACGGGAGATGATCAATCGAGATAACAGACAGCGGGGGACCGCTCTTCAGGCCCTCCACCGGGACCGTGGGACGGTCGAATGTCGTGGCCACTGTGTAGATCGGGACGGGCGTGAAAGGCGATGTCGTGTCCTGTAGTACAATTTCAGCATCATGAAAATCGCCGCCAAAACGCAATTCAACAAGCGCGGGGTCAGTCAGCAAAATACTTACGGCGGAAACGTCGCACACCACAGTGAGCTTGCGGTCGGGTGTTTGCAGAGATTCCACATTGACTAAGCACGGTCAGGGATATTCGACAAGAACACCGACAGACAAGGCCTTACCAAAGTTGGGGATTTTGCTGGTGAGGTAAATACAGTTCACGAAGATATCGCTCTCGGCAATCTCCTCTGTGCAGACGGGTCAGTAAAGGGCCGGACGATGGGGTTTACTGAGACACGTACTGAAGGGACCACCGACGGCGGTCTCTGCCATATCCCACTTGATGATGTTGTCTTCAGGCACACCCGCCTTGCGGAGGGCGGCCACCGCCCCCGAACCGCATCGACCAAGGGCACCAATGACAATCACTCGGGGCAGACGGCCAGCCTTCTTGGCGCCGTCTTCAACCGCAGTCTTGACATCGGCAATCAGAGCATCCTCGTTGGGGTAGCTCGCAACGCCTGGGAAGGGCTCGCTGTGGTTCAGCTGCCATGCCCAGACCTCAAGCGCGAGGGCAGCACCGGCGAATCCAGCGTGGAATCCAAACGCCTAGAGTACCGTTAACGCCTCGTCCTAGTGAAAGCCGCTAAAGTTTACGTAAACTTACAGCTACACGGCGCCCGCGATCGTCAACGAGGAATTCTAGGTCCAGGAGCGTGCCGCCGCCCCGGGGGAACCTCGCCAGAACTGTGTCCCAGCCAGCCTGCTGCTTATCTAGTGATGCGTTAGAGGGTCATCTGTACCATCCACATACGGGCGAACATACAGCAATGGGCAAACTGCACATGCACGTGCTTAAGGGGAACTGAAATAAGTTAGCAGTGGCTCGATTCGACTCCTATCCTGGTAGCTTACACTCCTTCTCCTCCAGCTCCTTGAGGCCAACGATGATGTGCTCTTGCGGAGCATCTACCCAGCTGCCTTCTGGCACCAGTTTGGCACCGACAGCCGAGAACTCGTCGTCATCAAAGATGCGCTCAGGCGAGCGCTCGATGTTCACTTCATAGCCCGCCTTGATCAACTCCGCTGCGGTGGTGGGAGTCAGAGCAGACCTGTGCTCAAGCGGCTTGGTCTCGCTGCGGAGATGGACAACTGTGGGAGCCATTGTGCGTGAGTATGAGGACAGGAGGCCTTGGCGAAATTGCAATGCTTTAAGAGGAGGAAGGCGTGTCGAACAGAAAGTCAATTGGTAACTTCTTCTAGTACTGCAGTGGAGCGTTGCTCTTATTCAACCCTGAAGCAAGCGAGGTCGAAGGCAAACTTGAGTCATCACAAGCCGCTCTCGCAGGCCCGATCGATGAAAACCTTGACCTTGGACAAAAAATATGGAGCAAACGCAGGAACGCGGGAAACCCCGCGGTGTCTTATTGGCCAGGCCGGGTTGCTCCTTCCCGTACCCCCTCTCTGGCTGAGTTTCGATTTTCGATTTCGACCTTTGCCCACGTACCGCCATCCTACCTTAGGTACCTAGGTGACGGGCCTGGTCTGGTCTGGGGCCATCCATTGGGATGCAGCTACTGCTCGCCTGTTTAGAGTGTTTCTGCAGGATGCGGCAGCACAGCCTGACATTGTACAGCTTTGACAGGACGGCAGCTAGGTATGGAGGTACTGTGGTATCGTGCAAAAAGAAAACACCCCTGTCAGGTATCTTCAAACTGGCCCACCAGAGGTTTTTCCGGCCTCACGGGCGTCTTTCTGCCCTGTGCGGCCCTGGCGCAAACCCCTGCTATACCAGACTGGGACATTCTTTTTACCCATCATACCACAGGAGTACCGGGTCAGGCACCCCGCCCAAGAGGGGTCACCGTTGGTAGGCGGCAGTAAAAATACACATTCTCACTGTACATCCAATACATCATCTATCTGATGAACTGGTGCGGTGACGCAACAGGGAAGAAACCACACCCACAGAACGTCACAGTCGGCCTGGAAGGCCGACTCCCAGACTACTGGTCCTCCGATTGGAGGGGCACAAATGCAATTGACTAGAAAAACAGATACGTACCCAGTATGGAACAGAACCTAGTTAGTGATGGTGCCTAGCATGAAACGGAGCCTAGCATGGAACAACAAAGGAAACGCGACCGTGGACTAGGTCATCTTCCTTCGATCAGAGGGCCAGAATGTCACCGGGCTTCAAATGGGAGGTTTTCGTGGTGAAATCGTCGGATGATGAATTGAAGGAAGCACCGTTCAAGGAACCGCGCGGCGCGGCCCCTTTTTGACGGTGGCACGCGCCAGAGAACGCATCGCTATGTACAAAAACGGCTACAGTAATATTACAGAGCCCAAAAAGAACGACAGGGTCGGCCTGAACAGGCGCCCCGAGTCACTGAGGATTGTGACCTCTAACATAGGTAGGTAGGTAGTACCTATTCCGTAGGGATCTTGGCTTACAGGACTCAGGTGCTATCTTGCCGATGTTCGATATTTGTTACAGTGGTGGCTGGGGGTTGCTGCTTCGGCGTCGGCCGTGCAAAGGCATTCCATGCATGGCGACCCCTCTTAGCGGGGACTGTCCACACCGGTCGTTCACCACCCCGGAATCACTGATTGGCGTGCGTCGGGCCCAGCTCCGAGACGCATGGAATCCGCTCTCCCCCCGGGGTTGCTGACCAGGGCCGACTCCGATGCACGCCGCTGCCGCTGCTGAACCGCATCGAAGGAGCACGCGATGTCATCGCTCAACTCCGTCAGGTTCCTTCCCGCCCGCGACCACTCGTTAGGACCAACAGTGCTGAGCTATGGCTGGCGCGACACCACCAAAGCCCAAAGTCCAGCCGCCCACCGTGTTGAGGCGCCTGTTGCCTGGAGCTTCACCAGCTGTATCGTCCGCCCCCCCCTCCCCCGCAGAAACGGCCGGGCGACAAACAGCCAGCCCGAACCCAAGCCCTCCTGCCGCCGCTCCCCCTTCACGCAAGAAACGGCATACCAATGTTGTAGCAGCGTGCGGCGCTTGTCGGCGTCGCAAATCCAAAGTCCGAACCCTCGTCTAAGCGGCGCATGACCCTCTCTTCACGCGTGATGAACTAACCGTTTACTTGTGGTATAGTGTAATGCCGAAAGACCATGCTCCGTTTGCCTCGACCGCGGCACCGAGTGCGTGTTCGATACGAATCTCACGGAAACACACAACCAGGCTCTGAAGCGGAAATTTAGTCTGCTGGAGGGTGAGAGAGCGGCGTATAAGCAGATATACGATGTACTGCGGTCGGCGCCCGAGCATGAGGCCGATGAGATCTTCCAACGCATCCGCGGCGGTACTGACATCAACACCATCGTGCGTCTCATCAACTACGGTGACGTGCACGTGCAACTTGCTCTCGTCCCGGAGGCCAAATATCGATACGAGTTCCCTTACATGTCGGAGATGCCAGCATCGCTGCTCCGCGCCAGTAACCCGTACTTGGTCTCAGAGATTTACGATTATGTCTTGAATCCAAAAGCCCTACTGCCTGCTTCGCCTTCTCTTTCAAATCCTCGGGCTGAGCTACACCTCGAACCATACATGAAACCTTTTCATGCGGCCGGTATTCAGCAAACATTGCTGGATACCGTGAAGCCATCTGGGTGGACCTCTGTCAGCAGTGATGATGGCTTCCTAAGGAATCTTCTCGAGGCGTACTTTCTCCATGATTATGGTTGGTTCACTGTTTTCCACAAAGATCTTTTTCTTGAGGATATGGCCAGCGGTAGAGATCGGTTCTGCACTCCCCTTTTGGCCAATGCGGTGCTTTACTTGGGCTGCGTGAGTTCCCCTTAGCCCTCGTCAAATCTTTGCTGATCCTCTCTCAAAGCATTGTTACAGCCGACTGCGGGATCGAGCAGAGTACTGGAACCCAAAGGCTGTATGTTACCGGTTTCTGGCTGAAACCAAAAGGCTGTTTGAGTTCGAGTCGGGGCTCGAGAAGCCCGAGGGATCGCTAAGTGATCCGGGCTGGGCCCAAAGATATCAGCACTGGCTGGTACGTAGGTTAACCACGATACAGAGCGCTCATATCTTGGCTTTGGGATATGCTCTGAACGGAATTGACCGGATTGGCTTCCGGTATACTCTCCTAGCTGTCGAAATGGCCTATGAAATACAACTCTTCCGCCAGCCTCCCGAGCGTCTTGATGCCGAAGCAAAGTGTGCTTGGGGATTCACGGCATGGACCCTCTTTACCTGGCAAAGGTGAGTCAAGTTCCCATGCCATCATGCGGTAATGTCGCTTTCCGCTCACACCAGCTGCAGTATCAACTGTTTCTATTACTGTCGAAACCCTCTAGTTCGTGTACCACCTGAAACGACACTGCCGGACCCGCTTGAGAACTCACCATGGTATGGGGAGACTTGGGTAAGATATCCCTCGTCGCAATCACGCCTGCCAATGCAGCATCCTTTTTTGTTCAAGGCCAAGGCAGAACTCTGGTCCATAATCAACGAATTCTCTGTATTCGCGTTCAATCGGATCGACCCGCGCAAAATTATTCCTCCGCCGGACGTGCTGCCCTTTTACAGTCGCATGGTTAGCTGGTTTAATGGGCTTCCAGAGCCCCTGACACCCCAAAAAATGGCTTTCCCGCACCAACTCATGCTTCATATGCAATACCTCAACTTACTCATGGGTATACTCAAGCCCATCCGGCTTGTGCCAGATTGGGGTGTTGACAACCAAATACCCCCCCCTGAGTCGCCAGTTGAGGCGTATCAAAATACGCTTAGTTGCTACGAGACGGTTATTCGTCTTTACTATCTTCGACATGGGTTTCAAGCGCCAAACAGCTTCCTCGTCAATTTTCTTGGGACTCTCGCCCAGGTAACGCTTGATGCAATGGCCGCAAACAAGGATGCCAACCACTCTGAGCATCTAAGATCAACAATGTTGCTCACAGTCAAGGGTCTGTACGAGCAGGGTGCCAGCCACTATGTCTCAAAGGTTGTTTTTCGGATGTTCTACAGCTTGATGAGAAAAGAGGACATTCAGCTCTTTAAACGTCTGACCGCGATCAACGACGAGGTGAGCGACGATGAGCTCAATGGGCCGCTAAAGCACCCTGTGCAGTCGGATTGGCCAGCATATAACAGCTCGTACAATGAAGTTGCGCGGCCATTGAGCAGCGCGGTAGAGTCGCTGTCTTTGGATCCGAAGGGCGGTCCTACAGGTCTCTCCGGGTAGGCGACACCTCGACTGAATTGCCGAAGGATGGTTACCTGATACTTCAGCCAGCCAATCCATCAAAACCTCAAGGTCTTCTGGATTTCATTGGCGCTCGAACGAAGGCTCCGGCCGACAGAAGGATCCCCCGAGCCGATGCGCCCTGTGCTTTATTATGCAGTCAGCCTGCCTACAGAACAAATGAGCTCTAGGACTCATGTCCCAAGCCAGCCAAAGCATATGAGACACCTGCCAACCCTTCTGCAGGGCTCTAGTTGCTGTAGAAAGGCGCTTATGGCTGCCTTGATTCAACTATTTACGGTACCCTCTTGGAGGAGGCTGAGCTTTCTTGCCAAAGGCCTGTGGGCGTGGGCGTGGGCGTGGGCGTGGGCGGAACACTGGCTTCTGTAATAAACAAAGAAAAGGAGAAGATTCGCAAGCCCTGCTGTGACTAACTCTCGACATGACTTGTCTCGTATCAAAAGGCAGTTCTGTTAGGTATGAGCCCTCTGAGAACTTATGCGGTGGCATTCGTACCAAGTAAACAGCCCTTTTCTTTCAGTCGGGACCCCTCCTCATTCCCACTTGAGTAGGGTGAAAAAAGGAAAGCCATGCAGGTTTGTGCCAGAAGTCCGAGTCCCGCTTGGAGACCATCGCCTATGACTCACGACAGCCCTGTGCGATGCCCCTTTCTTGACAAAGACTACCATGCCGCTCTGTGAAGGTGAACCAGCCCAATTGTTGTATCTAGGCCCGGCAGGATGCTTCTGCAGTCAGATGCGGAGATGCGCAGCTGCAAAGTGCACTGTTACACCTCATTCGCCAGCCTCGTTTAACGGCACCTCAGGCTACTAGGCAGCCAAGGGCAACCTAATTCGCAACTTCTCTGTAAGATATAACCTGATGGCAACTCCCGCCATCGATCAATAACAAGTTACACCTCTGGATTTGCTTCCAGGACAGCCCTCTTGCAGAACCAACCCAGCCTTTGACCCATCTGAACCGAAATCTCCTCAGAGCATCAAACTGAACCACCAGAATTGCCTGTCAGGATGCAGAGCTGGAAGAAGGTCCGCATTCTCCCTGATGGTTGTGTTGGATTGTGGCATCCATGATTAACTGTCTTCATTCAGAGCGCAAGCGACGATGCGTTGTTGTCGAGTTTCGTGGACGTCAGCGCAGGGGAAGATCGCCTCAAGAACTTGATCGCTGACGCCCCGGGCAAGAAGGCACTTGCTGCTGATGACGAAGTCCCTGATGTGCTATAGTAAGTCCTTGGGTATCCAGGACCCGTCACAACGAAACCCACTGACAATTCTGAACAGCGCTGTGCAGTATTACAATATTGCCGGGAAGTTGATTGACTGTAAGTTTGGCCTCGCTGAAGACGCTACCTTACCTGGGTACGTTATGTGGATGATGTAGTCGTGCTAATCTTGTCTCATAGCTCGGGTCAGCGACAAGCCCCTCGATGTGGTTGAGTTTGGATCACTCGACCAGAAGGAAGGAGGGAAGAAGAAACCTGTCATCGAAATCTGGACGCGTGTCTCTGCTGCCAATGCCAATGGTAACGCTGGTCGCCGTCCGCCTCCGCCGATGCCTCAGTACTTCCCCCCCGACGACGGCTACTATGACGGTGGTAACAGAGGCCCCAGCTGGCAAGGGTCGGGATACCCCGATCGAGGCCGCCACGATAATATGAAGGTCTTCAAGGCAGAGAGGCCCGAGATGATCATTCATTCGCCATATCTTCGGGCGGCACTCTCAGCTGTTGTTGGCTACTACAGCACTTTCAGCTCCGCTGGGGAGGAGATTATCGTTGAAGCGCCCTATCAGGTCCTTGTTCATCACTGGGATGCTCTCGAGTCATACAAAAACAACCAGCCGAAGTGGCATGACCAGGAATATGCAGCTGTAACGTCGAAACACATCGATGTCCTGCTCTCCTTCTTGAGGCAGACTTACGCCGAGAAGATGGAGGCAGAGTCGGCTCGCTGGAGCAACCCGTCAGGTGGTACCGCGACCTTTGAGCTATTCTGGTTGCTCCTTAAGCCTGGCGAGATCGTCTACCAGGAGTCCAATGGACATCTGGTGCCCCGTGTGATTAGTGCCATTCAAAGGAATGACCAAGTGCGGGGCGAGGAGGCCTACGTCGTTGACCTGTGGGACATCCAGTTTCAAAACGGGCGGCTGAGGCGGCGGATGCACAATACCAGTGTATTCACATGGAACGGCGAGCGCACCATTTCGACCCTGCCGCTGATCCCCGCTCGGTTTGTTCCTGGTGGGGAGCAAGCCGTGGCGGAGAAGCAGAGAGCGCTGGGGAGGATGTACTGGGAGCTTTCGAAGCAGCCTTGCTACCAGGAATACAGTGGCGAGATCATTGGCAGTAATGGAAGGAATCTTGGGACTGTAAGTGGCTTTCTGTCTCTGGAGTCAAAACGAGGATAGTTATGGACTTCTGCTAACTTGCAACAGACGACTGGGCGACTGATTGTCGATTGCGAAGGCTGGGTGAGTACTCAACCAGAGGGCATTTCCTCCCGTTTTGCCCCTTTTCCCTCTTTGTCTCGGGAGTCCTGGGACGTGGATCCTCCTCAGACACGAATAAATATTCCAAAAAATAGAGAATATTGGCTGACATCCAGCACAGGAACGCTTTCGCCGTGGGGATGCCGCCCAGCAGCAGCGGGGCTACCCTGACCCGCAGATGAATCGCCCTCCCCAGGCACGGCAACGACTGGATGCTCTCCCTCAAAGCCAACCTCGCTGCCCGTGCAAAATCTGCAGCGCTGCCAAAGAGCCGTCAGAGCCAGGCCCTTTCGCGGGCTTCGACAACTTGGACCCAAAAGAGGCGGAGCCTCCCGCCAACGCGGACCTCTACTTTCACGTCGTCAGTGATGTAATTCAAGCCTTTGTACTGGGCCAAAGGACGTGGGCCCATGTTCGCGTCGAGGGTCTCAGCGAAGTGAGGCCCGACCTGGACGCCTTCAAGTTTTTGGTCCTCGACCCCGAGATCAAGCTTACCGTCAAAGCCCTGATCGGGAAGTTTGCCAACCAAGACGGCAAAGTCTCCCCCTGGCCATCTGATTTCGTTAAGAACAAGGGGGAAGGGCGTATATTCTTGTTACATGGAAGTCCCGGGGTGGGTAAAACCTGTACAGCGGAATGCATCGCGGAACTCACGCGGCGCCCTCTCCTCTCCCTTACCAGCGGCGATATCAGCACGTCTATGTCGGCCGGTTCCGTCGAGCGCTCCCTTTCGTATTTCCTTACCCTTGGTGAGCGCTTCGGCGCCCTCGTACTCCTCGATGAAGCAGACGTCTACCTCGAAGCCCGCCGCACCCGCGACCTTCAACGAAACGCGTTGGTATCGATGTTCTTGCGTGCTCTTGAGTACTACAAGGGGGTTCTTTTCCTCACCACCAACCGCGTCGAGGCCTTCGACAGTGCCTTCACCTCTCGTATCCACGTTGCGCTGCATTACAAGAAGCTGACCGACGAGGACCGGGGTCGTGTCTGGGTGCACAACTTTGAGAGACTCGAGCGTGACAGCAAGGGGAAATACTACGTCCCTGCATCTACTCGAAAATACGTGCTGAAGTCACCAGACGTTCAAGCATTGCGCCTGAACGGGCGTGAGATCCGCAACGCACTACAAACCGCTGTGGCGCTCGCCGAGACGGAGGCGCTCGAAGGCGGAGTCGAGACCGTCACCGTAGGCGAGAAGCACCTCCGCGCCGTCGTTAAGATGAGCGGCGGCTTCAAGTCCTATCTGTACCTCAAAAACAAGGGGACAGGCGGCGCCGGTGACGATGACGACGAGGATGAGCTCGAGGAGCATATGAACAAGGTGCTGGATTCCGAGCCAGGCTCCGAAGAATCTGATGTTGAGTCACAGGTTTCGGGAGAAGAAGGTATGTTTCCTGAGCGTCGTGGCCGAAACTGAGCTGGTTGCATTGAACTCACACACTACTCAAGATGCGGATGACGATCACGATGACGGTGCTCAAGATAACGAGGAATTCTAGTACTTGACGGTTGGTCCTTTTGGCGGACGTGTCGTTGGATTACTCGAAACGCGATCAGTTGGATAGGAGGGATGACCAAATTGTCACCGGTTAGGACTCTCATGAAGTAATGACCACAATGTTTTTTGTCTACATTAGCTGCCTGCCTTAGTCTGACACTAAGTCTGTCCTAAATCAACGCAATCCCCAACGCCGTGCTACGTACAATATGTGAGAAAAGAGCTACTAGAGTCAACGACGCCACATCACTGTTATCGTACGACCATCAAGATACTTGTGCTCGCCCATTTGATACAGAGCTCACGTTACTAGCATGTGCCAATAGGAACTTGCAACACGTCAGTGTTAGCTTGCAAGCCTTGGTCCAGCCATCGTCCTGCGCAATGCCAAGCTTGATGCTAACATCGCCGATCTTGTCACCCTCAATTCGATAAGGCAAGCTCAGCGGGGACCCGTCTGCTGCCGTCTGCTGGTGAACGTGAGCACCCAGTTGACGTACAAGCTCTAGGAACGCTGTCATGGCGTTGTCAAACTTGCGGTGCATGAATGTCAGGCCTAGAGGCATGTCACCGCTGGAGTACAAATCAAGAATGTGCCGCTTGGGGGGCGGTGGAGGTGCACTGCGGTTTCCCCCGGCACTACCTAAGCGGCTAGAGGCTGGCGACACCGGATCGAAACGGACGATGCGTGATGTCGATCCCATCGGTTGAGGCTCATAACCCTCAAAATGATAGCTTAACTTATCAGCAACCGTGACAAGTAGGAGAAGCGCATGCCCCCAGGCAGCGTTGATCTCTGGCCAGCCAACCGGATTGTTAGATAGACGACCGAGGCGAAGGCTGTTGATGGTGGCAAAAGTGCCATCGTGGCTGATACAGAATGTGTCATTGTACACATTGCTGCGTTGTAGCTTCTCTAGCTGGCGGGAGTCGTGGTCGAATCTGCTGTTGATGCTGTCGCGCTCATTCTGAAAGTCGGACAGCCGTGTCGCAAAGGCGTTTCGTTCCCTCCAGAAGACCTCCTCCTGTACGTCAAGCTGGCGCGACTCGTCTTCCAAGGCAGCCAGCTCGGCATCCATCGTTGCTTTGTCTTCCTCCAGCTTCCGCAACTCTTCTCGTGCATCTATCTCGGCTTTTTGGGCCTGTCGTAACGACTCCTCTTGTGCCTTGATCTCCTCATCGGTTGGCGCGTTTGCCTGAGTCTCCTTGACGAAGCTGACGTAGGAATCTCGTTCGCGTGTTACGCTTTCTAGCCTTTTCTGCATCTCATCCACGAGCGCCTCGGTACAGTCCACGCACACAGGGTGGTCGATGTCAGACCGCGCAGAGAGAATCTCAAAGAGCTTGGTTATGCGCTCCATCTCGTAGGATTTTGTTGGGTCATCGTCGTCTGCAGCCCCGTCATTGCCATGCGACGGGGACAAGGGCTCAGATGGTGGTGGGCTTCTCTGGAGGGCCAGGCCGGGCGGCGCGATCTGGGACTCGGTCAAGAAGATGAAGGACATCGCGGAGCTGTCGCGGGGACCGTCGCCCCTCCCCGGCCCGCTGTGTCTCTTAAACGTTGGCTGGACGACATTTCGAGAGATTCGATCATATATCGACTTCGAGGTGCGATCGTAGGAGTGGACTGGTGGCGGGGCTGACGATGGTTTCTTGGATGGTTGCTGTGAATGTGTAGCTGATGTACAGTTAGCCATGTCTTGGTCAGTTGATGATGGGAACGAATGAGCTCCGGACGCACCAACCAGCAAGTCGTATGCGGCAGGATTCAAGTCCTCCAAGGAGCTATCCAGCCTGAGGGGTGCACGACACTTCTGGCAATACATTATTGCCAAAGGAGCTGTCCATGCTGCGAGGATATTTCTGTCGAGGTTGCCTGTGCCTAAAAAGGCCAGGAAGCTTATCGCGGGGTGTGGTCGCCTGTTAAACCTAAAGGTGCGACAGGCTGCACCCTGTCAGCTGCCGCTCGGGCCAGTTGCCTGGCCCAGGGATGTACAATGTATTGTGCACCTGCCCTTGCCACGCACTGTATGCACTAAGGGCCCCACCACCCCACCACACCCGTTCAACGCGTCTCGCCAGTCAATTTACGCGTCTAGTTGGACTCGAGCGCTTGAAAGCGCGCCAGTCTTTATGGGATATTCGGTAGTGACTTCCCAGTCTTTCCACAAAATTCGAGATCACTACCCTATCGGCCATGCGGACACCATGGAACCACCAGCCAAGCGGTCGCGCATCGGTTCCTCCCCATTTGATCGAAAAGAAGCCGACGACGACGAGCTCAATTTGCGCCCGGAGGAAGTGAATGCGCGCCGAGATCCCGGCCTTCAGCTCCAAAAATCCAGAGCATTTGCCGCTTTCAAGCTCAAATCGGCCTTTGAACGCATATTCGAGAAATACGAGAAGGACTTCACTGGCATTGGCGACGAGGTCGACCTCAGAACCGGTGAGATTGTGGTGGACAATGGTCACATTCAGTCCCTCAAGGAATCAACCATAGGCGCAGATGGGGATGAGGACGATGACATGAGCGTGGATGAGGAAGAACGGATACTGCAAGGGAAGCCAGACAATCGACTCAAGCTCTTGGGACACGCCCCTTTGCCACCTACCCTTCATCCTTGCCCGCCTGCCTTTCAAAGGGCGTGGCCTGGAGCCACCCAGTTCATGGGAGCACCTCCGTTACTTTCCAATGTCATATATCCGGGACAGATTCAAGTTGGAAATTACCCCATGCCGATGTCTTTTGGGGGTTCAAGCCCTTTTCAAAGCCTTGAACCCGCTTGGATGGCGCCGGACCTTCCCCCGCTAATGTTTGGCAATGGGTACGATTTCAACGCCCCTGCCAAGCTCTTGCCTCTGACGAAGGTAAAAGTCCCGCTACTCACAGCGCGGGCTGATGTGGATGACGAGGATGACATTCTTCTGGGTGTGTCTACGGCCGCAGATGGAGCAGCTGGTGGTAATCCAGGGACTGCAGCATCAGTGTCGCCCCAGCAACTTTCCAAGGAGATATCCGGCGGGATAGATGGCACGGTAGCGAGGCCAGAGGCGGCGACAAAACCAGGGCCAGCCCCTGCCCAGAAGGCCGCACGGCAGGCTCGATATAGGATTCCCGAAATTTCGACGAAGGACAACAAAAAGAAGGGAAAAAAACAAGACTCCTCAGGCTCTTCGGGTGCTGCAGGTAAACACCGAAAACCGGCAAAGACCTCGAAATCCACCACACACAAAAAGGAACCCGAAAAGTACACCAATCCTTTACCAGATGAAAGACAGGCAACAAAGCCAACAACCCAGAAACTGCGGGTGGAGATCAAGGCAATGAGGCCTGATGACCTTTCCTCGTACATGGTCGTCACCCCCGAAACAACTCCAGAGCCAGAAGCTCCCCGGTCTATCCAGGCAGAACGACGCGTGGAAATTTTGCCAGAAGACATAGTCTTGGATGAGATCGCAGGGGACATGGTGTTAGACAAGGTCCCAGACATCCCCACGGTCCAGGATCAACCGCTGGATAAAGAAGCAAGCGGAACAACTGAGCAGATCGACTCTGGCAGGGTGCAGATTGCGGAGCTTGATCATCAGCCTAACTCAGGCCAGATAGAGGTCTTTTCGAGGAATACGCAAGATCCAACGTATGCGTTTTCTGATGAGGATGAGCCGACAATTCCAAGAAAGGAGGCATCGCATCATCGACGACCAGGTGGTCCTGGATATGCCATCATTGTCGCCCAAGATTGGACAGCTCTGAAGACCGCGACCTCGGGAGATTTGGAGTTATCTCCAGCTCCAGCACCAAGGAAAAGAACTAAAAGCCTGGCTGCATCTCTTGAACTGGCGATTCCCACCGGTCTAGACATTCAACCTCAAGCAATGTCAGTAGAGCCGCGCCTTGCTCATGAGATTCCCGTGCCTAGGCACTCAGCCCAACAAAATACGCCAGACTCGGGTGAAGGTGCAATTACCGAAGCCCCTTCACTGTTGAAAATGAAACCTAGGAGAAGCGGTATACGGAAGTCGTTAATAAACTTTGATGACACCTTTGTTACTCAGCCGATATATCACTCGCCAGCTGAGCTGCCTCATGAAGCAGAGCTGAATGCCGCTGCTGAGCAGGCTGCGTTGAATAACCAAAAACGAGAAGGCCTTCCGGACACAGTTGCAAACGAGCGCATTCCATCTGCCGAGCTAGTACCGCCCGTTGCTGCAAGTAAGAATATTCCATACGAAAGAACCATTCCGGAAACACCGGAACCTTCACCAGAGCCACAAGAATTTCGAAGACAGCCACAGCGGGAACCCTCGCCCGATTTGGGCATGAGCTCCCCAGGCGGAGGCTCTCCATTCTCCAATGAAGAGATGGCATCAGTGAGCAATGTGGATGATAGTATTGACGACGAACCGACTACGGACCGGCAGAATGCCGAAGCCTCCCTAGCAGTAGACGCAGCTCAGCCTCCCAAGACCCCCTCACAAAAGACTCTCCGCCGACTATCCCGACCCAGTGAAGGCTCATCTGCCAGGACAGGAATCATGTCTCTTGTCTCAGACGACGAAGACGAGCTGTCTCTAGGACCTGAGGACTTCACCCCGTCCGGCAGCCGTCGCCGCAAATCATCACCCGGGGACAAAGCCACCCACAACGACGTCACGAATAAGAGCATCAGAAGGGTCCGTGGGTACTTGGACTCGTCCGCTCCATCATCAGTTAGGAGCGGCAAGTCAACCCGGACGAAAAGGGGTGCCATTCTTGGCAGCAGTAACAGTAAAGTCCAAATGCGCACCCCACCCTCCAGGGGTCGTTTTGGCTCAGTCATCCTGTCTAAGTTCTTCTCCGCTGGTAACATCTCAAAGCTTGCTATACGCAACGGTGGCGCGGGTGAAGGGCCAGGAAGTCTAATGCGATCAGGCGCAGCCGCTCGACCCGCATCGCGGCTCGGGTCGGAGCTGATCCAAACGCCGGGTGGCAGCATGAGGAGGTGCGGAGAAGGTGACTTCCGCTGCGATAGGGACTTTTGTTTCGTCTGCCTATGAATGGACGCAGTCAATGTAAATATCTCTATTGCTTAGCATTATGGACGGCGGTGGTCACATCGCGATAATGAGGCAACTAATGAATCAAGACATTTATTGTGTATTGATGCCAGTTACGAACGCCTCCCCCAGACAGTGTAGGACAATCCAAATGTAAACAGTGCAGCCGAAAAAAAAGGGTCGAAGAATTCTGACCTTGATTCTAGGTACGACCCAACCAACCAAGCCGTGCGTGCTGTGGCCAACGAGCTCTACTACGGAAAAGCAAACGCTGCCCCTTTCTCGCGTCCCGCTATTTACCCTCCCCCAACACACCA
>Ga0247770_1000975_pt1 | contig 25372 bp, 6 predicted proteins | sample UWRJL136409B6_FD_179943 | JGI IMG/M metagenome (GOLD analysis project Ga0247770, IMG submission 179943) | Plant litter microbial communities from Arlington Agricultural Research Station in Wisconsin, United States - UWRJ-L136-409B-6 | ecosystem: Environmental > Terrestrial > Plant litter >... | reverse complement strand
AAAAAATGAAAAACTTGCACTTTTTAAGAATATTTAACTAATTAACTAAAATAGTTAGCGTAAAACGGATTTAAGTTCTGTATTACAAATTAGTGAAATACTGTAATGTGTAAAATCTATATAATTTCATCTTTAAATAAGCCTAACCCTAAGGCAGAAAGCATAGAGAGAGTCGGTCTGTTATAACCTGCACCTTTATGGCTGACTCTTTTAGGACACCTTTAAGGACTAGGTATACCACATCTTAAGGTTCTTCCTCTTTTTCTTTATCGCTTAAGTTACACTTATCTATTTAAGTACAGTCTTTTTTATTACCTGTTATCCTAATATGGATATCTTTTAAGTTAAACTTGATATGCTTTCCTCCTTCTGGAACAGGCTTCTAACTAATTTACTTTAATAATAGGCATTACTGTATTATATATCCTTTTTTATTATAATTAAAGTATTAGACCTGGGACAGGTCCTTAAACTGCTTCTATTATTACTGTTATTAAGGTTTATTACGGTTAGGTTAGTTCTGACGGTTTACTATACTAATATCTATTAGCCTGGGGTGGTGACCTGTTATGGTTAACTAGCTTCCCTTTTTAAGCTTATTAGGCTGGTAAGGGGTCTGTTTTTTTTAGAAGTTTTTTTAATAATAGTGATTATAATATTAATTATTAGCCTTAATAGCCATCTTAATTAATTCTTACAAATAGTCCAGTTAGTCTTCTTAATAAAGGTTTTTAATAACGTGCTCCTTTAAACTACTTTAAAATAGTATTATTAGGGCCTCTTAACCGAGTTTAATCTTTACTACTTCCAGTTTAAAGCGTATAGAGAACTTAAAGACTGAGGACGTCTATCTTAAGGCTATAAGGCGTTGCTTAGCCCGCTTAGGGGTGTCTAGTTCTCTAAACTTAATCTGAAGTTAGTTGATAAAAACGTTAAAGTTATTAAAAAGGGTATAAGTCTTAGGGGTTTCTTTACATACCCTGTTTATAAAAAAGTTATTAATTATTTTTATATAAGGTTTATATTAGTAAGTGGTTACTCCGTCTAGTAAGGCTCTGGTAAACCTAACCTTTCCTTCTTCTTTAAAGAACTGCTTATTATAATAAGTGACATAACTCTAAAACTGGGCTATTTAAAACTCCAGTTACGTAAAGTCCCCTTTAAAGCGTAATAGTGGGGGGAGTTTTACTTGTTTCTTTTATAAACCCCTAAGGTTATTATTTTTTAGCTTAACAGCGTTAAGTTAGGTTTAGAGTTTTTTAATAAGACCGATGTGGCTCTTAATGTCTCTGGGGAAGGTTTTATTAAGTTCCTTAACTAGTCCCTACTAGTTAAGGTTTAAGTCTTTAAAGTGTACAGTTAACTTATTAATAGTGGAGAGCTAAGGCTAAGCTTACACCTTCTTAATTTCCTTACCTTTTCTAAAGGTTAACATATTAGTGGGAGAGAAAGGTAGTGTTTAGAAATTTAATAAACAGCGTTTAAAACTAAGACGTTAGTATTATATTATAACCTGTACTTAATACAGGCTTTAAGAGGACTAGTGTGAGTTAAGACAGAACGTATAACAGGATGCTAATAGGTAAGGGGTGTTCCGAAGATGGCTTATTAAGTTAGCACTTCTAGATGGGGGGTTTAATGTCACTATAGGTTGCTATTACTGTAATACATAAAGGTGAGTTTAAATAGCAGGATATAAATAAATAATTAAATACTAACGTAAGGAACTAAAGTCCCTTACAGTGGTTATCGGCATAATTATAACTATTTATACTAACTAGCTAAAGGTACTTTATACCTTACTTAGGGGCTTATTACTTAGTGAGGAACTAAGTAACCTCCCGCTAAGCACCTCTTACTTAAAGGTCTTACAGATACTTAGTAGGTAAGTACCTTTACTAAGACTAAGCAGCTGCTAGTTAGTTATAAGGGCTTCGGGTCTTTACACCCCTGGCCCAGTGCGCAGTACCGTGCGTACTATCTCCCTACACTGTTCCTTGTGTGGGGGATCTGTTAGGCCGCTCCGGCCCAAATGACAACCTGCAGAGTCGTTATAAAGAGCTTATAAAACTAAGAATGTCTAAAATATCTTATTTTCTCTAAATTCCTCTTATTCCCTTACAATTTATATGTGTTTTAGAGAAGAGAAGAGAGATATATATATTCTCTTATTTCCTCTAATCCGCTAACAAATTATATAGGGTTAAAAGTTATTAAGGGCTAACTTAATTTATAGAATCTCTTTATTTATATCTAATAATTTATATGTGGGCTGGTAACATTTATATACGTAATAACTGTATAGTGGGGCAGGTAACGGTATATAATACAGTAAATGTAAATTAAGTATTATAAGGATACTTTACTTTTAAAGATTATTTTATTAAGCTTTATAATTAAAGTTAGTCTTAATCCTGCTTTTAGGTAGTTTAGTAGGAATACTTATAATTAAAGGGTATTAATCTTTTATTAAGAGTAAGCCTTAGCATTTATCACTTACTACTTTTAAAGCAAACGTTACCTCCTGCTAGCCTTACTAACTTTAAAAGACCTAAAATACTTCTTATCTATCTAATTTCGGTTTTAAACTGCGTAAAACATATAGTAATAAAGCTAAGTAAAGAGGAGATGCGCTAGCTTATAACTTTACCAACGATTAGAAAGATAATCTCCAGTCGGCAGGACTTAACTATATTACCGACGCCTTTTCCACATCGAATTTACTAATAGTAAGTGGGAATAATAAGGGACTTAGGAAATAATAACGTATAAAGCACATTTATAAATTATTACTAAGTATAAGGTAGAGTCTGGCATGGAATAATAAAGAGGTATAAGACTATAATTCAAAACATTACGCTTTATTTATAATATAATCCCTTCTTTAATCGGAAGGTGAAATAGTTATTAGAATATTATAAGTATCTTACCTTAATAAAACTAAGGTTTGAATAATTAAGAGCGGTTTATAGGGAACTCTTAATAAGGCGCTTTCGAGTAAAAGCGTACTTAAGAAAGAAACATTACGTATAAACTACCCATAGCATATAAGGTTTCGTCAGTACGTAATCTATACCTTTACCTCCTTAATAATTCTAATTCTGTTTAAGCATACTAGTATAAATGCGGGTTCTATTGTAATAAAGCTATACTAATCCTTTAATAAGATTATTAAACTTATAATAAAATGCTATAACCTTCCTTACAGCATAGCCTCTATATACTTTAGAGGGTGAAAGTAGAACAGGACCTAATCTTACTTCTTTAATACTTACTGTATTAAGCTATTACTATTAGGGTACAGTAGTGTAGAATATTACTTGAAAAAGCAGTACGCTAATATCTTATGTAAGTAGCTTATAGTTACGTATCGGTTACTAGCTTTAGTAAAGTATTCGCATATTACCTTATATAATCTCTAATACGGTAAGTTAGTAATATTAATCCACTTAAAGCTTATATTATTTAACTCCTACGTCTAAGTGAAGTAATTATCCTTAGTTTTAAAGCGAGATTTATTACTAGTAGACACGTTTATATCCCTATTAACCCTTTAAGTAAGTCTTTATAACTTGCCGAAGTGGAAGACGCTTCCACTTATTTAAGTATTATATCTAACTTTCTACACTTTATCTTTACTAAGTATTTTCAGGATAGCTATCTTACGATACTCTTAAAGGATCAGATAAACACACTTCTTAAAGATAAACTTATAAACCCTTAGCTTAGTCTATTTATTAATAATCTTTAATAACTTATTAATAAAAGACCGAACGTCTTAATAATTTATAATAACTTAGAATCTTACTATAACTTAGAAGCCTAAGAGGGTAATAGAGTCCACATAATACTTTACGATCTTAAAGTCCCTCCAGTCGATAATATTAGAGTAAAAGAATGTAAATCCACCTATATTTATAATATCTTGTAGTTTAAATCCTAGCTTCCTCTCTTTATTAGTTAAGCGTTACAGAAAGCTATTAAGGATCTAAGCTTCTGTTAAATAGAAGTAAGAGATAAAATAGCAAAGGTTAAGAATTAACAATATGTAAAGCTTAGCAGTTATTAATAACACCTACTCTATAAGATTATAAAGTGCCTGAATACTATTTACTATAATAAGATGCTTTTAGATATTACCCTTTAAGAACTCTTTAAACACGTTAGTTTTATAGATAAAAAAAGCTTAAGATAAGAATATAATGTCGTTAATATTAACAGATGTTAGATAAGTTAAGGTAAGTTAAGTAACGTGCTGTAAGGTTTAAATTTACACTTCTTAGAAGTATTTTTAAAGGAAAGTAACCTAATGTTTATCCTCTTACCAGATAGATTATGTAAGAGCAGCTATAACATATATCTCAGTCTACCAGTTAAAGTATTCTATCTTCATATACTATATACTATAAAGTCTATACTTCCGGGAGGCTATGTCGGCTCTCTTAACATCCTGCCAGTTAATATATATCTTTTAAATAGCGTTAAAGCTATTATAATCGGTATCGCTATAGCTAAGGTTAGTTATACTAGCATTAGAGAATGGGAAGGTATTACGTATATCGAAAAGCTCCTTAATTAGGGAATACGTCTGTATATATATTAGCCTAAGTTTAACATATAGGTGTTTAGGTTTAAGTTTAGCAGTAAGTGTAACTATATCCTGGAAAAGGTTAATAAAGTATTTAACTATAGTAACTTTAAAGATAGTAAGTAGCTAAAAGCCTAAACGTTATTTGTCGTAACTGTTATTACTGTTATTACTAATGTTACTAACGTTACTGTCTCCCTTACCAGTTTCCCTATCAGCCCTATAAGCTTATTAAGGTAAGTTACCCCCTTAGTTAGTACTTATAAGCTTACCCTTTAATATAAATACTATAGTGTTATATATATAGCAACGTTTAATAAGGAAGGTTAAACCAGATAAGCAGTTTAAGTCAAGGACTAACAGCACCTTTACAGCGATATTAATATACTACTTATTACTATTCTTAACAGATAAGACGTCTCTGATAATTAAGAGTTAGTCTTCTTAAAACTCCTTAATATATTTAAATAGGAGTCTCTATCACTAAGTCTTAAGCTTAAGCCCTTTACTATCGTAAACGAAAAATATATACTAAAACAGTTAAAAGTCAAATTCTTAAAAGTCATCGCTACTTATAAATATATCAAGGTAGGAAAATACCTCCTTTATCTTATTCCACACTATTACATCTTTTAACAGGGTAATAATAATATTAATAAACTTACTACATATACTACCTTCTTTACTAAACTTCTCCACGTTAGCCCTAGATATAATCTTAACAGTTAAGAAAGATGCTAAGAAGTATTAAGAGGCTAGTAAGGCTAACAAGCTAACATACCTAACAAAGTCCACTTAGTAAGAGAGCTACTAAAGGCTAGGGAGTAGAAGCTCTTCGTAAAATGCACTATATATCTTATTAATAATATAGATAAAGCATTTAAACTAATATATAAAGGGGAAGAACACGTAAATAAGGTAAAAGTAGGTACTAATAGTAGTAAATATAATATATAGTATCTTATAAAGGGGGATATTAACTAGCTTATTATCAATAGTTAAGTTATAATAAAGATAAATAAACTTATTAAGGAGTATAGATAATAAAGGGATAATGGGAAGTAAGATTAACCCTTAAAAAGAGTTAAGGTCTGTGAAAATTGCAATAGTGTTGTCGACGTCCTTAAGCAAATACTATACTAACAGATTAATAACATCCTTATAAAGGTATATCTCCTTACCTTCGCTTAATAATTTAAGAGGTCCTCACGCCGTACTGTAGGCCCCATCACTTTGTACCGTAGCTCACTGCAAACCCTATACATAACCCTAACCCCCGATGCACGGTCGTAACCGCGTAATTGACCCACACTCGAAGATCTCTGCGCCATGCATCCAAAAGTCCAAATTTGAAGCATCACCATTAGAGTCGCGCAAACGCAGTATTACCACAACCACAACCAACTACCACTACCACGATCCTGTAAAGGCCTGCAGTAAGCTGTAAACACCTCTAATTAATTGCCCTGCTAATAGCGATAGATAGATACCGATTTTTTCGATAAGTATAGCGATTAGAGTGGCTGCGAAGACTCCGATTGCGAGGATAATCTAATCCCGGCTGTCGATAAGGATATTCCACCGTTCTCGAACCCCCCTGCGAATTACGCCCTCCTTGCGAGCAAATACGACAGTCTTAAGGCCCTTATGGAAGATCTACACGAGTTCTGTGCCTCTACACGCTTCTCTGTCATTAAATAGAGGTCTAATAACTACGTTAAAGGCTTTGGACCGACTAGAGTTAACCTTATTTGCGCTAAAGGTATGATTCGGAAGTAGGAGGCCTTTTCTCGCAATATAAGCACTGCTAAGGTCGGCTATCCTTAGAAAGGAACCGCTAAGGCCTTGCTTATAAACAGTGAAAGGCGTTGGACTTTCGAGGTTAAAGAAGGCTATGAGAGTCACCACGGCCACAAACTGGAGGACTAGGTACTTAAGGCAAGGTTTAACAAGGCGCAAAAAGACTTTATTACCGAGTATATCGACCAGCTAACAGTGAAAAGCCGAGAGGTTACTATTAAACTAAGGAAGTGATTCCCTAGTATCGTCTTTACTATACGGTAGCTTTAGATATGCCGTTAGCGCCTCCATAAGGAAGCGATGAAAGGATATAACCCCTTCCCAACTACTATCTTCCTTCTTAACAATAAAGGTATTCCCTACACCGTTAAGTGGGCTAAATCTCCGAATGGTGACGATATAGAGGATAAGAACAGCCTTAAGAAACCGGAGGGTCTGTTCTAGACAACTCCGTAAACTGAGAAGCAATGGGGACAGTATCCTTAAGTACAGCTTTATAATAACACCTATAAGACTAATAACAAGAACCTCGCTTTCTTCTAAGTCGTTACCCTTAACCACTAAGGTAAGGCCTTCAGCTACGCCTTCGGCTTGATTAATAATAAGAGACAAGATAGCTTCAATTAGCTAATAGAGTAAGTTAACGCCGCACGGCTGAGAGCTAGGGCGCAGCCCCCAGGTGTAACTATTACCGACTTTAACACGGCTATAAGAGGTGCTGTTACGGCTAAATACCCTAAGGCGAAGCCCCAGGTTTACGTGTTCCACCTTAATAAGAATACTGCCCTTTAGATTAAGAAGAAGTGGAATAAGGAGGCTGCAGCCAGAGTTGCTGAGGCTTTAGGATTACCTCTGCCGTTAAGTCAAGCTAACAATAAGAGTAATCTGAATCAGGCGTATAATAAAAGCGTTATCGATTGCAGTGAGAGATCTATCGACAGTAAGCCTAGCAGAGCCCCTAAGACGGTAGAGTACTTAATAGCTAGCATTTACAAGCTCTAGGAGTCTGTGGTATACGCCTACACCGAGGATAAGTTTAAGGCTGCGTAGGAGAAGTTACAGGCCTACTTTCACTACTAAACGGCTATTCTACAGTACCTCAGAGAGACCTAAATACCCTACAAAGAGCAGTAGGCTAGTTACTATATTAACCGTAACTTGAACTTCGGTTAAAGGACTACATCTTTAGTAAAGTCTGTTAACTATTATCTTAAGTTATTCATCATTACCGGCCGAAGTTCTATATTTAACTGCGTTAAGCAGTCTCTTAAGATGGTTAAGGCTATAGAGAGTAATATCGACGAGGCCCTTAAGGATGAGAGGAATCGCTTACGCTTCGACTTCTTAGGCAAAGATTAGCTTAGTGATACGCCTTATAACGTCTCTGCTAAAGCGCTGAATCTGGTTACGAAGTAACGCCAGATTATGTTAGGCGCTATTCCGACAAAGACTAAGCCCAACCCTACGCTTCTAGTTAATTATACTCACAGGGTAAAAGCCCAGTACGGTCTACCTTATAGCTATAAGCTTCTTAAGCGCTACCGTGAGAAGTTGCCTCTTACTAGGGATGACTTCCACCGCTTCTGGTAGCTAAAGCGTAAGCTTACTGCGGAGGACCCCTTATTACGGATTCAGGAGTTTAACGTTGTCACCACTCTCAAGGGTCGGCCGCGCCGCTCTACCGCCTTTGCTAGTAATGGCAGAAAGGCCCCTATACTAACGGCACTACCACCAGAAGGCAGTTAACTAGACCAGGAAGACGAGGTTATTATACCGGCTACTCAACCCCCTACTCCGCAGCCCACTCGCAACAGCGCTCCCAAGAAGGCTGCGCCGAGGAAGAAGGCCGCTAAGAAGCAAAACCTAGGCCGTCAGTCGGGGATAATGCCTAGTCTTCACCGTAACCCCTTGAGCTGGGAGGGCGTTGACCTTAAGAGGAGCTAGATAACAGTCTCCCTTACTCCCAGCGTAGGGCTGGTGTTTAGCAACCCCGGGGTTATTCCCAGTACGCCCTCGTTAACGGTAATGGTGACCGCTTCAGTACCAGTGGGAATTATAAAGAGAGGAGGTGGAGTGGTTGGCACTCGAAGGAGCACTCGCAAGGCACCGGCACCGCAGAGATTCCGAGAGTAGGGGTAGGGGGTAATACTGGCCAATCACGTGGTCGCAGAGGCTTAGTTAGCAGAGTAAGTAGTCAATTGAGTTTTATTGCGGAAATCGCGGAATTGCGTTATTTTCGCTCTGGGGGCTTGCATCTATTAATGTGGTGGCAGTTTCGCTGTGGGCGAATGACTCGGATCAATTACGCGGTTGCGACCATGCATCGGGGGTTAGGGTTATGTATGGGGTTTGCAGTGGGCTACGGTACAAAGTGATGGGGCCTACGGTACGGCGTGAGGACCTCTAATCTAAAGAAGAGCTGTTAAAGGCGCTCAGTACTAGGGAATACTGTACAGTCCCTATTACGCTATAAGCTTAAGATATCTTTATTAGTACGATAAATACTTAAGTTATAAGACATCTCGGCCACGCTTAGTCTATGCCCCGCGCCCTTAATATTGTAAGTGTAGCGTAGCCCGTAATAGCGTATGTAAGAGCCTTAATGTTACTTTTTAGCCTTAATATAAAGGGTATTTAGGTAAGGTATAACACTTGTATAAAACGTGTAGATAATATAACGTGTAAGTTAACGTTTACGTCTTTAAACACTACAGATCTATTTTAATATAACTGTGGGTAGTGGGAGCTACAAGGCCTGTCTGATTAGTCTACTGTTATCGTTTAACTACATTAAAACATTATTTAGAAATTCGTCATCTAAGTCTTTTAGCTAACTAGTAGACTTGCTAAGAGTGTTTTAAATATTGTCTAAGTTACTAAAATTAGAGAGTAGGTTAAGATGTCTTTATTAACCGTATGGAGGAGAAGGGCTATACAAGGGGCTATTATGATAAGGGCTATTGTCGCTATCGATAATGGTGTTAGCTTTGTTTTTAACAGTGCTGCTAGTATAGCTATTAGGACTATAACTTACTCTTCAGTTAGGAGGTGTTATATACTGGGAGGTATTTACGTTATTATTAATACTTAACTCACTGTTACTAATAATAATCTTATAAAATATTATTAGCTTATTACTATAAGGCAAATAGCTAGATAAGTTAGATAAATACCTTTTACAGAATAACTGTGTCTTCCGTTTCTTTAGTTATTATAGACTGGTGGTAGGATTTGCTTATTTCTTACAAGATCTGTAAATAGTAAGTAAGTTTCGTATATATTAGTATAATAAATAATGTAAAATACTTAATTATAAGACGCTGCTAACTTCTATTAGGTAATGCTTATATCTAGGTTACAGTAAAGGTTCTGCCTAAAAGATACTAAAGGTTATAACTATTAGGGTTAACATTATTTTAAAGTGCGCTGTCACCTTTATTATTATACTGGTTAAATAAGATTAAATCCCCATCGAATAAAGTAGTAAAGGATAACGTTTATAAGTGCCGTTAGCCTCTAGTTACCATACCTTATAAGAAGAGGTTGGAAGTTGGAATGGAAGAAGGTGTAGTTGTGAGACAGACTTTAGATAAACAGTAAAACTTTAAAAAGGGAGCAATATATGGTAAAAGGTATAAGAGGAAGCTTATTACGAACTTTAAAGTAAAGGTACTTAGTTTAATAGCTATCCTTATATTAATACATTATGTTATTATATCTTAATATTATAAGATGCTAAGATCCTTCTATAGTGAAACTATATTATATACTAAACTGTGTCTTTCTAAGTATAATGTTTCGGAATTTATAACTTAGCTAATATATTAAGGATATAGGCCTTCATTATTAGCTGAGTTAAGGATAGATAAGATATCCTGTAGCGTGATATTTTCCGAGGAGGTACTGAGATAGTGGATAAGGAATTTATAACTTAGTAAATAGCGTTAGGGATATAGGCCTTTATTCTTAGTTAAGGTAAGGATGTAATGTCCTGTAGCGTTATATTTTCCAAGAGGCACTGAGATTAGTGGATAATAACGCCTTAAAGATAGAATACAGGGCTAGAATTAGGAATAAATATGTCAATCTGTTACCGTTTTAAGAATACTTAAATTAAAATTAGCAGATTATCTAACACGTTTAACCTTATAAGGGGAATAATATATAATTAGCGTCTTTAAGATAATCTTAATTAGAATCTTCCCTTATTAAGTTATTATCTATAGCTTTAATCACGTTGTTAAACGCCTTATCACTTAGCTTTTTAATAATCCTTTACTTAAAGGTTACTTTATTCGTTATAAGCTCTTATACTTTTGCAGATTAGAAAGCTAAGAGCTTACTTACCTTTAAGAGTATAAGTCCTAACGTCAATAGTAACTTGCTCTCTTTAAGGATAAGGTTTATAAGATTACTAAAGGCCTAGGTGTAAAGATCTGTAATTCTAAGAATCTTTTCTAACATCTTCTTAACTACTATATAAAATATTAACTTGCCTTTATCCTGTGACGACCCTGCAGGCCGTCACTTGGGCCGGAGCGGCCCGACGAATCCCCCGCACAAGGAACAGTGCAGAAGGACAGTACGCACAGTACTGCGCACTGGGCCAGGGGTGCAAAGACCTAAAGCCCCTACAACTAACCAGCAGCTACTTAGTCTTGGCAGGAGTGCTCACTTACTAAGCGTCTGAGAAACCTCTAAGCAAGGAGTGCTTAATAGCAGGTTACTCAGTTCCTCACTAAGTAATAGGCCATTAAGTAAAGTATAAGGTACCTTTAGTTAGTTAATATAGATAGTTATAGTTATGCTTATAACTACTGTGAAGGACTTTAATTCCTTACGTTAATATTTAATTATTTATTTATGTCTTACTATTTAGACTTACCTCTATGCATTATAATAATAACGACCTATAGTAATATTAAACCCCCTATCTAAAAGTGTTAGCTTAACAAACCGTCTTTAGAATACCCCTTACCTGTTAACATCCTACTATACGTTCTGTCTTAACCTGCACTAATCCTCTCAAGGCCTATATTAGGTGCAGGTTGTAATACAATACTAACGTCCAGTTTTAAACGCTGTTTATTAAATTCCTAGACATTACCTCTCTCCCACTAATATATTAACCTTTAAAAAAGGTAAGGAGATTAAAGAGACGTAAGCTTAACTTTAGCTCCCTACTATTAATAAGTTAATTATATGCCTTAAAGACTTAAACCTTAACTAATAAGGACTGGTTAAAGAACTTAACGAAATTTTCCCTAAAGACACTAAAAGCTGTATTGGTCTTATTGAAAAACTCTAAACCTGACTTAATGCTGTTAAACTAAAGAATAACGACCTTAAAGGCTTACAGAAAAAACGAGTAAAGCTCCCCTTACTATTATGCTTTAAGGGAGACTCTGCGTAACTAAAGTCCTAGATAGCTTAGCTTTAAAGTTATGTTATTTATTACAACAAGTAATTCTTCGAAGAAGAAGGAAAGGTTAGGTTTACTAAAGCTTTATTAGACAGAGTAACCGCTTACTAGTATAAACCCTATGTAAAGATAATTAACGACCTCTTTATAAATAAAGTATAAAAGGAAGCCTCTAAGACTTAGGCTCTTTTCGATAACTTCGACGTTTTTATTAACTAACTCTGGATTAAGTTTAGAGAACTAAACGCCCCTAAATAAGCTGAATAACGCTTTATAGCTCTAAGGTAGACGTCTTTAATCCTTAAGTTCTCCACACACTTTAAGCTAAAAGCAGTAAAGACTAAGCTTAGCTAAGAAGCTTTAATAATGCTATTCTAAAGCGGTCTAAAAGAGCACGTTACTAGAGACCTTTACCAAGAGGATCGGCCAGACTGCCTTTAAAAACTAGTCAAGATAGCTATTAAGGCCGATAATTAGTATTATAATTACCATTATTAAAAGAACTTTTAAAAAGAACAGACCCTTTACTAACTAAATAAATTAAAGAAGGGGAACTAGTTAACTGTAATAAGTTACTACCCTAAGCTAATAGATATTAGTATAGTGAACCGTTAGAACTGACTTAACCGTAATAAGCTTTAATGATAGTAGCAGCAGAAGTAGCTTAAGGACTTATCTTAAGTCCAGTGTTTTAACTGTGGTAAGAAAGGTTATATAACGTAATAGTACCTATCGCTAAAATAAGTCAGTTAAAAGCTGGTTTTAAAAGGAGGAAAGTACGTTAGGTTTAACTTAGGAGACGTCTATATTAGGATGATAGGTAACGAGGAAGACTATATTTAGATAAATAAGTGCGAATTAGGAGATAAGGAAGAGAAGGAAGAAGAACCTTAGGACGTAATGTACTTAGTCCTTAAGGGTATTTTGGAAAAGTTAGTTATAAAGGTGTAGGTCGTTACAGACTGACTTCTAAGTGGAAACTTAGAACTGCTAGAAGTGTAGGTTATAAAAGACCGACTTTAGGAAGAGATATTCCAGTTAGCTATTACAGGCCTTAGAAACCTCACCTTGTAAGCCTAAGAACTAAGAAAGTCTAAGAAGGACTTTAACTTAAACCTTACTAAAATAGTTAAGAGAGTCGAAGAACTAGCCCTTTAAGCCACATAAGCAGTAAAGTAAGCCCTGGAAAGTGAAAGAGAATAAGCTGAGAAAATCGAACTGGAGAAACGGAAGTTCTTCTCTACAGTACCCCTTAAGACTCTCAAACATTTTAAGTATATTAAATAAATTAATACCTTTACCTCTTTAGAAGAAGGATAGCTTAAATAACTACCCTGTATTAAAGTTAGTATGCCTTAGACTAGTACCTTAAAGGTCCCCTGAGAAAGCATAAAGTAAGCATATTAGCAGAAGGTCCAGGAGCTAAAGGAGAAACATTAAGAAATGGTAAATAAAATAGAGGACTTGCAAGTTAAAGGCCTTACCGTAACGTCTAAGGACAGAGCGGTGGAAATCGGATTAAAACTCTATAATAGAGTTCGTTTCGCTAATTAACTTGAATATCGACTCGTTAAGGAAAACCACTTCGTGGAAGAATAAGCCAGGTTATTACTACTTAAGTTCTAAAAAGAAGTTTAGGAGAAACAATATATATAGAGGCAAATAGAGGAAAAGAAAGAATAAGGCGTTACTTCCCCCGTTCCATACTCTATAACCGCAGCACCTACAGTTAATATTAACTACCTTAATTACAGAGATATACTGTAAATCGATTACATATATAACAACTGCGCTCTTAACCGGCATTATAAACCCAAGGCCCTTTATAACCACTTCCCAGGCATACAGAAACAGGACTACACTGTCACTAAAGTAAAGTTAAAACCAGCCCACTACCAGGTCTCTTACTCCCTAATAAGAGAGTCCGGTAATAAGCGGAAAGTCACTATAGTTAACCAGGCTCCCGTTACGTGCTAGTAAAGAGGAGTGCTTAATAACTGCCTTACTGTAATATACTTATTACATCTTAACAGAAAAGCTAAAGAATAGTAAAAGTAAGAAGATTACTAACAGATTTAAGAGTAAAAAGACATTATTATAATCTAAGCCCGTAAAGCGTATTACTGTCTTATTAAAGACTTTAAAAATATTATACCGTTTAAAGTTAACTGGACGTTAAGGCGTAAGAACTTAAAAAAGGTTAATCGTTAAGTTTATTAAAGCTACTTATTTTTCCAGAAAGAATTAAGAAAAGGCTATAAGCTTTCTAAAAGAGCTAGAAACTAATAGTTCGCTAATTAGTAAAAACCCTAAGAAAAAGGAGAGGCATTTAAAGGTTAAGTTATATAAAACCTTAAGGATAAATAATTATTATAACTTAGATATTAAAGGAGTATAAGTACTATTCTATCAGTATCGATATAACAGACAGAAAAGGGAGGCTATTTAAAGCAAAAGCAGTAATTAATAGTAAGAGTACTTCTAACCTAATACACCCCTCGCTAGTTAACTGAAAGAAACTCCTTAACCAAAAGTATAAAGAGGTTATTCCTATACGAAATAGAGAAAGAAGCCTATATCAGTATAATAATAGTAAAGTCACTTACTACTTACCACTCTTAATTAAAGTAAATAGGGACAAATAATAAGTAGACTTTAACGTTATACTAATTATAAGCTATAATATAATCCTAAGTCTACCCTAGCTGGAAAAGTATAACCCTGTAATTAACTAAAGGAGTAGCTACCTTACCTTTGGTAAGTCCCCTAACTGTAATTACAGTTTGGAGAAAGCTAAGAAGGCACTAAACTGTTCTAAAGATATATAAAGCACTTAAAAGTACGTTAAACCCTTAAAACTAAATATAGTTTAAGTTAAGTTTACTAAGATAGTTAAAGGGCCAGAAGGTCTACCGTATTACCTAAATAACAATTTAAAAAGTAGAAAGAAGTAAGAAGCTAACCTACAGATAAGCAAAAAAGTCAACTTATCTAAGATACTTATAAAGTATAAGAAGTTTACCTTATTTTAAAAAAAGATACTATAATTACTAGATTACAGACTATAAGACTACAAAATTAAGCTGAAGTTAAAAGTGAAGCTTTGCAGCTTCTAACCTTACTACTTAAACCCCTAGCAGGTTAAGGCCTTAAAGGAATATATTAATAAGAACTTAAAAAACAGGTTTATTGTAAAGTCCTAGTTACTAACAAGGTACCTAATATTATTCGTCTTAAGAAAGGGAGATAGCAAATTATATATAATTGTTAACTATTAAACGTTAAACGAGGATACGATTAAGAATCGCTACCTATTACTACTTATTATGGAAATGTAAGAATAAATTATTAAGGTAAACTGGTTCTTTAGCCTCGATTTCCCTATAGGATTCAACCACGTTAGAGTAAAAGAGGAGGACAAACATAAGACAGCCTTTTAAACTCGTAACAGGCATTACCAGTACTGTATTATACCGATAAGATTAACAAACGTACCTACGACTTTCTAAAGCCTTATCGATAGTGTTCTCTGCCCCTTCCTTAACAAGTTTATCTTTATATATTTAGATAACGTTCTAATCTACTCCGAAACTTTAGAGGAATACCAAAAGTATATGTGACAGGTTCTAACAACTTTCAAGAAAGCGAAGCTAACAGTAAACTTAGAAAAAAGCCACTTCTATATCTAGGAACTAAACTATCTAAGGTTTAAAGTAACCCTTAAAAGGCTCGAAATGCAGCTGGAGAAGATAAAGACAGTTAAAGACTAATTTACTTTAAAAAACTAAAAAGAATTGTAAGCCTTTATTAACTTTACGAACTTCTATCGCTATTTTATCAGGTACTTTATGAAAATCGTAAGACTACTTTATAAACTTATAGGTGAGGGAAAGCTATTTAAGTAGACCGGTAGACAGTAGAAAGCGTTTAAAGACCTTAAGCACACTTTTGTCACAGCCTTAATCTTAATCCTCCCCGATTTCTTAAAACCCTTCTAAGTCGAGACAGACTCCTTAGAGTTCGTAATTAGTAGAGAACTTAGCTAAGTCTAAAATAATAGGAAACGTTACCTAATTACCTTCTTGTTAAAAGGAATCCACAGCCTAGCCCTGTAATACTTAATCTATAATAAGGAACTAATAGCGATTATTTAATACTTTACCAAGTGGGTACTGTATTTAAGCGGTACGGAAGAACTGGTCCAGGTCTTCTCAGATTATAATAACCTCCAGTACTTCCTAACGAAAGAACTTAACTTATAGTAAGCACGATAAGTAGAGTTAATAGCCCTGTTTTACTTCCAGATCCACTATATTAAAGGAAAAGATAATAAGTAAGCTGATACTCTTAGTTAGAGATAAGACTATAAGGATACTAATCTAGTCCTAATCCCCGTTACTATATTTAACAAAGTAAAGAATAATACGTTAAAACACACGTTATAAATATCAGACAACTAAATGCTAAAATAAACTATCAATGTCTGTATAAACTTATAAACAGAGTATAATATCTATTAGTAATAATAGGACTTTTAAGTAAGAAGGTTAGTGGAAGGAACTTGTAAATATAAATGCCCTTTAGGAGACTTCTTAAAGCACGTGTAAGACTGTGGTAAGGAGTGCCTAAAGCATCTAAACCATAACGAAACTAGTTATTAGTTAGAACTGCTATTAGAAGGCGTAGACGGCGCGCTTAAACCAGAAGTAAAGCTCTAGTATTAAGAGAAACTGTACATTTATAACCTAGGAAAGTAGAAAAAGTATGTCTAGTAAGTCTATAAGTCTCGACTCAGAGGATATATAAGCTAAGTTAAAATTCTTGTATAAGCTTAATAAACGTACGCCTTCTTAAGAATAAAGAAGCTAATTAAGAAGGTAGTTAATAACTATAATATCTGCTATTAAAAGTAGAATCGACACTATAAGCCTTATGGGTTTCTTAAACTACTCCTTATACTATAGGCGTTATAAAGTTTAATCTCGCTCGATTTCGTTACCGGGATCCTAGAGTCTAAAGACCTTATTATAGGAGTTACCTATAACCAGATCCTTATAATAGTCGATAGATTAACGAAATAAGCTTATTTTTTACTAACTTTAAAGGATATAATAGTAAAGTAACTCACTTATATCTTTAAGAAAAAGGTAGTTTTACAACACCTTTAGCTAGATAATATCGTTACAGATTAAGATAAGCTAATTATATTAAAGTTTTAATAGGGACTAATATAAAGAATAGGTGTGAAGAGTAAACTGTTAATAATATTCTACCTACAGATAGATAGCTAAATAGAATAAGTTAACTAGATACTTACAACGTATCTCTAAACTTACGTTAACTTTGAACAAAATAATTAGCTTAAGCTATTACTAACAGTATAGATAACTTATAATACGACGCTAGTTGAGTTAATAAGTATATTACTATTCTTCACTAACTACGGTAAGGAGCTTGAGCTCTGTTAAGGCCTGCCTACAGGTACCCTTTAAGCTGCAGTCTGCGTAAACTGGATATAAGAGCTATATAACTATCTGTAAGCTAAACTCGAGTTTACATACGAATAAATAAAGAAGTTTGCTAATAAATACTAAACCGAATAGCTAATGCTTAAAAAAGGACTTTATTATAATAGTAAACGAGTCGAGGGACTGACTCTTCAGGAGGGGGACTATATTTACCTTTTTTCATAAAACCTGCATTCGAAACAGCTTAATAAGAAACTTGATTTTAAAAGGTATAGACTGTTCTAGATTAAGAAAAAGGTTATTACCTTTAATTATAAACTAAACCTACCTACTAGTATAAAGGTGCGGATTAAGGTTTTTTATATCTTACTTTTAAAACCTGCCTTAAAAGGAGTTCCTTTAGAAAAGAAGATTAAGATTAATGCTGATAAGGATAAGTATAACGTTAAGGAAGTTATAAATTTACGAAAGGGAAAGAATACGTTTAAGTATCTCGTTAAGTAGTTAAACTGTAGCCCTGAGAGTAACTTATGGGAACTAGTTAAGAACCTTAAGTGCTTAGACCTAATTACAGAGTTCTACCGAAAGAATCTAGACTGACTAAAACTAACGATAAGAATTAGAAATAAGATAAGATTTAACATTTAAATTACTATACTAAAGAGTAAGATTACTGTAGGACTTAGAGCCTGAGAAGCGGTAGGAAACTTCTTAGTAGGTACAGAAGGACATTTATTAGAACTTTTAGTTAAGGTTGTAAGGACCTTAGACCTAATAAGGAGGCTGGGCTTCCGGAGCCTTTAAAGCTCTACTAACACTGCTAAAAAGAAAAAGTTAGTAAAAGAAATAAATACGCTATCGTTACACTACAGAACTGTAAGAGGAAAGAAACTACAAACTAAGTTAAGAAGAGGTTATCGGCTGTGGCGACCCTTTGGAAAAAGAACCAGCAGGTGTTCCTGCTAAAAAGCCTTCTTAATCGAAGGACTTACTAATCTTAGGAGGAGTAGCTAGACAGGCCTCTTCCTGTTCCTGGAAACGAAGGATCTCTACCTCTTGACTAAACGTAGAAAAAGCTCGCTCCTCTGTACGATAGCGTTAGGTTTTAATCTGTTTAAGTTAAGTAACGGCTTTATGGAGCTTTTGGGTTTTTAACTTTAAGTTCTATGCAGCAGCGTTATACTCTATGTCGAGATAGCGCTTCTTAGAAAGGAGCCGCTAGAGGAAAGTGTCGCTATAACTAAATGCGTTACACGAAGACGAAGCTCCTGTTAGTAAATATTTAAAGTAACTGTCCGATCGTGCTGTAACGAGACAGGAAAGTGATTTTAAAGAATAACGACTATAAGGCGACATTTACGATTTAAAAGTTAAAGTAAAGTCTGTAAGGTTACGACGATAAGAGGTGCTGTTCTTCGAAATACGCTTTTACATACGGTTAGCAGGTATAATTGCGTTAAGAAAAAAGGAACGCTTTTACTAAGGTTCTTTATAGAAAAAGAACGTTAAAGAGGGGGAATTGTGTAACGACCTTACAGGCTGTTACTTAAGCTAGAGCGGCCTGACGAATCCCCTATATAAGGAACAGTGTAGAAGGACAGTACATACAGTACTGCGTATTAGGCTAGGGGTGTAAAGACCCGAAGCCCCTACGATTAATTAGCAGCTGCTTAGTCTTAGTAGGAGTGCTTACTTACTGAGCGTTTAAGAAACCTTTAAGTAAGGAGTACTTAGTAGTAGGTTGTTTAGTTCCTTACTAAGTAATAGGCTACTAAGTAAGGTATAAGGTACCTCTGGCTAGTTAATATAGATAGTTATGGTTGTGCTTATAACTACCGTGAGGGACTCTGGTTCCTTACGCTAGTATTTAATTGTTCATTTATATCCTACTGTTCAGACTCACCTCTGTGCATTATAGTGATAACGACCTACAGTGACATTAAACCCCCTGTCTAGGAGTGCTAGCTTAACAAGCCGTCTTCGGAACGCCCCTTACCTGTTGGTGTCCTGCCATACGTTCTGTCTTAACCCGCGCCAGTCCTCTCGAGGCCTGTGTCGGGTGCAGGTCGTAATATATCCTTACTATATAGCCCTTTAACTTTAAGGTGCAGTTTATTAAAAAGAGGGATAAGCCTTATACGAGGCAGAAAAGCAAATACCCCCTCTTTAAAGTAGTAGGTAAGGATAAGGAGAGGCTTGTAACGCGATGCTATATTAGTGAAATTCTTATTAGGGATTAAGAGTTTATACGTAATAAAGGACGTAAGTTATAACTGTTTTATTTAACCTTTTTTACTATATAAGCTTTACTAATTAAAGAACTTTTAGAATGGAGTAAAGGTGTAAAGTTTTTTAAGCTCCTCTATATAACTGCCTTCTTATAAGTTAATAGACTCCTAGATGCGGATAATCTCCAGATAAGCTTTTAAGCGATGTATATCTTTACATTTAAAACTCTCACTTAAAGACTTAAGCCTGCTTTATAAATCTATAAGTTAAGATAATGTAAGGCATTTAAGCTTCTTAAGATTAGAGATAACTGTAGTTATAAGTTTAATAATAGTAAGGCTTTTATAGTTATATGTTCTGTAATGTTCTTTATAAAGAGAATGGAATTAGGTATATCTATTTTAGCTGAAAATGTGGATTAGAAGGGTTAAGCCTGTAAGAGCTTTATCCTTAAGTTCTGCTATTTTAAGTATCTGTAAAACCTCCTCTATAATGTCTTATATAATGTGGAAGGGCTTATAACTATATTAGCAGATAACGATGGGATTTTAAGTCTGTAAAATAACGATTAGTTTATTAAATAAGGTTATATTAAACTGCTTAAACCGCTTCTTAATTAATTTATTACGTAAGTTAACTGCTCTTTTCTGTTTAATATCCTTAAGCTACAGTATATCGTTATCACTATCTATCTTATCGCCTTTATTATTATTAATAGACAGTTAGCCGTTATTGTTAGGGTTACGTGCGATGGTGTCAGATTGCTTAGAGGATGCTAATATATCTCTTTCCTACCGGTCTTAAGAGTTACTACACGGTAATAACACTATATAGTTAGTATCCCTTTCCGCATTACAGTTAGGTGTTATTATCCGTTATATTCCCCGATTTATAATACCTAATATTAAATTTAACCTATTTATGTCGGCCTTTTAGGTAGATATAGAGCTAGGTGTTGACTTACTGTTTGTTAGTATAGAGTCCGCTTCTAAAGGTGTAAAGGGATGTTAATTTAAAGCTGGATATTAAAGTTATTGTGAAAGTATACTGTTATAGAATTAAAGTAGTACTCTTTTTATAACTAACTTTATTAATAAGCTAATCTCCTTAAGTACCGTAATATAATTATAGCTTAGCAGTTTACGGATAATGTTTTTAAAGAGCGTTCAGTTATAACAGGTAGCGATTTCAAGTGTAAAGTCTTTAGCAGCTATACTTCTTATATTAGTTTAAGTGAGATATAATAAGCCTACTATAATAAAGAGGGTAAATAGTAGTAAGGTTGCAGTATTGTGAATTTAAAAGTGTAATATTTAATAAAGGGAGGAAAACGGGAAACTTTAATGTTAATCGATATCCTTAATTTATAGCTTACGTGCTGCCACATATAGTGTAGCTATATACCTATTATATACCTTACCTAATATCTATAATTTTAGCAATAAGGGTATAATAACTAATGTAACAGAACGTTAGTTAAGCTAGATCAAACTAACTAATTTTATACTCTTATAAACGCGGATTAAAGTCCGGAGCTTACGAAATATAAGGAGAAAAGAAAATATCTATTATTTTCGTAGGGTTACAGCTTATAAGTGTTAGGTTTTATATTACAATATCTAGATTTAAAAGCTGTAATATAACATTATAAATATCTTAAAGTACAGTGTTAAAATACACTTAAAAAGATTCATCTTTAATTAATTAAAGGGTGAAAGGTTTACGAATTATTCTCACGATAGTAATATAGGATAGTAAATTAAAACATAGATAAGATTACAGTTAAGAGATAAACTTTAAGCTAATATAACTATTAAGATTAGTAGTAACACACTAAATACCTAATCTCCACTCCTTAAATAAAAGAATCAGCAACTATTATAATTAGTATATAAAGTTCCCTATAGAAAAACATAACAGACAGTGCACATATACTAACTTCTACTTATCTAAGGCTCTAACTACCGTTAGCTAATATATATAGGTTAACTTAAAGCTGTATATTAATAAACTATAGCGTAACTGGACCGATTAACGGAAATAGTGCAGTTAAGTTAGCGCAAAACCGCTAGAACACCAGCACTTTAAATTACAGAGCTAGTATCTCATTTAACAAGATCGCTTTAAGATATACTATACCGGTTTAAGTAATAACCTGCCGCTTTATTATAAGTGCTCTATTATATAAACGGAACGATATAAATAGTAAGGGTATTTATAACTATTATAGTAAAAAGTGTAACTACCTTTTAAAGACTTATAAGTAACTTTATTTAATTAACGTTATAATTATTTACTAATTTAGGGTTATTATAGGTTTTAAATCTAGGGATAAGGCTATTATTAACTCTAGATATTTAAAAAGCCCTTAGATATAAAGGTACTTACTTACCTCTCTATTACCTACTTAACTTTAAGAGGTTAATTAATAAATCTCTTTCCTCTTCTAATTGTTATATTATACATTACCTATATAGACTTTAAGAGAGAGTAAAATAAAAGGCTTATTAATAATAGTAATAAGAGAATTAATAAGATAAGGCTTACATGGTAAGATATTTTAAATATCTGTAAATACATTATATTAATAAGATCTGTTAATATATCTCTTTATTTAAAGTAGAGTATTTAGTGGTAATATCCTCTTAGGAAAAGAAAGTGTAAATAAAGCTGTTTATTAATGTAGATATAATATTTAAAATATCTTTTTTACTTCCTTAAGCCTTCCAGTCTGGACGTAAACTATTTAAAGAATTCTTCACTACCTTATTATAAATAACCATTAAATATATAAAAAAGTTACAGTTAAAGGGTAACTGAACCTGTATATTATTAGTCTCCTAACTAGCTTAACCTTAAAGAGATGCAGATATATATAAGTAAAGTTAGTCTAAATTAAGAATAAGAGGTAATCGCTTATAAAAGACCTACATGTAAACCTCTAGTTATAAACCTTTCTTTCCTTATCTTACTATTTTATAAATTAACTAGATTACTACTTTAAATTAGTTATCGCTATAATAATTAGTAACACCTGAAATTTTAATAAGCTTTCTACCTTAGGTACTGTATTAAAGGTTAACTTTTTTTCCTGTTTATAATAGGAAAGATCTATATATTTAAGACGTTAAGGAAGCTAGGTGTACTTTATTTATTCTCAGAAAATTAACAGACACTTCTAATAGGAACCCTATAGCCTTCTTATAGGGAAATGTTATTATAGTAAGGAAACAAGTCTCCTTTTAATGTAAGTAGTTAATAAGGAAAGTAATTAAATTCCATAACTTAACAGTTAACCCTTATTACAGGTAAAAGATAGTAATATCTTCTTTATTAATATACCTTATCTTTACTTATCTTATCTGATTAATGCAGCTATTAGTTCCTATATTATCTAAGGTAAGATAATTCCTTTCTAGAAAGTTCCCACCTTACAGCAACTTAATCTATCCTAATATTAATAATTTAACTATTAGGAGGTATTATTAGAAACTGACAGCCTGTAACGTTACTACCCCTCTACGTTTAAATGTGTGGTTAAGTTATAAATTAGCGCCACTTTTATCTATTTTCAGCTTAAGAATAGGGTAGTGGTTTAGCGTTAAGGGTAGCGAGTTCCGCTGTATTAAGTTATTAAATAGGATTTAATTAAGATATATAGAACTTTTACAATATATTAAGAAAATATAAACAGCGTAACGTAATACGTAACTAAACGCGATTATCGTTTAATTTAATTTAATATTAGTAACCTTATCCTACACTGCATTTCTTCCCTCTCCCTTCACTTTAATCAGATCTTAATCTTTCTACATTTCACTTATTAGTTACTAAATACACTTATTATTAAACTTTATATCCTTAGTTAATTATATTATTATTAAGCTTGATTTCTATATAAAGGGGGGGTTATATAGTTAAACTTCCTACTTTACAGAAGTGAGGATATTATAATAAGGTAAGTTTACATTATTAGAAGGGAAAGCTTTTTAATCTTAAGAAGATATGTTAAACTGAAGTAACTTAATAACCTTTTAAAGCTCCTAGTAGCTTTAGCGTCTTGTAATATCTAGATTATAGTAACCTAAGTGCCTAATCTCAGTATCTTATAATGCTTAAATTTAAGTAAGTAGCTTAAGTGCTTAATCTTAACATCTTATAATGCTTAGATCTAAGTAAGTAACCTAAGTGCCTAATCTTAATATCTTATAATGCTTAGATCTAAGTAGGTGGTTTAAATACCTAATTTTAACATCTTATAATACTTGGATCTAAGTAGTTAGTTTAAGTACTTATTCTCAGTATTATATCTTACCTTATATTATAGTGATTATGTAAGGCTATCCTTATATTATCTCGTCTTTAAAATTTAAGGAGTAAAGCTTAATTATATTAAAAAAGACGCAAGTAAAGTCCTTAGCCCTCTCCTTAGTCCAGACAGGTATAACCCTCTCGATAGCCACTTTTTAAGCTTAGGCAGACATACTTATCTTAATAATTGCCTAGTTAAGGGCTATGTGTAGACTTTTATAAGCCTTATTAGCCTAAGCCGGAGGTGGAGTAAAGCCCCACTGGCGACCCTTTAACCCTTAAACGAAACCATTCTTAGAAATGCCGATGTGTGGACGCAGACTATAACACTAAACCGTAATAAGGTACACGACGGCTCTGGAATCTTCTCTCTCCCTCTAATTAGAGTAACGCAGTTATATACATAAACGATAGGGCCTCTTATAAGGCCTCTCCTCTCTTTCTTCCTTTTCCTTACGTTCTCCGTCTTCGTTAAGTAGGCCTAGCTAGTTACAACACACTACTTTACCTGTTACATCATTAATGTTAGATTAGAAAAGTTTAAATGCTAAAAGTAAAATAACTTGTAAAATAAGGTATAGGTTAAAGTAACTATCTGCCTTATTCGTAAAGTCTTTAAAAGCTATTAACTTAAATTATATTTTAATATAGTAATATAATGCTGTATATATATGAAAATACCTTAAACCTAACCCGAAGGCCACTATATAAATTACTTTTTTTATCTCTTTAAATAAATGTACTAGCCTCCGGACAGGTTTCTGTCGCTTTGTTCACTGCACTTATTTAAATAAAGTTAATACCCCACACCAAAATTGCCAGGAGCGAAAGTGAGGAATGGAGCGCCCCGTAGCGTAGCGAAGGGCCGTTGCGGAATGACAAACGAAGCGACGCCAGCAATTTTATTAGAATGTAATAAGTTTAACTTTAATTACGTAAAGCTTTTAATTAAGGTATTTACCTTTCTTTCTATTGTTAAAGTTATAAGATAAGGTTCTTTAGTTCTAATTAAAGGGGAAGGGCTTTCAGTTTCAATCTCTAGGGTAAGAAGGAAATCCTTTACATTATCCTTAACAGGGGTAAAAGGGGTTTTTAAGGAAGTAGTTACTTTAACTATTCCTTTTAAAGGATTAAAAAGCTATAAGTAAGTGAACTTTGTATCTACTAAATAATTATTAGACATAAAGTTAATAAGCTACTCCTTAAACGTATTATAAGTAATAATCTTAATATCCTTATTAGATATATCTTTACGTTAGCAAATAGTAATTTTAATAAAAGGATTAAGTATAGGGTTAGTATTTAATTAGGCTAAAAGTTAATTATATTCTTAAATAGTTACGATAAGGCTTTAAGCTTTCTAATTAATAAGGTAGTTATAGAAATAGCGGAAAGCTTTAACTAACTTCTCCTTTTAATAAGGATCTTGTTGGGTTTTTACAACCCTAACCCGGCCAGTGTGGTTAAAACAGTGTGGCTGGATCCACGCAGCCGCTCCGCGGCTGCATCCATGGATCTGCACAGCCAAGAACGCCAGACTCCACTGCCAACCTC
>Ga0247770_1000974_pt1 | contig 25442 bp, 20 predicted proteins | sample UWRJL136409B6_FD_179943 | JGI IMG/M metagenome (GOLD analysis project Ga0247770, IMG submission 179943) | Plant litter microbial communities from Arlington Agricultural Research Station in Wisconsin, United States - UWRJ-L136-409B-6 | ecosystem: Environmental > Terrestrial > Plant litter >... | reverse complement strand
TCCGCCTCGGTACAGGATAGACTAGACAGCTTCGACCACTTCGACCACCACGTCCAAATGAGCTCAGTGCAGTGCAGTGCGTGTTCATCATCGCTCATCTTCCCCCAGCCAATCGCCATCACCCACTCTGCTTGCCTTTCAAGGCGGCAAGCGATCAAAGAGAGTTAACTAATCTGCCTCAAAATGAGAGGCTACCCACCCGAGATTGTCGTGAAGTAAAAGGGGGAAAGAATTCCAAGGTTGGTTTGGGGTGCGGATTTAAATATGGTACTGGGAAAGCGTAAACGCCCATGGTCATGTGAGTCCTGTTACACGTGATATGCAGGGTTAGGGTTGATACACCCCCCCAACCGCCCTACACAGCCCCACAACAAGAGCCCCACTTATGTGGAAACAGGATCCCGAGTTTTCCAGTGCCTGTGGTCGTATGTGGTTGTTCAGGGGGGGAGAGGGGGTTGTGTGCTTGCGGGAGGTTGGCCGCACGAGAACAGGACGGCGCCAGGGGTGAAAGAACAAGCCCATATCAGATATCTCTATATACCTTCAAGTATTGCATCAAAAACACACGTCGATATACAAACATCACCTCATTGCCCAAACTAGGAACTTCCTCAGAGATCCCCCTCTCTCACTGCCACTCCCTCAACCACTCCACCGCCCATCCGCCCCAAGCAGCCCTCCACTCCGACCCCTTACTCATCTCAAACAACACCGCATGCGCCAACTCCAACAGCGGCCCCAGCAGCGGCTCAAACGCCAGCCGGAAATCCACCTCCACCGGCCACCACCCCGGATACGGCGCCTCGTCCGCAATATCCCGCACATACGCCGACCGCCAGCCATTCATCCCCAGCCAGATCCGCCTCTCGACTGACACCGCCTGCGCCGCGAGAATCGTCAGCCCAAGCCCCATAGCTATCAACACGCCGACCAGGTCCGCGGCCGCAGGCGGTTGCGCCAGCCAAAACTCTGGGCGGGGCCGGGAAGTCGTGACAGGGGTGAGGACGTTCCGGAGGGGGCGGGGCAGGGAGGAGAGGGTGCGGCGGTAGGCTTTGACGAGGTAGAAGCCGAGGAGGCGGAGGAGGTGCAGAGGGACGCCGAAGATGATGGTCGCGCTGAAGAGGCAGAGGTTGGTCATGTTGCGGGTGTAGAGGAGGAGGAGGAAGATGAGCCAGATGGCCGAGGTCAGGACCTGGCAGATGTAGGGCCAGGGGTCGGCGAGGGAGCCGTGGCCGTGGCCGTGGGTGGTGGTTGGGTCTGGTTGGGGTTGGTCATCTTCGTCGTCATCGTCGTCCGGTGGTGGGTTGGCGTCCTGTTTGGTTTGGATGGGGTCTCTTGCTCGGGGGGCTTGAGACTTGGGTTGCGAGCCGAGAGCGGTTCGGACTCGGCGGGGAATGGGTTCGGGGCCGATGATGGCGCGGTATACGTCGGGCAGGAAGAACTTGAGCAGGGAGCAAAAACAGGCCGCAGAGGGGCGGGATTCCCTTTCAAGCCTTGCGCGGAGGTGCTTTAGCTCCTCGGCTGTTGCGCGGTCTGTTGCTCGTCGTTCTTTGGCCATCTGGGCCGTGAATGAGGCAACCATGTTTGCCTTGTTGACTCGCAGCCGGGTGATGGCGGTTCTGTACTTGAGCCGCGCCTTTTGGAGCTCGGAAAGCTCTTGGGCCAGCTCTTTCTCGTGCGTCAAGAGGTCGTCCTTCTTCTGGTCGAGCTCCCTTTGCTTTTGCACCCACCGGGCGATCTCCACCTGCTCCGCCTCCTTCTCCTGCGCGAACTTCTCCTTGTTCGCAGCGATCTGCTTTGCGGCTTTCTCGTTGTCGGCTCGCTGCTGGGCGAGCTTGGCCTGCATCTTGTTCATCTCCTCCTCGGCACGCCTCTGCCTCGCTTCGATGTCTGCGATCACCGAGTCTTTCTTCTCGCGTATGGCCATTTTCAGCTCATCTTTGAGCTTCACCGCAGCCGCGAGCTGGTCGGCGATCTCCTTTGTCGTTTCTTCCATCCTCCGAGCCGCCTCCTCTTGCTGCTGTCTCAGCTCCCTGTCGGCCTTGTCGATCTCGGCCTGTCGCGCATCCGCCGCGGCCTTCGCCTTGGCCCGCTCCTTGTCGAGCTCGAAGTGCTCGGCCAGGAGATGGCCTTTCTCCTGGCTGATTTTGTTTTCCTGGGTCGTGACGTGGTCGATGCGTTCCCGCGTGCGAAGCATGTCGGCATTGGCCATGTCCTGCCGCCAGGCCTGCTCGGAAAAGGCCTTCACCAGGTTCTCCAGCATGACGTTGAAGACGGGGTTGTTACTCGGCAAAATGTCCTTGGCGCGGTCGATGGCAGCCTCTAGCTCGCCGTCGGCGTCGTAATAGGCAGTTACCGTGGGCAGGTACTCGACGAGCTGCTGCAGCTGCTCGTCCGTGAAGGCGATAACAGCGTCGGGCGGGATTCTTGACGTGATCTCCTGGTACTTTTCCAGCGCCTTCCTTTGTTCGGCATCCGCCTTCTCGAGCTCGCGGACGCGGTTCTTCAACGGACCGGCTGTTTTCTGGGTTGTGGCAAAGTCCCGCATCTTTCGCTCGCAGTCGTTGACCTTCTGCTTGAGGTCTGCGATCTGGTTCTTGAGCGCAATATTCTCATGTTGGATTCTCCTGCTCCTCTCCAGATATTCGGGGGCTTTCGCCACCGGCCATCTGCTCAAGGCATCCATTTTCGCCATCCTGGCCAGGAGCCCGAGGGCCTCCCGCTTGATGATATGTAACTCCCATTTCTGGCGTTTATACAAGATTCGCCCGACGGTCTTCATGGGCGGGAGGTGCTTTTCGAGCTGGCTATAATTACGCTTGAGGCTTGAGATAGCCCTTTCAAGTTCGGTTTGCTCTCCGGCCGCCTTTTGGGGTCTCTTCGCCAGGTCCACGGCGTCCTGCACGCTCTTCAAAAAGTGGCTGTACTGTTTGGCGAAGGGTATTTCGGTCTTGGCTCTCAACTCTTTGATAAGCCTGGCATAATTTCGTATCCGTTCCTCGTACTGCCTGCCCACCTCTTCTATATGCTCAATATACGTCTGCTCGTCGGCCAGCGTTTTTTGCAGGGTTTTGTTCTCCTTTTCCAGCTTGGCCTGCTTCGTCTCGGCCTGTATTGCCCGCTGTTCCAACCCCCATAGTTTATTCCTGACCGTCTTGAGAGTCGCATCAGTCAACCCGAAATCAGTCGCCGTTTCATTGTTGTTGCCATTATTGTTACCATTGTCTGCTTCATTCCCCCCGCCTTCGCGGAGCATATCCAACTCGTCTCTCAACTCCAACTCTTCTCTCAACGCCTTCTTCTCGGTCTCCAGGCTCCAGCATTCTTTCTGGTATTGGATTATCCGGTCATTGAGTTCTGTAATTGCATTGTTTTGTATCTTGATGGTGAGTTCGGCTGGTCTGTTTGCGGCTTGTAGCTCCTTGTAGCGCTGTTGGAGCCCCTCGTGCTGTCGTTGAAGAACTACCAGAGGGTCGGCTTTCTCAGCCTTTATCACCCCTTTACTCGCTTCAGCCCCTTCAATCTGTCTAGACACTCCAGGAACCAGACTTGTCGAGGCAGTCTGCAAAGGCTCAAGGAATTCTGCGGTACTGGGATCAAGCCCCTCCCTCAGCATGTCGTTCTGGTCGCGTAGCTTCGAATTCGCCAGTAAGGTCTCGGCCAAGACCTTATGGATCTCCTGAACAGATTCTGATTTGGCTATTAGAGTGAAGAGTTCATCGTAGGCCCGTTGTTCCACCCTGTCGTGGCGTATCTGCTTGTGGGCCAACATGAGGGCGTCCACAGCCTGCAGCTTGGTTTCCATAGCCTTGTCATAGTGCCACAAAACGCGCTCGTAGGTGTCAATTGCCGCACGGCCGGCCAGCTGGAGGTAGTTATCCATCTCACCTCCCTCCCTGATCTCCTCCAGCATGCCATCGGAGGGCGGATCCGTGATCGAAGTCTGGTGCATGAGCCAATGCTTTTCAGCCATCCGGTCCGGGGGTATATAGCAGAGCTTATCAGTCCTTGCGCGCCTCGCAATATGTCCGACAGGGAACTTGGCGATGTAAAGGTCTTCTCGCCTCGCAACTACCGCTTCCTCGCCTTCGAGTTCCTGAACCTGTTGAAGGTCGGCAGGCGGCGGAAACCTGGTAATCAATTTCCCGCGGTCCCCCTCATCATCGCTGCTGGATTCGGACTCGCCGTCGTCATCATCCGCCTTCACCGCCACAAGACTGTGATTATTTTCTTCTTCCGTACTAATGTCGGCGTCGTCATCGGCATTGGCATCGGCATTGTCATCGGCATTGTCGCCGTCACCTTGATTGGACATGCCCTCAGCCGTCGCAAAATCGCTGTCTTGACGGTTGTCACGCTGGCTAGTCCTATGCTCCGGGGCCTCGGATTCCGAAACAACCATCGCCCCTTTATTATTTAACGAGTAATCCCCAAAAATTTCAACTAAAGGCGACTCACCGGAAATCGACGACGCATCTTCCTCCGCAAGGCTCGTATCCTCGGCCTCAGACGGGTTCTCGCCCGTGGGAGAGCGGCCGGGTTCCATGCTGGGACTTAAGTTTGGGCTTGGGCTCAGGACTGGGCTCAGGTCTGGGCCCAGGTCTGGGCTTGAGCCCGAGCTTGAGTATTGAGGCAGAGGGTGTCTGGGTACCAATACGCGGGCACCCCCAGAGGTTCCAACGATTGTGCTTTCGCCGTAGCTACCAGGGCTGCCGCTACCGCTATCTGCCATTGTCACAACGTAGGCCGACCGAGTAGAATAATGCGCAAATGGTTGTGGATCGGGTTTGATAGGTCACAGTCCAAGTAAAGTCTTCGTTGAAAGATGGCGAATTGGGCGACGGATGCTGGAGAAAATGGATTTCGCAGAGACTGGAGAAGGGAGGTCGGCCATATTGAGAAAAGCTCTCGAATTGGCGGGAGCAGTCAAAGGCAACGGGCAGGCGGTAATGCGTCAAAGACATCGTCAAGAATTTGCCGGAAACAGATTTCGTGGAGTCCTGACAAGGCGTTGTCGACACATCTTCGACAAAGAAACACCACGAAGCTCCGAGGTTCCGTCAACCAAGACGGTAGACGGTTACCATACGACAAGCAATGTGCGTGCCAACGAGCTGCCTTATTTCGAATGGCTGATCTACTATACATTTAGTTGGACAGGCTTAGGAATACCAGCCTGTCGCGCCCGGTCCGCTGGCTTGCTCCTCTTCGCGGTGTGGGATCATGGACTCCTGGATAGCGAAAGCATCAACGATATCTTTCCATATCCCCATGTCAATTGACATGATTGCCTGGTGCCGCTCTGCTGCATGCCTAGACTTCGCATTGTTGTTGGTCGAATCTTTCGAGACCGGCTCTGCCAGTTGTCAGCGTCACTCGTAACCGTTCTAGTGAACGACTTCATACCTATTGTGGGAAGATCATTGTCATCGAACTGGAGCTTGAAGGATCCCTCCCGAATCAAGAAACTGACGTAGAAAAGATTCTCCACTGTCTGCCCGAATGAATGCGGATTGACCACAAATCGCATCAGGTCAATCCCCCCGGTATCCCGCAGCGCGAGTCTGTCCATGATCTCTCGGGTCTTCTCTGCCTGCTCCTCCTCGGTGAGACCCTCAGCCTCTGCGAGTTTCTCGAGATTTAAAAGGTCCTCCTCCGCAGTGTCCTGAGCAATGCGTTGCACGTCGGAGAGTTGGTCGTATATCTTTTTACAGATTGACGGCAAGTCGTTCTTATCCGATTTTTTCAGGTCCTCCGCTCTCAACTCCTCGGGCCTTACTTCTCTAAGATTGGAGACTTTAAACGGGGCCGATCGTATTGCCGTCTTCCTCGCTTTCTTCTCAATCGATAATGGCCCCATCAGAAAGCCAGGTAGCGCCGGCCGGTGGATGTTGGGAATGACCGCAAAACGGCCCAGGTGTGCCCAGTTCTCCATGTCACCATCGTCTCCCACCTCATCATCATCACTTCCGATAGCACCGCGGGTAGGCTGCCGCCGCTGTCTCTGCGTACTCGAAAGCTCTACTGCCTCGTCGTTTTGTATTCCTCCACCGTGTCGCATGTATGTGATGCACTTGGACACAAACTCGTCTACATCCACCCCGTTCGCCGTGGTTCCCGATGTCAACCGTTGTACGCGGCGGGCAGACAGGTCGGCTGCGATCACCAAACCCCGAGAGTCGATCGTGGCTTCGACCGTTTGCTTGACATTCTTCATTACCATGTCCGATTCCTTGAAATAGTCCATCAAGGCGGTGCCGTCGGGCTGAAGATACTCGTCTGGGTTCTCTTTCATTTTGTGCTGCATTCCGCGGAGAGCTTGCGCAATCTGCCGTCGCTCCCGCATCGACTGATCGGGGTCGTAGGCATCGCGGTCGAGCTCGTCATCCGGTGACGGCTCTCGGGTCCGCTGCCTGCTGTTTGACGACTCCCCGACAACCTCCGATTGTCGCTTCCTCGTCCTAGAACCATTCTCTCTGTTTCGTACCGCAAGCATTCTGTGATTTTGTGGCGACAACGGGCCCCGGTCTGAGCCTGCCGTGGTGCGAAGGCTGCGAACAGGAGGTTTCGTTGTAGTAAGGGATAAAAATCTAGGGTATTTTCTTCCTGAAGAAGTATAAAAGAAAATAAAGACAGCAGGAGGCTCCCCGAGATCCTTCTCGAAGCGGAGGTTGGGGTTGAATTGGTGCTTTCTGCTGACCGTGGTTGATTGCGTTTGTGAATATGTATCGAACCGTCGCGTCTTTCGTAGGTGTATAATGGGACGCGACTTTCAAAAAGTGTGGGACCACTTTAGCTTAAAGTGGGCCACCTCAGCACCTGAAGGTCTGCTGCCAGCAGGGGTGGTGCCTAGCTGAGGGCGGGGTCACGGCAGCTCCCCTGGTCAGATGTAAGTTTCCAAGCTGCCTGAGCATCATTTAGTGTACGAAGTACTCGATACCAACGGGTTGTCACCTGCGCAGTCAGACTTCAGACTTCTGCCGTTCTCCCTCCCTTCCTGCTGGGACGCGCAAACACACAAACATTGACGCTCGTAATGGAGCCGTTTTCTTTCGCCAGTTCCGACTCGCTAGACTTCCCCGTCAGCATTCGCATGTAGGTAGCACCCTTGTGACATTCGCGTCCGGACTCGCGCGCCGAAGACTGACGGCTTTCCAGTATAAATCTCGAGGGCAGCGAACCTCCAATACCCTTTTCCGTCTTAATCGATCGCCTCGACCTCAAACACACTGGATCTAACCAGAGGTATTAATTATTTGCCCTGCGGTTCTCTGTAACAACTAGCTGACGATTCAGCCCACACTCTGACCTCTATGCCACCGTCCAGGTTTGGGCCGGATCCAAACCCCTGACTGTTCCGGTGCAGACGGCATACAAAGCTTTTCGGTCGGAGAGGAGATGGAACGAATGGCTTACACTCCCTGTCAAGTACACGAGCCTCCCCGAGAATGCGCGACTTGCCATCACCCTCTGGGATTTATCTCCAACGGGAGGCGAGGGCGCACAAGGGCATGCGATTCCATTTGGTGGAACAACTTTACCGTTATTTGACAGGGACAACCAGCTGCACAAGGGGCGCCAGAAGTGCCACATTTTCAGACACAAGGCGGCAGATGGGAATGACGATTCGAAAACACCGGCCATCCTCAGCAACAAAAGGCCGATTTCTAAGAAGAGCTCCGCGACAGTAGAGGATAAGAACGCCGAAGAGTTGGACCGTATGGAAAAGCTGTTCAAAAAACACGAGATGGGCGAGATACCGCGGGTGGACTGGCTCGATCAACTTGTGTTCCGCGGGTTCGAGAAGAAGGGCCTTCAATCTGCACGGCCTTCCCAAAGAACGACCCAGCGCCAACAGGCAGCTCAAGCGGGCGGCGAAGACAAGAATGAGTTGGAAAGCAGTCGGGAGCCAGAGTCAGAGCCAGAGCCCTCAAATTTTGTGCTCAACGTGGAACTGCCGAGGTTCGACTTTCCGGTTGTCTTCGCGGACCATGAATACCCACCTCCGCCGATTTCATCATTGCAACATCTTTCCGCGTCGCAGTCCAACATAGTGCTAAAACCACCACCCGAGGTCCACTTTGGACCTGGGATCAACGGGGTAGACGATGACGAGGGTTATGGTGGACCATTAATAAGAGTCTACGACCCCGAGGTTGGGGCGAGAGACAACCCCGCCGAGAGCAAACATCGCCGGCTTGTTCGCAGTCAGCACCGAAACGGGATCCTTGACAAGGACTTGAAACCAAATGCTAAGGTCAGGGATGAGCTGAATCTGATCATGTCGTACTCGCCCACCCACACACTATCTCCCGAAGAGAAGGATCTTATATGGAAATTCCGTTACCACTTGACGAGGAACAAGAAGGCCCTCACCAAGTTTGTCAAATCGGTAAACTGGCAGGATCTGGCTGAGTCAAAGCAGGCTGTCCAGGTTCTCGGGCGGTGGACAGACATTGATGTGGATGATGCCCTGGAACTCCTCGGGCCGACATTTGATAACTCGTCAGTTCGCGCATTCGCTGTCGAGCGCCTCAGGAAAGCAGATAATAAAGAGCTGCTGCTGTATCTGCTACAGCTCGTTCAAGCGCTCAAGTACGAGCACATATCGCCACAGTCTGGGCATGAAGTGGCCCAAGACTCTTCGCTTGCCCGATTCCTCATCTCGAGAGCAACCGAAAGCTTTATTCTGGGAAACTATTTTTGGTGGTATGTCATGGTCGAATGTGATGACAAGAGCCAAGACCAAGGGCAAGACAATCTAGCGATATATCACAAGATCGCCTACGACTTCATGGCGGAGCTTGTCAAGCGCCCGGATGGCACCGAAACGAGAAAGACGCTCTTGAGACAGGCGGAATGGATCTCCATCTTATCAAAAATATCAGGAGAAATCAAGGAGTCAAACGAATCCATCGCCAAGAGGACGGATCGTGTGAAGCATTTTCTCGCAGACCCTAAGAACGAGCTTGTGACAATCGATCCGCCACTTCCGCTCCCGTTGGATCCGTCGGTGGAAATTATCGGTGTTGCTCCAGAAGAGACCATCGTATTCAAGTCTTCCCTTCACCCTATTAAAGTTGCCTTCAAGACAACCTCTGGACGCAAATACCCCGTTCTTTTCAAGACTGGAGACGATCTACGGCAGGACCAGCTGGTTATCCAAATCATCACCCTAATGGACAATCTATTGCAGAAGGAGAACCTTGACCTCAAGCTTTCCCCATACAAAATCCTCGCGACAAGCACAACGGCTGGTTTGTCGCAGTTCGTACCCTCGATGACTTTTCAAGGGATTGCATCCAAGTTCCGTAACAACCCGGCACTCGCCTACCTCAAGCAGAATAACCCCGACAGCCAGGGGCCGCTCGGCTTACGCAAGGAGACGCTCGATACATTTGTCAAGTCGTGCGCAGGCTACTGCGTCATCACATACATTCTGGGCGTGGGCGATCGCCATCTGGACAACCTTCTTCTGGCTCCTGATGGTCATTTCTTCCACGCGGATTTTGGCTACATCCTCGGTCGTGATCCCAAGCCTTTTGCGCCGGCAATGAAATTGTCCAAGGAGATGGTGGACTGCATGGGCGGGTCTAGCTCGGAGCATTACCGCCAGTTCAAGCAGTATTGCTTCTTGGCGTACAGCGCGCTGCGCAAGAATAGCAACTTGATCTTGAATCTGTTCAGTTTGATGGTAGATGCCAATATCCCAGATATCAAACTTGAGCCTGATAAGGCGGTGCTGAAGGTGAAGGAAAGATTCCACCTGGAACTAAGCGAAGAGGATGCGATTCGAACATTGGAGAGGATTATGGATGACAGTTTGAGTGCCCTGGTACCTGTGGTTATTGACAAGCTGCACGAGATTGTGCAGCATTTTAGGGCGTAGTATGAGATGGCTCTGGCTGAAGCTGGAATTTGACAATTTATAGCGAAAGAGGACTTTGTGTCTTTGGTATTAGCGAGACGTGATGGATTTTGTATTTCGGCGGTAGAAATAGCTATAAATGCAGTGTAGTCAAAACTGAAACCGTAGCCAAATCGCTGGTGATGTCCCTAGCATTACGTCCCATCCCATATTCTATGTCTAGGGTCTATGATACAATCATGATACAGCATAACAAACTCACGGCGACAGTAGACATCTACGTGTCACGAAAGACAAACAGTCCCTTCCCGCTCCTGAATCCCTCCAGTGTCCCCTGTACTGCCTGCTGTAGGGTCTTCTCCTCGGTATCCCAGTCCCATTGTACCTCCTCTACCGGCGCAGCCTTGAACTTGCCGTCGCGCATCAGCTCGACAATTTCATTGATCGTCCTACGCTTCTCGGCCGGGTTCTCCTTGCTCCACTCGCTCAGCCAGAACCCCTCGAACCGCAGGCGCTTGAAGATCTGCGGGCCGGTAGGGAACGGGAAGCTCTGCCGCGACATGCCACCGTATGTCACCATGGTGCCCTTGGGGCCGAGGGACCTTACCACCGCGGCGGCGGATTTTCCACCGACGCAGTTCAACCCCAGCAGAACAGGGTCACGCCCGCCGCGGGTGAATTCCTCGCGGAGCCGTGTGCTGAAGGCACGGTCGAGAAACTCCGCCTCGGTGAGAACTACGGTGGCGCCGAGGGACTGCAGCTCGGACTTGAGCGTGGAGGTTTCCTCTTCGGTGGGCCGCTCCCGGATGATGTTGATGCTGCGCAGGCCCCAGAGGGCGCCGAGCTGGATGGCGGCGCGGCCGACGCCGGAGTTGGCGCCGTTCTGCAGGAACCAGGCGCCACCTGGGGTGGCGGGATCCTTTGAGAAGCTGGCGACGGACTGGGCGATCAGGTCGACGTAGTCGCGCAGCATGCGATAGGCGCTGCAGGGGTTGACGGACACGGTGGCGACCTGGGCTGGGGTGAGGCCGTCGATGCCGCGGTCACCGCCGATGCGGAGGAGGCTGCGGTCGGCATGTTCGGCCACGGCGTGCGTGCGGAAGGTCCCGAAGCCGGTGGTGGCTGGGATGGCCCAGTCACCGCGGTGGAGGGTTTTGACGCCCGGGCCGACCGCGACGACCTCGAAGCAGCCCTCGTTGCCGGGGATGGCGGCGGGCTCTGGGGTGCCGAGGAGCGGGGAGAACTGCGGCTTGACGCCGTAGGTGCCTTGGATAGTGTTCACGTCGGAGGGGTTGACGGGCACGGCGAGGGAGCGCAGGAGGACGGCGCCGTCGGGAAGGGTGGGCGAGATGGAGTGTCGATGCAGGTGCAGGACGTCGGATGGCTCGCCGAACTTGGAGAAGACCAGAGACTTGGCCTGTGTGTAACCATAGGGGCCGGAGAGGTGGCGGCGGGGGGTGAGGGGGCCGAGAGACCGGGGCAGGGACGGCGCGTGCCGGGAGATCGCCACGGCCGAGGCCGAAGCAGAAGCGGGGACGGAGCGAAGAAGCCCGCGACAGCCGCCTCCCAGATCGAGGGAAGCCCGGGGGGCCATGGACAGCATGATTGACTGTGCCGATTGGGTATTCGCTACTTGGCTCAGATGGTGCCCGTTGAAACGCCTTTGCGACGTTTCTTGATTTGGTATCGGCGGAGCCAACCAACGACGATGACGTCTGAGCTTGGGGAGCTCAAGCTCCTTAGAGCTCCGCTTCCGCCAGCTCCAAACTCCACACCACCATCAAAACGTCCTGTAAGACATGATTGGTCGCTGAGGTGACTGCACATTTCAGGGGGTTTATTTTCTTTGCTTTTTCCCTAGCACTTTTCCTTCTACGCTTTACAGTGGTTCCTGCCATTCCCATTTGCCCATATCGCAACCATGATGAATAACGTGCAGTAACTGCATCCTTCCTCTGCTAAATGGCAGGTCAGGTGGTGTGGTCAATTGGCCGAAAGATGGGCCTTAAGCCCGCCGATATACCCCGCGATAAAAAAGAAAAGGGGTCAAAGCGGAATGCGACCACCTTGTGGCACGCTCTGGCTATCATCCTGTTTGCTCCCACGACGCCCCCGCCCTCTTGAGAGTCTAGTGAGGCCCCAATCAGTCTCATGCACGTCGCTGACTCTGTATAGTATGTAAGGACTGGTTTGGTGATTAGGTATATTCGACAATGTATGAACTTGGAGGGTAAGGTATAACGAATTTCTTGATTTTGTAGTCCAACAAAGCCCAGCATCGCCTGGCCCCTCAGCTTTCAAACCAGGTGTGAGAATAGTGACAATACAAAGCAAAATTCGCAGCCGTAAGCCAGTCAGTCGTCATGCGCAGGTTTTCCTCTTTCCTGCCATCTCTCGTCCCACAGTCTCTGGCCTCGTCGAGGAGGCCGTCCCATCTAGCGCACATTATAAGTATGTACCAAAAAAAACACAAAGATCCATCTAGCTCCTCATATACACGAGAAAGCGACAGAACCACCCGAGGAAAATAAAATAAAACGCGCCCACTTTAGTCGTGCGCTGCGTAAAATCCCGAAAGATATCGCGAATACAAGAAATAGGTGTGACAAAATGTTGACAAAAAGGAGATTTCTCGTGAGCAAATGAGTGAGCCCGATGAAAGAGAGCTGGGGTATCTTAGATCGACGTTACCAACCACATACGTCCCCTTGTCCTCCGCTTCAACTCCTCGGTAGCCTCTGCGCGCTGTCCGCGCTTTCGGCGCGGCAGCAACCCTCAGGCCAACCTCATCCTGCGGAGACTTGGAATCCAGCATCAACCGCCACTCGGCTCAGGCTGGGGGCGACACCATGCGGTGCAAGGCGTGTGCCCCTGTTCAGCCAGAGCAGGTGGTCGAGATTATTTTATGTTTTTGAACAGGTCACTCCCAAACTCGCCATCTTCCAAGGCCAACTTTTCCTTTATCTCGCGCAACTCGGGGATCATCGGCGGCGGTGGTCCAGTATCCTTCTTCTCTTCCGTCGGTGACACGACCGGCGCGCTCACGCGTTTGCTGTCGCTGCGACCTAACCGGCTGAACCATCCGCTAGACCTTTTAGTCTTCCGAGTCTCCACACCGCTCGTGGTACTGCGACTCGGGGGCCGCGCGCCATCAAATCCCTCCTCCCCGCTCGCATAGGCGTTGCTCAAGAGGTTCCGGCTGAACAGGCGACGAATGCTTCCAGGGCGATTGGATAGGGTCGGCGATGACGGATAGTCGTCAGCTGATCTCTTGAGGGCCCCCGTTGAGGTCTTCGATATCTTTGATCCTGGCGACACAGGGTCCAGGTTGCCGTTAACCGCTGAGAGACGGCCGGCTCTCGCGTCTTCCTTCTTAGTGACTCCGTTTGGTGTCGTCGGCAGCGCCGGTTCCTCCTGGATCGGCGACGGGAGTGGTGGTGGGATGTCGGTGCCGTCTGTCAATGAGGCAAATTTGAACTCCAGGGCGGGGAGCTCAAAGCGCTTCACGGGGACTGTGCCCGTTGGTTTGGTGGTCGTAGAATTCGTTCTTGACGGCATCATTGCGGAGCCACAGGGTTCGCGTCCAACCTCTGGAAATGTACGAGCTCAAGGGTTTCCGAAAGAGCTTCTACTCAATGGGAACCGAGCTTGTCCTGTCGGCGATGAGAAGAATGTGAACCAAGATCTCGACGCGATGGCAAAGGCAGGCAAGCCTGGGGGTCTGAGCGAGCGGATGCGCAAAAGGGTGGCTTGGAAACAACGTTTGGGGGCTTCCAACGGGGCTGGTGCCGGCAAAGAAAAACGTCGGGTGAGGAACGGCGATCGACAATCGCTCGGACAGGGAAGATGCAGCGAAATGCCGACGTTGCAGGCTGCACTCGGATCCGTGCAGTTGGTAAAAGGAATAGCCCTCAGCAGTTCTCTTTAGGATGCAATGTGGAGAGGGAGAAGATGAAGAAGGGATCCCAGAATCCCACTTCCTGGTGTCAACGGCGAGGGTGCGCTAACGATAGTTGGCAGTGGAGACGGGATGGAAGGAGAGCTGCCCCCAAAACTGGCGAACCTGCGCCTTGACCTGCCACAGGAGGGTCTCGGCAACGCCAGATGTGGCGCATGGGCCAGCACTCCGCTAGCTCTCTTCAGACTACTACCATGGCCGGCTGTGCCCGTTTGGGACCACTGTTCCCCACGAGCACACCTTGTCGGCCTCGCGCACACACAGTGGAAGCACCAAGATTTCTCCTCTAAGTAAGGTCACGGGAGCCCGCAGATGAGGGCATCTAAGATCTACCGACACTAAAAATTATGCGAAACTCGTACGAAAACCGGGGCAAGCTCTGACGGGACGGAGTAGCATAAGGAATGCAACCCTATCCGAAGGCGGATCTGTCGATTGGGTTATGCTATGGAACAACAATCCTCGCAATATGAACCTCGCGCTCGTCCCCGCCCCGCCCCCCCTCGATGCGGCGCCCGGGAATACGTATATTGTTTGGTGCTTGGTCACCAAGGATGTTTCAAGCGGGGCCGGTGTCCGGCTCGGTACATACGCGATCATAGTCTTGTACAACGCTAAACTACATGACTGCCCTGTGGACTCCTTGGACAATTATGGTCTCGGGCGGACTAAGCGGGCATTTATTAGCACCTGGAACAGCATGTCCGTCATGATTCGTTGTTTGCACTTCCGATAATTTCCACGGCGATTGGTACACGTGCCCAATATTGGTGTCAGATGAGACAGCACTGCTTCCCGCGTTAGGTTTCCTGCTTTTCATGAGATGTTCACGGCCAGGCGGTGGGAAGTGATGGTCAACAATATTTGCCCAAAATCACAGGGCGGAATACGAACCTGAGGCTATGCGATATCAACATATATACCTAACGCCAAGACACCGAAGACCAGAAAGGAATGAAAAGCCTTATGACTCGTCGGGGTATGTCCGCTTGATCCTAACCAATCATGCTGATATGTTTCCGTTGTGTCGTCCGAATCCAGCCAGTTAGTCATAGACTGGCTTCCTCGGCCACCGCTGTTGTATCACCGCATAAATAAATCATGTGGATTGCTCCTAAACTCCACCAACAGCAACTGCCCTTCACCTGGCTTGCCTATCTACCTCTGTAAGCCATTCCATCTCCGTCTAGGGTAACACTACTTCGGAACTGCATGTTTATTTGTCCATTCTCTCGCAGTCGCGATAGCAGCAGCCTCATCTTCCTTCCAGGTTTTGGCCACATCGGGGGCAAGAGGGTCATCCGGGTTGGGAGCACCTAGCAGTGCTTGAATGGATAGCAGAATTGTACGGATTTGCAGCGCAGGCGACCAGTTATCTATCGAAGGTGGTTAGCGTCGTGCCATCCTCAGTCTTGCATGTGTGGCTCACTCTTGAGAACATCCAGGCAGATGCGGCCGAGTTTATCAACGTTCGGGTGAAAGATCTTGGTGAGAAAGCGAATCTTTGGTGGAGTCATCGGGTAGTCATCAGGCAAGAAGAGCTCTAGTTTGAAGACACCACCTGCAGTTCCATGTTAGCATCCCTGACATCCTTTGTGTTGCTGTCGGGGTATGGACGAACCTTCATATGGCGACTGTGAAGGGCCGTGAATCTCGACGTCAAAGTAACGAAGGTTGTCCTCGTGGGGAATCGCACTAATACCGGGTACTCTATGGCAACAGAGAAGTTAGTTGACTGGTCGCATTCCACCGTCTACAGGTCAGGGGACGGGGGGCTAACGGCTCGGCGAGCAGGCGCTCTGTCTCCTTGATGATTCTCTTCGGGAGGGCCATTGCGGATCGTTGAAAGGTGTGACTGTCACTTGGAATAGAACACAAGATGGCAGGGGGAGGCCGGTTCCGAGCCCTTGCTCGTGGACAATAAGGCTGCCTGGGGATGGGCCTGGTGAAAAGGAGGGGTAACGACTGGACCACGGCAATGGAGGAATGTCGACGGGTCGCCCCAAATCTATCGCAGCTTGAGAACAAAGATGCTATGGCTCAGAGAATTTAGAACGGTAGACAAGAACCGCGCGATCTGAGACGATGGTGATGCGACGAGGGAAGGTAGTCGGTGGGGTCACAACGATGAGTTGCAAGGCGGGACAGTTTAGCATGTCCACCACCAAAATCAACGCGATAAGCGCACGGGCCACAAGAACGGCAGCCCCACAGCGACACAGGAATTCCAGAACTCAACCCTGCCTGCTGATGAAAGCAGCTCTCAACTGACCGTTCCCAGCTGCGCGCTAGCTTGTACCGAGAGCTTGACAATCCAGGTCTCAAGTAACAGCTTCATCTCACACGCGACAGGATATGAACATCCCGTCTTCGACACCCTTCCGGAGACCATCCACGTGCCCAATCACCAGACGCACACTCCAAATCCCGATGCGTATCTCCAGCCTCCCTTGAGAAACTCCCATCGCGCCTTTTTGCTTGATTATTACGGCATCCGTCGCATGGCCCCGACGGAAGCGGGTCGCCGGCGCCAATGCTGTTCACTGAACGCTGACGATGCCTTCCTCCTTCGACCGCCTCTCGGATCCTCCAAAGAAAGGAAAGTCAATCAAGTCGGCATATGATAGCGAGAGCTTCGATGCCGATGCCACAATCCACGTCGACGGACTCGTGGGCTCTGCAACCATCTCCCCGTCAGGACGAGATGTTGCGCTTGCATCGTGAGAATGGCCGCCCCCCCTGCACCGTGTGCCGCTGCTGAAATGCTGGAATAATAGCCCCGATGGCCTGGCCATCATAGATCTGGACTCGCCGTGGAGCCCGCCTCGCAGGTTGAGCAGCCACGGGCTCCCATGGCTTGTTGTCGACGTCCAATGGTCGCCCTTTGCTGCTCGAGACTACTGGGTTGCCTCAACTGCCAACCACCGCTGCTTGGTGTGGAACCTCAACTTGCGGGATGACTCTCCCTCTGGCGCCATAGAGCATTCCCTCCAGGCCCACAGCCGGGCAATCACCGACATCAACTTCTCCGCCCACCACCCTGACTTCCTGGCAACTTGTGCAGTAGATGGATATGTCCACTGCTGGGATCTCCGAAGACCGAGGCAACCATCGCTGACGTTCTGTGACTGGTATGCCGGCGCGACACAGGTCAAGTACAACCGCCAGGATCCTCACATCCTGGCATCTTCACACGATCGCTGGTTGCACATTTGGGACAACCGGAAGGCAGCCACGCCCCTGCAAACGATCAGCGCGCACACTTCTAAAATTTACGGCCTTGATTGGAATCGCACAAGGTCTACCGGTTTAGTGACATGCTCCCTGGACAAGAGCATCAAATTCTGGGACTATGCGAAATGTAATGAGATACCCGAGAGAGTCATTAGGACTGATTTTCCGGTGTGGAGGGCTCGCCATACCCCCTTTGGATGGGGTCTGTTGGCCATGCCTCAAAACGAACCGGGCAACCTTTACCTCTACGATCGACGGACGGCGCCTCAAGTTCCGGTGGACGGGCCTGTGAATCCCGTCGGCGTTTTCGAAGGTCATGGTAACCACAAAGTCAAAGAATTCCTCTGGAGAAGCCGCGGCGGGGTCGGTACCGACGATGTCGACAACCGCGAGTTCCAGCTGGTGTCGTGGGGAGAGGACAATGAGCTGCGACTTCAGAAGGTGGAGCATCAGCTTCTAGAGTCCGTTGGCTATGTTCGGGGTACAACTGTCAGGAAAAACCTAAACATCACTCGGAAAGGCGCGACTTACAAGACGTTTCGCACCGTTGATGATACGGTTCGCCGTGATCGAAGAAACGCTACTATGAGCGACCCGCGGCCAGGCAGCGGCGGCCAGTATCGGTCAAGCGCCCTCAGTCTGGGCCTCCACTCGCGCATGCGCCGGGTTGGGCCAACCTGGAGAAGCACCTCCATGAAGGCGAAGACTGGTTCTGGAAAGGATGTGGACAAAAGCCAGCTTCAAATAGGATGGATGAAGGGAATCACCATGTCCAAGAGGAAATCGAGCACCGATATGCCCATTCGGTCCGGGTCCAAGGATTTGAGCATGTTCAGCCCCGGGTTCGACGATAGCTGGGCCGAGCCTGAGACGATACAAGACGAGTTCCTCCGCATCAGCAACCAGCTTCCAAATGTAAAGTGGGACAACATTGATATGGACACTCTCCTACTGAACGCCTCACTCAGGGGGCCGTGGGGAATCAATGGCGAGACCATCTTCATCAAAGTCAAAGTTGACATCCCCACTAGTTACCCTAAAGCAAAAGCCCCGAGATTCATCGTGGAGAAAAGCTCTTTCATGCCAGAGGAAATCCACAAGAAGATCGAGCGGGAGCTGCAAGAGCTGGCCACGCGTTTTCTGAAGCGGAAGCAAAATTGCCTTGAGTATGCCTTCACATACCTGCTCGGCGAGACGGATCTCGAAACCAGCACGACTTTCTTCAAAAACGTTCGAGACTTGGACGATGAGCTGGACGCACTCGCAGATGAGAGCTCCAGCGAGGACGACGATGACCAGGACATCGCTACTGGGGGTTCAGCATCAATGTCGCAGGAACTCACGGGGAGCACGGAGCTTGATCCCACCGCTACCCTAGCCTCCGCTCAGCGTCTCGTTATGCCCCCGCTCCCGAGGTACTGTGGCGGCAGGTTTTCAAATGACGGACGGCTTGTTTGCTTCTTCCCAACCAAGGAGGAAAAGGAACGGGCAAGAGCCCTGTTCGCAGTCCCTAACGCGGACTCGTACCGTGAACGACCAAGGGGAGAACCAACCTTCGCCGGGTTTGGCCGCCTTGCTCCCAATTCGCCACCTCCTAAACAGCCATTCAACGACGACACCTCGGCGACGGAAGCCCAGTCTGAAGATTCGGACGGCACAGACGCAACCTCATCTAGTGACTCGGAGCCTACAACAGTGCATAAGATCCTGTGGTATCGAACCGGGCATAACTTCAGAAAGAGTTGGAGCGCCAACGAATCCGTGCGTTCAAGCGGAGGGGGGACAGGTGCCGGGACCGGAACCGGTACGGGAACGAGCCGGAAGAGGCCAGGCAAGCCAAAGAACACGATTTCCATACACGACTTGCGTGCCGAACTACCATCAAAAAAGCAGTTTGCCCATGAATACGCCATTTTTGGTGACGGTGCCGATGTCTGTACACACAACGCTGCTGTCGCCGAGAAGTATGGCTACTCCGATCTCGTCCACGTCTGGAACTACGCGGCTCTCCTCCTCCAGAAGAATATTCCACTAGAGCTCCACGAACAGCAACGCAGGGGTGAATCGGTCCTTGTGATAGCTAGGGATGCTGTTGCGCGTGTCAGAGAAGATGATGGTGAAGGAAGTCAAGCCACAAACGTGGAACTCGATCTCTATGGCCGAGTCAGGTGGGGCTTCCATCCTCTCGCCCAAGAACTGATCAATGATCTATTTCATTATTTTGAACACGTAGCCGATACCCAGATGCTCGCAATGCTGTCATGCATCTTTGGAGATTCCTCTACAGAGGACGGTATAGCTTACGCGGAGTCACACCTCACGCAACCACAAATGCCACTTCCGATGAAAGCGCCGTCGTTCTCGCTTGAATACTTCCCATCTGACCCAGCAATGTGGAACATCAACTTCAAAAGCCAAGCCAGTTCTGCTATCACGACCCCAAGAACCGCACACACGCCGGTTATGTACTCGGATTCACAAGGCTCCGAAGAGGCTGGAGCTTTGATTGAGCCCGGGTCAAACTCTTACTCCTGCGGCGAGACACCTCCAAAGGGAAGCAGAGATCTCCTGCGCGATATTGACCAGACTCAAAGTCTATCCACCTCCCCAAGCAACAGGCTTCTCCACCGCTCCAACTCAACAGTTGCTGCGGCAATAGCCGCGAGCCTGCCCCGAACGCTTGCTGGTATCGTCTCTGGGTCACCGCCAGAATTCCCACGAAAGCGGCCCAGTCCTGCTGAAACGCTTTTGGGCAACCTCGCGCCGAGTACCATAACGTGGGGTGCCTCCACAGTGTTTGGGACCGCCCCCGAAACTCCCGGAACCGCAAGGACATCACTGTCGGATGACGAGTATCGGAGGGATGAACTAATGTCGATGATTCCATTAGGGGTGTCTTGCATCCCCGAGAATCAAGGACTCTTCGACGACGACGGCTGGATGTCAACGCCGATGCTTGACCCCAGCCACAGCTATCTCTACTCCAGCTATCGCTACGCATATGCCGAGATGCTGCAGATGTGGGGCCACCCGCTCCCTCGACTGGAGATCATGAAGTTTAATGTTCTTAAGGAGGACGCCAGAACCAACTTCTTGAGCGGCACCGCCGAGAGTAGCTACCAAGATCCTTACCCTTCGGCAGATGTCAGCAATCCCCATGGAACCGGAACGACATCGCCGACGGCCACTTTCGGCGGCCGCAAGGAACAACTACAAGCGCTTCTTGTGTCAGGCCGTGGTCTTGACGTCACGGGGATGTGTCATACTCACGAGACACAGCTGGACCCTGTTGAGTACATCCGCGCCACCAACGGCCAGGTCGGCGGCGCCGTTGGCATCTGTCACCGATGCCAGTCTCATTCCAAGACGCCGCAAACCCAGTTGCGCTGCGTATACTGCCTAGAGCCCGTCGACGCACTGTACCCACCATGCCTCAACTGCGGCTGCGCATCTCACGAGGCCTGTCTGGCCGAGTGGCACGCTATGGGCGAGACAGAGTGTCCTGCCGGCGACGAGTGCAACTGTGTGGAAGAGGCAAGCAATGGACAGGTGGAAAGCTGGCCGGCGTTGCAGGCAGCTATGGCGGTCGCTAGAATGCGAGCCGGTGCAGCATTAGACAAGGCCACAAATGCTAGACGTAGAGCCGCGTCGCCTCCAAAAGTGGGCACAGGCACAAAGCAAAGGAGGAAGTCGGTTCCCGCAGATTTGACCAAGTTTGGGGGAGTGTATGAAGATATGAGGGGCAGCATTGGTGCTAAAGTTGGGATAAAACGGACAAACACAGCAAGTGCAGCGCGTAGTCGTGAAGGGGTCGATAGGGAAGACTGGGAAAGCGTCTCTCAGGGAGGCGCATCGGCATCGTCAGGTCCCGGAACAGGACTCGAGTTCGGCGGCTTTGCAAAACCACCGCCAAAAGGGGACGAGCCAGTTTCAGCGGCGAGGTTAAGCTTGGGGAATAGGCTGAAGAAATCACTCGGCGAGTCTGGACGACCAGGGGCGCTGAGAAGAAAGTCGGGGGGTGTGGCCAATTGGAAAGGGGGCGGTTCGTAGAGCTGTAGGACGACTGGTGTATAAGATGTATAATATGAGATAAGAAATCGGCGATTAATGGGTGGACGGCAAAGATGAGGAGGCATTCGATACTAGCAAGCTCTATCCTGAGCCACTCGCATGTCATGCGTATATCTGCTTATCTGGAGTAGTCCCATGCGCACTCTGCTTCAGCCAGAGCGCTGTATAACCAAAAGAGCTTCACTTCCCAAGAGGGCTCCTCACATACAAGGCTGCTGCTTTGCCGATCCGGGGAGCATATGGGTTGCAGGATAACCACGGCAGCTGATTTACTCTGCATGTGAGCCTCACGTTTCCTTGGCTGCTATCCCCGGAACCCGCAAGATGGGGGATATCGGTTGGAAATGGCGGGATAGTGGGATTGTTCCCCTTTTCTCACGACTGGGACGGAAATAAATCCCCTTCAGAGACATTGTCCCGGGGGCACAACACCCAATCCATATCTTGTGACAGGTATTCCACCCGGTCTTCTAGAACCTCGATCGCCTTGGCACGGCTAGAAGCATCAGATAAAGGATGACACCCTCGGACTTCCTACCATGTCGTTTCCCACCCGCCGCTCCGTCCCCTTGATCCTGCCAACCACGTCGTTCGCTTTGGGGACCTGTCTCCGCGCCATGGTGCATTTTCCATCTGTCATGGAACCTCGAGCAGGGCCGGTCTCAATCCACAAACAAAGGCACATGAGGAAAAAATTCCATGTGTCCATCCACACGACCAAGAATCCGGGACCTCGGTGACCAGAATGGGCATTCGACCCCCAACAAACAGACCCATACCATCTCATGCTCATCTGTTTTAGCACGTTGTTGCAGCGATGCAGTCGCGGCACTGGATAGGTAACTAAACGACGTCGGTCAGTGCCTGTCCAAAGAAACGGATAGAAACCATCAAACATACAACAATCCGTAGAATCTGTACCTTAGGTATCTACCACGGTGCACCTGCACCCCTCAGCTTCACCACAGCTTTTTTACCTTGAGCCTACCCGCCCACCACCACCCCTGCCGCCCACCTTCCGCCAGCGCCTCCCCAAAAACGGGAAGGCCGAACACCTCCACTCCCTCCAAAACCGGCCCACATCCCTGCCAAGGCCCAACCTGTGACTCCAAATCATCCCCCACCTTTTCCCATCTCCCATGCGGGGGAGCCGACCAGAGAACCTCGCGAGTCGCATCTCGCAGCAGCAGCGTGGGGGAACCCAACCTGGAAATGGGGAATTTTGACACCAAAGTGACTAGTGACCACATTTCGAATGAGAGCCCATTGACAATCCGGAATGGCGCAATTTCTTTCACGTAACACCGGCGATTGTGTTTAATGTACCTGTTTGATAGAGATATCGTTTTCTCAACGAGTTTCGTCACATGCTGGGCTATCAATTGTTCTGTTCTCTTTTCCCCTATACAGACATGGTGCTGAAGGTCATCTCCCTTCCATGGGGGAGAGATTTGGTCAGAGCGGGTGCGGGGACCCTAGCCGTGCAGAGCTCGCTCACATATGACCCGGTCCCATCTTCCAAAAGAGAACAAATGACCGGAATTCTGTTGGTGCTCTGATAAGCATGCTCGCAGCCCCTGAAACTGACCGGTACACGGACCGGAGGTCTTGATCACACCGAAAACTAGTGGCCAAGTGCTGACTGACGCCTCTCAACGCAGCCTAGCAGGCTGACGTCTTTGGCATTTCATTTCATCAACAGTAACAATTACAGGCTCTCTCTCCACTGTAACAAGTACATCCACCGGCTACCACAGCTCACTTAGGCCAGATGCCTGTAGAATAACAATATATGCCAACGCTATGCAAGTGACCAAGCCTAAACACTTCCCCAAAGCATAACTACGCCCTTGATGGACTCTGCATCCTCGTCTTCCAGATATACTTCTGGCTATATCCCGTTGACAATCGCACAAATCTACCCAGCCCACCATGTGCTGGGACTCTAGCGCCCATCGCCTTTGCGCGCGTTTTCTCGTTCCAGGATCAGGGTCAGCTGGCTCTTTGATCGTCCAAATGGTATTGGGGGAGCAGGATTGGGTGGCGTCGGCGTGAACTGCAAGTCAAGGAGCGCCGAAGCTGATGGCCGCGAGGGAATGTCTCGGGCCTTAGGAATGGTTGACGTTGGCGTGACACCCTCTGAGTCAAATAAGCCCTGAGCTGTAGTTGTCGAAGTCGCGACAACTGTTGTCGCTCCAAGCGGGAGACGCGCGGCACTTGCCTCCCGTGACATCTGTGAAGCCTCAACATTGGGGCGCAACCGTGCCATCGTCGGTGTTCTATTCTCACTCCCCTGGTCCACCACGAATCCCGCCACGGGAGGTGGAGGCCCCCGGGTTCCTCCGACCCGCCCTGGAGCCCTTTCTGGTGTGACAGCCGTGTCCCAGGTTGACCTTCTCTGCGGCGGGACCACCACCGGCGTTTGCTGTACAATTGGAGGCTGGCTACCTCGTTGCACTGGGACACTTTGATGGGTAGATCGATGTCTGGGGGCTTTCGCAGGTTTCTTTCCAAGCGCCTTCATAGTCAGCCCTGAGGACTGGCTGGTTTGTGATGACGAAGATGCCCCGCTCTCCTGGGAAGTGGCTCGCCCGGTTCCCGGAGAATTTAATACCGCCCTTTGCCTTGCTGCAGCTGTGATCGCAGAGACAGCTTCACGTGAGCCACCGTCTGAGCCTGCAGATGACTGTGAGCTCGCCCTGCGTGACATCACGGGTCTTCGTCTCGAAGCTGCCGTCGAGGCCACGATCTTTCTGGTCGGTGTTGCGCCCTTCTCCCCCCTTCCAGTTGAAGAAATCGGGGGCGGTCGCATATCCGCTGGGGATGGTGGCATTGCAGTCATGGCCGTCTTCTCTCGTTTTATTGTCGCTGGTAACGGGGGCGGAGCCATCCCGGATAATGGCTTTTGTACTGGGGCAATTGGCGCCGCTGCTGAGGCTGCTTCCTTTCGTTTGACAGGAGGAGGCGGTGGTGGCATGTCTGATGAGACGGCCGTGCTGCCAGAGGATACCTCGCCCTCCTTAACATCTTCATCGTCCGACCCCGCGGGGGACACGAAGCGAGCAGTCGGCCGCGGTCCCGAGGTAGAGGGACCCCTGGACTTTTTGAGTATCGGGTGGGTTGGTGGAGGCCTCGAAGACGAAGGGGTTGGATATTTTGTGTTCGACTTTGATGAGCTAGACTCTTGTCCCTGGTCATGGCTTGCTGGTGGGACGGCGACTAGGTTGAGCTTACGGGGCTCCTGCTGAACAACCCTACGTGTCTTGAGATTGTCAGCAACCACATGAAGTTCAAGCCGGAAGGTGTGGCCTCACCGATGGACCTTCATATCTGTTTGCAGGGCTCTTGAGCGGCACAAATGTTGGGCCTGTTGTAAACTCCTCGAAAAGTCTCGCGAGCTCAGGTCCACTTAGAAAGCGTCTGTCGCTGCCCCAAACATGCCACCAGAAGTTCTCCAGGCGGTATGCTGTGGGGTCAACTAGCCTTCGAAAAGTAGTTGTGTACACTAGTTGACATGCGTCAGTCTAGAGGCTTACAGCCAGGTCCATGGTGGCATCCTCTTTCACATACCGTTCCAGTACTGCCAAATCTTCTCTGGGGGAACAACGGGATAGCTAGCGACCTCGGCGTAGATCTCACGTGTGTTCTCAAGGATGCCCTTGGGCAAAATCATAGCCATGATAAGTGACCAGACGGCAAGCGCGCGAGAGATCGCGCGCTTGGGTCTTCAGACGACAAAAACTTCAACGCCGTCTGCCGAGCATCGCTCGTGCCGAAGGCGATCAGCCCGTCTCGGACAGCAATCTCTCTTTGGTTTTACTGCAACGAAGCCATGGGGCTTGATCGTGCCCGAAGTAGCTTTAGGCGAGAGCCCTAAGGTAGGGTGACCACGGGAGGGGCCAGGTATTTAACTGGGAGACTGTTAGAGTCGTTCATGACCGTGCAGACCGTGGCTAAGGAGCCGAGGCGAACGATTCTCTTGGGGTGTAATTGATGTCAGGGAGTCAGACTGCCAGCCGTTCCACACAAAGCAAACATGAAATGTCTATACATAGACGACACCGGATGGGTGGGCCCGATCTTATAGACAGACACGACAGTGACTGAAGGCTGGTACTTCCACCCGCCAAAGGCTACTGGGTTGAAGACGTGTGATGACGCGCGATGTTCAGCACCCTTGGACTTGGGAGGAGGCCGCCGATTCGTAGAGTGCTGTGGCACCTGGAACATCACGTACCATGCAAGGGAGAAATCCGAGGCGGGAGTCGTGAACACCAGGTCTGACTGAAAGGACTTTTACTGCCGCTCCTG
>Ga0247770_1000973_pt1 | contig 25446 bp, 3 predicted proteins | sample UWRJL136409B6_FD_179943 | JGI IMG/M metagenome (GOLD analysis project Ga0247770, IMG submission 179943) | Plant litter microbial communities from Arlington Agricultural Research Station in Wisconsin, United States - UWRJ-L136-409B-6 | ecosystem: Environmental > Terrestrial > Plant litter >... | reverse complement strand
CCCGCGTGCTGGCGCGCGAGGACCGGCCGGGAGACAAGCAGCTGGTGGCGTACGTGGTGGGCGGCGTGGACGCGGGCGAGCTGCGCGCGCACGTGCGCCAGAGCCTCCCGGAGTACATGGTGCCGGCTGCCTTCGTCGTGCTGGAAGCGCTCCCGCTGACCCCGAACGGCAAGGTGGACCGCGACGCGCTCCCGGCGCCGGAGTTCGCGTCGGCGGAGGAGACGTACGTGGCCCCCCGCACGCCGGCCGAGGAGGTGCTGGCGGGGATCTGGGCCGAGGTGCTGCGCCTGGACCGGGTGGGCGCGCGTGACAACTTCTTCGAATTGGGCGGGCACTCGCTCCTCGCCACGCGCGTGGTCTCGCGGATCCGCGCGGTCTTCGGCGTGGAGCTGCCGCTCCGGGCGCTGTTCGAGGGCCCGACGGTGGCGGAGATGTCCGAGCGCGTGGAGGAGATCCGCCGCGCGGACGTGCCGGCGCTCCCGCGCGTGGTGCCCGTGGATCGCACCAGGGCGCTGCCGCTCTCCTTCGCGCAGGAGCGGCTCTGGTTCCTGGACCGGCTCGAGCCGGGGAGCACCACCTACAACATCCCCATCGCCTGGCGCCTCGGCGGCGCCCTGGACGAAGCGGCGCTGGAGCGCGCGCTGGGCGAGATCGTCCGCAGGCACGAGGTGCTGAGGACCACCTTCGCGGAGGCGGGTGGCTCGGCGGTGCAGGTGGTGTCGCCCTTCGGCGGCTTCAGGCTCCCGGTGGAGGACCTGTCCGGGCTGGGCGAGGCGGAGCGCGAGGCGGCGCTCAGGCGCCGCGTCGGCGCGGAGGCGGGGTGGGTGTTCGACCTCGCGGCGGGGCCGCTCTTCCGGGCGGGGCTGCTGCGGCTGGGCGAGCGGGACCACGTGCTGCTCCTCTCGATGCACCACGTCGTCAGCGACGGGTGGAGCACGGGAGTGCTCTTCCGCGAGATGTCGTCGCTGTACGAGGCGTACCGCGACGGCGGGGAGTCGCCGCTCCGCGAGCTGTCGGTGCAGTACGCCGACTACGCCGTGTGGCAGCGCGAGCAGCTGGCGGGCGAGGTGCTGGACCGGCAGCTCGCGTACTGGAAGGAGCGCCTGGCGGGCGCGCCGGAGCTGCTGGAGCTCCCGACGGACCGGCCTCGGCCGGCGGTGCGGACCTACCGCGGCGCGGGGGTCCCGGTGGCGTTCTCCCCCGAGCTGCTGGAGCGGCTCGACGCGCTGGGGCGGAGCGAGGGCGCGACGCTGTACATGACGCTGCTGGGCGCCTTCCAGGTGCTGCTCTCGCGGTACGGCGCGGGCGAGGACGTGGTGGTGGGAAGCCCCATCGCCGGACGGACGCGCCGCGAGGTGGAGGACCTGATCGGCTTCTTCCTCAACACCCTGGTGCTGCGCACCGACCTCTCGGGCGACCCCAGCTTCCGCGAGGTGCTGCGGCGGGTGCGCGAGGTGACGCTGGGCGCGTACGAGCACCAGGAGCTCCCCTTCGAGAAGCTGGTGGTGGAGCTGCAGCCGGAGCGCTCCCTGAGCCACTCGCCCGTCTTCCAGGTGCTGTTCACCCTGCAGAACAACGAGGGCCGGGGCAGCTCCCTTGCCGGGCTGAGCGTGAGCGGAGTGGGAGCGGAGCTCGCGAGCGCCAAGTTCGACCTCTCCCTGAGCCTGGCCGCGACCCCCCACGGGCTGCGCGGCGGGCTGAACTACAGCACCGACCTCTTCGAGCCGGCCACCATCGAGCGCATGGTGCGGCACCTGGAGCGGGTGCTGGAGCAGGTCGTCGCCGGCGCGGACGTGGGGATCTCGCGGCTGGCGCTCGCCGGGCCGGAGGAGCGCGCCCGGGTCGTCGTGGAGTGGAACCGGACCGGGGCCGCGTATTCGTCGGACCGCTGCATCCACCAGCTCTTCGCGGCACAGGCGGCCCGGACGCCGGACGCCCCGGCCGTCGTGTACGAGGGCGAGTCGCTCACCTACCGGGAGCTGGACGAGCGGGCCAACCGCCTCGCCCATCACCTGCGCCGCCTGGGCGTGGGCCCCGAGGTGCGCGTCGGCCTCTTCCTGGAGCGCGGCCTGGAGACGATGGCCGCCATCTTCGGGGTGATGAAGGCCGGCGGCGCGTACGTCCCCGTCGACCCCTCGCATCCGGCGGAGCGGGCCGGGTACGTGCTGGAGGACTCCGCCGTCTCCGTGATCCTGACGCAGGAGCGGCTCCGCGACCGGCTCCCGGCGCGGGAGGGGGTGCGCGTCCTGGCCCTGGACGCCGGGTGGGACCGCATCGCGGCCGAGAGCGCGGAGGCCCCCGAGACCGGGGTCACCTCCGAGAACCTCTGCTACGTCATCTACACGTCCGGATCCACCGGCCGCCCCAAGGGCGTGGCCATGCACCACCGGGGCGTGGTCAACTACATCGAGTGGGGGATCCGCCACTACGGGGCGGACGTGGGGAACGGCGCGCCGGTCTTCTCGTCGATGGCCGTCGACCTGACCATCACCAACCTCCTCCCGCTCTTCGCCGGCTTCCCGGTGCGCTTCCTTCCCGAGGAGAACGCGGTGGAGGCGCTCGCCGCCGTGATGCGCGAGCGGCCGGACTTCGGGCTGATCAAGATCACCCCCACCCACCTGACGCTGCTCACCCCCTTCCTCACCCCCGAGGACGCCGCGGGCGCCGTGCGCACGCTGGTGGTGGGCGCCGACTTCCTCCCGGCCGAGCCGACCGTGTGGTGGCAGGACCACGTCCCCGGCGTGCGGCTGATGAACGAGTACGGGCCCACGGAGACGGTGGTCGGCTGCTCGGCGTACACGCTTCCGCCGGGGGTGCACCGCAACGGGTCCGTCCCCGTGGGCGGGGCCATCCAGAACCTCACCTTCTTCGTGCTGGACGCGGGGATGGAGCCCGTTCCCGTGGGGCTCCCGGGCGAGCTGTACATCGGGGGCGCGGGGGTGGCGCGCGGCTACCTGGGGCGGCCGGCGCTCTCGGCGGAGAAGTTCGTCCCCGATCCCTTCGCGGAGGCGGGCGCGCGCATGTACCGGACGGGCGACCGCGCGCGCTGGCTGGAGGGCGGGAACCTGCTGATCCTGGGGCGGACGGACAACCAGGTGAAGGTGCGCGGCTACCGCGTGGAGCTGGGGGAGATCGAGGCCACCCTGCGGCTGCACCCCGCGGTCTCCGGCGCCATCGCCGTGGTGCGCGAGGACGTCCCCGGCGACCGGCGGCTGGTGGCGTACGTGGTGTCGGACGCGGAGCCGGAGGCGCTGCGCGAGCACCTGCGCCAGAGCCTCCCGGAGTACATGGTGCCGAACGCCTTCGTGCGGCTGGAGACGCTGCCGAAGACGGCCACGGGGAAGTTCGACCCGAAGTCGCTCCCCGCCCCGGCGTACGGGGCGGCGGAGGAGACGTACGTGGCGCCGCGGACGCCGGTGGAGGAGGTTTTGGCGGGGATCTGGGCCGAGGTGCTGCACCTGGAGCGGGTGGGGGTGCGCGACAACTTCTTCTCCCTGGGGGGCCACTCCCTCCTGGCGGTCGCCCTGGTCGCGCGCATGCGCCGCAGCGGCCTCCAGGCCGACGTGCGCGCCCTCTTCACGACCCCCACCATCGCGGAGCTCGCCGCCGCCGCCGGGAGCGGCGCCCTGGAGGTGGAGGTCCCGCCCAACCGCATCCCGGACGGCTGCGACGCCGTCACGCCGGAGATGCTCCCGCTGGTGGAGCTCACGCAGGCGGAGATCGACCACGTCGTGGACACGGTGCGCGGCGGCGCGGCGAACCTGCAGGACATCTATCCGCTGGCGCCCCTGCAGGAGGGGATCCTCTTCCACCACCTGTTCAGCCGGGAGAGCGACCCCTACCTGCTCTCGATGCCGTTCGCCTTCGCGAGCCGCGAGGAGCTGGAGGCCTACCTAGCCGCGCTGGAGGCGGTGATCGCGCGGCACGACATCCTGCGCACGGCGGTGGTGTGGGAGGGGCTCTCCGAGCCGGTGCAGGTGGTCTGGCGCCACGCCCCTCTCCTGGTCCAGGAGGTGGAGGTCGACCCGGGCGCGGGCGACGCGGTGGGGCAGCTCTACGAGAGCTGCGACCCGCGGCGCCACCCCATCGACGTGGGCCTCGCTCCCATGCTGCGCGCCTACGTCGCCCGCGACGTGGCCGGCGAGCGCTGGATGCTGCTGCTGCAGCAGCACCACCTGACCAACGACCACGTCGCCATGGAGGTGCTCCGGGCGGAGATCGACGCGCACCTCGAGGGGCGCGTGGACCAGCTCCCGGCTCCCCTCCCGTTCCGCAACTACGTGGCGCAGGCGCGGCTGGGGGTGAGCCGGGCGGAGCACGAGGCGTTCTTCCGCGAGATGCTGGGGGAGGTGGACGAGCCGACGGTGCCGTTCGGGCTGCGGGACGTGCACGGGGACGGGATGGAGCTGGAGCTGGCGCGCCTCCCGGTGGAGGAGACGCTGGGGGAGCGGCTGCGGGAGCGGGCGCGGGCGCTGGGGGTGAGCGCGGCGAGTGTGTGCCACGTCGCCTGGGCCCAGGTGCTGGCGCGGGTCTCGGGGCGCAGCGACGTGGTCTTCGGGACGGTGTTCTTCGGGCGGATGCAGGGGGGCGAGGGAGCGGACCGGGTGCTGGGGCCGTTCATCAACACGCTCCCCATCCGCATCCGGGTGGACGAGGGAGGCGCGGCGACGAGCGTGCGGCGCACGCAGGCGCTCCTGGCCAGCCTGGTCCGCCACGAGCACGCCTCGCTGGCGCTGGCGCAGCAGTGCAGCAGCGTGCACGCCCCGGAGCCCCTCTTCTCCGCGGTCCTCAACTACCGGCACACCGCGCGTGGCGGGAAGCGGCAGACGGGGCGCATCGCCGCCCCGGGGACCCGCGCGATGGAGCGGTCGAACTACCCGCTCATCTTCTCGGTGGACGACCTGGGCGACGCGTTCTCGCTGACGGCGCAGGTGAATGCCGGGGTCGGCGCGGCGCGGGTGTGCGCGCTCATGCACGCGGCGCTGGCGGGGCTGGTCGAGACGCTGGAGACGGCGCCGGAGCGGCCGGTGGCGCGCATCCAGGTGCTCCCGGAGGCCGAGCGGCGGCAGGTGCTGGAGGAGTGGAACGCCACGGAGGCCGCGTATCCGCGCGATCTCTGCATCCACCAGCTCTTCGAGCGTCAGGCGGAGCGCGCGCCCACCGCGGCGGCGGTGGTCTTCGGGAGCGAATCTCTGACTTACGCGGAGCTCGATCGCCGGGCGAACCGGCTGGCGCACCACCTCGTGGAGATGGGCGTCGGCCCGGACGTGCGGGTGGCGATCTGCATCGAGCGCGGGCTGGAGATGGTGATCGGCCTCCTCGCCGTCCTCAAGGCGGGGGGCGCGTACGTCCCGCTCGATCCCGCGCATCCCGAGGACCGGCTCCGCTACGTGCTGGCGGACAGCCGGCCGGCGGCGCTGCTGACCAGCGCGGCGCTGCGCGAGAGCCCGCCGCTGGACGCGCTCTTCCGCGAGGCGGGCGTCCCCGTGCTGGCGCTGGACGCGGACGCCGCGGAGTGGGCCCATCGGCCGGAGACGGCTCCCGCGCCGATCGGCCTCACGCCGGACCATCTCGCGTACACCATCTACACCTCGGGCTCCACCGGGCGGCCCAAGGGGGTGATGAACCACCATCGCGGCGTGGTCAACCTCCTCCTCTCGCTCGCCCGGACGATCGGGGCGGGCGAGGGCGACCGGCTCCTGGCCGTCACCACCCTTTCCTTCGACATCGCGGCGCTGGAGATCCATCTCCCGCTCCTGTGCGGCGCCGAGGTCCATCTCCTCCCCGACGCCGCCGCGGCCGATCCCGCGCTCCTGGCGGATGCGATCGACGGGGCGGGGATCACCCTCCTGCAGGCCACCCCGGCGACGTGGCGCCTCCTGGTCGATTCCGGCTGGCGCGGCCGCGAAGGGCTCCGCGCGCTCTGCGGCGGCGAGGCGCTTCCGGCCGAGCTGGCCGCGCGCGTCGCCGAGCGGGTCGGGACGCTGTGGAACGTCTACGGGCCGACGGAGACGACGATCTGGTCGACGGTGGAGGCGGTCACGCCGGCGTCGATGGAGACGCCGGGGCACGTCTCCATCGGCCAGCCGGTGGCGAACACGCGCGTCTACGTCCTGGATCGGAGGGACGAGCCCGCTCCCGTGGGCGTCGTGGGCGAGCTGTGCATCGGCGGGGACGGGGTGGCGCGCGGGTATCGCGATCGGCCGGAGCTGACGGCGGAGCGCTTCGTGGCCGATCCGTTCGGCGGCGAGGCGGGGGCGCGGATGTACCGGACGGGGGATCTGGCGCGCTGGCGGGCGGACGGGCGGCTGGAGTTCGTGGGGCGCGCCGACTTCCAGGTGAAGGTGCGCGGCTTCCGGATCGAGCCGGGGGAGGTCGAGGCGCGGCTGGCCGAGCATCCGGAGGTCCGCGAGGCCGTCGTCGTCGCGCGTGAGGACGTGCCGGGCGACACGCGGCTGGTGGCGTACGTGGTCGGCGGCGCGGACGCGGAGGCGCTGCGCGCGCACCTGCGCCAGACCCTGCCGCAGTACATGGTGCCGAGCGTGTTCGTGCCGCTCGACCACTTCCCGCTGACCCCCAACGGGAAGCTGGACCGGAAGGCGCTGCCGGCGCCGGAGCACGTCCTGGCCGAAGGGGAGTCCGTGGCCCCGCGGACGCCGACCGAGGAGGTGCTGGCGGAGGTCTGGGCCGAGGTGCTGCGGCTGGAGCGGGTGGGGGTGCACGAGAGCTTCTTCGAGCTGGGCGGCCACTCGGTGACGGCCATCCGGGTGGTCTCCCGGGTGCGCGCGGTGTTCGGCGTGGAGCTGGCGCTGCGGGTGCTGTTCGAGGGACCCACGGTGGCGGAGCTGGCCGCGCGGGTGGAGGAGATGCGCCGCGCGGACCTGCCGGTACTGCCGCCGGTGGTGCCGACCGGGCGCGCGGACGCGCTCCCGCTCTCCTTCGCGCAGGAGCGGCTCTGGTTCCTGGACCGCCTGGCCCCGGGGAGCACCACCTACAACCTCCCCGTGGCGTGGCGCCTGGGCGGGGCGCTGGACCCGGCGGCGCTGGAGCGCGCCCTGGGCGAGATCGTCCGGCGCCACGAGGCGCTGCGGACCACCTTCGCCGACCGGGAAGGCACCCCCGTGCAGGTGGTGGCGCCCTTCGGCGGCTTCGAGCTCCCGGTGGAGGACCTGTCGGGATGGAGCGCGGCGGACCGCGAGGCGGCGGTCCGCCGCCGCGCCGGCGAGGAGGCGGGGCGGGTGTTCGACCTGGCGGCGGGACCGCTCTTCCGCGCGGTCCTGCTGCGGCTGGGAGACGAGGAGCACGTGCTGCTGCTGGGGATGCACCACATCGTCAGCGACGGGTGGAGCATCGGGGTCCTCCTCCGCGAGCTGTCGGCGCTGTACGCGGCGTACCGCGAGGGCGGCGAGTCGCCGCTCTCCGAGCTGCCGGTGCAGTACGCCGACCACGCCGTGTGGCAGCGCGAGCAGCTGGAGGGCGTGGTGCTGGACCGGCAGCTCTCGTACTGGCGCGAGCAGCTGGCGGGAGCGCCGGAGCTGCTGGAGCTCCCGACCGACCGCCCCCGCCCCGCGGTGCGGTCGCACCGGGGCGCCCGGGTCTCGATGGAGCTTTCCCTGGAGGTGCTGGAGCGGCTGCGGGCGCTGGGGCGGAGCGAGGGCGCCACGCTGTACATGACGGTGCTGGGCGCCTTCCAGGTCCTGCTCTCGAAGTACAGCGGGAGCGAGGACGTGGTGGTGGGGAGCCCCATCGCCGGGCGCGCGCGCCGCGAGGTGGAGGAGCTGATCGGCTTCTTCGTCAACACGCTGGTGCTGCGGACGGACCTCTCGGGCGACCCCTCCTTCCGCGAGACCCTGCGGCGGGTGCGCGAGGTGACGCTGGGCGCCTACGAGCACCAGGAGGTGCCCTTCGAAAAGCTGGTGGCCGAGCTGCAGCCGGAGCGCAGCTTGAGCCACTCGCCGCTCTTCCAGGTGTCGTTCGCGCTGAACAACGCGGAGCGCCCCGGGCGCGGGCTGCCCGGGCTGCGGATCGAGTCCGCGCACGCGGGCTCCGAGAGTGCCCGGTTCGACCTGGCCCTCGCGGTCAACGAGGGCTCGCGGGGGCTGCACGCGTCCCTGACCTACGGCACGGACCTGTTCGACGAGAGCACCGTCCTGCGGATGCTGGGGCACCTGGAGCGGGTGCTGGAGCAGGTCTCCGCCGACGGGGAGCCGCGCCTCTCGCAGCTGCGGCTCCTGGGCGAGGAGGAGCGCGCGCTGGTCCTGGAGGAGTGGAACCGGACGGAGGTGGAGGCTCCCGCCGACCTGTGCGTCCACCATCTCTTCGAGGCGCAGGCGGCGCGCACGCCGGACGCGGAGGCGGTCGTCTTCGAAGGGGAGCGCCTCACCTACGCCGAGCTGAACGCGCGGGCCAACCGGCTGGCGCACCACCTCCGCTCGCTGGGCGTGGGGCCGGACGCGCGGGTGGGGATCTGCGTGGGGCGGAGCCTGGAGATGGTGGTGGGTGTGCTGGGGGTGCTCAAGGCGGGCGGAGGGTACGTCCCGCTGGACCCGTCGTACCCGGTGGAGCGGCTCGCGCACATGCTGGCCGACAGCGCGCCGGTCGCGGTGCTCACCCGGACGGAGCTGCGGGACCGGGTGGCGGGCGCGGACGCGCCGGTGCTGGAGCTGGACGCGGCCGCGCCGGCGTGGGCGGACCAGCCCGCGACCAACCCCGAGCGCGGCGGCGTCACGCCGGCCCACCTCTTCTACGTGACCTACACCTCCGGAACCACGGGCCGGCCCAAGGGAGTGCCGAACCCGCACCGCGGGTCGGTGAACCGCCTGGCCTGGATGCAGGAGAGGCACGGGCTGGAGGTGGGCGAGGGGGTGCTCCAGAACAGCTCCTTCAGCTTCGACGCCTCGGTGTTCGAGATCTTCTGGCCCCTGGCGGTGGGCGGGCGGGTGGTGGTGCCGCGGCCGGACGGGCACCGGGATCCCGAGTATCTCATCGGCCTGATCTCCGGCGAGGGGGTGAGCACGGCGTACTTCGTCTGCTCCATGCTGCAGCTCTTCCTGGAGTACGAGGGCGTCGAGCGGTGCGCGGCGCTGACGCGCGTCCTCTGCGGCGGCGAGGCGCTGTCGCTGGCGCTCGCCGGGCGCGTCCGCGAGCGTCTTCCCCGGGTGCGGCTCCACAACCTCTACGGCCCCACCGAATCGGCGGTGTCGGTCTCGGGCCCGGTGTCCGCGCTGGACGAGTCGGCGGCCAGCGTTCCCATCGGCCGGCCGGTGCCCAACGTCCGGATCTACCTCCTGGACCCCTGGGGCGAGCCGGTGCCGGTGGGGGTGGCGGGCGAGCTGTACGTCGGGGGCGCGCAGCTGGCGCGCGGCTACCTGGACCGCCCGGAGCAGACGGCGGAGCGCTTCCTGGCCGACCCCTACGGCCGCGAGCCGGGGGCGCGGCTCTACCGCACGGGCGACCGCGCGCGGTGGCGGCCGGACGGGCGGATCGAGTACCTGGGCCGGCTGGACGAGCAGGTGAAGATCCGCGGCTTCCGCATCGAGCCGGGAGAGGTGGAGGCGGCGCTGGCGGCGTACCCGGGGGTGCGCGAAGCCCGCGTGGTGGTGCGCGAGGACCAGCCGGGCGACAAGCGGCTGGTGGCGTACCTGGTGGCCGACGCGGGCGCGATGGACGCCGCCGCGCTGCGCGCGCACGTCCGCCAGAGCCTCCCGGAGTACATGGTGCCGTCCGCGTTCGTGGTGCTGGAGCGGCTGCCGCTGACCCCCAACGGGAAGCTGGACCGCAGGGCGCTCCCCGCGCCGGAGCTGGCGTCGGCGGAGGGGACCCACGTGGAGCCGCGGACGCCGGCGGAGGAGGTGCTGGCGGAGATCTGGGCCGAGGTGCTGCGGATCGAGCGGGTGGGGGTGGAGCAAAGCTTCTTCGAGCTGGGCGGGCACTCGCTCCTGGCCACGCGGGTGGTCTCGCGGATCCGCGCCGTGTTCGGCGTGGAGCTGCCGCTGCGGGCGCTGTTCGAGGGACCCACCATCGCGGAGATGGCCGCGCGGGTGGAGGAGATGCGGCGCGCGGAGCTGCCGGTGCTTCCGCCGGTGGTGCGGGTGGAGCGCGCGAGGGCGCTGCCGCTCTCGTTCGCGCAGGAGCGGCTCTGGTTCATCGACCGGCTGGAGCCCGGGAACACCGCCTACAATATCCCCGTGGCCTGGCGCCTGGGGGGCACGCTGGACCCGGCGGCGCTGGAGCGCGCCCTGGGCGAGATCGTCCGCAGGCACGAGGCGCTGCGGACCACCTTCGCCGAAGTGGACGGCTCGCCGGTGCAGGTGATCGCGCCCTTCGGCGGGTTCGTCCTGCCGGTGGAGGAGCTGTCGGGGCTGAGCGGGGCGGATCGCGACGCGGCGGTCGGACGGCGCGCCCGCGAGGAAGCCGGGCGGGCGTTCGACCTGGCCGCGGGACCGCTCTTCCGCGCCACCCTGCTGCGGCTGGGCGGCGAGGATCACGTGCTGCTGATCTCCATGCACCACGTCGTCAGCGACGGGTGGAGCATGGGGGTCCTCTACCGCGAGGTGTCGACGCTGTACGAGGCGTACCGCGACGGCGGGGAGTCGCCGCTGGCGGAGCTGGCGGTGCAGTACGCCGACTACGCGGTGTGGCAGCGCGAGCAGCTGGAGGGCGAGGTCCTGGACCGGCAGATCTCGTACTGGACGGAGCAGCTCGCGGGAGCGCCGGAGCTGCTGGAGCTGCCGACCGACCATCCCCGCTCGCCGGCGCGGACGCACCGGGGCGCGTCGGTCCCGGTGAGGTTCTCCCCCGATCTGCTGGAGCGCCTGCAGACGCTGGGGCGGAGCGAGGGGACGACGCTGTACATGACGCTGCTGGGCGCCTTCCAGGTGCTGCTCTCCCGGTACAGCGGGAGCGAGGACATCGTGGTGGGAAGCCCCATCGCCGGGCGCACGCGCCGGGAGGTGGAGGAGCTGATCGGCTTCTTCGTCAACACGCTGGTGCTGCGGACCGACCTCTCGGGAGATCCCACGTTCCGCGAGGTGCTGGGGCGGGTGCGGGAGGTCACGCTCGGCGCCTACGAGCACCAGGAGCTTCCCTTCGAGCGGCTGGTGGCCGAGCTGCAGCCGGAGCGCAGCCTCAGCCACTCCCCGCTCTTCCAGGTGCTGCTCTCCGTCGGCGGCGCCAGGGACGCGGGCGCGGACATCCCGGGGGTGCGCACCGAGACCGTGGACCCGGGGGTCTCGACCACCCAGTTCGACCTCAACCTGGCCTTCGGCGTGGCGCCCGGCAGCTTCTGGGCGGTGCTGAGATACAGCACCGACCTGTTCGAGCGGAGCACGATGGTGCGCTTGCTGGAGCACCTGGAGCACGTGCTGGAGCAGGTGGCGGGAGACGCGGAGCTGCGCCTCTCGCAGGTGGAGGTGATGGGCGCGGCGGAGCGCCGCCGGGTGCTCGAGGAGTGGAACGGGACGGCCGCCGATTATCCCGCGGACCTCTGCAGCCACGAGCTGTTCGAGGCGCAGGTGGAGCGCGCGCCCGACGCGGTGGCGGCGGTCTACCAGGACGCGTCGCTGAGCTACGGGGCGCTCAACGCCCGGGCGAACCGGCTGGCGCACGCGCTGAGGGAGCACGGCGTGGGACCGGACGCGCGGGTGGCGATCTGCGTGGAGCGCGGCCTGGAGATGCTGGTGGGGCTGATGGCCATCCTCAAGGCGGGGGGCGCCTACGTCCCGCTCGATCCCGCGTATCCGGCGGACCGCCTGCGCTTCATGCTGGAGGACAGCGCCCCGCAGGTGCTGCTGACGAACGGCGTGCCGAGCGAGCTGTTCGCGGGAAGCGCGGTCCCGGTCGTCGACCTCGCCGCGGAGGCCCCGTCGTGGGCGGACCGTCCGTCGTCCAATCCGGGTCGCGCGGGGCTGACCCCGGATCATCTCTGCTACGTGATCTACACCTCCGGGTCGACGGGCCGGCCCAAGGGGGTGGCCATGCCGCACCGCCCGCTCGTGAACCTCGTCGCCTGGCAGGAGCCGGAGCGCGGGCGGCCGCGTGCAGCGGTGACGCTCCAGTTCACCACCATCAGCTTCGACGTCTCCTTCCAGGAGATCTTCACCACCCTGGCCACGGGGGGGCGGCTGGTGGTGGCCTCGGAGGACGCGCGGCACGATCCCACGGCCGTCCTGGATTTGGTGGAGCAGGGCGTGGTGGAGCGGCTCTCCCTCCCGTTCTCGATGCTGCAGCTGGTCGCCGAGGAGGCGGTGGAACGCAGCTCGGCACCGTCGTCCCTGCGGGAGGTGCAGACGGCCGGGGAGGCGCTGCGGATCACCGATCCGATCCGCCAGTGGTTCGGCGCGCTCGGGGTCCCGCTCCACAACCACTACGGGCCCTCGGAGACGCACGTCGCGACCTCCTTCTCCCTCCAGGGATCGGCGGAGGGCTGGCCCCTCCTTCCCTCCATCGGGGGCCCGGTCGCGAATACCCAGGTGTACGTTCTGGACGCGCACCTGGCCCCGGTCCCCGAGGGCGTTCCGGGAGAGCTGTACCTCGCAGGGGTCTGCGTGGCGCGGGGATACCTGGACCGCCCGGGGCCGACGGCGGAGCGGTTCGTGGCCGACCCGTTCTCCACTGAGGCGGGGGCGCGGATGTACCGGACGGGGGATCGGGTGCGCTGGTTGTCTGACGGCACGCTGGACTTCCTGGGACGCGTCGACCACCAGGTGAAGATCCGCGGCTTTCGGATCGAGCCGGGGGAGATCGAGGCCGTGCTGCGGCGGCACCCCGGGGTCGCCGAGTGCACGGTGCTGGTGCGCGAGGACGTGCCGGGGGACAAGCGGCTGGTGGCGTACGTCGTCGGCGAGGCCGAGACGGAGAGCCTGCGCGAGCACCTGCGGGGGAGCCTTCCCGATTACATGGTGCCCGGCGCGTTCGTGCGCATGGAGTCGCTCCCGCTGACCCCGAACGGAAAGCTGGACCGCAAGGCCCTCCCGGCGCCGGAGTACGAGGCCGACGCCGAGCGGTACGTGGCGCCCCGGACGCCGACCGAGGAGGTGCTGGCGGGGATCTGGGCGGAGGTGCTTCGGCTGGAGCGGGTGGGGGTGCGCGAGAGCTTCTTCGAGCTGGGCGGCCACTCCCTCCTGGCCACGCGCGTGGTTTCGCGCATCCGGGCCGTGTTCGGCGTGGAGCTGCCGCTGCGGGCGCTGTTCGAAGGACCCACGGTGGCGGAGCTGGCCGAACGGGTGGAGGAGATGCGGAGCGCGGAGCTGCCGGTGGTGTCGGCGCTGGTGCCGAGGAGCTCCACGTCCAGCGCGTATCACCTGCTCGCCAACCTCGACGAGCTGTCCGACGACGAGCTGGACCTTCTCCTGAGCACCCAATCCTGAAGGATCGAACCGGGATGACCGAAGTCACTTCCACCGCCGGACTGTCCCGCCTCGAGAAACGGGAGATGCTCCGGAAGGTCCTGGCCGAGAGGATCAGCCGGCCGCGCACGGAGCCGGCGTCGTACGCGCAGGAGCGGCTCTGGTTCCTGGACCGCCTGGAGCCGGGGGGCACCGCGTACAACATCCCCGTGGCCTGGCGCCTGGGCGGGGCGCTGGAGCCGGCGGCGCTGGAGCGCGCGCTGGGCGAGATCGTCCGCAGGCACGAGGCGCTGCGGACCACCTTCGCGGAGGTGGACGGATCGCCGGTGCAGGTGATCGCGCCCTCCGGCGGGTTCGCCCTGCCGGTGGAGGACCTGTCGGGGCTGGGCGAGACAGATCGCGAGGCGGCGGTCAGGCGCCGCGCCGGCGAAGAGGCGGCCCGGCCGTTCGACCTGGCCGCGGGGCCGCTCTTTCGGGCGTCGCTGCTGCGGCTGGGCCCGGAAGAGCACGTGCTGCTCCTCTCCATGCACCACATCGTCAGCGACGGGTGGAGCATGGGGGTGCTCTTCCGCGAGCTGTCGGTGCTGAGCGAGGCGTACCGCGAGGGGCGGGAGTCGCCGCTCCCCAATCTTCCGGTGCAGTACGCCGACTTCGCCGTGTGGCAGCGCGAGGAGATGGAGGGCGAGGCCCTGGACCGGCATCTCTCGTACTGGCGGGAGCGCCTGGCGGGAGCGCCGGAGCTGCTGGAGCTGCCGACCGACCATCCGCGCCCGCCGGTGCAGACGCACCGGGGCGGGAACGTCCCGGTGCGATTCTCCCCCGAGCTGCTGGAGCGGCTGGAGGCGCTGGGGCGGAGCGAGGGGGCGACGCTGTACATGACGCTGCTGGGCGCCTTCCAGGTGCTGCTGAGCAAATACGGCGGGGGCGAGGACATCGTCGTCGGCAGTCCCATCGCCGGACGCACGCGCCGGGAGGTGGAGGAGCTGATCGGCTTCTTCGTCAACACCCTGGTGCTGCGCACCGACCTTTCGGGAGATCCGAGCTTCCGCGAGGTGCTGCGGCGGGTGCGGGAGGCGACGCTGGGGGCGTACGAGCACCAGGCGGTGCCGTTCGAGAAGCTCGTCGCCGAGCTGCAGCCGGAGCGCAGCCTGGGCCATTCGCCGATCGTCCAGGTGATGTTCACGCTGCAGAACGCCGGCGCCGGCGCCGATGCAGGTGCCGGTGCCGGTGCCGGTGCCGGTGCCGGGGGCGGCGCCCTCCCGGGGCTGAAGGTGAGCGGAGTCGGAGCGGAGTTCGCGAGCGCCAAGTACGATCTCTCGCTGACGTTCACGGCGACCGCCCAGGGCCTGCGCGGCGGGCTGAACTACAGCACCGACCTCTTCGAGCACGGCACGGCCGAACGGATGATGGGCCACCTGGCGCGGGTGCTGGAGCAGGTCGCCGCCGATCCGGACGTGACCCTCTCGCGCCTGGCGCTCGCCGGGCCGGAGGAGCGTGCCCGGGTGGTCGAGGAGTGGAACCGGACCGGGCGGCCGTTCCCGCGGGAGGCCTGCATCCACCAGCTCTTCCAGGCGCAGGCCGAGCGCACGCCCGACGCGGTGGCGCTGGCCTGGGGCGCGGAGGAGATGACGTACCGGGAGCTGGACGCGCGCGCGAACCAGCTGGCGCGCCACCTGGCCGCGCTGGGCGTGGGGCCCGAGAGCCGCGTGGGGCTGCGCCTGGAGCGGAGCCTGGAGAACGTGGTCGCCACGCTCGCCGTGCTCAAGGCCGGCGGCTGCTGCGTCCCGGTGGACACCAGCTACCCGGCCGAGCGGATGGAGCTCATGCTGGCCGACAGCGGCGCGCGGGTGCTGCTGAGCCGGAGCGAGCTCGTCCCCGCCGAGACCGGGCCGTCGCTGCGCGTCGTCCGCCTGGACCAGGCCGCCGAGGCGGTGGCGGCCCACCCGGCCCTTCCGCCGCGGAGCGGCGCGTCGGCGCAGAACCTGGCCTACGTCTTCTACACCAGCGGAAGCACGGGGCGGCCCAAGGGCGTGATGATGGCCCACCGGGAGGTGGTGCAGCTGGCGTGCGTGATCGACTACATGCGGATGGAGCCCGGAGATCGGGTCGCGCAGGCGTCCAACGTGAGCTTCGACGCGGCCGTTTTCGAGATCTGGGGCGCGCTGCTGAACGGGGCCACGCTGGTGGGGATCGACCGGGACGTGCTGCTGTCGGCGCCCGCGCTGAGCCGGACGCTGCGCGAGCAGCGGATCACCACGCTGTACCAGACGGCGGCGCTGTTCAACCAGCACGTGCGGGAGCAGGTCGACGTCTACGCGAGCCTGCGCCAGCTGGTCTTCGGCGCGGAGGCCGTGGGGACGGAGAGCGTGCGCCGGATGCTGCGCTCCGGGAGGCCGGGGCACGTGCTGCACGAGTACGGGCCCACCGAGGCCACCGTGTGGTGCACCCTCGAGGACGTGCGGGAGGTGGCCGAGGACGCGCCCACGGTGCTGATCGGCGGGCCGATCCCCAACGCGCGGGCCTACGTGCTGGACGGGGCGGGCGAGCCGCTCCCGGTGGGAGTGACCGGCGAGCTGTGCATCGGGGGGGCGGGCGTGGTGCGCGGCTACCTGGGCCGCCCGGGGCTGACGGCCGAGCGCTTCGTCCCGGACCCGTTCGCCGCCGAGCCCGGGGCGCGGATGTACCGCACCGGCGACCGGGTGCGGTGGCGGGCCGGGGGGAAGCTGGAGTTCATGGGCCGCCTGGACGACCAGGTGAAGATCCGCGGCTTCCGCATCGAGCCGGGGGAGGTGGAGGCGGCCATGGCGGCGTACCCGGGGGTGCGCCACGCCCGGGTGATGATGCGCGAGGACCAGCCGGGCGACAAGCGGCTGGTGGCGTACGTGGTGGGGAGCGTGGAGATGGACGGGCTCCGCGCGCACATGCGCCAGAGCCTCCCCGAGTACATGGTGCCGCGGGCGTTCGTGGCCCTGGACCGGCTCCCGCTGACCCCCAACGGGAAGGTGGACCGCAAGGCGCTGCCGGCCCCCGAGTACGCGGCCGACGCGGACCGGTACGTGGCTCCGCGCAACGCCGTGGAGGAGGTGCTGGCGGGGATCTGGGCCGAGGTGCTGCGCCTGGAGCGGGTGGGGGTGGAGGAAAGCTTCTTCGAGGTGGGCGGGCACTCGCTCCTGGCGATGCGGGTGGTGTCGCGGATGCGCGAGCTGTTCGGCGTGGAGCTGCCGCTGCGGGCGCTCTTCGAGGGTCCCACGGTGGCGGAGCTGGCCGTGCGCGTGGAGGAGGCGCGGCGCGCGGGGCTGCCGGTGCTTCCGCCGGTGGTGCCGACTCCGCGCGCGAAGGCGCCGCCGCTCTCCTTCGCGCAGGAGCGGCTCTGGTTCCTGGACCAGCTGGATCCGGGGAGCGCCACGTACAACATCCCGGTGGGCTGGCGCCTGGGCGGCGCGCTGGACCGGGGGGCGCTGGAGCGCGCGCTGGGCGAGATCGTCCGGCGCCACGAGTCGCTGCGGACCACCTTCGCGGAGGTGGACGGCACCCCCGTGCAGGTGGTGGCGCCCTTCGGCGGGTTCACGCTCCCGGTGGAGGAGCTGCCGGGGGCGGGCGGGGCGGATCGCGACGCGGCGGTCCGGCGGCGCGCCGGCGAGGAGGCCAGGCGGGCGTTCGACCTCTCGGCGGGGCCGCTCTTCCGGGCGGTGCTGCTGCGGGTGGATGCCGAGGACCACGTGCTGCTGATCTCCATGCACCACGTCGTCAGCGACGGGTGGAGCATGGGGGTGCTCCTGCGCGAGCTGTCGGCGCTGTACGGGGCGTACCGCGAGGGCGGGGAGTCTCCGCTCCCCGAGCTGGCCGTGCAGTACGCGGACTACGCGGTTTGGCAGCGCGAGCAGCTGGCGGGCGAGGTGCTGGACCGGCAGGTCTCGTACTGGACGGAGCAGCTGGCGGGCGCGCCGGAGCTGCTGGAGCTGCCGGTGGACCGCCCCCGGCCGGCGGCGCGGACGTACCGCGGCGCGACGGTGCCGGTGAGCTTCTCCCTGGACCTGCTGGAGCGGTTGCAGGCGCTGGGGCGAAGCGAGGGGACGACGCTGTACATGACGGTGCTGGGCGCCTTCCAGGTGCTGCTGAGCCGGTACGGCGGGGGAGAGGACGTGGTGGTGGGCAGCCCCATCGCCGGACGCGCGCGCCAGGAGGTGGAGGGGCTGATCGGCTTCTTCGTCAACACCCTGGTGCTGCGGACCGACCTCAGTGGAGATCCGTCCTTCCGCGAGACCCTGCGGCGGGTGCGCGAGGTGACGCTGGGCGCGTACGAGAACCAGGACGTGCCCTTCGAGCGCCTGGTGGCCGAGCTGCAGCCGGAGCGGTCCTTGAGCCACTCGCCGCTCTTCCAGGTGCTGTTCGCGGTGCAGAACGCCGGGGTCGGGGGTGGAGGAAGCGCGCTGCCGGGGCTGCGCGTGAGCGGAGTCGGCGCGGACGTCGAGGGCGCCAAGTTCGACCTCTCGCTCTCCCTCTCGGCCACCGCCCAGGGGCTGCGTGGAGTGCTGGGCTACAGCACCGACCTCTTCGATCCGGCCACCATCGAGCGCATGGTGCGGCACCTGGAGCGGGTGCTGGAGCAGGTCGTCTCCGACGCGGACGTGCGGCTCTCGCGGCTGGACCTGCTGGGCGAGGCGGAGCGGGCGGTGGTGCTGGACGAGTGGAACCGGACGGCGGCGGAGTATCCCACCGACGTCTGCATCCACGACCTGTTCGAGGCGCAGGCGGCGCGCACGCCGGAAGCCGTCGCCGTGGTCGTCGAGGATGAATCGCTCACCTATGCCGAGCTGAACGAGCGGGCGAACCGGCTGGCGCACCACCTCGTCCGCCTGGGCGTGGGGGGCGAGGCACGGGTGGGCGTGTGCCTGGAGCGCGGGATCGAGATGGTCGTCGCCCTCCTGGCCGTGCTGAAGGCCGGGGGCGCGTACGTGCCGCTCGATCCGGCGTATCCGGCCGAGCGGCTGGCGTTCACGCTCGCCGACTCCGGCGTGGTGGCGCTGCTCACGCAGGAGTCGCTGCGGTCGACGCTGCCGGTGTCCGACGGCGTGATCGTCGTGAGCGTGGACGGCGCGGCGGCCGAGATCGCGGCGGAGAGCGCCGAGAGCCCGTCGCGGCGAGCCGTGCCGCGGAGCCTCGCGTACCTGATCTACACCTCCGGGAGCACGGGCGTCCCGAAGGGCGTGGCGATCGAGCACGAGAGCGCGGTGGCCTTCCTGTCGTGGGCGGCGACCGTCTTCACGGCGGAGGAGCTCTCCGGCGTGCTGGCGGCGACGTCGATCTCCTTCGACCTCTCCGTCTTCGAGATCTTCCTCCCGCTGTCCCTCGGCGGGCGCGTGATCGTGGTGGAGAACGCGCTGGCGCTGCCGGGCTCGGCCGCGGCGGACCAGGTGCGGCTGGTCAACACGGTCCCGTCCGCGATCGCGGCGCTGCTGAAGAGCGACGGGATCCCTGCCGGCGTGCGGACGATCAACCTGGCGGGCGAGCCGCTGCGTGCGGAGCTGGTGGATGCGCTCTACGCCCGCGGCGGCATCGAGCGCGTGTACGATCTCTACGGACCCTCGGAAGACACCACGTACAGCACCTGGACGCTGCGCCGCGCGGGCGGCCCGGCGACGATCGGGCGGCCGATCTCCAACACGCAGGCCTACGTGCTCGGGGCTTCGCTCCTGCCGCTCCCGGCGGGCGTGCCGGGCGAGCTGTACCTCGGCGGCCGAGGGCTGGCGCGCGGCTATCTCGGACGTCCCGCGCTGACGGCGGAGCGCTTCGTCCCGGATCCGCTCTCGGGCGAGGCGGGGGCGCGGCTGTACCGCACGGGCGACCGGGCGCGGTGGCGGGCGGACGGGACGCTGGAGTACCTGGGGCGGCTGGACGCGCAGGTGAAGGTTCGAGGCTTCCGCATCGAGCTGGGCGAGGTGGAGACGGCGCTGCGGCGGAGTCCGGGCGTGACCGACTGCGTGGTCCTGGCGCGCGAGGATGCGCCGGGGGACAGGCGGCTGGTGGCGTACGTGGTCGGCGGAACGGACGTGGAGGCGCTGCGCGCGCACCTGCGCCGGAGCCTGCCGGAGTACATGGTGCCGGGCGCGTTCGTCGCCCTGGACCATCTCCCGCTCACGCCGAATGGGAAGCTGGACCGCAAGGCGCTGCCGGCGCCGGACGACACCCACTCGCGCCGGGGCTACGAGGCGCCTGCGGACGCGACGGAGAAGGTGATCGCCGAGAGCTGGGCGGAGGTCCTCCGCATCGAGCGGGTGGGCCGCTGGGACAACTTCTTCGACCTGGGCGGACACTCGCTCCTGGCGGTGCGGGTGATCTCGCGCGTGCAGCAGGTGCTGGACGTGGAGATCTCCCTCCGCACGCTGTTCACCCGCCCCGTGCTCGCGGACTTCGCCCAGGAGATCGTCGACCTCCAGCTCGCCCAGGTCGACCCCGAGGAGATGGAGCGGCTGGTCGCGCTGATGCGGGAGTCCGACGGATGAGGCTCCCCGGCCACGAGGAGCCCCGCCCTCCGATCGATGCCGCCACGAGCACCGGCGGACGGAGCGGGGGCGCCCTGAACGATGATTCTCCAACGGCCCCGCTCTTCGCGGCCGTGACCTCCCTGCTCGTTCGGCACGGCCGATTCACCGGAGTGCGAAGCTGATGAAATCCGATCTGGCCGGCATGACCCTGGCCGAGCGGCGAAAGCTCCTGGACATGGCGCGGGCCCGCGACCTCGTGCGTGGGTCGGAGCTTCCGCCGATCGAGCCCGCCCCGCGGAACGGACCGATCCCGCTGTCGTTCGCGCAGGAGCGGCTCTGGTTCCTGGACCGTCTGGAGCCGGGGAGCGCCACGTACAACATCCCCCTGGCGTGGCGCCTGGGCGGAGCGCTGGACCGGGCGGCGCTGGAGCGCGCGCTGGGCGAGATCGTCCGTCGTCACGAGGCGCTGCGGACCACCTTCGCGGAGGTGGACGGCACTCCCGCGCAGGTGGTGGCGCCCTTCGGCGGGTTCACGCTGCCGGTGGAGGAGCTGTCGGGGCTGGGCGAGGCGGATCGCGAGGCGGAGGTGCGCCGCCGCGCCGCCGCCGAAGCGGCCCGGCCGTTCGACCTTTCGGCGGGTCCGCTCTTCCGGGCGGCGCTGCTGCGGGTGGATGCCGAGGAGCACGTGCTGCTGATCTCCATGCACCACGTCGTCAGCGACGGGTGGAGCATGGGGGTGCTCCTGCGCGAGCTGTCGGCGCTGTACGGGGCGTACCGCGAGGGCGGGGAGTCGCCGCTCCGCGAGCTGCCCGTGCAGTACGCGGACTACGCCGTGTGGCAGCGCGAGCGCCTGGCGGGCGAGGCGCTGGAGCGGCAGGTCTCGTACTGGAAGGAGCAGATGGCGGGTGCGCCCGAGCTGCTGGAGCTGCCCACCGACCACCCGATGCCGCCGGTGCGGACGTACCGGGGCGCGTCGGTGCCGGTGAGCTTCTCCCTGGATCTGCTGGAGCGCCTGCAGGCGCTGGGGCGGACCGAGAGCGCGACGCTGTACATGACGGTGCTGGCCGCCTTCCAGGTGCTCCTCTCGAAGTATGGCGCGGGCGAGGACGTCGTCGTGGGCAGCCCCATCGCCGGACGCACGCGCCGGGAGGTGGAGGAGCTCATCGGCTTCTTCGTCAACACCCTGGTGCTGCGGACGGACCTCGGTGGAGATCCGTCGTTCCGCGAGGCCCTGCGGCGGGTGCGGGACGTCACGCTGGGCGCGTACGAGCACCAGGAGGTGCCCTTCGAGCGCCTGGTGGCCGAGCTGCAGCCGGAGCGCAGCCTGAGCCACTCTCCGCTCTTCCAGGTGCTGTTCGCGCTGCAGAGCGCCGGGGGCGGGGACGGGGGTGGAGGAAGCGCGCTTCCGGGGCTGCGCGCGAGCCGAGTCGGCGCGGATCTCGAGGGGGCCAAGTTCAACCTCTCGCTCTCCCTTTCGACGACCGCCCAGGGGCTGCGTGGGGTGCTGGGCTACAGCACCGACCTCTTCGAGCCGGGCACCATCGAGCGCATGGTGGGCCACCTGGAGCGGCTGCTGGAGCAAGTCGCCGCCGACGCGGACGTGCGCCTCTCGCGGCTGGACCTGCTCGGCGAAGGGGAGCGCGCGCTGGTGCTGGAGGAGTGGAACCGGACGGCGGCGGAGTATCCGGCCGACCGGTGCATCCACGAGCTCTTCGAGGCGCAGGCGGCGCGCACGCCGGGAGCCGTGGCCGTGGTCGTCGAGGATGAATCGCTCACGTACGCGGAGCTGAACGAGCGCGCGAACCGCCTGGCGCACCACCTCGTCCGCCTGGGCGTGGGCTCCGAGGCGCGGGTGGGCGTGTGCCTGGAGCGCGGGATCGAGATGATCGTCTCCCTCCTCGCCGTGCTGAAGGCCGGGGGCGCGTACGTGCCGCTCGATCCGGCGTATCCGGCCGAGCGTCTCGCCTTCACCCTCGCCGACTCGGGCGTGGTGGCGCTGCTGACGCAGGAGTCGCTGCGCTCGACGCTGCCTCTCGCCGACGGCGTGACGGTGGTGAGCGTGGACGGCGCGGCGGCCGAGATCGCGGCGGAGAGCGCCGACAGCCCGGCGCGGCGAGCCGTGCCTCGGAGCCTTGCCTACCTGATCTACACCTCCGGGAGCACGGGCATCCCGAAGGGAGTGGCGATCGAGCACGAGAGCGCGGTGGCACTCCTCTCCTGGGCGGCGACCGTCTTCACGGCGGAGGATCTCTCCGGCGTGCTGGCGGCGACGTCGATCTCCTTCGACCTCTCCGTCTTCGAGATCTTCCTCCCGCTGTCCCTCGGCGGGCGCGTGATCGTCGTGGAGAACGCGCTGGCGCTGCCGCAGTCGGCCGCGGCGGACCAGGTGCGGCTGGTCAACACGGTCCCGTCGGCGATCGCCGCGCTGCTGAAGAGCGACGGGATCCCGTCGGGCGTGCGGACGATCAACCTGGCGGGCGAGCCGCTGCGGGCCGAGCTGGTGGACGCGCTCTACGCCCGCGGCGGGATCGAGCGCGTGTACGATCTCTACGGTCCCTCCGAAGACACCACGTACAGCACCTGGACGCTTCGCAGCGCGGGCGGCCCGACGACGATCGGCCGGCCGATCTCCAACACGCAGGCCTACGTGCTCGGTGCCGCACTCCTGCCGCTCCCGGCCGGCGTGCCGGGCGAGCTGTACCTCGGCGGCCGCGGGCTGGCGCGCGGCTACCTGGGTCGCCCCGGGCTGACGGCGGAGCGCTTCGTCCCCGATCCGTTCTCGGGCGAGGCGGGGGCGCGGCTGTACCGCACGGGCGACCGCGCGCGGTGGCGGGCGGACGGGACGCTGGAGTACCTGGGGCGGCTAGACGCGCAGGTGAAGGTGCGCGGCTTCCGCATCGAGCTGGGCGAGGTGGAGGCGGCGCTGCGGCGCGGCCCGGACGTCACCGACTGCGTGGTCCTGGCGCGGAACGACGCGCTGGGGGACACGCGGCTGGTGGCGTACGTGGTGGGCGGCGCGGGCGCCGACGCGCTGCGGGCCCACCTGCGCCGGAGCCTGCCGGAGCACATGGTGCCGGCCGCGTTCGTGTCGCTCGACCATCTCCCGCTCACCCCCAATGGGAAGCTGGACCGCAAGGCGCTGCCGGAGCCGGACGACGCTCCCGCGCGACGGGGCTACGAGGCGCCGGCGGACGAGACCGAGGAAGCGGTCGCCGGGATCTGGTCGGACATCCTCCGCATCGAGCGGGTGGGCCGCTGGGACAACTTCTTCGAGCTGGGCGGACACTCGCTCCTGGCGGTGCAGGTGATCTCGCACGTGCGGCAGGTGCTGGACGTGGAGATCTCCCTCCGCACGCTGTTCGCCCGCCCCGTGCTGGCGGACTTCGCCCAGGAGATCGTCGACGTCCAGTTCGGCCTGGTCGATCCCGAGGAGATGGAGCGGCTGGTCGCGCTGATGCGCGAGTCCGGCGCCGGATGATCCCCGCCGGCCGCGAGGAGCCCCGCCCGCGGGCCGGCGCCGCCACGGGCACCGGTCGGCGCGACGGGGATGGCCCGAACGATTTTCCTCCAGCGGCTCCGCTCCTCGCGGCCGGGAGGTCCATGCTCTTTCGACACCGCCGATACACCGGAGTACGCAGCTGATGAAATCCGATCTGGCCGGCCTGACCCTGGCCGAGCGGCGAAAGCTCGTGAGCATGGCGCGAGCCCGCGACCTCGTGCGTGGATCGGAGCTTCCGCCGATCGAGCCCGCCCCCCGCGAGGGTCGGGTCCCGCTGTCGTTCGCGCAGGAGCGGCTCTGGTTCCTGGACCGGCTGGAGCCGGGGAGCGCCACCTACAACCTTCCCGTGGCCTGGCGCCTGGGCGGCGCCCTGGACCATTCGGCGCTGGAGCGCGCGCTGGGCGAGATCGTCCGGCGCCACGAGGCGCTGCGGACCACGTTCGCGGAGGTGGACGGCTCTCCGGTGCAGGTGGTGGCGCCGTTCCGCGGGTTCACGCTGCCGGTGGAGGACCTGTCGGGCGAGGTGGATCGCGGCGCGGCGGTCAGGCGGCGCGCCGGCGAGGAGGCCCGGCGGCCGTTCGACCTCGCCGCGGGACCGCTCTTCCACGCGGTGCTGCTGCGGGTGGACGAGCAGGACCACGTGCTCCTGCTCTCCATGCACCACATCGTCAGCGACGGGTGGAGCCTGGGGGTTCTCTTCCGCGAGATGTCGGCGCTGTACGCGGCGTATCGCGAGGGCGGGGAGTCTCCGCTCCCCGAGCTGGCGGTGCAGTACGCGGACTACGCCGTCTGGCAGCGCGAGCGGCTGGTGGGCGAGGTGCTGGACCGTCAGATCTCGTACTGGAAGGAGCAGCTGGCGGGCGCGCCCGAGCTGCTGGAGCTGCCCACGGACCGTCCCCGCCCGCCGGCGCGGACGTACGGGGGCGGGACGGTCCCGGTGAGCTTCTCCCCCGAGCTGCTGGAGCGGTTGCAGACGCTGGGGCGGAGCGAGGGCGCGACGCTGTACATGACGCTGCTGGGCGCCTTCCAGGTGCTGCTCTCGAAGTATGCCGGGAGCGAAGACATCGTCGTGGGCAGCCCCAACGCCGGACGCACGCGCCGGGAGGTGGAGGCGCTGATCGGCTTCTTCGTCAACACGCTGGTGCTGCGGACGGACCTCGGTGGAGATCCCAGCTTCCGCGAGGTGCTGCGCCGGGTGCGGGAGGTGACGCTGGGCGCGTACGAGCACCAGGAGGTGCCCTTCGAACGCCTGGTGGAGGAGCTGCAGCCGGAGCGCAGCCTGAGCCACTCGCCCCTCTTCCAGGTGCTGTTCAACCTGCAGAACGCTGGAAGTAGCGGCGGTGGCGGAGGCAGCGGTGGCGTTGGAGGGAGCGGTGCCGGTGCCGGGGGCGGGGGAGGCGCTCTCCCGGGGCTGAACGTGAGCGGAGTGGGAGCGGATCTCGACGACGCCAAGTTCGATCTTTCCCTGACCCTGGCGGCGACCTCGCGCGGGCTGCGGGGAAGCGTGAGCTACAGCATCGACCTGTTCGAGCCGGGCACCATCCAGCGCATGGTCGGCCACCTGGAGCGGCTCCTGGAGCAGGTCGCCGCCGACGCGGACGTGCATCTCTCCGGGCTCGACCTGCTCGGGGAGGCGGAGCGCGCGCTGGTGCTGGAGGAGTGGAACCGGACGGCGGCGGAGTATCCGGCGGACCGCTGCATCCACGAGCTCTTCGAGGCGCAGGCGGCGCGAGCGCCGGGAGCGGTGGCGGTCGTCTACGAAGGGGAGTCGCTGAGCTACGCGGAGCTGAACGCCGGCGCCAACCAGCTCGCCCATTACCTTCGTCGGCGCGGGGTGGGGCCGGAGGTGCGGGTGGGGATCTGCCTGGAGCGGAGCCTGGAGATGGTGGTCGGCATCCTGGCGGTACTGAAGGCCGGCGGCGCGTACGTGCCGCTCGATCCCGCCTATCCCGCCGATCGCCTGGCGTTCATCCTCGCCGACTCCGCCACTCCGGTGCTGCTGACGCGGGAGTCGCTGCGCGGCGCGCTCCCGGCGGGCGAGGGCGTGGAGGTGGTGAGCCTGGACGCCGCGGCGGCCGAGATCGCCGCCGAGAGCGTGGAGAATCCAGAGGGCGGA